>Ga0070741_10000724_pt1 | contig 111980 bp, 97 predicted proteins | sample Coa_R1_4_FD_66440 | JGI IMG/M metagenome (GOLD analysis project Ga0070741, IMG submission 66440) | Surface soil microbial communities from Centralia Pennsylvania, which are recovering from an underground coalmine fire - Coalmine... | ecosystem: Environmental > Terrestrial > Soil > Unclassified...
CGAAACGGCATCCAACCTCCCCTCTCCGAGAGACCTGAATGCCAATCTGAATGTGTCCACTATGTCCCCATACACCCGTCCACTATGTCCCCGGTCAGCACAACAGGCTCAGCACGGGTTGGAGTGTGTGACATGACGCCGAGGGCTGGGCGACTTCAACCTAACGCGCGGTGGGATGACAGGCGCGCCGGCGCTCCGGCCAAGGCTCAGCCCCGCTTGCCCGCAAACGGGTTCTCGCCCTTGCGCAGCTGGATGCGGATCGGCACGCCCGGCAGGTCGAAGGTGGTCCGCAGGCTGTTGGTGAGATAGCGCAGGTACGCCTTCGGCAGCGCCTCCGCCCGCTGGCAGAAGGCCACGAAGGTCGGCGGCCGGGTGGACGGCTGCGTCATGAATCGGATCTTGAGGCGTCGGCCCCTGGCCGCCGGAGGCGCGTGCCGCTCCAGTGCCTCGCCCAGCCAGCGGTTGAGGTCGGCCGTCGGCACCCGGCGGTTCCAGGCCTCGTAGCTGCGGAGCACTGCCGCCATCAGTCTGTCGAGCCCGCTGCCGGCGAGCGCAGAGATGGCGACCAGGGGCACGCCTTGAACCTGCGCCAGCCGCTCCTCGACGGTCTCCCGCAGCTCCTTGAGCTTCCTCTGCTTGTCGGGCACGAGGTCCCACTTGTTGACGGCGATGACGAGCGCGCGCCCCTCCTCGGCCACGAGGTCGCCGATGGTGAGATCCTGGTGCTCGAAGGGATGCTCGGCATCGATGAGCAGCACCACCACCTCGGCGAAGCGGATGGCGCGCACCGCATCGCTCGCCGCGAGCTTCTCGGCGAGCTCGCTGATGCGCGCCTTGCGCCTGAGGCCGGCCGTGTCGAAGAGGCGGATGGGCCGGCCGCGCCAGACGAAGTCCGTGGCGACGGCATCGCGGGTGAGGCCGGGCTCGGGCCCGGTGATCATCCGCTCCTCGCCGAGCAGCGCGTTGACGAGCGTCGACTTGCCCGCGTTGGGCCTGCCGACGATGGCGAGCCGGATCGGGTGCGCGGGAGCGCCCGCGGCCTCCTCCGTCGCCTCCGGGCCCTCCTCGCCTTGCTTGCGCCTGCGGTGCGGCTTCAGGCCGAGGGCCGCGAGGATGGCGTCGATGAGATCGCCCATGCCCTCGCCGTGCTCGGCCGAGACGGCGATGGGCTCGCCGAGCCCCAGCTGGTAGGCCTCGTAGAAGCCGGCCGACGCCGCGCGCCCCTCGCACTTGTTGGCGACCAGCACCACAGGCCGGCCGGACTGGCGCACGGTGCGCGCGAAGGCGGCGTCCGAGGGCACCACGCCCTCGCGCGCGTCGAGTACGAACAGCACGAGGTCGGCGCGGGCAATCGCCATCTCGCTCTGGGCGCGCATGCGGGCGGCGATGGATCCGGGTGGAGCTTCCTCGAGCCCCGCCGTGTCGATCAGCGTCACCTTGTGGCCGGCGATCTCGGCTTCGCCCTCGCGGCGGTCGCGCGTGAGCCCCGGCATGTCGGACACCAGCGCGGTGCGCTTGGCGGTCAGCCGGTTGAAGAGCGTCGACTTGCCGACGTTGGGCCGGCCGACGATGGCGATGGTTGGAGGCATGTGGGCTCGGTGCGGCGCGGGCGCGTGAAGCACACAACGCCAGCGCTAGCGTTGCGACTCTTTCATCTGGTACCCCGCTTGTCATGGTCGGGCTTGTCCCGACCATCCATCCAGCCGCCTGCTCCGGCGCTCGCGGATGGCCGGATCTTCGGGACGAGCCCGAGGATGACCGCGGGAAGCATCCGTTGAGTCCGAAACACGGGCAAAGTCAACGGCGGAATCGACCTCGGTTCAATTGAAGGCGATCAGCTTGGCCTTGTCCGTCAGCACGTACATGCGTCCGCCGGCGACGACCGGGGCGATGTAGATGGGCTGGCCCAGATCCTGCTGCGTGTCGACCTTGCCGGTGAAGGCGTCGACGCCGACGAGGAGGCCCTTGTTGGAGGTGAGCCAGAGGCGGTTGCCGGCGAGCACGGGTCCCGACCATGTGGGGCTGCCGGGCAGCTTGGTGGTCCAGAGGATCTTGCCGTCGCGCCGCGTGATCGCCATCAGCTGGCCGCCGGTGTCGACCACGAACACTGCCTCGCCCGCCACCCATGGTGCCTGGATGCTCGGAACGGTCAGCGACCACAGGCGTTCGCCGCTCTTCTGCGTGGTTGCCACCATGCGGCCGCCGTGGCTGACGGCAAAGACGGTGCCGCCGTCCATGGCCGGCCGCGCGGCGTCGCTCATCGCCGCCATCGAGGAGCCTGTACGCGTGCGCGAGAGGGACTCGGTCCACGCCACCTGGCCGTTGAGCACGCGCAGGGCCACGACGTCACCGGTGGGATAAGGCACGACGACGAGGTCGCCGTCGACGGCGGGGCTGGCGTTGGAGAGCAGGCTGGCACGCTCGCCCAGGCCCCGGAAGGTCCACAGCTCGGCGCCGTCCGAGCCCGAGAGGCAGTAGACGAGCCCTTCCTTGGTGACCACGAACACACGCTCGGCTGCAGCGGTCGGCGAGGTGCGCACCGGCGACTCGACATTCTTCTCCCACAGCTTCTGGCCGGTATTGGCGTCGAAGGCCTCCACGTAGCCGTAGCCGGTCGACGCATAGATGCGCCCGCCGTCCGCGGCAAGCCCTCCGCCGAAGCCTTCCTGGTCCTTCTCGTTGGGAGGCGTGGTCGAGGCCTGCCACACCGTGGCCCCGGTCGTGCTGAAGGCCGACACCTTGCCGGCGGCATCCAGCGTATAGACCCTGTCGCCGTAGACGATCGGGCTCGCCGTGAGCTTGCCGTAGAAGCTCGAGCCCTTGCCGGCATCGGCGCTCCAGGCGCTCTTGATTGCGGTGGCGAGGGCCAGATGTCCCGGGGCGTTGCTCGGCACGCCGCCGGGCTGCGTCCAGGAGTCGTTCTGGCGCGGCGGCGGCAGCGTGATCGGCACGTCGGCGTTGGCGAGGTTGGTGGTGACGTTCTCCTGCTGGATCACGGCCACGCGCTTGCCGGGCAGCGGCACCGGCTTCTCGGCCCACGGATTGACATCGTCGAGCTTGGGCAGGCTGGGCAGGCTCATGCCGACGAACATGTCGGAGCAGGCCGTGAGGGCAAGGGCGCTGCCCAGCGCGAGGCCGACCGCGCCGAGCCTCCCCCAGCTGTTGCCAGCGTTCGCGCTCATCCTCGCTCTGCCCGCATGGTTGCCTGCATCACTTGGATTTGCCCCCTGGCGACTTCGCCGCCGGCGCCTCGGTCTTCGCCTTGCCGCCGGCCGCAGGTGCGGGGGGCTCGGCTGGTGCCGGCGAGCTGGGGACCGATGCCTTGCCGATCTCCGCCTCTGTCAGCATGGCCAGCATCACCCGTGCCCGCTCGCTGATGCCGGGCGGCGTCTCCCGGTCGCTGAGCAGGCGCTGAAATTGCGTACGCGCCTCCTCGGTCCGTCCCGCCTTCTGGGCCGCCAGTGCCAGAAGCTCCCGCGCACTGAAGCGCCAGGGATTGCCCTCCACGATGAGACCGTTGAGCCGATTCTGCATCTCCGTAAAGCTGGCGGTGTCCAGCTGCAATGTCGCCGCCTGCAACTGGGCGTAGTCGGCCAGCAGCGGATCGAGCCCTTTTTGCCCGGCAATTGCCTCGTAGGCAGCGGCCGCCTGCGCCGTGTGGCCGGCATCGCGCTCCGCTGCGGCGAGCCGCAGGCGTGCCAGCGCGGCATAGCCGGCCGGCCCTCCGGACACGATGGTCTCCAGCGCCTTCTGGGCCTCGGCGCCCTTGCCCTGTGCCGTCTCCCGAACCGCCGTGGTGAAGCTCGCACCCGTGGCCTCGGCCGCCTGAAGACGCCGGCTCTCGAGATACTTGTAGCCGGCGATGCCCGCGATGAGCAGCACGACGACGGCGATCACGTGGATGCCGTACTTCTCCCAGAGCTTGAGCAGCTGCTCGCGCCGCAGCTCCTCGTCGATCTCCCTGGCCAGGGCGTCCCGTTGATCCGTCATGCTCGCCCGGCGTCCTCGACTGTCTGGCGTTTCCGCGCCCTTGATAGCGCGCCTCGGGCCCGTCCGGTAGGCGCCAAAATGCGCGCACTGGTGGATTCTGCACGCCGACTCTGGCCGCCGGTTTCCGGCTTTTTTGCGGCTCGGCTGAAGGCGCTAGGCATTTTGCGGGCCGCCTGGTTGGCCGGGCAGCCTGGAGACGCTCGGCGGGCTCCTACCATGGGGTGCCAGCCGCCGATGCCGCCGCGCGATGGCAAGGCGCCGGCCGCTCATGGCAGCAGCGGCACGCCGATCAGCCAGGCATGGCCCCAGAGCAGCATCAGCGCATAGAGGCCGAGACCCACCACGACGGCGATGATGTCGCCGCGGGTGCTGCCGGTGGCGGCACCCAGCGGACCGGGCGATGGCCGGGCCGTCACCGACACCCGGTCGTAGAGGGCGTACGCGAGAAAGCTGCCGAACAACAGCACGGAGGCGAGGTCGCCGTTGGCCAGCAGGTGCGCGAATGCCCAGATCATCAGCGCGGAGAGCATCGGATGCCCCACGGCGGTGCGGATGCGCGAGGGCACATAGGCCGCCACCAGCAGGATCAGAGCCGGGATCATCAGCAGGAAGACCACGTGCTTCGCCCAAACGGGCGGGGTCCAGAGCTGCGGATTGCCCCGCGCCAGCCCTTGCATTTGGCCGTAGCCCAGCACGATCAGCACAAGTCCCGCCGCCGAGACGAGCGAGAACAGGCCCTTGTAGGGGCCTTCCCCCAGCCTGCCGATCAGGCCGGCGCGCAAGGACGGGCGCGTCGGCACGAGATGCGCGATCATGAACAGCAGGAGTCCGGCGATGAGGAGCATCATGCGAGCAGTCCGTTCACTGTCGTTTACGAGTTGAGCCGGTCGTGGGCGGCGCCCGTCACGGATCGTCTGGAACGTTGCCATAATTTATGCCAAATTGCGCCGGCCTATTGGCAAGCGGGCCGAGGGAACGCATGCGGCCCCAGGGATCGACGGGAAGGATTGCCAGGCCAGTCTTCTGGTGAGCGCCGACCGCCAAAGCGGCGGCGGCTCGCCCGGGCCACCGGAATTCGGTGGCGCGGGCGGGCGTGCAAGCCATTTCGCAAACCCCTGGTGACGCTGCACTCGCTTACGCAGGGGGCGTGCGTGCAAGGCGTCTCTCGGCTTCGTTCTGTTGGCGTGATGTAGCGTATGAGGGGCGAGCTGTGGCGAGTGATGCGTCGACCGCGAATGAGTCTCAGAAGGCATCAGGCGATGGCAGCGCGCGTGCCGATGCCAAGATCTCGGAGCTTCCCCCCAGCAACCTGACACACGAGCTGGCGCAATTGCTGGCGGCAGCCATCGCCCAGAACCAGCCCGGGCGCGGGCCGGCCCTGCCCACCAACTCCGAGCTGACGAGCCTCGCCAACATGGTCTCCATGGCGGCGGGGCAGCGCACGCTGGCGCCGGTGTTCAAGGATGGTCTCTCGGCCCTTTCCTACTCGCGGCCGCACTCCGTATCGGCAGCTCCGGCCGCGCACGGGCGGCCGAGTGATCCCTTCCATGCGGAGGATGACGACGAGCCGATGCCCATTCCCTCGACTTGGCGTGAGGCCGAGTCCAGGGAGGAGGACCGCTGGTTCCGCCAGCAGATGGGCGCTGCCCTGCTGGGCCTCGCCGCGGGCCTGATGATCGTGGTGCCGACGGTGCTGTGGCTGAGCGGCTGGCTCGATCCGTCCAAAACCAGGGGCGCCTCGGGCGTACAGGCAGCCGCCGGGACGGCGGCCGAAACCAGGGTCGCCGAGGCAAGGTCCGCCAGCGAGGTGAGGACGCTGAAGGTCCAGGTCCATGCCCTGGACAAAGCACCCGAGGCGACGAGCCCGTACGTTACCGGCAGCTTCGAGCCAAGGTTCCCGCCCGACCAGAGGCGCGGGGCCGAGCCGAGCTTCGCCGCCGGCCAGACCAGGACGACCGATGTCGGTGCGGCCGAACCCAAGCTGGAGGCGAGGGTCGCGCAGGCAAAGGTGGTCGAGGTGAATGCGGCCGAGGTCAAGGTCGCCGACGCGCGGGCGGTGCTGGAGGACATGCTCGTGCAGGCCAAGCAGCGCGTGGAGAGCGGCGACATCGCGACGGCGCGCGAGATCCTGATGGCTGCCGACGACGGCAGGCAGGGTGCCGTCTCGTTCGCGCTCGCCGAGACGTTCGATCCCAATATGCTGGCGGCGTGGGGCTCGCGCGGCATCGTCGCCGACGTTGCCAAGGCCAAGGCGCTCTACCGCAAGGCGCTGGGCCTCGGGGTCGCCAGCGCCCAGAACCGCCTGGACGCGTTGCGATAACATTTGCGGCGGGGCCGTCCGAGGCTTGGTTTGTCAACGAAGACGCTTCGCGGGTCGCCCGCAGGTGGTCGCATTTGCTCGAGCGCAAGCTGTCATCCCGGCGCTTGTCGCCGGGATCCAGCCATCAGCGGACGCCGGAGCAAGCCGACCGATGGATCCCGGGCATGAAGCCCGGGATGACAACCGTGAGTCCGGAATGGGGGTCGAGAGTCCATCACGGCCGGAAAGGCTCCAAACAGCAGTGGGCCGCAAATTGCGGCCCACATGCTTTCTGGAGATGGCCTAAGCTTATTTCAGCGGCCGATACTCATCCCGATGAAACTGATAATTGAGCCGCGCCGTCACGGATTGAATCTGCACGTCGTGATCCCGGATCAGCAGGGGCAGCAAAGCCACGGTCGTGCCCCTGTCGGTCTCGCTGCCGAGGTCCATGTAGCTGTACTCGAGACCCATGCTCAGGTTGGGTGCCAGCTTGAACTCGAAGCCGCCGCCCACCGTCCAACCGTTGCGCCAATCGTTGAGCGTAAAGGAATCCGGAAGCACGAGGTCGCGGCCGGAGATGTCGACCTGTGCGCCGGCCCATCCGCCCTTGGCGTAAAGGAGCCACTTGTCGGCGACGACGCCCAGCCGGCCCGTGACGGTCACGATGGTATGAATGTCGGTGCTGTAGGTGATCGCCACCGGATTGACGCGGCTGTGGAAATCATCGCTCAAGCTCCCGCCGCCCGCGCTGGCTTCGATGCCGAGCAGGATGTTTCCGATCTGGTGATTGTAGCCGACCTGGACGCCCGCGATGAACCCGCTCGCATCGTTGTCGACCCGCTCGTTGGTCAGGTTGACGTTGGCCCAATCCACGTCGGTCCAGGCGCCGCCGAAGTGGCCGCCGAGGTACAGGCCGGTCCAGTCCGACAACATGGGCGCGGCGTAGGCCGCGCGTGGCCGATATCCATCTGCGTATGCCGATGGCATGCTGATGCCGGATGCAATCGCGACGATGGCGCCCAGCGCGGCGAATCGAACCTTCATCGGTAAATCCCTCTGCGTCTATTTCCAGCCTCACTCCCGCTGGTCACAGCTAGTTGCGCCGGGTGCCTTTTGTCCATCCGGCGAAACGGAAATCCCCAGAGTGATGCGCGCTTGCAAGAAAAATATTCCGGACATCCGCTATCGTGCAGCGGAAGAAGTTTAGGCCTCGCGTCGCGAAAGGATGCGCGAGCAACTTTCCGTTGCCCATTGCACGCCGGGCCCCGAAAGAGAGCGCGCTGGGCGAGCCGTGGGGCGAGCCCTCAGAGGGTTTCGCGATCAGGCTTTGCCACGCTGCGATATCACTTTGTCGAGGCGCGCCCGTCTTTCCCGGTCCTCGTTCTCCGCCTCGAACTCCGCCTCCAGATCCCGCTCGAACTGGACGAGGTCCTCCGGCAGAGGCATGCCATAGGTCTTGAGCTCGTTGAGCTTCTGGCGGATCTGCTCATAGACCTCATGCCAGTCCTGCGGCTCGTTCTGCATCCTCGTCAGGAGCAACCCGAGCTCCGCTTCCTTGTCCTCGAATGCCATGCTTCGCTCCTTCGTTGCCACCCGACGTGGCAGTCTACCAGGGTTCGCGCCATCACGGCTGACGACCTCGATGGAAGATGGAATGGCATCGGCTCGAGGATGGTGCCGCCGGACCAAGTGCGCACGCTCAGCGGACGGGGAACGCGCCGGACGCCGGAGGAGACGCGGGCGCCTCCTTGGCTCGATAGGTCTGCGGTCGGTCGAGATGCGCGTCAGTGCGGCGTGAGATCGCCAAGCGCAGCCATCGGTGGGCTGGACACCTGCCCATCGACAACCCCTTCGGTCCGAGGTTGTCACCTATGTCTTAGGTACGATCCGTTACCTATGTGTCCGGGCTGCACAACCTTGAAACTGGAGCGGGCGATGGGATTTGAACCCACGACCCTCACGTTGGCAACGTGATGCTCTACCCCTGAGCTACACCCGCGTCCGAACGGGCCTTATGCAACATGATGTGGGCAGTTGCAAGCCGGCCCGTGCGGCCGGCCCGTGCAGGCGATCGCGCCGGTGGCCCGTTGCGCCGCAAAGGGGGCTCGGCTAGGACATCGCTCGAGCCCGCGATCCCCCGGGGCCCAGCGCCCAGCCCGGAAATCCGCTGCCTTGCCCGCCACCCGACAGGACCTCTTCGCACGTCTCGATGAGCTCGGCATCGCCAGCGAGACGCTCGACCATCCCGCGGTGTTCACCGTGGCCGAGAGCTCCAAGCTCGAGCGCCAGCTCCCCGGCGGGCACACCAAGAACCTGTTCCTGAAGGACAAGAAGGACCGGCTGTTCCTTGTCGTGGCGCTGGCGGCTACACATATCAATCTCAAGACCTTGCACAAGACGCTCGGCTCGGACCGCCTCAGCTTCGGCAAGCCGGAGCTACTGATGGAGGTGCTGGGCGTGTCCCCAGGGTCCGTCACGCCGTTCGCGCTGATCAACGACAAGGCCCGGCGCGTGACGGTGATCCTCGATGCCGATATGATGCGGCACGAGCGGCTCAACTATCACCCGCTGGAGAACACGGCCACGACCAACGTCGCGCGCGAGGACCTCCTTCGGTTCATCCGCTCCTGCGGCCACGAGCCGCGCATCGTGGCGGTGGCCGAGGAGGCGTGAGAAGGCCGGCCCGCGGCTCGGGTCGCCGGCGCGGCCAAACGGTTATGCCCATGACGGGCCGGAGACGAACATGGATTTTGGACTAGGCAACAAGACCGGCGCGGCGGCCCAGCCGCAAGGCGACGTCATCAAGAACGCCACGGCGGCCACCTTCGCCAAGGACGTGCTGGAGGCCTCGCGCAAGGTGCCGGTGCTGGTGGACTTCTGGGCGCCCTGGTGCGGGCCCTGCAAGCAGCTCACCCCCATTCTCGAGAAGGTGGTGCGCGCGCAGGGCGGCAAGGTGCGGCTGGTGAAGATCAACATCGACGAGAACCAGACCATCGCCGCCCAGCTGCGCATCCAATCGATTCCCACCGTCTACGCGTTCCGCGACGGCCGTCCGCTCGACGGGTTCATGGGCGCGCAGCCCGAGAGCGCGGTTAAGGCCTTCGTCGACCGGCTGCTGGGCGAGGAGGCGGCCATGGATGCGGCCGCTGCCATCGAGGCGGCCGACAAGGCGCTGGAGGCCGGCGACCTGCAGGGAGCGGCCGAGGTCTATGCGGGCGTGCTGCAGCAGGAGCCGCAGAACGTGGGCGCACTCGCGGGGCTTGCCCGGTGCTATCTCAAGAGCGGGGATGTCGCGCGCGCCGAGCAGACCATCGCCCTCGTTCCTCCGGACAAGCAGGAGAGCGCAGCGGTTGCCAGCGTGCGGGCCGCGCTCGATCTCGCCAAGCTCTCGGGCAAGGCCGGTGACACGGGCAAGCTCGAAGCCAAGGTGAAGGCGGAGCCGGGCAACCATCAGGCGCGCATCGACTACGCCATGGCGCTGGCGGCGGGCGGCAGGAAGGCCGAAGCGCTCGACCAGCTGCTCGAGGCGGTGCGCCGCGACCGCAAATGGAACGAGGAGGCCGCGCGCAAGCAGCTGGTGCAGCTCTTCGACGCCTGGGGGCCGAAGGACCCCGCCACGCTCGAAGGCCGGCGCCGCCTGTCGTCCATCCTGTTCTCCTGACCTCGAGACCCGTGCCTTGCCCACTCTCCAGGAGCGCTATCGCGGACCGGCCGATCTGCCGCAGCGTATCGCCGTGTTTCCGCTGAGCCGCGCCATCCTGCTGCCGCGTGGCCTGCTGCCGCTGCAGGTGTTCGAGCCACGCTACCTCGAGATGCTCGACGACGTCATGTCGTCGGCGCGCGTGCTCGCCATCGTGCAGCCGGCGCAGGCGACGGAGGAGGAGGAGTCGCCGGCGGGCAAGTCGGTGCCGCTGCGCAGGATCGGCTGCGTGGGCCGCGTCACCGCCTACCAGGAGCTCGAAGACGGCAGGCTCGCGATTGCGCTGACGGGCATCGCCCGCTGTACGCTGGGAGAGGAGGTGGCGGGCCCCAAGCTCTACCGGGCCTTCAACGTCAGCTTCGACCGGTTCCTCACCGACTTCGTCGCCGGCGTCGGCGAGGAGGACGTGGACCGCGAGGGGCTGCTCGCCACGCTCAAGAGCTACCTGGAGGCGCGCCAGCAGCGCGCCGACTGGTCGGCGATCTCGAAGTCGTCGAGCGAGGCGCTCGTCAATCTGCTCGCGATCGCCAGCCCCTATGGCCCGGAGGAGAAGCAGGCCCTGCTCGAGGCTCCGACCCTAAAGGCGCGCGCCGAGGCGCTGGTGGCGCTCGCGCAGATGGAGCTGGCCGCCGGTGCCGGCGGCTCGGGTTCCAGGCTGCAGTGAGAGGGCGGTCCCATGGCCGAGCCTGTGGACAAGGAGTCCGGCGGCAACAGGGTGGATCCGCGCCTGCTCGACATCCTGGTCTGCCCGCGCACCAAGACCGCGCTCATCTACGACGAGGCGCGGCAGGAGCTTATCAGCCGCGCCGCGCGCCTTGCCTATCCCATCCGCGACGGGATACCCGTCATGCTGGAGGAGGAAGCGCGGCCGCTGGATGACGAGGAGCTGCGCGCCTTGAGCCGGCGGTAAGCGGACCGGCGGTGATGCCCGTGACCCGCGAATCGTGGCAATGGGCGGCGGCGCGGTGGTCGAAATTCGGACATTGTGGATTGATGAGCTGACCCCGTCCGGAGGGTCCGGCGAACGTGGTGCGGGTCCATTGCTGCAGAACCGCTCGAGATTCTGCTCCATGCCTGTCGCACGGCTTCCCCATGCCGGCTCGCGGCGCCGGCCCTGGCGTTCCGCCCTGCCCGCCGTCCTCCTTGGTTGCGCCCTCGCCGGCGGCTGCTCGACCACCACCATCGGATTGCAGAAAGACGGCAGCTACATTCTCGACGACAACGAGCAGACCTTGGACTGCCAGCGGCTCTCCAACAGCCTCTGGGGCCGGCTGCAGGTGCTCAAATCCCTGCCCGACCGTGCGCGAGCGGAGCGCGAGGCTGCCGCGCCGACGGCCGTGCAGGCCGTGGGCCGCTGGTTCGGTGCCTCCAACAAGGGGCTCGAGACGCTCAAGGAGTACGACAGCGAGCGCGCCCATGTCAGATCGCTGCATCGCGTGCTGATGAGCAAGGGCTGCCCGCCCCTCGACATCGAGCGCGAGCTGGCGGCCACCGATGCCGCAATCGCGCCGTACCGATAGGCGCGTCGAGAAGCGATCAGGCCGCCTCCTCGGCGGCGTCGATGGCGTCGCTGTCGCGGCCGTTGACCAGTGAGGCCGGCGCCTCGTCGAGCATGCCGAGCGCATGCATGTAGACGGCGAGGATCGCCTCCTCCTCCTGCCGGTCGGCCTGGCTCTTCTTGCGCAGGGAGACGATCTTGCGCAGCGCCTTGGGATCGAAGCCCACGGCCTTCGCCTCCAGGTACTTGTCGCGAATGTCGCCGGCCAGCGCCTTCTTCTCTTCCTCCAGGCGCTCGATCTGCTCGACGAGCTGGCGCAACTGCTTCTGTGCCGAAACCTGCAGCGCTGTCATGGATCTACCCCCACTGAAGACTGCGACGCTCCACGCGCACGCGATCGGGCGGCTCCCTCGATGCGCCCGCCGACGGAGGGGACGCTAGCGGCCAGGTGCGCCCACTTCAAGCCGGCCGGCCGCGCCATCCAGAGGATTCCTCCACCTCTCCACAGGATGCCGACCCAGCCTGTCCTTGCGAGCTGCAGCAGCTAACGGTCGTGGAGGGCGGTGGCTGTGTTGGCAACGTCATTCCGGCGCAGGCCGGAACCTGGAACACCGGGCAGCGAGGGGCGGGGGTTGAGTGAACGTGCGTACTTCGCCAGGCAGACTGGGTCCCGGCCTTTCTCCGCTCACGGGCTTCGCCCGCGAGCAGCGCCGGGATGATGAGGTATGCGAGGGAGTGCGGTTAACCCTTGCCGGCGATCACGTGGCTCTGCACGCCGCGGCCGCTGAGCAGGGGGCGCTTGGAGGAGATGGCGCCGGCGTTCACCCCGGCCCAGCCGATCTCGCCCGACAGGCGGCCATACTCGATCTTGGGACAGCGGTTCATCACCACCTTCAGGCCCGCCGCCTCGGCTTCCGCGGCAGCCTCGTTATTGCGCACGCCGAGCTGCATCCAGATCACCCCGATGCCGAGGCGGTCCTTGATGCGGATGGCCTCGCGGGTGATCTCCAGCGCCGCGGCCGAGCTGCGGAAGATGTCGACGATGTCGACGGGAGGCGGCACGTCGGCGAGCGCGGCGAAGACCTGCTGGCCCAGGATCTCCTGGCCGGCGAGGCCGGGATTGACCGGGATCACGCGATAGCCCTTGCCCAGCAGATACTTCATGGCGAAGTAGCTCGGCCGGTTGGTGGTGGCGCTGGCGCCGACCATGGCGATGGTTCGCGCGGCGCGCAGGATGTCGGCGACGTACTCGTCGGTGTAGCTGCTGTGGTCCATGAGTGCGGCGGTGAGCGGGCGATCTAACCCTTGTCCCACACGGGCCTACGCTTCTCGAGGAACGCGCCGATGCCTTCCTTGGAGTCGGAATGCAGCATGTTCTCGACCATCACGCGCGCGGCGTAGTCGTAGGCATCGGCGAGCGGCATCTCGATCTGCCGGTAGAACGCCTCCTTGCCGATGGCAAGCGTCGTGGCGGGCTTGGAGGCGATCAGGTCGGCGAGCGCCAGGGCCTCGTCCAGGACCCGCCCGGGGGGGACCACCCGGTTGACGAGGCCGTGCTCGGCGGCGGCGCGGGCGGGCAGAAGCTCGCCCAGCAGCAGCATCTCCATGGCGCGCTTGCGCGGCACGTTGCGCGACAAGGCGACCATGGGGGTCGAGCAGAACAGCCCGATGTTGACCCCGGGCGTGCAGAAGGTGGCCTCCTCGGCTGCCACGGCCAGGTCGCAGGTGGCGACGAGCTGGCAGCCTGCCGCCTGCGCCGTGGCGTGCACAGCGGCGATGACGGGCTTCGGGGAGCGCACGATGGTGTGCATGAGCTTGGCGCACCGGCGCATGATGAGCTCGTAGTAGGCGCGGCCGCCATCGGCGTCGCTGCGGTGGCCGGTGAGCTCCTTGAGGTCGTGGCCGGCGCAGAAGGCCGGCCCCTTGGCGGCGATGACGACCGACCGTACGCCCGCGTCGCCCGCGGCGTCGTCGAGCGCCGCCTGCAGCGCCGCGAGCATCGCCTCCGACAGGCTGTTGCGCCTGTCGGGGCGCGACATCGTCAGCACGAGCGCACGCCCCCGCCGCTCGATCTCGAGATCGCGCGCTGCGGGAGCGGCCTCGGCCGCCGGGCGAACGGCTCGCCTGCTTGCAGGCATCTGCGGCTCCTTGCTCCGGACGCTACTGCAGCACCGCGTCGATCTTCTCGTAGTACTTCTTGACGAGCTCGATGTTGCCCGGGTTGGCGATCGGCTGCGCCGACTTCAGCGCCTCGTTGAGCTCATCCAGCATCTGCTTCTTCTCCTTCTCGGGGATGGAGCTGTCGTTCTTGACCTCCTCGATCTCCTTCTCGATCGCCGCCTTCGGCTCGGTGAACACTTTGCTCTGCGGGTCGATGCCCGCCATCACCATCGAGATGTTGGCGGCGACGTCGTCGTACTCGGCGAAGTTGGCAAAGCCGTACTTCTTGGCGATGGTCTCCAGCTCCGCCTGCACCTTGGGGTCGGGCTTGTCCGCGTTGCCCTGCATCTTCTCGGCGACCGCGGACATGTCCTTCTGCGCCGCGATGAATCCTTCGATCTGCTTGTCCGACAGCTTGATCTGCTTGACCGCAGCGGTCTGCGCCATCGCGACGCCGGCAAACTGCGTGGCGGCGAGGGCGACGATGGCCGCGATCACCAATCGGAGCATCTGCTGCATTGGAGTCATCCTTGGTTGCGGTCTGAGCGACACGGGCTAGAAAGATAGGGAGGTCTGGTAATCATGCCAAATGACAAAAGTTGGACGCGAGAACATGTCAACCAGCGCCGCCGTGACCAATCGCCTCGATGTGCAGCGGATCGAGGCGCTCATCGATTCGCGCTTTCCGCAAATCCACTCTGGCGGCCGCTCGCTCGTCATCGAGGAGGTCGGCGAACGCAACGTGCGCGTGCGCCTTCAGTATCATGAACGACATACCCGTCCGGGCGGCACGGTCTCCGGGGTCGCCATGTTCATGCTGGCCGACTTCGCGGTCTACGTGGCGATCATCGCCGCCCTGGGCGACATCGGCGTCGATGCGGTCACGACCAATTTGAATATCAATTTCTTGAGCAAGCCGCAGGCGCGCGACCTGGTGGGCGAGGTGCGGCTGATCCGCATCGGCCGGCGCTTGGCCGTTGGCGAGGTGCAGATCTTCTCCGAGGGCGTTCCCAACATGGTCGCGCACGCGGTCGCCTCCTATGCGCTGCCGACGGCGTCGCGCTAGCTCATTGAGGTAGCTCCATACCTCATGTCTATAGGCTTGAAATACCTATGTTTTATTCGCGGCAGTCGCCGTCAATTCGATTGACACGCCGCCGCGGCTTGAACTAGAACCCGTCGGTGCCGGCGCGCGCCCCTTTGTCCGCGGCGCGCCGAAGCTGACCTGAGGGCATTTCCCATGAAGACCTATGCCGCCAAGCTGGGCGAGGTGGAGAAGAAGTGGGTGCTGATCGACGCCGACGGCCTCGTCGTCGGCCGGCTGGCCTCGCTGATCGCCGTCCGGCTCAAGGGCAAGCACAAGCCGGCCTACACGCCGCACGTCGATACCGGCGATAACGTAATCGTGATCAATGCCCGCAAGGCGGTCTTCACCGGCCGCAAGACCGACGACAAGGTCTACCAGTGGCACACGGGCTACCCCGGCGGCGTCAAGGAGACGACGCCGCGGCGCCTGCTGGAGGGCAAGTTTCCGGAGCGCATCCTGGAGAAGGCGGTGGAGCGCATGCTGAAGCGCGGCCCCCTTCAGCGCAAGCTGATGCGCAACCTGAAAGTCTACGCCGCCGACAAGCATCCGCACGAGGCCCAGAAGCCCGAGCTGCTCGACGTCAAGGCGCTCAACCGCAAGAACGTGAGGGTGTGACCTCCATGGCCGAAACCAAGACCCTGGAAGACCTCGGCGCGCTCAAGGGCAGCGAGCCGGCGCCCGCGCCGGTCCATACGCAGAAGCTCGATGCGCACGGACGCGCCTATGCCACCGGCAAGCGCAAGGACGCAGTGGCGCGCGTCTGGATCAAGCCGGGCGTCGGCAAGATCAGCGTCAACGCCAAGGACTTCGAGCAATACTTCGCGCGGCCCGTGCTGCAGATGCTGCTCAAGCAGCCGTTGCAGGCCACCAACCGGCTGAGCCAGTTCGACGTCACCGCCACCGTTTCGGGCGGCGGACTGTCGGGGCAGGCGGGTGCGGTGCGTCACGGCATCTCGAAGGCGCTCACCTACTACGAGCCCGAGCTCAGGCCCGTGCTCAAGAAGGGCGGCTTCCTCACCCGCGACAGCCGCGTGGTGGAGCGCAAGAAGTACGGCCGCGTCAAAGCCCGCCGCAGCTTCCAGTTCTCGAAGCGCTAAACACCGCGCTTTCCGAATTGCCCTCATGGTGCGACAGGCTCGCCATGAGGGCCCAGGGCCCGAGCAAGTCCAAGCCACCTCATCCTGAGCTTGTCGAAGGATGGGCCTCCGCTGAGACCCTCCGACGATGGAATGGCTCGAGCAGAACCTCCTGGCGCTCATCAACGTCATCATCATCGACGTGGTGCTGGCGGGCGACAACGCCATCATCGTCGGGCTGGCAGCCTCGCGCGTGGCGCCCGAGATCAGGCGGCGCGTGATCTTCTGGGGCATGGGCGGCGCCGTGGTGCTGCGCGTGGCCTTCGCCGCCGTCACCGTCCAGCTGCTGGCAATCGTCGGCCTGACGCTTGCTGGCGGCATCCTGCTGCTCTGGGTGTGCTGGAAGATGTACCGCGAGCTGGTCCGCGGGGCCGCGGGCGCACATGCCGGCGCGGAGACGGACGACGCGGAAGCGGCCAAGCAGATGACCTTTCGCGCCGCCGTCACCCAGATCATCCTCGCCGACCTGTCGATGTCGCTCGACAACGTGCTGGCGGTGGCTGGCGCGGCGAAGGGCTCGGGCTGGGTGCTGGTGGTCGGCCTCGCGATCGCCATCGTCCTGATGGCAGTGGCCGCCACCTATATCGCCAACCTGCTGGTGCGCCACCCCTGGATCACGTGGATCGGCCTCCTGATCATCGTGTGGGTGGCCCTCGACATGATCTTCGACGGCTCCCGCGAGGTCGCGTGCACCGCCTGGCAGGGCATCTGGTGCGCACCCGACCTGCCGAGCCTCATCCGCGGGCTCACGCGCTGATAGGCGGAGGTGCGTCTTGCGGCTCTTCGCAAGCCCGCCCGCGCCCTGTACTCTCCTCGTTGTCGGCAACAAGCAATAACGGGCGCAAATGACGCCCCGCCGGGAGGAAGGCATGTCCACGGCCAAGCCGCACAGCACGGTCGCAACGCGCATGTCGGGCATCCGCGAGGACTGGCTCGCCAGCGTGCGCGAGGAGATCCTGGAGCCGGACCTGGCCATCGTCGATCCGCACCATCACCTGTGGGATTTCCCGGCGCACCGCTACCTGCTGCCCGACCTGCTCGCCGATAGCGGCAGCGGGCACAGGATCGAGAGCACGGTCTTCATCGAGTGCACGGCCTGCTACCGCGCCGACGGCCCGCCCGAGCTGCGCACGCTGGGCGAGACCGAGTTCGTCAACGGCATCGCCGCCATGTCGGCGAGCGGTGGTTATGGCCCGACGCGCGTGGCGGCAGGCATCGTCGGGCTGGTGGATCTGACGATCGGGGCGCACGCGGAGGAGATCCTGCGCGCCCACATGGCCGCAGCCGGCCCGCGGTTCAAGGGCATCCGGCACGCCGCCGGCTGGGAGGACAAGACGCCCGAGGTGCACAACAGCCACACCAATCCGCCCCCGCACCTCTATCGCGACCATCCCAGGTTCCGCGAGGGCTTTGCCGCGTTGGGCCGGCTGGGGCTCTCCTTCGACGCGTGGCTCTATCACCCGCAGATTCCCGACCTCACGTCATTGGCGCGCGCGTTCCCCGAGCAGCCGATCGTGCTCGACCACGTGGGCGGGCCGCTCGGGCTCGGCTGGTACGAGGGCAGGCGCGACGAGATCTTCGCCGGCTGGAAGCGCGACATCGAGGAGCTCGCGCGCTGCCCCAACGTCTTCATGAAGCTCGGCGGGCTGGGCATGCGCATCAACGGCTTCAAGTTCCACCATCGCGAGCGGCCGCCCTCCTCGCGCGAGCTGGCCGACACGTGGCGGCCCTACGTGGAGACCTGCATCGCGGCCTACGGGCCGCAGCGCTGCATGTTCGAGAGCAACTTTCCGGTGGACAAGATCTCCGGTCCCTACGCCATCTACTGGAACGCCTTCAAGCGGCTGGCGTCGGGCGCCTCGGCCGACGAGAAGGCCGCCCTCTTCCGCGACACGGCGAAGCGCTTCTACCGACTCCCCTGAGCGGCCGCCTCGTCATTCCCGCCAGCGCGCAAGCGCGTCGGCGGGAATCCAGCCCGAGGCTCGGCGCGGCGATTGGGGTTGGATGCCCGCTCTTCGCTTCGCTTGGCGGGCATGACGGCCGCGGCACGCGCAGCGTTGTCAATTCCCGCGGGCTTGCGCCCGCAGTGGCATGACAATGCTCAGGTGATCTCGCGCACGGAAACGACGCGGAAGGTGCGCAGCACGTCGTCCTGCTCCTTGAGGGAGACGTACTCGCCGGGCACGAAGGCGTGGCTCTCGAAGCGGTAGCCGGCCTCGTCGTGGCTGGGGTCGCCGTGGATGTCGTAGTGGAACGCCCACGTCCGCCCGCGCTTGTGCAGGATGTGGCCGACCTCGTCCAGGTCGTTGCCCCAGAAGCGGCGGACCCGGCAGCGCTCGCGCAGCGCCTTCCAGGCCGCGAGATCGATGTGGCCCTTGTCATCCAGCGGGGCGATGAAGTCGTAGCCGCGCTCGCTGCTGCCATTGGGAAACTCGTGGTCGCGTGCAAGCTCCAGCCGCACGCGGCGCAGCATTCTCTCGGGGCTCGTCATGGTCGGCGGCTTCCTCCACAGTCAGCGTCGGCGGTGCCTTGGGATCCGCCGGCGGCTCGCTTCGTCAGTCCTGCAGCACGTAGAGGCCCGGCGCGCTGGTCAGCGGCGGTAGGCCGCGTTGCGGCGCCCCCATCGCGGGCGGGGAAGCTGCCGGCGCACCGGAGCGTAGCTTGAGCCAGCGCACGAACTCCGGCCACCACGATCCCTCGCGCGTGGCGATCTGGGCGAGCCACGTATCGGGATCGAGGTAGCGGTCGCTCTCGGCCTTGGTGGCAACGCGATAGTGCCGGTGGTCGCGGCCGGGCTCGGAGACGACGCCGGCGTTGTGCCCGCCGCTGGTCAGCAGGAAGGTGACCTCGGCATCCATGAGCAGGTTGAACTTGTAGACGGACCGCCAGGGCGCCACGTGATCGGTCTCCGTGCCGACGGCGAACATCGGCACGCGCACGTCGGTGAGCGCGATGGGCCGGCTGCCCACCTCGTAGCGCCCCTCGGCCAGGTCGTTGGCAAGGAACAGCTTGCGCAGGTACTCGCTGTGCATGCGGTAGGGCATGCGCGTGGAGTCCGCGTTCCAGGCCATCAGGTCGAAGATCGGCTGGCGATCGCCCATGAGGTAGTCGCGCACGCCCCGCGACCAGACGAGGTCGTTCGACCTGAGCAGCTGGAAGGCGCCGGCCATCTGGCTGGAGTCGAGATAGCCCTGCTCCCACATCATGTCCTCGAGGAAGGCGACCTGCGCCTCGCTGATGAAGAGCGTCAGTTCGCCGGCGTCCGTGAAATCGGCCTGGGCCGCGAACAGCGACATCGTCGCCAGCCGCTCGTCGCCGTCGCGGGCCATGGCGGCGGCCGAGATCGTGAGCAGCGTGCCGCCCAGGCAGTAGCCGACGCCGTGCACCTTCTGGCCCGGTACGATGCGCCCGATGGCATCGAGGGCGGCCATGGGACCCAGCGCGTGGTAGTCCTCCATGCGCAGATCGCGGTCCTCACGCCCCGGGTTCTTCCACGAGACCATGAAGACGGTGAAGCCCTGGCCAACGAGGTAGCGGACGAGCGAGTTCTGCGCGGAGAGGTCGAGGATGTAGTACTTCATGATCCACGCCGGCACGATCAGGATCGGCTCGGGGTGCACGTTGGGCGTGGCGGGCTCGTATTGGATGAGCTCGATGAGCCGGTTGCGGAAGACGACCTTGCCTGGCGTGGTGGCGAGGTTCTTGCCGACCACGAAGTGCTCGCTCCCGACCGGCGGGCGCCCGTTGGCGGCCCGCTCCCAGTCCTCTACGAAGTTCCAGAAGCCGCGGACCAGGTTCTGCCCTGCCTCCGACTGCGTCCGCTTGAGGACCTCCGGATTGGTGAGCACGAAGTTCGACGGGGAGAAGACGTCCAGAATCTGGCGGAAGGCGAACTCGAGTACGCGCTCGTGGTGAGCCGACATCCCGTGCACGCCGGTGGCGGCGTTGTGCCACCACTGCTGCTGCAGCAGGAACGACTGCTCTATGATGTTGAACGGCCATTGCCGCCAGTCGTCGGCGACGAAGCGCTTGTCCTGGGGCAGGGGGCAGATGCAAGGCTCGCACTCCCCGCCCTGGGCGGTGCAATGCACGAGGTGGGCGGCAAGCCGCAAGTTCTTGCGCAAGCCCTTGTGCCAGAGCTGCAGCTGCTTGCCGGGCGAGGACGAAAGGTGGAGCAGCCAGTCGAGGTAGACCTGGGCCAGCGCCATGGGCGAGAGGCCGAAGGTGACCCTGGACAGCAGATAGTGGAGCGAGCGGTCGACCGCGTCCGCGAGCTGCAGCGAGGGATCCTCTTCCCCGTCGCCGAAACGCCCGAGCAGCGGCGCCACCTGCCTTGCCCACACATCCGTCGAGAGATTGAGCACGCGCAGCGCGTTCTCGAACGCCGGGATCTGCGGCGGTTGCGCCTCACTCTTGCCGGCGATCGAAGTGGTCTGTGCACTCATGCGCCTGCGCTTTCTCTCTTCCGGAGCCGACCCTGGCGGTGCCGGCTCCTTGCCGATGTATGGCCGGCCGGGCCGTCGCTCAATGCGAGAGGAGCGTCGGCACGGTCATGTGGCGGGCGATGTGCCGCGTCACCCCTCCGAACACCAGCTCTCGCATGCGGGTGTGGCCGTAGGCGCCCATGACCAGCAGGTCCGCGCCCATATCGGCGATGCGCGAGAGGATCTCGTCCCCGACGCTGATGTCGGCGGCGATCGAGGTGCGCACGGAGGGTTTGATGCCATGCCGGGCGAGCGAGGCCGCGATCGTCGTGTCGGGCGCGAGAGCGCCGCCGCCCTTGTCGCCCTTCTCCTTGATCTCGAGGATGTGCACCTTCTCGGCCGCCGTCAGGATCGGCAGCGCGTCGAAGACGGCACGGGCGGACTCGCGCCCTGCCTTCCAGGCGATGACGACGTTGCGGCCGATTTCCGGGTAGCGGCCGATGTAGGGCACCACCAGGACGGGGCGGCCGCTCTCCAGCGCCAGACGCTCCGGGAAGTCCATCAGCGGCGCCAGATCCCAGTCCGGGTCGGTCTGCCCAGCCACGATCAGGTCGGCGGCCCGGCCATGGTCCAGCACGACGCCGGCAAGATCGACGTGCGGCACCTTGAGGGCTCTCCACTCGGCGACGAACGGCTGGTTCCTGGTCGCTTCCGCGAAGATGGCGGCAATCTCCTCCGTGTCCTGGCGCTCGGCTGCCACGACCGACCCCAGCACCTTCGACCCATAGGGGATGGAGACCGGCGGCGCCGGCATGCTGGCGTAGACGTGCATGCCGATCACGTGTGCGTTGTCGCGCCTGGCCAGCTGGATCGCCGGCCCCAGCACCGCCTCTGCACGGCGCTTGTCGCTCAGATGCACCAGAATGGTCTTGTAGGACATGGATTTCGAGCCTCGATCCTCTTGCCGATGACGCACATGTTGCTTTGCGCCCGGCACCCCCTCATTGACCGCAATCAACCGGTCTTTCACCAACCGCTCAGCGGCAGATGAGCACCGGCACCGGGCTTTGCGTGAGCACCTTCATGGCTTCGCTGCCGAGCAGGAGGCGGGTCAACCCGCGATGCCCGTGCGAGGACATCACGATGAGGTCGCAGGCCTTCTCCTTGGCGGTGTCGACGATGCCTTCCGCCGGATAGCGGTCCTTCACGTGCAGCGTCGTGCAGGCGACGCCCAGCTCCTTGGCGGTCGCGGTCACGGACGCGAGGATGGTCGCGGCATTCTCCGCGGCCGACTTGTCGTAGACATTGACCAGCGTCGGCGTCGGTATGGTGCCGTAGGCCGCCGCGGTCCACGGCTCGGATACGGTCATCGCCGTGACCTTCGAGCCCAGCTGCTTGGCGAGCTCGAGGCCGGCGCGGACAGCCTTGCCCGCCAGCTCCGATCCGTCGGTTGCGATCAGGATGTGCTTGTACATGATGGACCTCCGGGGGGAGCGGCGGCGGGCCTGGAGGGCGTCGCCGCCGCCTCGCCGTCAGCTCTTCTTGATCTCGATCTTGCGCTCGGCTTTCACGGCCTCCGCCTTCTTGGCAGCCGTGACCTTGAGCACGCCCTTGTCGAACTTGGCCTCGACCTTGCTGTCGTCGACCGTGTCCGGAAGGCGGAGCGAGCGCTCGAAGCTGCCGAAGCTGCGCTCGGCGACGTAGTAGTTCTCGCCCTTCTCTTCCTTCTCCTGCCTCTTCTCGCCCTTGATGGTGAGCATGCCGTTGGCGAAGGTGACGGAGACGTCCTTCTCGTCCACGCCCGGAAGCTCGGCCTCGATCGTGATCGCGTTGGCGTTCTCACGGACGTCGAGCTCCGGCACGACCATCTCCGAGTCGCGCTTGAAGAGCGCCGGCAACCTGGGCCAGCCGTACTCGGCGCGCTCGAACATGCAGTCCATCTCGTCGCGCATGGCCGAGAAGATGTCACGGGGGCGCGCCAGGGAGGATCGCTGAGCGGATGGAGCAACATCGGTCTTGGGCATGACTGAACCTTTCCTGTTGGCGTGAGCCCGGCCGGATGTCCGGCGCGGATCGGGTAGTTTTTGGGCTAAGCCCGGGCCCATGGCTCCACATTGACGCAGAGCAAAGGTGGTCCCGAGGCCTGCCGCCGGAGCGCGCGGCCGCGATGGGCCGCGGTCGCATGGACCGATCCTGCTCAAGGCCGCTGTCGCAGGCGCGTGCGACGCCCGTTTGTCGTGAACATGAGGTGAATCGGTGCCGGGCGGCGTTGGACCGCCATTCCGGCTGGGCCTCGCGCGCACCTGTGGTGGCGTCAATTTGCCGGGGGACAGTCCACGGCCGCCGGACGCGCGGGTTGTGCGGGCGGGTGATCGGCTCCCTCGAATCGCCTACGCTCAAGGCGGCGGCGTCGTGAGCGGGCTGCGCTGTGCGGCGAGCTCGCCCCAGCCTTGCGGCGGTCGGTGTCCCCGCGCACAACCCAGGCCGCGTCTCAGGGAGCGAATCGACATGACCACTGCCAGCCTTCAGGCGGAGCCTTACCGCGGCGGACCGGCGCCGGGCTCGAGCGGCCAGGGGTGCTTTCTGCTCGGCCAGAATGCGCGCGGGCTGTGGGTGCTGCGCGAGAGCCGGGGAGGCATGGCCGGGCTGTTCGTGTCGCGAGAAGCGGCGCTGCGGTTCGCCCGCCTGGAGAGCCGCGAGGGGGCCTACGCGGTGGTGGACGTGAGCGGCCTGGAGTTCGACTACGCGGCGCGGGATCGGCCGGCCGTGCGCGGCCGGCCAGCCCGGCACACAAGGGCCAGGTAACCAAGGCTCCGGAATCTACGGCCGCTCGGCTTGTCCTGCTGCGGATCGGGCCCACTTCTTGAAAGGGGGAGGTGGCAGGAGAGCAGATCGAGCAGCAGGGCCGTGCTTACAGGCGATCGAGATACCGGGCCGGCGGTGCCGGGGTCCTCTGGGCCGACCGAAAGCCATGACGGTGCGCGCAAGACTGCCCGCCGCCGCGTGCTGAAATCCGGCGTCATCGCCTTCAACGACCGCTTCTCGGCGTTGCCTTGCGTTGTGCGCAACCTGTCGTCCACCGGCGCGCAGCTGCATGTCGAGGGTACGGTGAACGTTCCCAACACGTTCGAGCTCGTCATCGATCTCGACGGGCTCGAGGCCCAGTGCGAGGTCGCCTGGCGCCGGGACAAGGAGATCGGCGTGCGCTTCACGGCGCCCCCGCGCCAGGTGGCACCCCGCCGCTCCCAGGTCGTCAAAGCCCTCGTGCCCCAGCAGCCGCCCACCCTGCGGCGAAAGCCGCTGCGTTCCGGCACATAGCGGTCACTCCGTGCCGCACCGTCATTCCGCAAGCGCCAAGCGAGCCATCGGCGCAATACGCCTGACGGCTCTTGCGCCCTACGTGGCCATCACCTTACGGACCATAGGGCGCACGAGGCGAAGCCGTATTGCGCCGGGTGTCGGTCTCCGATATCAGCCCGGGCCGCGCTGAGTTCCGGACATCCGCCGGCGCGAGCCCTGCGCCGGCACGGACGCGCCCGAGGCCCAGCGGCAGGGAAGCTCCGCCAGCCCCCAGGTCAGCAGCGCCGTCAGCATGATTCCTGCGAAGAGCGCCGGGCTGATCGGCACGAGGTCGAGCAGTGCGCGCAGCGGCGCAAGGCCGAGCGCAAGGGCCTGGAGTGCGACCCCGAGCCAGACCGAAAGATGGACCCAGACATTGCGAAGCGCAGCGGCCCCGATGCGGCGTGCGGGATAAGCGAACACCAGCTGCAATGTGGACTCGTAGAGGAACAGGGACGTCCGGGTCTCATCGAGCGATAAGCCGAGCATCGGCAGGGTCGCAAGGATGGCGACGCCCACGAATGCCTTGGCCAGCGCGCTGACCGCCACGAACCGGAGCGACGCAGCATCGAGCAGCCTTGCGTTCGCCGGCCGCGGCGGCCGTTCCATCACGCCGGGGTTGCGGTCGACGGCCATCGCCAGCGCCGGCGGGCCGTCGGCGACGAAATTGATCCACAGGAGCTGCACCGCCGTCAGCGGCAGGAGGAACGTGCCCCCGGCCGGGTCTTTGAAGCCGAGCAGGAGGGCGAGACCCAGGCCGGCCGTCATGAGGAGGATCAGCGCCAGGTCCGTCGAGAAGAAGAAGCGGATGAACTTCTGGATGTTCTCGTAGATGTTGCGCCCCTCCTCGACGGCGGCGACGATGGTGGCGAAATTGTCATCCATGAGCACCACGTCGGCCACCTCGCGCGAGACGTCGCTGCCGCGCCGGCCCATGGCGATGCCGACGTCGGAGCGCTTGAGGGCCGGAGCATCATTCACCCCGTCTCCCGTGACGGCGACGACTTCCCCCAGCTCCTTGAGTGTCTCGACGAGGCGCAGCTTGTGCTCGGGCGTGACGCGGGCAAAGATGTTGACGACGCGCGCCGCCCTGCGCAGCTCCTCGGGCGAGAGGCGGTCGATCTCCTCGCCGATCAGCACCTTCTCCGCATCTATGCCGACCGTGCGGCCTGCGGTGGCAGCGGTGGCGGGATGGTCGCCCGTGATCATCAGCACGCGAATGCCGGCGGCCTTCGCGCGCCGGATGGCATCGGGCACCTCGGGGCGTGGCGGGTCCCACAGCAGCACGAGGCCGAGGAAGGTCAGCGCCACCTCGCTCTCATCCTCGCTCCGCGCCAGCGCCACCACCCGGTAGCCCTCCGATGCGTGCCGGGCGACCTTGGCTTCCCAGTCCCGCCTCTGCGCCTCCCCGAGCGTGCTCCGCGCGATCAGGACCTCGGGCGCGCCCTTGAGATAGCTGACACGCTGCCCGTCCTCCTCGACGGTTGCGCGCATGAACTTGGAGCCGCTGTCGAACGGGCGGCTCGAGACCCGCGGGCGGTCGCGGACGAGACGGCCGGCGTCGATGCCCTGGCCTGCCGCGTAGTCGAGGAGGGCGATCTCCAAGGGATCACCCGCCCGCGTGCCGATCTCCGCGTCGTTGGCCAGCACCATGGCCTCGAGCGCCCGCCCCGGGTCGGGGGAATCGAGGGCGCGAACGTGCATGCGATTCTCGGTCAGGGTGCCGGTCTTGTCCGTGGCGATGACGGTGACCGAGCCCAGGGCCTCGACGGCGCTGAGCCGGCGCACGATGGCCTTGCGCGCGGCCAGCCGCTCGACGCCGAATGCCAGCGTGAGCGTCAGCACAGCAGGCAGGCCTTCGGGCACCGCGGCCACCGCCAGCGCGACGGAGAAGAGAAATACCTGGCCCAGCCGGCCGACGCCCTCGACCAGCACGCCGCCCGCCGTCAGGAGGAGGCCGAGCGCGAGGATGGCGAGGGCGACCTGGTTGCCGAACTCGCCCAGGCGGCGCTCGAGCGGGGTCTTGCCGGCCTCGATGGTGCCGATCAGGGTGGCAAGGCGCCCCATGGTGCTGCGCGCGCCGGTGCGGGTCACCTCGGCGTAGCTCTTGCCTTTCACGAGCAGGGTGCCGCTGAAAAGGTCCTCGCCCGGACCCTTGTCGATCGGCAGCGATTCGCCCGTCAGGATCGATTCATCGACCGTGACGCCTTCGGCCGCGGTGATCGTGCAGTCGGCCGGAACCCTGTCGCCCGCCTCGATGCGCACCACGTCGCCGGGCACGAGGTCCTGCATGGGCACCTGCACCAGCGCCCCCTCGCGCACCACCCACACGAACGGCACGGCGAGCGCCTTCAGGCGCGCCAGGGCCTCTTCGGCCTTGGCCTCCTGGTAGACGCCGAGACCGGCGTTCAGGACCAGGATCAGGGCGATGGCGACGGATTCGAGCGGCAGCCGATCGGCCCCGTCGCGGAGCCAGAGCGCCAGGTCCACGATCAGGGCGAAGAGCAGGATGTAGATGAGCGGGCTCGCGAACTGGCGCAGCCATCGCTGCCAGAGGCTCACGCCGGCGGGCTCGGGCAGGGCATTGGGGCCGAATTCGCCGAGCCGCTGCGCGGCTTCGGCGCGCGTGAGGCCGCGCCCGGGCGGGCTGCGCTCCGGCGCCGTCATGCGTTTCGATCCATGCGTGGCGCCTTTCTCCTGTCGGCAAGAGGGCCCTTGTGCAGCGGCGGGCTACAGGCCCCAGCGCCGGACGAAGCGCAGCTTGGCGAGGTGGGTCAGGACCGCGTAGGCCGCTACCATGACGGCGAGCAGCGGCCAATAGAGGGCAGGCAGAGGGACGAGGCCGAGCGCGGCGCCGACCGAGGTGAACGGCAGCGCTACACCGATGCAGCAGATGAGGACGGTGGTGGTGATCAGCGCCGGGCTCGCACGGCTCTCCACGAAGGGGATCTTGGCCGTGCGGATGATGTGGATGATGAGGGTCTGCGTGAGCAGCGACTCCACGAACCAGCCCGTCTGGAACAGCGCCGGATTGCTCCAGGCCGCGAACACCCACAGCATCATCCCGTAGGTGGCATAGTCGAAGATCGAGCTGATGGGGCCGATCAGCACCATGAACTTGAAGAGGTTGTCGATGTCCCAGCGGCGGGGGGTGGCGAGATAGTCCTCGTCGACGTTGTCGGTGGGGATCGCGGTCTGGGAGAAGTCGTAGAGTAGGTTGTTGGTGAGCACCTGGATGGGCGTCATCGGCAGGAACGGCAGGAACAGGCTGGCGCCGAGCACGCTCAGCATGTTGCCGAAGTTCGAGCTGGCACCCATGCGGATGTACTTGGTGATGTTGCCGAAGATCCGGCGCCCCTCAACCACGCCCTCCTGGAGCACCATGAGGCTCTTCTCCAGGAGGATGATGTCGGCCGACTCCTTGGCGATGTCGACGGCCGAGTCGACGGAGATGCCGACGTCGGCCGCCTTCAGCGCAGGGCTGTCGTTGATGCCGTCGCCGAGGAACCCCACCACGTGGCCCTTGCGGTGCAGGGCACCTACGATGCGCTCCTTCTGGTCCGGCGTCAGCTTGGCGAACACGCGCGTGCGATCGGCTGCATCCGCGAGCTCCGCCTCGGTCATGCGCTCGATGCTCGAGCCGAGCAGGATGTCGCCGGCGTCGAGCCCCACCTCGCGGCACACCTTGCGGGTGATCACCTCGTTGTCGCCGGTCAGGATCTTGATCCCCACGCCCTTGCGCGCGAGGGCGGCGATGGCCGCGCCCGCGCTTTCCTTCGGCGGGTCGAGGAAGGCGATGTAGCCGAGCAGCGTCAGGTCGCATTCGTCCGCGACCGAGTAAGCGGCCTTCTGCGCCGGCATCTCCTTGTAGGCGACGGCCACGACGCGGAAGCCGTCGGAGTTGAGGGCGATCGTCTCCTCCTTGGCGGTGGCGAAGTGGCTCTCGTCGAGCGCCCCCTCCGTGCCGTCGACCACGTAGCGCGTGCAGACGGCGAAGATCTCCTCCACGGCGCCCTTGCAGATGAGGACGTGCCTGCCGTCGCCGCGCGACACGACGACCGAGAGGCGCCGCCGCGAGAAGTCGAAGGGGACCTCGTCGACCTTGGCGAAGCCCTCGTCGATGCCGAGGGCCTTGCGCATCTCCACGTGCTGGAGCACGGCCACGTCGAGCAGGTTCTTCAGCCCCGACTGGAAGTGGCTGTTGAGGTAGGCGTACTGCAGCACGCGCTCCGACTCGTTGCCGCGGATGTCGAGATGCCGCTTGAGGATGATCCGGTCCTGCGTGAGCGTGCCGGTCTTGTCGGCGCACAGCACGTCCATGGCGCCGAAGTTCTGGATCGAGTTGAGCCGCTTGACGATCACCTTCTTGCGCGACATGGCGATCGCGCCCTTGGCCAGGTTGACGGTGACGATCATCGGCAGCAGCTCGGGCGTCAGCCCGACCGCGACCGCCACCGCGAACAGCAGGGCTTCGAGCCAGTTGTGCTTGGTCAAGCCGTTGATGAGAAACACGGCCGGCACCATGACGGCCATCACCTTGATCATCAGCCAGGTGAACCGCTCGACGCCCAGGTCGAAGGCGGTCGGCACGCGGCGGCCGGCGATCTCGTCGGCCAGCTTGCCGAAAAACGTGTGGCCTCCGGTGCGCACCACGACGCCCACTCCGTAGCCGCTCACCACGTTGGCGCCCATGAAGCACATGTTGGGCAGCTCGAACGGGCCCTCGATCTCGTGGCCGCAAGGGTGGGCGAACTTCTCGGCCGGCATCGCCTCGCCCGTCAGCGCCGACTGATTGATGAAGAGATCCTTGGTCTCGAGGAGCCGCAGGTCGGCCGGGATCATGTCGCCGGCCGACAGCCGCACGACGTCGCCGGGCACCAGCCTCTCGATGGGAATTTCCCTGAAATCGCCGTCGCCCTTGGCGGAGCGGCGCCGGACGCTGGCGGTGGTCTTGACCATGGCGCGCAGGCGGGCCGCGGCCTCGTTGGAGCGGTGCTCCTGGAGGAAGGCCGTGGTGACGGCCAGCAGCACGATGGCCACGATGACGATGGCCGCCCGCAGGTCGCCGAGGAAGTAGGACACCACCGCCAGGGCGAGCAGGAGCGCGTTGAGGGGATTGCGGGCGCGGCTCCAGATCTCCTCCAGCACGGTGGGCTTGCGCTCGCGCGTGACGAGATTGGGGCCGAAGCTCCGGAGGCGGCGGGCCGCCTCCGCGCGCGTGAGGCCGGCGGTGCTCGATCCGACCTGCCGGCAGGAGTCCTCAGGCTCCATCCGGCTGAGCGCCATGACCTCGGCCACCTCGGACCGGTGGCCGGGCGGCGCCGCCGCAGGGGAAGCGCGTCGGGAGGCGGTGGACTTCGCGGCAACCATGGCTCGGCCCGGCTGGCTCAGGTCGGGCCATTATACGTCATTCCGCGAGCGCCGAGCGCGTCAGCCGGTGATGCCGTCACTCCCGCGAGCGCGCCAGCGCGTCGGCGGGAATCCAGCCCAGGGCTCGACGTAGCGGCTGGGGTTGGATGTCCGCTCAGCGCTCCGCTGGCGGGCATGACCGAGGGCGGCGGCCGCCTATTCGGCGGCCACGGCGTGGCCGTTGCCGGTAGCGACGGACTGCGCCGCGGGCTTGGCCACGACGCCGAGACGCTCGACGGCCGCGTGCAAGATCTGGGCGAGCATCTCCGAATAGCGCATGCCCTGGAAGCCGGCCATGATGTTCATCTTGCCGTCCCAGCACCAGCCGGCGTTGGGGTTGACCTCGAGCAGCTTGATCTCCCCTTTGGCATCCGTGCGGAAGTCGAAGCGGGCATAGTCGCGGCAGGCCAGGCGCTCGAACAGGCGCGTGGAGTGGTCGATGAGCTGCTGCTGCATCTGGTCCGGCAACGTCGCCTCCCGGTACTTGATCTGCGTCCAGTAGGGGCTGTCGGGCTCCCACTTGGACTCGTAGCCCAGGATCTGCGGCAGGCCGGCATCGAGCTTGGTATAGTCGACCTCCAGCACGGGGAGCGCCCTGAGGCCGTGGTCGGGGTTGCCGATGAGGCCGACGGAATACTCGGGTCCCGTCAGGAACTCCTGCACCAGCACGCCGCGCCTGGGGAAGTCGGCGCGCAGGCGGTCGAGATAGTCGAGCAGCGCCTTCTCATTGTAGACGACGGAATCCTTGGTGATGCCCTGGCTGGAATCGCCGTGGTTGGGCTTCAGGAGCGCGGGGAAGACGGAGGGAAGCGTCGCGCCCTGGTCGCCCGGCCGCACATAGCTCTCGAGCGGAACGGGAACGTCGAGCGACTGCGCCACCGCGCGCACGAGGCCCTTGTCGTAGCAGGCGGCGAGTGCCGACGGCCCGGCCCCGGTGTAAGGGATGCCCAGCACCTCGAGCAGTGCCGGAACGTGCAGCTCCTTGAAGGGGTCGTTGTTCCAGCCCTCGTCGCACAGGTTGAAGACGAGGTCGGTGCGAAGCTCCGACAGGTCACGCTCCAGCGTGCCGTGGTGGTTGAGGTAGCGGAACTTGAACGCCGGCAGCTCCGAGAGTGCGTCGCGCAGGCGCCGCACCGTCTCGTGGTCCTCGGGATTGAAGGTGCCGCCGCGCTTGACCTGATCGGGGAGGCGGGGATCGCCCATGACGACGGTGACGTCGAGCGCCTGCAGCTTGCCGCGGCCCTTGCGGGCGGGAAGCTGGGGGGCATCGGCGGTGAGGAGGATGCGCCGCGCCATCATGCCGAGGTCTTGGTCGCGGTCGGACAGCGCCTCGGCGTGGCCGTGGTGGCGGATGTTGCGGAAGCCGGTCTTCTCCAGGAGCTTGCTGATACTCTCCCGGGTGTAGAGGCGCTCGGCGTAGAACTGGTCGGCGATCACGCCCATCTCGTCGTGGACGATGACCTCGCGCGAGATCAGCCGCTCGCCGTCCTGGCTGATGGAGCGCTCGCGGCAGACGAAGTGGTGCTCGTCGATCCACTCCCAGGAGCGCTTGTCGAAGTTCTCGTGCATGTGCCCGCCATCGGTGATGTCGAGCACCAGCTGGCCGCTGGGCCGCAGGATCTTGCCGACCGCGGTGAGGACCTTCTCGTCGTCCTGCTTGTTGGAGAAGTAGCCGAACGAGTTGCCCATGATGGCGACGCAATCGATGCTGTTCTCCGGCAGCCGGGGGTTGCGCGCGTCGCCTTCCTTGAAGACGACCTGCACGCCCTCGCTCTGCGCCCGCTTCTTAGCCAGCCGCACCAGGTAGCGCGAGCGGTCCAGCCCCATCACGTGGCGGAAGCCGCGCCGGGCGAGCTCAAGGCAATGGCGGCCCTGGCCGCAGCACAGGTCGAGGATGTAGCTGTGCTGCTGGACCTTGGTGGCGGAGACGATGAAGTCCACCTCGCGGCGGGTGTTCTCGAGATTCTCGACCACGTCGCCGTCGGTCTTGACGTAGAGAGCGTTGAAGAGCTTTCGCCACCACTCTTCCGGAAGGTGCGCCTCCAGGTCCGCGACCGGACCGAGACACGAGCGGTTTGCCAGACGTCTAGGGCGCTTGGCCCGTGCAGGCATTACCATGGTGGACGTCTGTCCTCCTGCTGCCGCCGCCAGCTGCCGAAGGAGAGATCCGCCCTCTTCCCCCGACGCCGACCCCTCGGCCGGTCAACAACGAGACCCCTATGGCCTCAGCAAAACGCGATCCTTAGTCTGTCGATTTTCCCTGTCAAACATTTATCTGTGGACGATGACCGCCGCGTGCAAGGCGCACGACGCTCAGGCGTCGCCTCGCAACACTCACGCGTTCCTGCCGAGCACGGCGATGAAGAAGCCGTCGGTGCCGTGACGAGCCGGCGTGAGGAGCAGCGTGGCATCGCTGCCGTCGGCGGAGGCCGGCGGCTCGCCGCCGACGCCCGTCGCCCACGATTCGCGCCACGGTAACGTCGCAAAGCCGGGATGGTTCGCGAGAAATCGCGCGACCTGGGCGCCGTTCTCCTCAGGCAGGACCGAGCAGGTGACGTAGACGAGGCGTCCCCCGGGTTTGACGAGCGCCGCGGCCGTTGCCAGCAGCTCGGACTGCTCGCGCTCGCGCTGCGCGAGATTGGCAGGCTTCAACCGCCACTTGGCGTCGGGACGCCGCCGCCAGGCGCCGCTGCCGGTGCAGGGCGCATCGAGGAACACCAGGTCGAAGCGGGGGCCGAGACGCGTCAGCGCCTCCTGGTCGCCGGCGCTCAGCACCTGGGCATTGCGCACGCCGGCCCGCTTCAATCGCTCGAAGATGGGCCGCAGCCGCGTCGCATCGTCGTCATAGGCATAGATCTGGCCGGTGTTGCGCATGGCGGCGGCGAGGGCGAGGGTCTTGCCGCCTGCCCCTGCACAGATATCGAGCACCTGCTGGCGCGGCGCGGCGGCCGCCATCAGCGCGCAGATCTGGGAGCCCTCGTCCTGCACCTCGTACCAGCCACGCCCATGGCCGACCTCCGCCTCCACGTTGGGCTGGCGGCCCGGGCCTTCAGGCGCCGGCAGCCGCACGCCGACGGGCGAGAAGGGCGTGGGCAGGGGCGCGAAGCGGGCCAGCGCCTTGAGGACCTTCTCGCGGTCGGCCTTCAGGGTGTTGACGCGCAGGTCGACAGGGGCCCGGCGGGCGAGCGCTGCCCCTTCCTCGGCCGCCGCGACGCCGAAGGCCTGCACAAAGGAGGGCTCGAGCCAGGCCGGGAAATCGCCGCGCACGGAAGGGGCAGCATCGTCGGGAAGCTCGCGCGACAGCCCCGCCAGCTCGGCCTCGCTCAGCGGCGAGGGCACATGCGGTGAGCCGTCCGCACCGGCGGCCACCGCTGCGACCGAAAGCCCCAGCGCGTGCGGAGCCGCGGCGAGCGCAAGCACGCGCGGCGTGTCGGCGTCCATGCGGCAGGCCAGCGAGCGGCGCCGCCGCAAGGCGTCGTAGACGAGGTTGCCGATGGCTGCGCGGTCGCCCGATCCGGCGAACCGGTGGTTCTTGCCCCAGTCGGCGAGCGCGGCCGCGGCGGGGCGATGCCTGCCCAGCACCTCCTTCAGCACCTCGATGGCGGCTTCGATGTGGGCGGCCGGCCGCATGCGCCTCAGGCCAGCCCGCCCGTCGCGACGTGGAGCGCGAGCCAGATCCACATGACGATGAGGATCAGGAAGCCGAACGCAAAGGCCGGCGTGCGCCACCTCACCTTGTTGGGGCCGACGTGGATGGCGGCATGGACGAGGCGGGTGAGCACGAACAGCCAGGCCAGCACGACCATGGCGAGGTCGGCGCCCTTGGTGAGCAGCGCGAACGCCACCACCGCGTAGAACAGCACGGGCAGCTCGAACTGGTTGCGGAAGCTGGCGGCGCGCTTGGCCGCGTCGTCGGGCCATTCGACCCGCCCCATCGCCAGATCGGGATTGCCGCGCTGGCGGTCCATGGTGCGGATGGCGCGGGAGCGGGCGACGCCGAGCGAGGCGAGCACGCCGAGCGTCAGGAACACCTGCACGAACACGGGATAGAGTATGGCGACCTGGCTCAAGGGCATTGCACGGCCCGGCGGTCCAGGCCCTCCCTGCTGCAACGATCAGGCGCTGCGCTGGTAGTTCGGCGCCTCGCGCGTGATGCCGACCCCGTGCGGGTGGTTCTCGGCGACCGCGGCGGCCGACACCCGCAGGAAGCGTGCGCGCTCGCGCAGCGCCTTGAGGTCGGCGGCGCCGACGTAGCCCATGCCGGCCCGCAGGCCGCCGACCAGCTGATGCAGCACGCCGTCGACCGGGCCCTTGTAGGGCACCTGCCCCTCGATGCCCTCGGGAACGAGCTTCAGCGTGTCCTTGACCTCCTGCTGGAAGTAGCGGTCGGCGCTGCCGCGCGCCATGGCGCCCACCGAGCCCATGCCGCGATAGGCCTTGTAGGTGCGGCCCTGGTAGAGATAGGTCTCGCCGGGCGCCTCGTCGGTGCCGGCGAGAAGCGCGCCGACCATGACGCAGTCGGCCCCAGCGGCCAGCGCTTTCACCAGGTCACCCGAGTACTTGATGCCGCCGTCGGCGATCACGGGCACGTCCTGCTTGCGGGCCACTTCCACGGAATCGAGGATGGCGGTGAGCTGCGGCACACCGACGCCGGCGACGATGCGCGTGGTGCAGATCGAGCCCGGGCCGATGCCGACCTTGACCGCGTCGGCGCCCGCGTCGATGAGCGCCCGGGTGCCGTCGGCGGTGGCGACGTTGCCGGCGATCACCTGCACGCGGTTCGACAGCTTCTTGATACGGGTGACGGCCTCCAGCACGCGCTTGGAGTGGCCGTGCGCGGTGTCCACCACCACGAGGTCGGCGCCGGCGCCGACGAGGGCCTCGGTGCGCTCCAGGCCGTCGTCGCCGACGGTGGTGGCGGCCGCGACCCGCAGCCTGCCTTGCTCGTCCTTGCAGGCGTTGGGGTACTTCTGGGCCTTCTCGATGTCCTTCACCGTGACCAGCCCGATACACCGGAAGGCGTCGTCCACCACGAGCAGCTTCTCGATGCGGTGCTGGTGCAGGAGCCGCTGCGCATCCTCGCGGTTGACGCCTTCCTTCACGGTGATGAGCTTCTTGGTCATCAGCTCGGCCACCGGCGTCCTCGGGTTGGTGGCGAAGCGCACGTCGCGATTGGTGACGATGCCGACGAGCTTGCCGTTCTTGCCGGGCTCGACCACGGGAATGCCGGAGATCTTGTGCTCGTCCATCAGGCGCAGGGCGTCGGCGAGGGTGGCCACGGGGCTGATCGTCACGGGGTTGACCACCATGCCGGCGACATGGCGCTTGACCATGCCGACCTGCTCGGCCTGTGCCTCGGGTGTCATGTTGCGGTGGATGACGCCGATGCCGCCGGCCTGCGCCATGGCGATGGCGAGCAGACCCTCGGTGACCGTGTCCATGGCGGAGGAGATGATGGGGATCTTGACGCTGATCTCACGCGTCACCCGCGAGCCGACATCCACGTCGGCGGGGAGCACGTCCGAGGGGCGCGGTGCCAGCAGCACGTCGTCGAAAGTGAGCGCCACGGTGGTCTCGTCGAGTATGGGCCGTTGCGCCATAGCGTCTTCTCCTGATGTGCCGGGGCTGCGGGGCAGCCTCGCCGGCCTGCCTCGTCTCAGCTTGGCCGAAATCGGACGCACCGGAGCCCCTTGCTCCGGCACGCGGCGTTCGGCCGCCCGATGTAATGGAATCGCTCCAAGCTTCCTCATAGCACCGGCGGGGGGCCGGGGGAAGCTGGGCGGTATGGCCCTGCAGGAGGGTGCCGCCACGTCCCTCGGCGCGGGTGCGGAGCGGGCCCGCGGACGCCATTTCTCCATATTTTAGGCTTCATTGTGATATCGGGTGGATTGACGCTGCCGGCGTTCTGGGCACACTTGCGCCAGTCAACGGGGGACAGGATGAATCGATTCGCCCAGGCAGGAGCCTGCGCGCTGATGCTGGCGGCGACCGCGCTGCACGCCGGCTGCAGCAACAGCTCCGCGGGCCTAGGCGTGGCCACCGGCAGCACGAGCAGCGGCCTCCTCCCGGCCGATGCCCCGGGGAGCCTCAACAACGACGATCCCATGGCGCGCCCGGTTGCCGTGGCCTGGACCTCGGCGCGCGCCAAGCGGTGCGCCTTCTACTTCGATCCGGCCAAGCTGCGGACCAACTATCTCGCCTACGAGGCCAAGCAGGGGGCATCGGGCGAGCAGTACGCCAAGATCGAGAAGACCTACGACACCACCTACAGGGCAACCTTCGAGAAGGTCGCCGCCGATCCGGACTATTGCAACGATCGCAAGGGCCTCGAGATCAAGGTCGATCTGGAGCGGCATCTGGCCGGAGACTACACCCCCAACCTGCCCAAGCCCAAGCCGATCGCCAGCTGCGGCTTCTGGGGCTGCCAGTCGAGCTCTGACGAGCCATTCAGCACGAAGAAGTTCTGGACGGACCAGGAAAAGAACCCGCGCACCCGGTAGCGCCTCTCCGACTTTGCTGGACTCTCGGCCGCTAATCCGAGCTTGACGTTGTCATCCCGGGCTTAGGCCCGGGACCCACCTCTCAGCCTGCTGTGGCGTTCGGTGCTGGCTCGATCCCGGCGACCCTCGGCATTCGCCGAGGGCCGGCGAGCGCCGGGATGACCCGACGTCGCCCTTGGCCGGCATGGCAGCGCCGAGGTCCGGCCGCGTGGCACGCGGCTTGCGAACCTTGCCGGCAACCGCACGCCTTTTCCCGTCTTGGAACGTTCACCATGATCCATGGCAGCCTGCCCGCGCCGGCGCTTTCTCCTGGTCTCGGCCGCCACCCGCTGCCGCTGGAGCGGGTGGCGCATAGGCCGCGGCCCGATGTGGGGGCGCACGCGCTGCCAGCAGAGGTCATCGACGTCATCGAGGAGCATCGGGGCTTCGAGGCACTCGAGGCGGAATGGAACGACCTCTTCCACCGCGCCGGCAAGGGCAGCCAGCTGTTCCAGACCTTCAACTGGAACTGGCATTGGGCCAACCACTACCTGGCGGCGCCGGGCAGACGCGGCGGCCCCTCACTCGCCGTCGTGACGGTGCGGCGCCAGGGCCGCCTCGTCATGATCTGGCCGCTCGTTTTCCGGCGTGTCGCCGGCCTCGGGGTGCTGCAGTGGATGGGCGAGCCCGCCAGCCAGTACGGCGACGTGCTGGCCGAGGACCTCGCCGATGGACCGGAGCTGATGCGCCGGGCCTGGGGCTTCATCGCGGCCCGGCTCGGCGCCGACGCGCTGCACCTGCGCAAGGTGCGCGCCGATGCGGCCGTCGCACCGCTGCTCCGCGAGCTGGGCGCGATGCAAGTGGCCGCAGCCGAGGCGCCCTATCTCGACCTCGCCAGCGCGCCGGATTTCGCCAGCTACGAGCAGCGCTACACCGGCAAGGCGCGCAAGAACCGCCGCCGCCTCCTGCGCCGGCTCGCCGAGCGCGGGCCGCTCGCTGTCGAGCGGCTCACCGACGGGCCCCAGGCGCGCGCTGCAGCGCGGAAGGGCATCGAGCTCAAGCGAACCTGGATCGAGAAGACCGGGCGGGTTTCGCCCGCCTTCGCGGACGAGCGGTTCGCCGCCTTCTTTGCCGATGTCGCGGAGGGCCGCAGCCGTCCGGTCGGGTGCGGCGTGACGGTCCTCAAGTCCGCGGGCGCCCCGGCCGGCATCGCCATCGACCTCACCTGCAATGGGCATCGCGCCGCGCATGTGATCGTGCACGATCCGCAGCTCGACCGCTTCAGCGCCGGGACGCTGCTCCTGGAAGCTTGGATCAAGGGTGCCTGCGCCGACGGGGCGGCCACGTTCGACCTGCTGGCCCCCGCCTACGCCTACAAGCTCGACTGGGCCGATGGCAGCGTGGCGGTCGGCGATTTCGCGCACGGCGTGACGCTGGCGGGACGAGCGTACGTGGGCGTCTACCTGGCGCGCGTACGCGGTGCGCTCAAGGCGGCCGTGGAGGCGTGGCCAAGGGCCGTCGCGCGCGTGTGTGCGCTTCGCCGGCTGGTGCTGCTCTCGCGCGACGGTCAGGCGGAGACCCGACACGAGGTGGCGACCTGAGCCGTCCATCAGCCCCGTCATTCCAGCGAGGGCGGCGATCGGCGCAATACGGCTTCGCCTCTTGCGCCCTACGGTCGACAAGCGTGTAGGGCGCAAAAGCCGCCAGGCGCATTGCGCCGGGCGTTTACCGCGATTGCCGCAATCCCCGGCTGCTGACGCTCGCGGCGCGCGGGTGGCGGGCCATCGGCGTTTCCATCCATCGCAGCACAGCAGACGTGCGCTGCCGCCAGAGCGGCGCTGCACTGTGCGACGTTGACAAGCGCTGCCTTATCCTCAAGCTTCGGGCCACACGCATGGGAAGGTGCCGCCGAGATGAGCGAGCAGATCAGCCTGGCCGTCGCCGACCGCATCGCCACGGTCACGCTGAGCCGGCCGCCGGTGAACGCCTTCAACACCGACATGTTCAAGGCCTTTCACGGCATCCTCGACGGCCTCGCCGGGCGCACCGACTGGAGCGTTCTGCACATCCGCTCGAGCCTGAAGGTATTCTCTGGCGGCGCGGACCTCGCCGAGATCTCCACGCGCTTCTCCGCGCCCGACAAGATGGACGCCGCCGCCAGGGTGACGCGGCCCTTCCAGGAGCTGTTCCAGCGCATCTCCGACTTGCCGCAAGTGAGCCTCGCCGAGATCGGCGGGGCGGCGATGGGCGGGGGCTACGAGCTGGCGCTCGGCTGCGATCTGAGGATCGCCGCCAACGAGGCCAAAATCGGATTGCCCGAGGTCGGGCTGGGGCTGCTGCCGGGGGGCGGGGGCACCCAGCGCCTCACCTGGATCGCCGGGCCGGCGGTGGCGGCGCGCATCATCCTGGCTGCCGACATCGTCGACGGCAAGACGGCGCGCGAGCTCGGCATGGTGCAGTGGGCCGTGCCGCGCGCTGACCTCGAGGGCGAGGCCAGGAAGATCGCGCAGAAGGTGGCGGGCCTGCATCCACTCTCGCTCGCCGCCTGCAAGGTGTGCCTGCGCGTAGCGCGCGACCCCGAGCGTAACGGCTTCAACAGCGAGACCGAGTGGACCGGCCGGCTGCTGGGCACCGAGGAGACGCAGCGCCGCGTCGCCGACTTCCTGGCGGGTGCCCGGCGCTGACAGGTGGTATGGAAAGTGCTCGGCGCGACACGTGCTCCGGCGTTCCCCTCCCCTCATGCCGGAGGCATGTCTTCGACATGACGGGGAGGGGAGCGCGCGGCACCCTGGTCGACTGAGGGAGACGAGGAGGAACACATGCAGCTCAAATACAAGACCGTAGTGATGACGGGAGGTGCCTCCGGCATCGGCCGGGCCACGGTGCTCATGCTGGCCAAGGAGGGCGCGCGCGTTCTCTTGTGCGACGTCAACGAGGCGGGCGCCAACGAGACCATCAAGATGGCCGAGGGCGGGCTCGTCGAGTTCGTCAGGCTCGAGCTCACCGATGGCGCCAGCGTGGATGCCTGCGCCAAGCAGGCGATCGAGCGCTCGGGCGGCAAGATCGACGTGTTCGTCAACGCGGCCGGCTGGGACCGCACGCAGCCCTTCGTCGAGGCCGACCAGGCGTTCCTCGACAAGGTGCTGGGCATCAATCTGCTCGGCCCGGTGCGGCTGACGCGCGCCCTATTTCCAACCATGATCGCGGGCGGCGGTGGCAAGATCGTGTACGTGGCTTCCGATGCCGGCCGCGTCGGCAGCCTGGGCGAGACGCCCTATTCGGCAGCCAAGGGCGGCATCATCGGCTTCACCAAGTCGCTGGCGCGTGAGGGCGCCCGGTACAAGATCACCGTCAACTGCGTATGCCCGGGCCCGACCGACACGCCGCTCTTCCACGCCAACCCCGAGCGCATGCGCGAGGCCCTGCTGAAGGCGATCCCGTTCCGCCGCCTGGCCAAGCCCGAGGACATCGCCGGCGCGATCCTCTATTTCGCCGGCCCGACCAGCGACTACGTCACGGGACAGATCCTGAGCGTCAGCGGCGGGCTGACGATGGCGGGGTGAGTGAAGCGCCGAGCGCGACCCCAGGCGTCATCCCGGCGCCGCTCGCAAGCGAAGCCTTGCGAGCGGGAACAGGCCGGGACCCATGCAGCGCCCCCCGAGCTGGGAGCGGGCGGCTGGCTTGCAACGTTGCAGCGCGTAGACAAGTGGCGAGGTGCATTGGGTCCCGGCCTGGTCCCGCATGTGCCCATGCGGGCGCGTGCGGCGCCGGGATGACGGTAGTGTAAAGCCTGCTTAGAGTGGGCGGCAGGGCTCCGCCGGCGTCGGACACATGGCGCGTCGGGCCACGGGAGGAAGCGCCAATGGCATTCGAGATCTACCTGCCGCAGAAGCGCATCGCTCAGTCGAAGGGGCTGTGGCCGGACCGGCTGCCCATCGACGACCTCGATCGCGCCGTCGCCAGGAGCCCCGGCACAACCGCGTTCGTCGGCTGGAACAGCGTGGCCCAGAGCGAGATCCGCCTCACCTATTCCGAGCTCGGCGAGCGCGTCGACAAGATCGCCATCGGGCTTCTGGAGCGCGGCGTGGGCAAGGGCGACGTGGTGGCTTTCCAGCTGCCCAACTGGTGGGAGTTCACGGCGCTGTTCTTCGCCTGCAACCGCATCGGCGCCGTCGGCAACCCGCTGATGCCGATCTTCCGCCAGCGCGAGCTGCGCTTCATGATGGGCTTTGCCGAGGCCAAGGTGGGCGTGGTGCCGGCCACCTGGCGCGGCTTCGACCACCTCGCCATGATGCAGGAGATCCGCGCCGACCTGCCGGCCATGAAGCACGTGCTCGCGGTAGGCGGCGCCGGCGACAGCTCGTTCGAGAAGGCCTTCCTCGACCGCCCGCCCCTCACGGCGGCGGAGAAGAAGAGGCTCGCGGCGCTCCGCCCCGGACCCAACGAGGTGGTGGAGCTCATCTACACTTCCGGCACCTCCGGCGAGCCCAAGGCCGTCATGCACACGGCCAACACGGTGCTGGCGCCCGCGCAGGGCTTCATCGACGACATCGGCCTCACCGGCCGCGACGTGATGTTCATGGGCTCGCCCTATGCGCACCAGACGGGCTTCCTCTACGGCATGCTGATGCCGGTGATGCTGGGCACGCGCACGGTGGCGCTCGACGTCTGGTCGGCCAAGGATGCGGTGGCGCTCATCGAGCGCGAGGGCGCCACCTGGAGCATGGGCTCGACGCCCTTCCTGTCGGACATGGTCAACTTGGCCGAGGATGCGCGCGCCCGCGTCGGCCGCACGCTGCGCACCTGGGTGTGCGCGGGCGCGCCGATCCCGCGCGTGCTGGTGCAGCGCGCCAAGGCCGAGATGAACCTCGACGTGCTCTCCTGCTGGGGCATGACCGAGAACGCCGGTGTGACCATCGCGCGCAAGAGCGACCCGCAGGAGAAGGTGTTCGAGACCGACGGCCGCGCGCTGCCGGGCAGCGAGGTGCGGGTGGTGGACGACCAGAAGCGCCCGCTGCCTGTGAACACCGTGGGCCACCTGCAGGCGCGCGGCATCACCCACTTCGTGGGCTACATGAAGAAGCCGCAGCTCAACTCCACCGACGCGGAGGGCTGGTTCGACACGGGCGACCTCGCGCGCATGGACCAGGACGGCTACATCCGCATCGTCGGCCGCACCAAGGACGTCATCATCCGCGGCGGGGAGAACATCCCCGTGGCCGAGGTGGAGAACCTCATCTACCGGCACCCCAAGGTGGCGGAGTGCGCGGTGGTGGCGATGCCGGACGCCAGGCTCGGCGAGCGCGCTTGCGCGTTCATCACGGCCAAGGCCAACGCCGCGCTCGATCTCGGCGAGCTCACGCGCTTCCTCGCCGACCAGGGCATGGCCAAGACCTACTGGCCGGAGCGGGTGGAGCTGGTGGCCGACATGCCGCGCACGCCGTCCGGCAAGATCCAGAAGTTCAAGCTGCGCGAGATGGCGGCAAAGCTCAAGGCGTAGTGGCTCCCCGCCCGTGACGGAGTCCCCAACCGCTATTGCGGGCTCACCGTTGTCATCCCGGGCTTCATGCCCGGGACCCATCTCTGGGCTTGCTCCGGCGTTCGCGGGCGGCTGGATCCCGGCGACAAGCGCCGGGATGACAGGTTGCGCTTACGAGAGCGGTTCCATCTGAGCCCGAAAGATCTTGCCCGGCGCTCCGCCACGCCGGGAACGCTCACAGGCTCCAGCCGGAGTAGACGAGCAGGAAGGCGGCGACACCGGTCAGGACGCTGAGAGCCAGCAGGGCTGCGCTGCCGTGGGTGTCGGCCTGCGGCTGGTGGATCGCCCGCGCGGCCGCGCGCCGGGTGTAGACGCGCGGGACGGGATGCATGCGGGCATAGGGGTTCTCGAGGGTGTCGGGCGACCTGAACTTATGGTCTCGCATGGCGCATTCCCCTTTCAGCACACGTGCTTCTCGCCGTCCGCGAGGCCTTCCAGCTCGCCGACGTCGACGAGCTTCACGCGGTTGCTCAGCGGCAGCTCGATCACGCCCAGCGATTTGAGCTTCGTGAAGGTGCGGCTGACGGTCTCGATCGTGAGTCCCAGGAAGTCGCCGATGTCGGCGCGCGTCATCGGCAGCTCGAACTCGGCGGGGTCGCGCCCGCTGCGCTCGTTGCGGCGTGAGAGGGCGAGCAGGAAGCCGGCGACGCGCTCGGTGGCGCTGCGCTGGCCGGTGGTGAGCATCAGGTCGCGCGTGGCGGCGAGCTCGCGCGCCAGCGCCTCGTAGAGCTTGAAGCCGAGCGTAGGATCCTTGGCGGCCGAGTGACGCAGGCTCGCCACCGGCAGGCAACGCAGCCGCGTGGGCTTGATGGCCTGCGCGTTCATCAGGTGCTCGCCCTGGTCGCCGAGGCCGATGAGATCGCCGGGATAGCCGAAGCCCACGATCTGCCGGCGTCCGTCGGCCAGCACCTTGTAGAGCGCCACCGCTCCGGTCTCGACCCGGTAGAGATGGGTGGTGGGGTCGCCTTCCGCGAACACGAACTCCTTGGCCTCGACACGCCGCAGCGACGCCTGGGCCAGGCTCTGCTCGAAGGCGCCGGACGGGCGGGCGACGGCGACCGGCTTGAGAGCGACTTGAGATGCGGTGTGCATGGGTGGCTCCTTAAGGTGTCGTTAAGGGGCATAGGACCACCCGACGGTCGCTGCCGTTCGCGGCTCCGGAGAGAATGTGTAACGGTTTGTAACAGGAGCGGTGGGAGCCGCGGTTGAGCGGGGGGCGAGCCAAGAAGCGGATGTCACCCAGCTTTCTCAGCGAGTGTAGCGCCGTGGGTGGCGTCCTTCTGACACGTGCGATAAGGTCGCGCGCCAATGGGAGGATCCCGGTGCGCTATGCGGCTCTGGTGCTTTTTGCGCTGTTGATGACGACGGGGCAACTTCTGTTCAAGCAGGCTGCCGTAGCCGGTGGAGAGGGCGGTCTGCTCCGCGCCGTCACCAGCAGCTGGATGGCAGGGGCGGTCGCGCTGTATGGCGCTGCCAGTGTACTCTGGGTGTGGGTCCTCGGAATGGTTCCGCTCAGCGTGGCCTGTCTTTACGGCGCTCTCGCTTATGTCCTTATTCCACTTTGCTCCGCCTACCTGTACGGCGAGACACTCGACGCCAAGTTTGCGCTCGGCGCTGTCCTCATTGTCTCCGGCGTGATCATTGTGACCCGCTAGGGAGGCGCAGTCGTGAGGTCTGACACCGCCATAGGTGGGGAGACGGCAGAAACGTACGATGCCGAGCACTATAAGGGGCTCGTGGGTTACGTTCTCGACACCAGCCACAAGTTGCCGGAGCGGGCACTGGGTCCTGAAGTTTCACTTCCGCGAGTTTTGGAGGTCGGCGCCGGTACCGGCTGGCACCCACAATACGTCCGTCACCGTTACGACCGGTATGTACTAACCGACGGCGACGCCGGCAAGGTCGCCTCCATGGCAGCAAAGTTTGCGGACGATCCGAGGATGATTGCCCAATGCGCCGAGGCGGGCCGGTTGGATTTCCCGGACAAGTCGTTCGATCGCCTCATCGCGTCGCATGTTCTGGAGCATGTCTACCGGCCCCATGAAGTGCTGCGCGAATGGGCACGTGTCCTCGCGCCTGGCGGCATCCTGACGCTGATCCTTCCGTGCGACCCGGGGGTCGCTTGGCGCCTAGGCCGTGCGCTGGGGCCGCGCAGGCGAGGCGGTCCGCTTTACGACTACAAGATGGCTTTGGAACACGTGAACCCGATCCACAATTTGTTGGCGCTCATTGACTACTACTTCGAGGATCGGCGTGATTTCTGGTGGCCCTTGGGCTTCCCGTCATGGGACCTGAACCTGATCTATGCCACCAACATTAGAATGCGGTAGAACTGTGCATGCTCGGCATGGCGCAAAAACCCCGGCGCGGAAACGACCTCTGGGCCTGCAACAAGTGCGGTCACACGGAAGAGCGGCCGGCGCAGCGACTTGACGGAAGCGCCGGTTTCACGATCGTAGTGCCTTCCGACGGGCGCGCGCATCGCATCTGCCCCAAGTGTTGGGCCGACTTCGTCGCGGCCAATGTGGGGAAGATGGAAAGGTTGGCATAGGCCCGCCTGCTCGGGCTGGACCGATCTTCAGCTCGGCAGCAATAGCCAACACTGCAAGCCGCCTCGGCTCCGGGCTGCCGGCTGCTCAGTTCCCGAAGATCATCCCGAAAAGCGTGTCGGACGAGGCCGCCTTCTGGCGCGCCCGCGACTTGGCCCGCGGTGCCGCAGGGTCGGCGGAGGCGGGGGATGCGGCCTCCGGCTTGTCCACTGACGCGGAGACGAGATGGACGGACTGGCCTTCGAGGCGCGAGGCGACGCGGGAGTCGAGGGCGTAGATGTCGGGCCGATAATGCAGCTTGCCCGCGTCATCCACGACGGCGGTGAAGTAGGTGATGTGCACGGGGATGGGGTTGGTCAGCTTGATCTCGCCGCCGTGCCGCACATACTCCTGCACCTGCTCGGTCGACCAGCCCTTGTCGTGGGCGAGCAGCACCTCCGCCAGCTTGACTGGGTTCTGCACGCGCATGCAGCCGTGGCTGAAGGCGCGGATGGCGCCGCCGAACAGGTTCCGCTCCGGCGTGTCGTGCATGTAGACGTCGTGCTTGTTGGGGAAGCGGAACTTGACGATGCCCAGCACGTTGGTGGGCCCGGGCGGCTGCTGGAAGTCGAAGCTGTGGATGTCGACGCTCGACCAGTTGATCGAGTCGGGATCGACGGGCCGCCCCCCGCGGCTGACGCGCAGATTGTAGGCCCTCAGCACCGAGGAGGCGCCGCTGGAGAAGAACCAGCCGCCGCCGGCGGCGCGCAGCGCCGGCGCCAGCTCGTAGGCCTTGATGCCCGGCGGTACGCCCCAGGAGGGGTGGAAGATGATGAACTGCATGTCGGCCGAGAAGATCGGCGTCGGCGAGCTCGCCTTGCCCACCACGATCTTCTCCGACAGCAGCTGCTTGCCGCCGTCGTAGACGCTGGTCATCTGCTCGGGCACGCTGTCCCAGACATAGAAGGCGCCGAGGTTCTCGGGCATCCAGCGCCAGCGCTCCATGTTGGCGATGATGCGCTGCACGTTGCCGGCCGACGTGGGCCGCTCCACGCCGTTGAGCGCGTTGCGGGTCGCCGCATTGATGATGCCGGTCGGGTCCATGCCGTTCTGCACCTGCACTGCCTTCACGGCGGTGGCCAGCGCATCGTCGTAGAGCGTCGCCTTGCCATCGGCCGGCGCCGGTACGGCGAGGCGCTGCCGCAGTAGCGCGACCTGCTCGTGCTCCTGCCCGGGCTTGATCGCCGGGCCCGTCGGGATCTTGACGGCCGGTGCCGCATCGTCGGGCTTGGCGCCGCGCGCGGCCAGCATCGCCTGCCGCAGACGCTCGAACTGCGGATGCTTGGGGTGAAGGTTGCGCAGATAGGCATCGGCCGCGTCGGCGGCGGCGATGGCCTGCATCAGCGTCTTGGGGTCGTAGATGGTGGGCTTCTGGTCGAACATGCGGCTGACGGACGGCGGGTCGAGCCGGCCGCCGCGCGCGTGACGTCCGTACTTCAGCACGGCGAGGCCGAGCTTGACCTCCGTCTCGGCCAGCGCCTCGTTCGTCGCCGATGCGTCCGGTGCCGCCGGCAGCTCGAAGGCGGACGCCTTCAGCCCCCAGTCGTCGGCCTTGCGGATCTCGTCGATGGCTTCCTTGGCCCGCTTGGTGAAGCCGTCCTTGCTGGCCCAGACGGGTTGGCCGGCCGCGGCGTAATAGGCTACGAGCCCCGCGTAGTCCTCGCGGTCCGTGCCGCCGGGCGGCGTGCCGGTCAGGCGCTGGCGCACCGCGAGCACGATCGGGTCTGCCTGCTCCGGCGGCTTGGTCTCGTTGACCGCGGTCGGCGCGCCGGGAGCGACAGGCGCCGGGCCCACGACTTCCGGAGGCGTGAGCGGATCCGGCGCCGATCCCGGGTTGGGCGCGGCGTCGAGGTCGACGGCGTGCGCCGATTTGCCCCCCGCGGCCTGGCTCCAGGCCGGCCCCGTGGGGCCGCTCAGAGCCAGTATGACAAAAGCAAGCCCAAGCAGCGGTCTAGTGACCATTACAACCCCTCAGAGGTTGCCCCCGACCCAAATCGCCCCGCATGGTAGTTGGCCCGCCCCCTGCTGCCCAGCCCGCGGCGGTGAACTTGCTGTGACCCTGTGGCAAAAGCGCACTGCGGAAGAGCAAATCGGCACTCTGGCAGGAATAAGACCGCCGCGCGTTGGGCCGGTGCTCAGATGCCGGGCGTGGCCTTGGTGCCGAGCATGCGGAAGGTGGTCTTGATCCGGCGCACGGTGCCGGTCTTGGAGCGTAGCACCACCGTCTCGGTCTCGGCGAACTCGCCGCGGAAGTGTACGCCGTCGAGGAGCGAGCCGTCGGTGACGCCGGTGGCCGAGAAGATCACGTCGCCCGAGGCCATCTCGCTCATGGAGAACTTGCGGCGGATGTCGGTGATGCCCATGGCCGCGGCGCGGGTCTCCTCCTCCTTCTTCATCGGGTGCAGGCGGCCCTGCATCTGCCCGCCGATGCACCGGAGCGCGGCGGCTGCCAGCACGCCCTCGGGCGCGCCGCCGATGCCGAAGTAGATGTCGATGCCCGTTTCCTTGGGGTCGGTGGTCCAGATGACGCCGGCGATGTCGCCGTCGGGGATGAGTTGCACGCCGGCCCCGGCCTTGCGCACGGCGGCAATCAGATCGGCATGGCGCGGCCGGTCGAGGATGCAGGCGGTGATGCTCGAGACGGGCACGCCCCTGGCCTTGGCCATGGCGTTGAGCGTATCGCCGGGCGGCGCGTCGAGATCGATGATGCCCTCGGGGTAGCCCGGGCCGATGGCGATCTTGTCCATGTACATGTCGGGGGCGTTGAGCAGGCCGCCGCGCTCGGCGATGGCGAGAACGGCCAGCGCGTTGGGCATCGCCTTCGCGCAGATCGTCGTGCCCTCGAGCGGATCGACGGCGATGTCGACCTCCGGGCCGTCGCCGATGCCCACCTCCTCGCCGATGTAGAGCATCGGGCTCTCGTCCATCTCGCCCTCGCCGATGACGACGCGCCCCTTGATGTGGACCTTGGAGAGCTCCTTGCGCATGGCGTCGACGGCGGCCTTGTCGGCGGCCTTCTCGTCCCCGCGGCCCTTGAAGCGGGCGGCGGCGATGGCCGCCGCTTCCGTGACGCGCGCAACCTCCAATACCAGGACGCGGTCGAGCCCGCCGGCCGTGTCGTGGCCCTGGATACTGTTGTGCATCGCGTCCCTCCCGATGATGCTGCCTCGAAGCCCGCTAGTGTCCCGATCGCGAAATTCGTCGACATCTAGGGCAGGCTCGGAACGAATTTCCCGATCTGAAGGACACTAGCAAAGTCGATGAGCTAGTGTGATCGAGATCGAGAAGTCCGCTTCCCCACCAAGCCCAGAGCGATGATGCGGACTTCTCGATCATCACACTAGAGCGGCTCGATGCGTATCATTTGCGGCTTCTCGTCCACCTGTCCATCCCTGTGGATGGCATCCAGCGCGCCGCGCATCGCCTCCTCGGTGGTCTCGTGCGTGATGAGGATCACGGTCGTGGGGGCGCCGAGCTTGGGCCGGGCGTCGATGCCGGGCCGGGCTCCGGGCGGCCGCCGCTGCACGATGCTCTCCAGCGACACGCCGCGCTCGCCCATGCGGCCGGCGACGTTGGCCATGGCGCCGGGGCGGTCATAGACGGACAGGCGCACGTAGTAGGCGCCCTGGTGCTGCCCCAGCCTGGCGCGCCGGTAGGGTTCAAGCTTGGCTGCCGGCACGCCGAATGGCGGCGGATTGTCGCCGCGGGCGATGTCGAGGATGTCGCTCGCCACCGCGGAGGCCGTCGCCTTGGCACCGGCCCCGGCGCCCGCCAGCAGCAGGTTGCCGCAGAAGTCGCCGTCGATGGCCACGCAGTTGGTCACGCCCGAAATCTCGGCGATGGCCGAGTGCTTGGGCACCATGGCGGGGTGCACGCGCTGCTCGATGCCGCTCTCCGTCTGCAGCGCCACGCCCAGGAGCTTGATGCGATAGCCGAGGTCGTCCGCCGCCTCGATGTCGGATTGGGTGATGGTGCGGATGCCCTCGACGTCGATCTCGTCGAAGGCCACCCGCGTCCCGAACGCCAGGCTCGTGAGCAGGCTGAGCTTGTGGGCGGTGTCGAAGCCGTCGATGTCGAAGGTGGGGTCGGCCTCCGCATAGCCCTTGGCCTGCGCCTCCGCCAGCACATCGCCGAAGGAGCGGTGCTCCTCCTGCATCTGCGTCAGGATGTAGTTGCAGGTGCCGTTGAGGATGCCGTAGACGCGCCGGATCTGGTTGCCGGCCAGCGCCTCCCTGAGCGTCTTGATGACGGGGATGCCGCCGGCCACGGCCGCCTCGAAGTTGAGCGCGACGCCGCGCCTCTCCGCGAGCACGGCGAGCTCGGTGCCGTGGCGGGCGAGCAGCGCCTTGTTGGCGGTCACGACCGGCTTGCCTGCGCGCAGCGCCGCCTCCACGGCCGCCTTGGCCACGCCCTCCTCGCCGCCGATCAACTCGACGAGCACGTCGATGGAGGCGTCCTGGGCCAGGCGCTCGGCGTCATCGAACCAGGGGATGCCCTCGAGCGGGGCCGCGCGCTTCTTGCCGCGCGAGCGCGCCGAGACGCCGGCCACCTCGATGTCGCGGCCGACGCTCCGCGCCAGGCGGGGCCCGTGCTCGGCCAACAGCTGCAACAGCCCAACCCCCACCGTGCCGAGGCCGGCGATACCCAGTTTCAGCGGTCGATTCATGCCCCAGGCTATAGGGCATTTCGGCGTCGTGATGAAGCAAAGAAGGAGATGGCGACCGAGCGACAGGACGACTTGGGTGTCATCTGCCTGCGCCGCCGTGGAACCCTGGTGGTTTCCGAAACTATGGGCTCTCGACGGCCGTTCCAAACGCATCGTTGTCATCCCGGTGACAAGCACCGGGATGACCCTAGCGCGTCGCCTGTTGCGGGATGGGGATGACGTTGTGCAGGCTGCCGGGCGGGCGCGCGAGGAACTTCTTGATGTTGCGCGCGGCCTGGCGGATGCGGTGCTCGTTCTCGACGAGCGCGATGCGCACGAAGCCTTCGCCGTATTCGCCGAAGCCCAGTCCCGGCGACACGGCGACGTCGGCCTTCTCGATCAGCAGCTTGGCGAATTCCACCGACCCCACCTCGCGATAGGGCTCGGGGATGGGCGCCCAGGCGAACATAGAGGCCGCCGGCGGTGGCACCTCCCAGCCGGCGCGCGCGAAGCTCTCGACCAGGCAGTCGCGGCGGTGCCTGTAGGTGGCGCGGATCTCGTCCACGCAGTCCTGCGGGCCGTTGAGGGCGGCCGCGGCCGCCACCTGCACCGGCGTGAATGCGCCGTAGTCGAGGTAGGACTTCACGCGCGCGAGCGCGGCGATGAGCCGCTCGTTGCCCACGGCGAAGCCCATGCGCCAGCCGGGCATGGCATAGGTCTTCGACAGCGACGTGAACTCCACCGTGATGTCCATCGCGCCGGGGACCTGCAGCACCGAGGGCGGCGGCGGCCCGTCGAAATAGATCTCGGCGTAGGCGAGGTCGGAGAGGATGATGAGATCGAGCTTCTTCGCCAGCTGCACCGCGTCCATATAGAAGTCGAGCCCCACGGTCATGGCGGTGGGGTTGGAGGGATAGCTCAGCACCACCGCGAGCGGCCTCGGGATCGAGTGCTTCACCGCGCGCTCGATGCCGCGCAGGAACTCCGCCTCCGGATCCGTGCTGGGCCGGCCCGGCCCGCCGGCCATCGGGATGTGGCGGATGGCAGCGCCGGAGATGATGAAGCCGAACTCGTGGATGGGATAGGTGGGGCTCGGCACCAGGATCACGTCGCCGGGTGCGGCGACCGCCTGCGCCATGTTGGCGAAGCCCTCCTTGGAGCCCAGGGTGGCCACCACCTGCGTCTCGGGGTTGAGCTTCACGCCGAAGCGGCGGGCGTAGTAGCCGGCCTGCGCCTTGCGCAGACCCGGGATTCCCTTGGAGGCGGAATAGCGGTTGGTCCTCGGCTTGCCCACCGTCTCGACCAGCTTGTCGACGATGTGCTGCGGGGTGGGCATGTCGGGGTTGCCCATCCCTAAGTCTATGATGTCGGCGCCGCGTGCCCGCGCCGCCGCCTTCAGGCGGTTGACCTCGGCGAACACGTAGGGCGGCAGGCGCTTGACGCGGTGGAATTCTTCGATCACGTGGCTAACTGCATTATCCGTAGACGGTGTGGACAGCGAGGGGTTTAGCCGAACAAAGGCCGCTCGTCACTTGCCGTTCTCGATCTGCTTGGCGGCCTCGCTCTGGTGGGTCTGGCCCTTGGCGATCATCTCGTCGACCTTGTCCTGCTGCTCGTCCTTGGTCAGCACCTTCTGTGGCAGCTTGGTCACGTCGGGCAGCTGGGTGAGCGACATGGTCTCCGAGCAGCCGCCGAGCAGAGAGGCAGCCACGGCGGCAAGCGCCAAGCCCAATCTGGTCCCGCTCGCGGTCACGACCCCCACATCCTTGCTCGCACTTGCGAAGCTCCTAACACTTTTGCGGTGCGAAGTCTTCGCCGACGATGGACAAACGTAGCCGATTCTCGCTTCTTATGGCATCTGAGCAGGATCTGGTGGAGCCCGGCCGAAGTTCCAGATATGCAACTGGAAATTTGGGCTCCAGGATGGCTGCGGCTCGCCCGCCGGCCCATTCCCGTGAGGGACCGATGCAGAAGAAAGCTCCCGAGACGACGAAATCCCCCCCGGTCGAGATCGATTTCGGCGCCTACCGGATCGCCGATCCCGAGGAGTTCGGGCGCAACATGCTCAAGCTCGTCGAGGAGGGCAGCAAGGCGCTGAGCGGCTTCATCGAGCGCTCCAACGGCAGCGGGGGGCCCTACAGCCTGGCGAGCGAATTCACGGAGGCCACCAAGCTCTTCGCCGAGATCGCCCAGCATTGGCTGGCGGACCCCGCACGGCTCGCCTCCACCAACGCCGCGCTGGTCGGCGACTACCTCGAGCTTGCGGGTGCCACCGCGCAGCGCATGATCGGGGCCGACGCGCCGCCCGTGGCCCAGCCCGAGGCCGGCGACAACCGCTTCAACGACCCGGAGTGGAGCCGCAACCCCTACTTCGACTTCTGGAAGCAGGTCTACCTTATCACCATGCGCTGGCTCGAGCGGGTGCTCGAGGAGACGGACGGCCTCGACGATCGCACGCGCCAGAAGGCGGAGTTCTACCTCAAGCAGATGGGAAGCGCGCTCGCGCCCTCGAACTTCCCGGTCACCAATCCGATCGTGCTGCGCGAGACGCTGGCCTCCAACGGCCGTAACCTGCTGCACGGCGTGGCCAATCTGATGCACGACATGGAGAAGTCCGGCGATCTCCTGAAGATCAGCCAGACCGACGTGGAAGCCTTCGAGGTGGGCCGCAACGTGGCCACCGCGCCCGGCAAGGTCGTGTTCCAGAACGACCTCGTGCAGCTCATCCAGTACGCCCCCGCTACCGAGACGGTGCACGCGACGCCGCTGCTGATCGTGCCGCCGTGGATCAACAAGTTCTACATCCTCGATCTCGGGCCGCAGAAGTCCTTCATCCGCTACATGGTGGGGAAAGGCTTCACCGTGTTCATCGTGTCGTGGGTGAACCCCGACGAGCGCCTCAAGGACAAGACCTTCGAGGACTACATGACGGAAGGGCTGCTCGCGGCCACCGATGCGGTCAGGCGCGAGACCGGCACCGAGAAGATCAATGTCATCGGCTACTGCGTGGGCGGCACGCTGCTCGGAGCCACGCTCGCCTATCTCGCCGTGCGCGGCGAGGAGCCGTTCAACTCGGCCACCTTCTTCGCGGCGCAGGTGGACTTCACCAAGGCCGGCGACCTCCTGCTGTTCATCGACGACACCCAGCTCAAGGCGCTGGAGGAGATGATGGCCGAGCGCGGCTTCCTCGACGGCTCGCGCATGGCGACCGTCTTCAACCTGCTGCGGCCGAAGGACCTGATCTGGCCCTACATCGTCAACAACTACATGCTGGGCAAGAAGCCGTTCCCGTTCGATCTGCTGTTCTGGAACCAGGACTCCACGCGGATGACGCCCGCCAACCACAACTTCTACCTGCGCGAGTTCTATCACGAGAACAAGCTGGCGCGCGGGCAGATGACGCTCGGCGGCGTGAAGCTCGACCTCGGCAGGGTCAAGCTGCCGGTCTACGAGCTGTGCGCCAAGGAGGACCACATCGCGCCGGCCAAGTCGGTGTTCATCGGCTCGCGGCTGTTCGGCGGGCCCGTCACCTACGTGCTGGCGGGATCGGGGCACATCGCCGGCGTCATCAACCCGCCCGACAAGCCGAAGTACCAGTACTGGACCAACGACAAGAAGGCGGCGACGCTGGAGGCGTGGGTGGAGGGCGCGACGGAGCATCAAGGCTCCTGGTGGCCGCACTATGCCGAGTGGCTCGCCAAGCAGTCCGGCGGCAAGGTGCCGGCCCGCACCCCCGGCGCCAGGCTCGGCGTCATCGAGGATGCGCCGGGCAGCTACGTCAAGGTGAAGAGCTGAGGGCCCAGGCCTCCTGCGCCTGCTCGCGAGGCGGCCGCTATTTCTGCGGCACGACGGGCTCCGGAATCTTCAAGCCGACATAAGTGCCCGCGCTGAGCCCCAGCAGGCCCAGCAGAACGGGGCCGAACGTCGGCATCGCCATGTTCTCGTAGACTTGCTCCACGAAGACTGCGCTGAGCACGAGGGTCCATGCCACCATCTGGAAGCGATGAAAGCTGACGCCATTGGCATCGCTCAGGATGTCCTTGAGGAAGCTTTCCGAGACGCCCATGAGCTTCATGTACTGGGACTGCGCGGCGGCCCGTGCTTCCCTTCCTTGCTCGTCTGCCATCGAGGCTGCCCCCTCGGGCGCACCGGCGGCCAGCGCGCTCACCTTTTCTTTTGCGGCTGTCGTCGCAGCGCGGTTCTTCGGAGTGTCCTTCGAGACGTCGACGGCCGCGCCTCCCAGTGCCGTACCGGCACCGATCCCCAGCAGCACGACCGCCGTGCCGTTGATCGACGTGAGGAAGTCCCCCGTGGCCACACCGATGATCATGTAGGAGGCGAGGATCACGAAGAGCCACCAGGCCGCCTGCGTCCGGGCGAGACTGTAGGTCCCTTTCGAGCCGGCCGGGGCCTGCGGATCGGGTGTTCCGTCGCGAAGTATCGAAGTCTTGATGGCGCACAGGAAGAAGCCGCCCAACAGCACGGCCAGGATGACGAGCCATCCGAACAGCATATGGCCGGGCAGCGTTTCGAGCCTGGCATCCGCCGAGTAGAGCGCGGGACCGTCCGGCAGGCCGAAACCCACGGTGAGGTTGCGGACGTCGCCGACGATCGGCCAACCGAGCAGCAGCCTCCAGATCTCGTTCGACTTTTCGGTGCGATTGAGGATGAACGTCAAAGGGCTCTCGCGCAGGGGGTGGACGTCGGCCACGGCCAGTCCGTTGATGAAGAGCACGAGCTTGGATGCGCACTCCGGCGGGATCGGCAGCGGTGACGCCGGTGCTCCGGGCGCAGTCGTAACCGACCTGAAGACGACAATGTCCTTGAGCTGAGCCTTGTCCTTGGATGCGCTGGCGGCGTTGCCGAGGTCCTGCGGACGCTTCACCTCCACCACGATCTTGTCCGCCGGCAGCCTGTCGATCTTGCACGCATCGGCCGCGATCGCGGAAGGCGCGAATAGCATCGCACATAGAAAAGCGAGACGGGGGAATAGAAATGGAATATTCATCGCACGCTCCAACCATAAGCAATACGGGTTTGAGAATCACACGTGCGGAGCCCATTGTAAATGCCGTCGCTCGCCGCCACGCCCGGGCTGTCGCCGTCAGATGAAGACGGCTAACCTGGCTGTCTATCAACAGCGGAGCGACGATGTCCCTGTTCACCCTGGTCGAGCTCGAGGCCGTCGTCCCGCTGGTGCGGGAAGTGGTGCCGCCGACGCCGCTCTACGCTTGGCCGCTGCTTGCCAGGCGGGCGGGGACGGAGGTGTGGGTCAAGCACGAGAACCACACGCCCATCGGCGCCTTCAAGGTGCGCGGCGGCATCGTCTACCTCGACGCTTTGAAGCGTCGGGGCGAGCCGCTCGCGGGCGTCGTCACGGCCACGCGCGGCAACCACGGGCAATCGATCGCGCTGGCGGCCGCGCGCGCCGGCGTGCCGTGCGCGATTTTCGTACCGCATGGCAACTCGCGCGAGAAGAACGCGGCCATGCAGGCGTTCGGCGCCGAGCTGATCGTGGCGGGCGCCGACTTCGATGAGAGCCGGGAGCACGCGGCAAAGCTCTCCGCGGAGCGGGGCTACCACTACGTGCCTTCGTTCCATGCCGACCTGGCCAAGGGCGTGGCCACCTATGCGCTCGAGCTGTTCACGGCGCGGCCCGACCTCGAGGCGGTCTACGCGCCGATCGGCATGGGGTCGGGCATCTGCGGCCTGATCAGCGTGCGCGACCTCCTGGGGCTCAAGACCGAAATTATCGGTGTCGTCGCCGACAAGGCGCCGGCCGTCGCCCTCTCGGTCGAGCAGGGCCGGCCTGTGCCCACCAACTCGGCCAACACCTTCGCCGACGGCCTGGCCTGCCGCGTCCCGCACCCGGAGTCGCTGGCGATCATCGCGCGCGGCGCGGCGCGCATCGTGCGCGTCACGGAGGAGGAGATCGCCGCGGCCATGCGCGTCCTCTACGAGGACACCCATAACCTGGCCGAGGGCGCGGGCGCGGCGGCGCTCGCCGCGCTCCTCAAGGAGCGCGAGCGCATGGCAGGCAAGCGCGTGGGGATCGTGCTCAGCGGTGGCAACGTCGACCGCGAGGTGTTCGCCGAGGTACTGGCCGGCGCGACGCCCAATGCGTAGGGTGTAATAGTAGGGTGCAATAGGCGAAGCCGTATTGCACCGATCACCGGCGCAACGGTGCAATACGGCTAGCGCCTGCACCCTACGTGAACCGATCGGAGCCATCGCATGAGCACGACCTCGCCCCTGCCGGCCGGCAGCTTCAGCGTCACCCAGCACGAGCGCATCGTGTTCGGCGTGCCCGCGGGGGAGGCGGTGGCGGCCGAGGCGGAGCGGATCGGCGCGAAGCGCGTGTTCGTCACCTCGACGCGCTCGCTCGCTCAGAAGGAGAACGGGCCGTTGCAGCGCATGGAGAAGGCGCTGGGGGCGCGGCACGTCGGCACCTATTCCACGATCCGGTCGCACAGCCCGCGCGAGGATGTGGTAGGCGGCGCCAGCGCCGCGCGCGCGGCCAAGGCGGACCTGCTCGTGGCCGTCGGCGGCGGCTCGGTCATCGATGCCACCAAGGCGATGCAGCTCTGCCTGTGGCTCGGCCTCGACAGCCCCGAGGCCATGGAGCCCTACTGCCTCGGCTTCGAGCGCAACAAGTACAAGGACATGACGCTGCCCGCCGATCCGATCCGCATGGTGGCCGTCTCGACCACACTGTCGGCGTCCGAGTTCACCGAGAATGCGGGCATCACGCAGTCGGCCACCAACACCAAGCAGTCGTTCCGCCATCGCCTGTTCGCGCCGCGCGTGGTAGTGCTCGATCCCGCCGCCACGCTCGACACGCCCGACTGGCTGCTCTACTGCACGGGCATCCGCTCGGTCGACCACGCCTGCGAGAACTACTGCAACGCCAGGGCCAGCCTGGCGACCGAGGCGCTGTCGCTGCAGGGGTTGCGGCTGTTGTCCCGCGCGCTGCCCGCCATCAAGCGCAATCCCGCCGACCTGGTGGCGCGGTCGGAGGCGCAGATCGGCATGTGGCAGGCGATCGCGCCGTCGGCCTCCGGCGTGCCGACGGGCGCCAGCCACGGCATCGGCTATGCGCTGGGAGCCACCTTCGGCGTCCCGCACGGGCACACCTCCTGCGTGATGCTGCACGCGGTGCTGAAGTGGAACGCGGCGGTCAACGGCGAGCGCCAGAAGGCTTTGTCGGAGGCCATGGGCTCGCCGGGCCGGCCGGCGAGCGACCTCGTGCGCGAGTTGATAGCGGGCCTCGACCAGCCGACCACGCTGCGGGCAGTCGGCATCAAGCGCGAGAACCTCGACGAGATCGCCGGGCGCGCGCTCAGCTATCACCCGGTGCAGGTCAACCCGCGGCCCATCAGGACGGTCGAGGACGTGAAGGAGATCCTGGAGCTCGCGTGGTGAGGTGGGCGCAGCAGTCTCCCCTTGCTGCAATCTCACCTCCATGCTGAGCCTGTCGAAGCAGGGCTTGGACCCCTGCGGCGCGTCCTTCGACGGGCTCAGGACGAGGGTGAGCGCGCGGCGAAGCGTGCTCCAGGCCCGCACTGCAAGCTCACCTCCGTGCTGCAATCTCGCCCCCGTGCTGAGCCTGTCGAAGCACGGCTTGGAGCCCGCGGTGCGTCCTTCGACGGGCTCAGGACGAGGGTGAGCGCGGGGCAAAGCTTGCTCCAGGCCCGCGCTGCAAGCTCAGCTCCGTGCTGCAATCTCGCCCCCGTGCTGAGCCTGTCGAAGCACGGCTTGGAGCCCGCGGTGCGTCCTTCGACAGGCTCAGGACGAGGGTGAGCGCGCGGCGAAGCGTGCTCCAGGCCCGCACTGCAAGCTCACCTCCGTGCTGCAATCTCACCCCCGTGCTGAGCTTGTCGAAGCAGGATTGGTATGCACAGATGCGGCGAGTGCAGGAGCGGCTGCCATGCCACGAAACACGATTGCCGAGCATGGCGGCGCTTTCGTCTACATCCTACGTTGTGCGGATGGCAGCTATTACACGGGACGCTCTGCCATATCCGTCGAGAAGTGCGTGTCAGAGCACAACCTGGGCATCTTCGACGGTTACACCAAGTCGCGTCTCCCGGTCACGTTGGTGTTCTCGGAGTATTTCGAGCGGATCGCTGATGCCATCGCTTTTGAGCGACAGATCAAGGGGTGGAGCCGCGCAAAGAAAGAGGCTCTCATCCGCCACGATTGGGAAGAAGTGAAGCGGCTCTCGCGCTCACGGACGAAGCGGGAGGACGCGTAGCTGATCGCGTGTGGTGCGTCCTTCGACGGGCTCAGGACGAGGGCGAGCGCGCGGCGAAACGTGCTCCAGTCCAGTGCTGCATACTCGCCCCCCGTGCTGAGCTTGTCGAAGCACGGCTTGGAGCGTGTGGTGTGTCCTTCGACGGGGTCAGGACAAGGGTGAGCGCGTGGCAAAGCTTGCTCCAGGCCCGTGCTGCAAACTCACCTCCGTGCCGCATTCTCACCCCCGTGCTGAGCCTGTCGAAGCACGGCCTGGAGCCCGCGGTGCGTCCTTCGACGGGCTCAGGACGATGTCGAGAGGGTGGCTGCCGGCGCTATGTCCTGAGCCGGTCGTAGCGTGGGCGGGGAGACACCACGACATGAAGGCGCTATCGTGAACGTGGATGCTGAGCGGAACGGGCAGGTCATGAGCAGCGAAAGCCTCAAGCGGCAGATCGCCGGGGATTTCGGCACGCCGGCGGTGGTGATCGATCTCGATCGGGTCGAGCGCAACATCGCCCGCGTGCAGGCGCTGTGCGATCGGGCGGGGGTGGCCAATCGTCCGCACATCAAGACGCACAAGAGCCCGACGCTCGCCAGGATGCAGGCGGCGGCGGGTGCCAAGGGCATCACCTGCCAGAAGCTCGGCGAGGCCGAGGTGATGGTCGAGGGCGGCCTCGACGACATCCTGATCAGCTACAATCTGCTGGGCGCGGAGAAGATGAGCCGGCTCGGCCGCCTCCTGCAGCGGGCGACCGTCACCGTTGCCGCCGACAACCCGACCGTGATCGAGGGCTTGCCGCAGGCGGCCGACATCGCGGGACGTCCTGTCGGCGTGGTGATAGAATGCGACACGGGGCGCAAGCGCGCGGGCGTCGAGACAGCCAGGGAAGCGGTCGAGCTGGCGCAGCTGATCAAGGCCGAGCCGCGGCTGAAGTTCGAGGGCTTCCTGTTCTACCCGACCGAGAAATCCTGGCCCGAGACGCAGCGCTTCTTCGGCGAGGCCTTGCGCGGCGTCCGCGCGCTTGGGCTCGAGCCGCGCATCGTCTCCACGGGAGGCACGCCGAACCTTCCCAATGTGGGCAAGCTCGAGGGCGCTACCGAGCACCGCGCCGGCACCTACATCTTCAACGACCGCATGATGCTGGCCTGCGGGGCGGCGACGCCCGAGGATTGTGCGCTCAACGTCTACGCGACCGTGGTGAGCCGCGCTGCGCCGGAGCGCGGCATCCTAGATTCCGGCTCCAAGACGCTCACTGCCGACACCGGTGCGCTCAACGACGGCTTCGGCCTGATCCTGGAGTACCCGCAGGCCAAGATCCATGCCTTCGCCGAGGAGCACGGCTTCCTCGACCTGTCGCGCAGCAACGCGCGGCCGAAGGTCGGCGAGGTGGTGCGCATCGTGCCCAACCATGTGTGCGTGGTGGTCAACATGGTCGACCGGCTGATCGCCGTGCGCGGCGACAGAATCGTCGACGTGCTGCCGGTGGCGGCGCGCGGCAAGCTCGCGTGATGTGGTCGGCTCTTCCCCCCATGAGACTTGACTCCTGGCCCCCCCCGGTGAGACCTGAGGAGACTTGAGATGCCTGCTCGACCCGAAATCGCCGTCATCGGCGCCGGCATCGGCGGGCTGGCGCTGGCCGGTATGCTGTCGCGGCAGGGCGCCAAGGTGACGGTCTACGAGCAGGCGCGGGAGTTCCAGCGCATCGGCGCCGGCATCCAGATGAGCCCCAATGCTATGCGTGTGCTGCGTGCGCTGGGGCTCGAGGAGCCGTTGCGCCGGCAGGCGTTCTCACCCCGCGCCTGGACCGCCAGGGTCTGGGACACGGGCGAGTACCTGTCGGAGCTGAAGTTCGGGCCCGAGGCCGAGAAGCGATACGGCGCCCCCTATCTGCTGATGCACCGCGGCGACCTGCACGCGGCGCTGGGCTCCGCTGTGCCGCGGGAGCTGATCCGGTTCGACAAGCGGCTCACGGGCCTCGAACGCAGGGGCGCGGGCGTCGCCTTGCGCTTTGCCGACGGCAGCACAGCCGTGGCGGATGCCGTAGTCGGGGCCGACGGCGTGCACTCGCTGGTGCGCGAGGTGCTGCTGGGCCCGGAGAAGCCGAAGTTCACCGGCCGCGTCGCCCATCGCACGACGTTTCCCGCGGCCCTGCTCGGCGGCTACGTCATCGACGGCTGCACCAAGTGGTGGGGGCCGGACCGGCACATCGTCATCTATCCGGTCGATGCCGAGCGGCAGGAGATCTACTTCGTCACCAGCGTGCCCGACCCGGAGTGGGACGTCGAATCCTGGTCGGCGCGCGGCGAAATGGCGGAGGTGCACCGCGCGCTGGCGGGCTTCCACGACGAGGTGCAGCGCGTCATCACCGCCTGCCCGGCCGTGCACAAGTGGGCGCTGTTCGAGCGCGACCCGCTGCCGCGCTGGGCCGACGGGCCGGTCGTGCTGCTGGGCGACGCCTGCCATCCGATGACGCCCTACATGGCGCAGGGCGCCGCCAACGCGCTGGAGGACGCAGCCGTGCTGTCGCGCTGCCTCGCGGAGTTCGAGGAGGTGGGCGAGGCCTTCCGCAGCTACGAGGCGACGAGGCTCGAGCGCACGGCGAAGGTGCAGCTGACCTCGCGGCAGAACACGTGGGGGCGGCAGGACATCGACCCCTCCTGGGTCTACGGCTACGACGCCTGGAGCACCCCGCTCGCGCGCGTGGCCCCCGGCTGATCCCCGTGTGCCTTCGGACGGGCTTGGGGGGCGAGCGAAAGCCCGGGGAAGCCACGCAAGCGCCACGCCGGAGCCTTCTCGCCGACACAAGCAGGCGCAAGATACCCGCTGCCCTGCGGCGGGCTCGCGCCTTGACCACGACTTACTTCACCAGGAATCTCACCGTTCACGGTGATTCGGGTGTCTTGGAAGATGAGGAACGGCAGGATCAGGAAGTCGCTGTTCGCGTCGGTGGCGACCCTCGTCCTGCTGGCCGCGGGCGACGGCCTGGCGGAGCAGGCCAAGGGCCCCGCCGCGGGCTCGGCAGCGGCTGCCGGCGAGATTGCCGATTTCTTCCGCCAGATGGGCGATCAGATCTACGAATACTGCATATTCGAGCTGTCGCAGGAGCAGATCGAGGTCCAGCAAGCACTCATACAGGCTTACATCAAGCAGGGAGCCGACCACACCCTTGCGCGGCAGCTTGCCGTCAAGCAGATCCGCCCGCCCAAGCTGACCGACGAGTGCAAGCAGATCAAGAGCGCGTCGAAGACTGCCGCGCCCGATCCCTGGATCGTGGTCGCCACGCCCTCTGTGGCCAAGACTCCGAAGGCCGAGGCGGCATCGCCGAAGATCGCGGCCTATGCACCTCTGCCGGTAGGATCTCTGGCGGACAAGAAGGTTCTGCCGCAGTGGGACTGCGGCCCGGGCGTCGACTACGTCACCATCCAGCACAGGGGGTACGAGAGGAAGCTGACGGACGGCGAGATCTGCAGCCCGTTCGAGGATGTCGTGCGGCCCGTGCCCGAGACGCTGAAAAGCTTCCGCCTTGGATATGCGATCAGGACCGGCAGGCTCTTCATCATTGCGGACGATCCGCAGGCGAACGGCAGGACGATCGCCTGGGCCATCTCCGGCAGAGAGGCATGCAGGAACAACCCCGATCCCGATTGCCTGGCCACGCGTGCCGTCGGCCCGTTGCCTCCGGGGGAGTATGCCTTCGCATCGGACAAGAGCAAGCGGGTGAGCTGGGGGCCGAAGAGCAAGCGGATGGTCGCCGGCATCTACCTGACGAAGCTATGGAACCGCGATCGGTTCACCACGGCCCAGACCGCTGCCATCCTGGCCCGGGGCAATATTGCCATCCATGTGCGGCTGAAGGGCGAGATGTCCGAGGCGTGCCTGGGACTGGAGCCGAACGGATGGGCTTATGTCTCCTCGCTGATCGAGGCGGGGCGCGCCACAGGCGTCAGCGTCTACATCGACGAGCCCTATCCGCAGGTCGCCGAGGCAGCGCCCGTTGTGAGGGCGTCCTCGTTCTCCCTGTCGTCGCTGTTCAAGTGATCCCCATCAAGCGGCGCGGGCTCGGGGCCTTTCCGACCCTGGCGTGGTCGATCCGTGGATAGGGCCCTGGTTCAGTTCGCGGGCGGCATGGTGAATGGGTGGGCCGCCTCGTAGGCGCGCGCGATGCGCAGCACGAGGGCGTCGCGGTCGAGCGCGGCAACCGCCTGCAGACCGACCGGCAGCCCCGACGCGGTGAAGCCGCAGGGGATGTTGGCAGCTGGCTGGCGCGACATGTTGAAGGGGTAGCTGAAGGGGGTCCAGTCGATCCAGATCTCCTCCGTACCCGGGTCGTTGAGGTCCTGTCCCACGGGGAGCGCCGGCACGGCGACGGTGGGGGTGAGAAGCGCGTCGTAGCGCGCGAGGAAGGCATTGGTCTTCTGCATGAGCTGGGCGCGCTCGACCTCGGCGGTGACGAGGTCGACGGCGCTCAGGCGTGCGCCGCGCTCGGCCGCGACCTTCAGGCCCGGATCGAGCTCGGCGCGCTGGGCGGCGGTCATGCCGGCGGCAATCTTGGCGCAGCCGGCGCTCCACAGCACCCAGAACGCGTCGCGCGGGGAGGCGAAGCCGGGATCGGCCTGCTCCACGTGCGCGCCGAGCCTCTCCAGCTCGCGAACGGCGGCCTCGACGAGGCGCGCCACCTCCGGGTCCACCTTGGCGTAGCCGAGCGTCGGGCTGTAGGCGAAGCGCAGCCCCTTGACGCCGCCCTCGAGGCCGCTGCCGAAGTCGCGCTGCGCGGGCGGCAGAGCGTAGGGGTCGCGCGCGTCCCAGCCGGCGATGACGGAGAGCATGAGGGCCGCATCCGCCACGGTGCGCGTCATCGGCCCGGTGTGGGAGACGACGGCGAACGGGCTCGGCGGCGAGGCGGCGACGAGACCGTAGGTGGGCTTGATGCCGAACACGCCTGTGAACGAGCTCGGGATGCGAATGGAGCCGCCGCCGTCAGACCCGAGATGCAGCGGACCCATGCCGGTCGCTGCCGCCACCGCGGCGCCGGCGCTGCTGCCGCCCGGCGTGCGCTCCCGGTTCCAGGGATTGCGGGTGATGCCGGTGAGCGGGCTGTCGCCGATGGCCTTCCAGCCGAACTCGGGCGTCGTGGTCTTGCCGAGGAGGACGGCGCCCTGCTCGCGCAGGCGCTCCACCATCGGTGCGTCCTCGTCCCACGGCTGGTCGCGGCGCACCGACCTGGAGCCGCGCAGCGTCGGCCAGCCCTTGGCGATCATCACGTCCTTGACGCTGGTCGGCACGCCGTCGACGAGGCCCTGAGGCGTTCCCTTCATCCAGCGCGCTTCGGAGGCGCACGCAGCGGCGAGTGCCGCCTCCTCGTCGACCAGCAGGAAGGCGTTGAGCGAGGGCTGGAGCTGGGCGATGCGGGCCAGCACCGCCTTCGTCACCTCGACGGGCGAGAGCGTCTTGCGTCGGTAGTGCTCGATGAGGGCGGTGGCGGTCAGCGATGTCGGATCGGCGTTCATGCGGTCCCCCTTTGCGGCGTTCTTCGCCAACGCTAGTGTGATGATCGAGAAGTCCGCATCATCGCTCTGGGCCTGCTGGAGAAGCGGACTTCTCGATCTGAATCACACTAGCTTATTGACTTTGCTAGTGTCCTTCAGATCGCGAAATTCGTTCCAAGCTTGCCGCAGATGTGGACGAATTTCGCGATCAGGACGCTAGCGGGTTTTCCGCCGTGAGCGAACCGCGGATCACTGCGGGCCGATGGGCGGGAGGACAGAAAGAGCTTGACAGCGTGGGCCGCCGATTGTCCCTCAGCCCTATGAAAGGCCTTCCATTTTCCAGGACGTGACCGATCCATGCGCCCGCCCGCGCCTTCGATCGCACAAGCCGATGAATGGTCGAGGCGCGGCTCTGCGGCCGTCGATGCCAAGGACCTGCAGACCGCCAGGAAGTGCTTCAAGCGGGCCGTCGAGCTCGATGGCGGCAATGCCGAGCGCCGTTTCCATCTGGGCATCGTGCTGGAGGCGCTGAAGGAGACCGGCGCGGCGGCCGAGGAGCTGACCGAGGCCTTGCGCATCGATCCGGGGCAGGCCCAGGCCGCGCGCCGCCTGTCGGCGCTGCTCGGCCGCCAGCCGCTGCCCGACAGCGCGCGTCTGAGCCCGCAAGGGCTCAAGGCACTGCTGGGGCACGATGCCGTGAGCCGCGATGCGGTGGCGGACGCCGTGCTGCGCTACCTGGCGCGGAGGGAGCCGCTGTCTGGCATCCTGCAGCAGGGCCGGTCGAAAGGCTGGGACGCCGCCGCGCGCGGCCTGTGCCTCAAGCGCACGGGCCCGCTGTTGAAGGACGTGGCCTTTCTGGAGCTTCTGCGCACGGGCGTGCTGAGCAGCCCGGAGATCGAGCGGCTCCTCACGGCGGTGCGCCGCGTCCTGCTCCTGGAATTGCCGCGGCAGCGGCTCGACGATCCCACGCTCCTGCAGTTTGCGCTGGTGCTCATGCAGCAGTGCTGGGTGAACGAGTACGTGTGGATGGCCGCGCCGGAGGAGTTGCGCGCGCTAGGCGAGCGCCGGCTCGACATCGCGGCCTTGCTCGCGGGCGACGTCGAGCAGGGCTGCGACCTCCTGCTGGCGTCGCTCTATGCGCCCCTCTTCAAGACCCTCGCCGCCGACGTTCCCGCCGAGAGCGCCGCTGCCGCGATACGGCCCGAGGCATTCGGCCAGGCACTGGCGCAGCGCCTCGGCGATCACGCCGAGGAGCAGGCGCGCATGGCCCGCATCCCCCGGCGCGGCGCGCTCGCCGATGAGACGTCGCGCAAGGTGGCGCAGCAGTACGAGACCGCGCCCTATCCGCGCTGGACGCGGCTCGGCTTCTCCATGCGCGGCGAGGAGTTTCGCCAGAGCATCGCTCAGTATTTCGCGCCGGGCCGGCTCGACTTCATGCTCGGGCCGTTCGAGGTGCTGGTGGCGGGCTGCGGCACGGGGCTCAGCGCCATCCAGCTGGCGCTCGGCTGTGGGCCCAGGGCGCGCGTGCTCGGCATCGATCTGTCGGCGGCGAGCCTTGCCTATGCCTCGCGCATGGCCGAGCGCTTCGGCGCGGGCAACATCACCTTCCTGCAGGCGGATATCCAACAGCTCGGCGAGTTCCCCGACTTCCTGTCGCGCTTCCACATCATCGACTGCACGGGCGTGCTGCATCACATGGCCGATCCGTTCGAGGGATGGCGCTCGCTGCTCGGGACGCTGGCGCCCGGCGGGATCATGCGCGTCGCGCTCTATAGCGCCACGGCGCGGGCGAAGCTGACGGCGCTGCGCAACGATCCCGACTATCCCGGTGCCGGATGCGACGACGAGCGCCTGCGCGCGTTCCGGCAGGTGCTGATGGACCGGCCCGAGGGAGCGCCCGGAGCCGAGTTCAAGGCCAGCCTCGATTTCTATACGACAAGCGGTTTCCGCGACCTGGCCCTGCACGTCAGCGAGCAATGTCACACGCTGCCGCAGATCGCCGCGTTCCTGAAGGAGGCAGGGCTCGCCTTCCGCGGCTTCCACCCCGCCTCCTACTTCCAGTTCCTGCGCCAGCACTATCCGCAGGAGCCCTGGCCCGGCTCGCTCGAGCGCTGGGCCGAGCTGGAGCGCAAGGTGCCGGTGCTGTTCACCCGCATGTACACGCTGTGGTGCGAGCGGGCGTGAGACGCCGGAGCACTGTCACTCCGGCCGAGGGCGACAGCCCGAGGGGCCGGAACTCAGGGCCACGGCTCGAGACGTCCGCCTCGCGTCCCCAGGTTCCCGGGTATTTTGCCGACGCAAGATCCCGGGATGACAGACGTTCGCCTCACGCCCCCCAGGCGGCGACGTCGAGATAGGTGCTCTGGTAGGTCGCGCCCTCGCCGATGTCGGTGTAGCGGTCGGAGCAGAGCATGTTGACGGTGCCCGACACCGCCTCCTCGTCGGGGCGCTGCCCAGGCACGAGCGCAACGCCCGGCTGCACCTCGTCGCTGACGCGCAGGACGAGCCCGACGGCGCCGCGATCGTTGAAGAGGCGCACCTTCTGGCCGTCCGCCAGGCCGCGCTTCCTCGCCTCGTCGGGATGGAGGACGCAGCACGGCGTCCCTTCGCGCTCGCGCAGGAAGCCCACGGCCGAAAAGGCTGTATGGCTCTGGAAGTAGCCGGGCGCGGTGAGGAGCCGAAGGGGCCAGCGCGCGGCATCGGCCTGCTCCTGTGGGTCGGGCTGCCAGTCGGGCATCGGCGGCAGGCCCTGCCTGGCCATCGTCTCCGAGTAGAACTCGAGCTTGCCGGAGGGCGTGCGGAACTGCTGCCCGGGCGGCGGCGCGATGTTGATGGGACCCGCATCGCGCAGGCGCGCCGGATCCACCTTCGCCGCCGTGCCGGTGGCGCCGCGGAAGAGCTCCTGAACGATCTCGCCCTCCGACATGCGGAAGATCGGATCCTCGAGCCCCATGCGCTGGGCCAGCGCCTGCGCCACCTCGAAGTTGGAGCGTGCCTGGCCGTAGGGAGCCACGGCGCGGTGGCCGTACTGCATGTAGTAGGAGCCGTAGCTGCGATAGAAGTCCTCGGTCTCGAGGTAGTTCGCGGCCGGCAGCACGATGTCGGCATAGCGTGCCGTCGCGGTCATGAAGGGATCGTGCACGACCGTGAAAAGGTCCTCGCGGGCGAGCGCTCGGCGAGTCTTGCCCGCGTCGGGGTTGGTGACGGCCGGGTTGTTGCTGGCAACGAACAGGGCGCGGATCGGCGGGTTCTTCATCTCGAGCAGGGCCTCGCCGAGGCGAAGATGGTTGACGGTGCGGGTCGCGGCCGGGCCCGACGGCTTGCGCAGCGCATTGTAGTTGAGCTCGCAGGAGGCGGCCGTGAGCAGCACCGCGCCGCCGCCATGGCGGCCGTAGGCCCCAGTCACGCCCGGCAACAGGGCGACCGCCCGCAGCGCCTGTCCGCCGCGGGCAAGCCGGGTCATGCCCTCACCGAGGCGGATGAGGGAGGTCTTCGCGCGCCCGTACTTGGCGGCAAGGCGCTCGACGTCGGCAGCGGGGATGCCGGTGATCTCGGCAACGCGGGCCGGGGCGAAGCGGGGCAACACCTCGGCCCGCACCCGGTCGAAGCCGATCGTATGCGCGGCGAGGTAGCTCTCGTCGCACATCCCGTCGCGAGCCAGGATGTGCATGATGCCGAGCGCGAGCGCGGCGTCCGTACCGATGCGGATCGGGATGTGCCAGTCGGCGCGCCGGGCCGTGCGGCTGCGGCGCGGGTCGATGACGATGACCTCGACGCCCTTCTTGCGCACCTCCTCCACCCTCGTCCACAAGTGCACGTTCGTGGCCACGAGGTCGGCGCCCCAGGAGATGACGAGGTCCGAGTACGCGACCGACTCGGGATCGGCGCCGCCGACCGGCCCGACGGTCAGGTCCCAGGCCGTCTCGCAGCAGGTGTCGCACACCGTGCCCCCCAGCAGGCGGCTCGTGCCCAGCGCATGGAAGAGGCCGTTGACGAGCCCCCGGTTCATCTGGCCCTGGTGGGCGCTGTAGGCGTAGCCCAGCAGGGCCAGCGGCCCCGACTGCGCGATGATCTCCTTCCAGCGCGCGACGATCTCGTCGAGCGCCTCGTCCCAGCCGATGGCGGTGAACTTGCCTTCGCCCTTCGCACCCACGCGGCGCAACGGCGTGGCGAGCCGCAGCGGCGAGTGCACCAGCTCGTGATCCCGGTTGACCTTGGCGCAGGCGAATCCGGCCGTGAACGGGTTGGCGGCATCGCCCTCGATGCGCACGACGCGTCCGTTCTCGACGTGGGCGAGCATGGCGCACATGTCGGGGCAGTCGTGAGCGCATACAACGCGGATCGTCTGCAAAGGGGCCTCCATCGGGGGCAAGGGCGCCGGTCACCGGCCGCCGGCCGCACTATGCGATAGCGCGGCTGCCGCCGGAAGCACCATTGCCAATATGTCTCGTTTGCGGCCAAAGCCGCGCCACAGCGTGCCCGACGTTGGACTGGCTCAGCCGTCGACGTCGTGTCACACGCTCCAATCCCGTGCTGAGCTCGTCGAAGGACGGACCACGCATGGCAGCCGTGCTTCGACAGGCTCAGCACGGGGGTGGAGCGTGTGGCATTGCACGGCAGGCGGCGGGTCAAGCCTAACGAGCGGTGGTCCAGTCGAGGGTCGTCGCGAGTTGCCGATGCGACAGGAGCTGCGCCGACCTGGCGAGCCCGGAATTTGATCAGCGGGCTGATATCCGACAACGCGGACAATCGTGCAGGACTATTTAACTAGCCGCTCGGCGTCCCCCACACGCGCGATTTCCCGATGTTAGAAAAAGCGCGTGGTCGGTCGCTTCAAACCGGGAGGCTTCAATGAAGAGACTCATGACGCTGGTCGCCGCTGCCGGCGCGCTGGCGGGAGTGCAAGCCCTGGCTGCCAGCCCAGCTGCGGCCTGGGGCTACTGCAGTCCGTACAACCCCTATTACGGATACTACTACTACGGCTACTCGTACTACGCGCCGGCGTGCTGCGGGGTGGTCCGCTGGTATCGGCCCGTCGTCAGGCGGGCGGTGCGCACGGTCAGGTACTATCGCGTCGTCGGCTACAGGCCTGCCTACTACTACCGCCGGCCTTGCTGCTGGTAGTCCGCCTCGGCCGCGAGGCCGCACGCGGAGGCTCGCCGCTGCCATCGGGGCCCTTCGCGCGAGGGCCCCTTTCTCTTGCGCGATCCTGACAGGAGCCTGACACGCCAACCGTCTGGTGCGCGGCAACCACGATGCGCGCGCAATGTGGACTTTGCTATTGATTCCTTGTGGAGTTTCCGGGCCGTCTGGTCGAGAGTCGAGTCGAATTCCTCGCCCCGAATGGGACCTCAGAAGCAGCAGGGGGCGAAGGAGGAAGGGCCCGTTCTCCGATCGCAATGTCGAACGCCGTGGCGCTCATTCCCAAGCTTTGCGGCGGCGCGCCTCGGCTCTGGAGGCGGCCGCCCGTTGTGCCGGGGCGCCGCCGATGGATGGCAGTGATGCTGGCCGCGGTCATCCAGTCGGGCTGTGCGCTGGGGCCCGACTTCAAGGTGCCCGATCCGCCGCCGGTGGCGACGATCCTGCCGGCGCATGATCGGCCACTGGGGCGCATCTTCGCGCCGGGCGCCGACATTCCCGCCCGCTGGTGGGAGCTGTTCCGGTCGCACCACCTCAACGCGCTCATCGAGCAGGGCATCGCCCACAACCCCGACTTGCAGGCCGCAGAAGCGGCCGTGCGAGTGGCGCAGGCCAACGCGCTGGCGCAGCGCGGCGCGCTCTTCCCGCAGATCGGCGCCAACTGGAACTCCACGAGCCTGCAGACGCCTACGGAAACCATCGTCACAAATGCGGCCTCGGGTGCCGCTGTCTACTCCCTGCACACCGCGCAGGTGACGGTCGCCTACGCGCTCGACATCTGGGGCGGCACACGGCGCCAGATCGAATCCCTGGAGGCGATGACCGAGGCGCAGTCCTTCCAGCGCGAGGGCGTCTACCTGACGCTCACCTCCAATATCGCGCTGGCCGCCATCCAGGAGGCCTCGCTGCGCGGGCAGATCGCCGCAACGCGGCGGCTCATCGACTTGCAGGCCCGGCTGCTCGCCATCCTGCGTCGGCAGAATGCGCTGGGGCAGATCGCCCTGCCCGACGTGCTGGTGCAGGAGACCGCGCTGGCCCAGACGAAGCTGCTGCTTCCCCCGCTCGAGCGACAGCTCGATCAGCAGCGCCATCTGCTCGCCACCCTCACCGGCCGCTTCCCGAGCGAGCAGGATGCGGCGGCCTTCCGGCTCGGCTCCTTCCGGCTGCCGCGGCAGCTCCCGGTCAGCCTGCCGGCCGACCTCGTCTGCCAGCGCCCCGACGTGCGCGCGGCCGAGGCCAACGTCCATGCGGCGAACGCCCAGATCGGCGTGGCGATCGCCAACCGGCTGCCCCAGATCACCCTCTCCGGCAACGCCGGCAGCACGGCGTATGCCGTCTCCCAGCTGTTCGCGCCCGGCACCAACCTCTGGCAGATCGCCGGCAACGCCCTGCAGCCGGTATTCGACGGCGGCACGCTCAGATACAAGCACAAGGCCGCGGAGGAGGCCTGGGTGCAGTCCGTGGCGCAATACCGCAGCACCGTGCTGGTAGCGTTCCAGAACGTCGCCGACACGCTGCGCGCACTGCAGGCGGATGCCCGCGCGCTCGAGTCGGCGATCGCGGCCGAGCAGGCAGCCTCGCGCAGCCTCGATCTCATTCGCCGGCAGGTCGAGCAGGGCCAGGTGAGTCTGCCGATCCTGCTCAATGCTCAGCAGGCCTACTTGCAGACCTCGCTCGCGCGCGTACAAGCCGAGGCCGCGCGGCTGGCAGATACCGTCGCATTGTTCCAGGCCCTGGGGGGAGGGTGGTGGAACAGGTGGGAAGCTACGATCACCTCCGCGGACTAGGGATCGAGATGAAGCCACATTGGGCACGCCCAACGGCAGGGGGTCGGATCGGCGGCGTATCACCGCCGCCCGCCGGTTGTGGCCGCGCGTCTCGGCGAAAGGGGTGGCGAAGCGCGGGGCTCGTCCTCCTTCTGATGCAAGTCTGCTGGCTCTGCCCGGCGCCCGCCGCGGTGGCCGGTGAGCCGCCGCGCGCGAAGGCGAGCGAAAGCGTGCGCGTGACGGCCGACCAGATGCATCAGCTCGACATCGTCAAGGTCGAGCTGTGCTCGTTCCGGCTGCTCAAGCCGGCGATCGGGCAGATCGCATTCAACGAGGATGCAAGCACTGTGGTGCTGACCCCGTTCTCCGGCCGCGTGACCCGGCTCATCGCCAAGATCGGCGACGACGTGAAGCGCGGCGATCCGCTGTTCGAGATCGACAGCCCCGAGGTCGTGCAGACCCAGACCGACCTGATCGCCGCCGTCCAGGCGCTGGAGAAGAGCAGGCACCAGCTGGCGCTGACCAAGCGCGTGGCCGACCGCCAGGCCGGGTTGTTCGCCGAGAAGGCGACATCGCAGCGCGAGCTCGAGCAGGCGCGCGCCGACTACGCTTCCGCCGAGACCGACCTGCGCACCGCCGAGGGCACGCTGGCGGCGGCCCGCAACCGCCTGCGGGTGCTGGTGGGGCGCAGCGAGGAGGAGGTGGGCCGCGTCGAGCGCGAGCGGCTCATCAACCCGCTCATCACGATCAACGCCCCCATCGACGGCACCGTGATCGGGCGCAAGGTCGGCCCGGGCCAGTACGTGCGCAGCGACTCGGGCGATCCCCTCTATTCCATCTCCAACCTGTCCACCATGTGGCTCAAGGCCAATGTCCCCGAGAACGACATCCCGCTCGTGCGGGTCGGCCACGAGATCGAGGTGCGGGTGGCGGCCGTGCCGGGCAGGGTGTTCAAGGCGCGCGTCATCGCCATCGGCGCGGCCTCCGATTCGGCGACGCGGCGCGTCTCGGTGCGCTCGGAGATCGCCAATCCCGACGGGGCACTCAAGTCGGAGATGTTCGCGACCTTCAAGATCGCCACCGGCGACGGCGAGCTGTCGCCGGGCGTGCCGACCGAGGCGGTGATCTGGGAGGGCGACGTGGCCACCGTGTGGGCGGAGCGCGAGCCTATGGTCTTTCAGCGCCGAAAGGTGAAGATAGGGCTGGAGCAGGAAGGTACGCTGCAGGTGCTCGAGGGGCTCAAGCCCGGCGAGCTGGTGGTGGGGCGCGGCGCCATCTTCGTGGACAACGAATGGCGGCAATGAGCGAGCAAGAGGAGCTGTGCGGCAATGCTGCGTAGCCTGATTGCCTTCTGCCTCTCCCGGCGACCGCTTGTGCTGATCAGCTTCGCGGCCTTCCTGGCGCTGGGCTATGCGGCGTTCACCGCGCTCAACATCGAGGCCTACCCCGATCCGGCGCCTCCCATCATCGAGATCATCGCCCAGAACCCGGGCCAGTCGCCCGAGGAGATGGAGCGCTACGTCACGATCCCGATCGAGATCGCGGTGGCGAGCACGCCCGGGCTCAAGTACATCCGCTCCAACACCGTCTACGCGCTGAGCTTCGTGCGCCTGCAGTTCGAGTACGGGCGCGACTACTATTTCGTGCGCCAGCAGACCATCAATCGCCTCAAGGACGCGATCCTGCCGACGGGCGTGCAGCCGGTGATCTCGCCCGCCGGCGGCATCAGCGAGATCTTCCGCTACGAGCTGCGCGGGCCGCCGGGCATGGACGTCATGCAGCTCAAGACGCTGCAGGACTGGGTGGTGGAGCGCAAGCTGCGCATCGTGCCCGGCGTGGCGGACGTCAACGTGCTCGGCGGCAAGACCAAGGAATTCCAGGTCGAGATCGATCTCAACCGCATGATGGCCTACGGCATGTCGCTGCCGCAGATCATCTCCGCCATCTCCGCCAGCAACTCCAACGTCGGCGGCCGCACCATCGCCATGGGCGAGCAGTCGGTCAACGTGCGGGGGCTCGGCGTGGTGAGCTCGCTCGACGACATCGGCCGCATCGTGCTCTCCCAGCAGGGCGGCGTGCCCGTGCTGCTCTCCGACGTGGCCAAGGTGCAGGTGGGCTTCACGCCCCGGCTCGGCATCGCCGGACGCGACGACAAGACGGACGTCGTCACCGGCATCGTGCTGATGCAGAAGCTCGAGCGCACCATGGACGTGGTCAAGCGCGTGCGGGCCGCGGTCGAGCGCATCAACTCCGACGGCAGCCTGCCCGAGGGGGTGAGGATCGTGCCCTTCTACGATCGCGGCGACCTGGTCGCTATCACGATCAACACGGTGCTGCACAACATGATGTTCGGCATCGCGCTGATTTTCCTGATCCAGTGGGTGTTCCTCGGCAACCTGCGCTGCGCGCTGATCGTCTCGGCGACGATTCCCGTAGCGCTGTTCCTGGCCGTCATCATCACGGTGCTGCGCGGGGAATCGGCCAACCTGCTGTCGGTGGGCGCCATCGACCTCGGCATCATCGTCGATGCCACGGTGATCATGATGGAGAACATCTACCGGCACCTGGCGGGACACGGGCCCCCGGCTGGCGTGACTGTTGCCGACCGGGAGGCGGGGCTGACCGACAAGCTCCACCGCATCCTCACCGCCGCCGTGGAGGTGGACAAGCAGATCTTCTTCTCGGTGATCATCACCATCGCCGCGTTCCTGCCGCTCTTCACCATGCAGGGCGTCGAGGGCCAGATCTTCGGGCCCATGTCGCGCACGTATGCCTACGCCCTGCTGGGCGCGATCATTGCCACCTTCACCGTGACGCCCGTGATGTCGTCGATCCTGCTGCCGGAGCGGGTGAGCGAGGTTGAGACGCTGCTCGTGCGCCAGCTGCGCCGGGGCTACCAGCTGATCCTGCCGCTCGCCGTGCGCCGCCACTACGCGTCGGCGCTGGCGGGTCTCGGCTTCCTTGCCGTATGCGGCCTCCTCGCGCTGCGGCTCGGCACCGAGTTCCTGCCGAAGCTGGAGGAGGGCAACATGTGGATCAGGGCCCTGCTTCCGCCCACCATCACGCTCGAGGCCGGCATGCAGAGCGTAGCGCGCATGCGCAACATCATCAGAAGCTACGCGCCGGTCGAGACGGTGTTCTCCGAGCAGGGTCGCGGTGAGGACGGCACCGACCCCGACGGTTCGTTCGTCGCCGAGTTCTTCGTGCCATTGAAGCCGCACGAGGCCTGGCCCAAGGGCCTGACCAAGGAAGAGATGGTCCAGCAGATGGGCGACCAGCTCAAGCGCGAGTTCGTCGGCGTCGATTTCAATTTCTCGCAGTACATCCAGGACAACATCGAGGAGGCCGTCTCGGGCGTGAAGGGCGAGAACTCGGTGAAGATCTTCGGGCGCGACCTGGCCGAGCTCGAACGGCTCTCGAAGGGCCTGAGAAAGGAGATCGCCACGGTGCCGGGCGTCTCCAACCCCGGTGGCTTCAACCTCCTCGGCCAGCCCAACCTGGTGATAAGGATCGACCGCGCCAAGGCTGCCCGCTACGGCTTCTCCGTAAGCGACATCAACTCGGTGGTGCAGGCGGCGATCGGCGGCCAGGAGGTGACCAGGGTCTACGAGGGCGAGTGGAATTTCGCTCTCACCGTCAGGCTGGCGCAGGAGTATCGCCGCAACGTCGATGCCATCAGGTCGATCCCCGTCGCCCTGCCCAGCAACGACCCGAAGGCGCCCACCGCCTACATCGCGCTCGGCGACCTGGGCGAGGTCAGGCTGGAGACGGGTGCCGCCTACATCTACCGCGAGAACAGCCAGCGCTTCGTCCCGCTGAAGTATTCCGTGCGCGGCCGGGATCTGGGCTCGACCGTGGCCGAGGCGCAGGAGCGCGTTGCCCGGAGCCTGCCGATGCCCGAGGGCTACAGCGTCGAGTGGACCGGCGAGTTCGGCGCGCTGATGGAGGCCAAGAAGCGGCTTGCCTTCATCGTGCCGCTGAGCCTGCTCCTGATCCTGATGCTGCTCTACAGCCTGTTCAACTCCGTGCGCGACAGCCTGCTCGCGCTCTCGGGCATCCCCTTTGCCGTCTGCGGGGGGATCCTGGGGCTCACCATCGCCGGTCTCAACTTCAGCGTCTCGGCGGCGATCGGTTTCATCTCGCTGTTCGGCGTTGCGGCGATGGACGGCATCCTGCTCGTGTCCTACATCCGCCGCAACATGGACGAGGGTCTGGGACGCGAGGAGGCCATCGTCGGCGCTGGCGGGACGCGCATGCGGCAGATGTTCATGACGGGCCTCTCGGCCAGCATCGGCCTGGTGCCGGCCGCCATCTCGACCGGCATCGGCGCGCAGGTGCAGCAGCCGCTCGCCTGCGTCATCGTCGGCGGCATGTTCCTGTCGCCGATCTGCAGTCTCATCATGATCCCGGCGCTCGCCCGCATCTTCATGCCGGACGTGCCGAGGACCGTGGCACCGCTGCCTGCTGCTGAGCCGGCCCGCGTCTGATCGGCCGGCCGCCGTGCAGGCGAGCCTATGCCGCAGCTATTGCGGCTCGTCGGGCTCGGCAACCGGCCCGCCGATGATGCCCGTCATGTCCGAGCCGTCCTCCTCTTCCTCCTCCAGGAAGGTCTCGTCCTCCTCGGCCGCGGCCGGCTCCTCCTCGCCCTCCAGCGCCGGCAACACGTCCTCGCTCTCCGCCTCCGGCACCTCCTCCGGCTTGGCACTCTCGGTGACGAAGGCGGGCTTCTTGACCGGCTTGCGCGCCCGCTCCTCCGCGACCGGTGCCGCGGCTGGCACCGCCGCGGCCGAAGCCGCCAATTCGTAGACCGTGCCGCAGATCGGGCAGGTGATGGGATCGCGATTGAGGTCGTAGAAGCGCGAGCCGCAATCGGGGTTCTGGCACGTGCGCTTGCTGCCGCGCTCGGCTTTGGTGGACATGAGGTGGGCCTCCAGCTGCGAATTGGCCGTGATTTGGCCGCTCCTTGCCACGGGCTGGGCGGACTGTCAAAAGCCGTCTGGCATGCGCCGGTCAAGGCGGAAGGGGCGCGTGCGGCGCCGCCCGACCGTGCTGTTGACAGGCCCCGGCCCCGCTGCTCTATGGCGGCGCAGCATTGCCCTGTGAAGGGCCAGCACCGCCAGACCGAGGCGCCGCTCCCTTGTCGCACCCCTCCTCCTCACCGCTCACCGCCGCCAGGCCGCGGCCGCTGTCGGGCCGCGTCCGGGTTCCGGGCGACAAGTCGATCTCCCACCGTGCCTTGATGTTCGGGGCGCTGGCCACCGGCCGCACGCGCATCGCGGGCCTGCTGGAGGGCGAGGACGTTTTGAACACCGCCAAAGCGCTGGAAGCGCTGGGCGCGCCCGTGCGCAAGACGGGAGGCGCCTGGGAGGTGCTTGGGCGCGGCGTCGGTGGGCTGGACCAGCCCGACGAGGATCTCGATTTCGGCAACTCGGGCACGGGCACGCGCCTGATGCTGGGCGTTCTTGCCGGGCACGATCTGCGCGTGCGCCTCACGGGCGATCCCTCGCTGTCGCGGCGGCCCATGGGACGCGTGCTGAAGCCCCTGGTGCAGATGGGCCTGGAGGTGCTGGACATCGGCAAGGAGACGCTGCCGCTGGCGGTGCGCGGAAGCGCCGATCTCCTGCCCATCGAGTACCGCCTCCCGGTGGCCTCCGCACAGATCAAGTCGGCCGTGCTGATCGCCGGGCTGCATGCCCTGGGCGAGACGACCGTGGTCGAGGCGGAGGCCACGCGCGACCACACCGAGCGTATGCTGCGCCACTTCGGCGCCGAGATCACCGTCCTCGAGCGCGACGGCGGCAGGGCCATCACCATCACCGGCGACGCCGAGCTCGAGGGCCGCGACGTCGTGGTGCCGGGTGACCCCAGCTCCGCGGCGTTCCTCGTGGCCGCGGCCCTGATCGTGCCGGGGTCCGAGGTCGCCATCGACGGCGTGCTGGTCAACCCGACGCGGACCGGCTTCTACACGACCTTGCGCGAGATGGGCGCCGACCTCCAGTTCCGCAACGAGCGGGAGGAGGGCGGCGAGCCGGTGGCCGATATCGTGGTGCGGCATTCCCGGCTCGCGGGCGTGCGCGTGCCGCCGGAGCGCGCACCGAGCATGATCGACGAATATCCGGTGCTCGCCTGCCTTGCCGCGTTCGCCGAGGGCGAGACGCGCATGGAGGGGCTGGCCGAGCTCAAGGTGAAGGAGAGCGACCGCCTGGCGGCCACGGCGACGGGCCTCATCCGCAACAGCGTCGCCGCCAGGGTGGAGGGCGACACGCTGATCGTGGGCGGCGGCAAGGGCGTGCGGGGCGGAGCTGTGGTGGCAACGCACCTCGATCACCGCATCGCCATGGCCTTCCTGACGCTCGGACTCGGCGCCGACCGTCCCGTCACGGTCGATGATGCCGACACCATCGCCACCAGCTTCCCCGAGTTCCGCTCGCTGATGGAACAGCTGGGCGCCAGCTTCACCGTGCCTGAGGAGGTGCGGTGATGACCGGAGTCGCCCCCCGGCTACGCGCAGAATTCCCCTCCCCCTTGTGGGGAGGGGTCAGGGGTGGGGGGACTCCCAATGATGATTGTTCTGCGATCCCCCCCTCCCTAACCCTCCTCCACAAGGGGGGAGGGGACGCCGCCCTTGGTGCGCGGCCATGATCATCGCCATCGACGGGCCGGCGGCGTCGGGCAAGGGCACGCTGGCCAAGCGCATCGCCGAGCGCTTCGGCCTCGACCACCTCGACAGCGGACTGCTCTATCGCGCCGTGGCCCGCGATGTTGAGCGCCGCGGCGAACCGCTCGACGATGTGCGCGCTGCGGCCCGAGCGGCGCGCGAGCTCGACCCGGCCACGCTGGATGATCCCGGCCTGCGCAGCCCGGGCGCAGGCGAGGCGGCGTCGATCGTGGCGCGCCTGCCCGAGGTGCGGGCCGCGCTCCTGCAGTTCCAGCGCGAATTCGCCCGTGGCCCCAGGGGGGCGGTGCTGGACGGGCGCGATATCGGCACGGTGGTGTGCCCCGAAGCCGACGTTAAGATCTACGTAACCGCCACCCCCGAGGTGCGCGCGCGCCGGCGCTATCTGGAGATGCAGGGTCGCGGCGAGCCCGCAACCTACGATGGCGTGCTCCACGACATACGCCGGCGCGATGCCCGCGATGCCGGCCGGGATGCCTCGCCGATGCGCCCTGCCGCCGATGCCTTCTTGCTGGACACCAGCAATTTGGATATAGAAGCCGCATTCGATACCGCCGTCGGCGTGATCCTAAGGAAGGCAGGCCAGCGCGGGCGCGCTTGAACGGCGCCGCTCAATCAGGCTGGTGCGGGACGCTCCGGGGGCTGAACCACACATCATGGGCACAGGCTGGGACCTTGAGGCCGCGCTGCGAGCGCGGCGAGGTGTCTGCGGCTTGTACGCCGTCGCCAGAACACGTGAGCAGGAGCAGGAATGAGCACCGCAGTCAGTGAAGCAAGAGAGATGAACCCCACGCGCGAGGACTTCGCCGCGCTGCTGAGCGAGACGCTGTCGAAGGACGATGCCTTCGAGGGCAGCGTGGTCAAGGGCAAGATCACGGCCATCGAGAAGGACCTGGCCGTCATCGACGTCGGCCTCAAGATGGAAGGCCGGGTGCCGCTGCGCGAGTTCTCGATCCCGGGCAAGCCCGCCGAGCTCAAGGTCGGCGACACGGTGGAAGTCTATCTCGAGCGCATCGAGAACGCGCTGGGCGAGGCCGTGCTCTCGCGCGAGAAGGCGCGCCGCGAGGAGAGCTGGACCAGGCTCGAGGAGAAGTTCAACGCCAAGGAGCAGGTCGAGGGCGTCATCTTCAACAAGGTCAAGGGCGGCTTCACGGTGGACCTGGACGGCGCCGTCGCGTTCCTCCCCGGCAGCCAGGTCGACGTGCGCCCGGTGCGCGACATCGGCCCCCTCATGCATAGCCCGCAGCCCTTCAAGATCCTCAAGATGGACCGCCGGCGCGGAAACATCGTCGTCTCGCGCCGCGAGATTCTGGAGGCCACGCGCGCCGAGCAGCGCTCCGAGATCGTGGCCAAGCTGGCGGAGGGCCAGGTGATCGAGGGCGTGGTGAAGAACATCACCGACTACGGCGCCTTCATCGACCTCGGCGGCATCGACGGCCTGCTGCATGTCACCGACATGGCGTGGCGCCGCGTCAACCACCCGAGCGAGATCGTCAACGTCGGCGACACGGTCAAGGTGCAGATCGTGCGCATCAACCCGGAGACGCAGCGCATCAGCCTGGGCATGAAGCAGCTGCAGGCCGATCCGTGGGCGGGCATCGAGGCGAAATACCCGGTGGGCGCGCGCTTCAAGGGCACGGTGACGAACATCGCCGACTACGGCGCCTTCGTCGAGCTGGAGCCGGGCGTCGAAGGCCTGATCCACGTCTCGGAAATGAGCTGGACCAAGAAGAACATCCATCCCGGCAAGATCGTGTCGACCAGCCAGCAGGTGGAGGTGCAGATCCTCGAGGTCGACTCGCAGAAGCGGCGCATCTCGCTGGGCCTCAAGCAGACGCAGGACAACCCCTGGGAGGTCTTCCTCGCCGCCCATCCCAAGGGCTCGGTGGTGGAGGGTCCGATCCGCAACATCACCGAGTTCGGCCTGTTCGTCGGGCTCGATGGCGGCGTGGACGGCATGGTGCATCTCTCCGACCTCGACTGGAACCGGTCCGGCGACGAGGCCATCAAGGACTACAAGAAGGGCGATGCCGTCAAAGCCGTCGTGCTCGACGTCGACCCACAGAAGGAGCGCATCAGCCTCGGCATCAAGCAGGTGGGCGGCGACCCGCTCGACAGCATCGGCAAGCTGAGGAAGGGCGCCCAGGTCACCTGCGAGGTGCTGGCGGTGCAGGACAACGGCATCGAGGTCAAGCTCGCCGACACCGACATCACCACCTTCATCAAGCGTTCCGACCTCTCGCGCGACCGCTCGGAGCAGCGGCCGGAGCGGTTCAACGTGGGCGACAAGGTGGATGCCGCCGTCACCAGCCTCGACAAGCACAGCCGCCGCATCACCGTGTCTATCAAGGCGCTGGAGATCGCGGAGGAGAAGCAGGCGGTGGCGCAGTACGGCTCCTCCGATTCGGGCGCCTCGCTGGGCGACATCTTCAAGGCCGCCATCAAGAAGAAGGAAGGGGCCGAGGAGAAGAAGGACGAGAGCGAGGGGGGTTAAGGGGCTCGGGCCCTGGCGCGTCCTCGCTCCCGCACGGGGCGCGAGGCGCGCGCGTCCTAATTCCGCCGCCGGCTCCGCGCAATTGCTTCGAGGCGCAGTCGGCCGGCAGCACGAGAGATCGGCCCCATGACGTTCGAGACCGAAACCGTCCTAGATCGCCGGCGCCTGCGCCGGCGCCTCTCGCTCTGGCGCGCGGTTGCCGTCCTCGCCGTCCTTCTCGCCCTGGGCCTCCTGTTCTTCGCCTCGGGCGAGGGCGTCGGCATCGGCAAGCAGCGGCAGATCGCCCGCGTGAGCTTCGAGGGCTTCATCTCAGACGACCGCGATCAGCTGCGGCTCCTGAAGAAGATCGCCGAGAACAAGCAGGTCGCGGGCGTCATCCTCTACATCAACAGCCCGGGCGGCACGACCACTGGCGGCGAGTCCATGTTCGAGGCGATCCGCGAGCTCGCCAAGAGCAAGCCCGTGGTCGCGCAGATGGGCACGATCGCCACCTCGGCCGCCTACATCGTCGCGCTCGCCACCGACCACGTGGTGGCGCGCGGCAACACCATCACCGGCTCGGTCGGCGTCATCTTCCAGTGGGCGGAGGTCTCGCACCTGCTCGATAAGGTCGGCGTCAAGGTCTACGAGGTCAAGAGCGGTCCGCTGAAGGCCAACCCCTCGCCCTTCGAGCCCCTCGACGATGCCGGCCGGGCGATCACCGAGCAGATGGTCGCCGAGTCGCAGCGCTGGTTCGTCGGCCTGGTGGCGAGCCGGCGCGGCATCGACACGAAGAGCGTGTCGGGCCTGGAGCAGGGGCGCGTCTTCTCGGGCCGCGAGGCGCTGGCGAGCAAGCTCGTCGACGAGATCGGCGGCGAGGCCGAGGCGGTAAAATACCTGGAGGAGAAGCGCGAGGTGCCCAAGGGCCTCACCGTCGTCGACTTCAAGCCCAAGCGCGAGAGCGAGTGGAGCTTCATCAGGCTCTCCACGTCCGCGCTGGCGAAGCTGGCCGGGCTTGGTGCCGTGGCCGACGTGGGCCGGCTCGTCGCCGACGACACGCTCGGGAGATTGCGTCTTGACGGCCTGGTATCGGTTTGGCAGGGTTCGGAAAGATGAGCCATTACAATGGCTTTGCATCACCTTTGCGGGGGCTGGGAGGCCAAGCGATGATCAAGTCCGAGCTCATTCAGAAGATTGCGGCTGCCAACCAACACCTCTATCACCGCGACATCGAGCGCATCGTCAACGTCGTCTTCAACGAGATCGTCGAGGCGCTGGCGCGGGGGGACCGGGTGGAGCTCAGAGGGTTCGGCGCGTTCACCGTCAAGCATCGCGCGCCGCGCATCGGCCGCAACCCGCGGACGGGCGCTGCGGTGGCCGTGTCGGAGAAGTTCGTGCCCTTCTTCAAGACCGGCAAGGACCTTCGCGAGCGCCTGAACTCTCAGAAGCACTGAAAGACGAGGCAGTCGGGAGTAGGCAGTCGGCAGTAGGGAAGAGGTGGAACCGCTACTGCCCACTGCCTATTGCCCACTGCCTTCATCTAGGAGCCGCCGATGCTGCGCCGCTTCGTCTTCTTCCTGGTGGCGATCCCGGCGGCCGTCCTGCTCATCACGCTTGCGGTCGCCAACAGGCACGGCGTGCGCCTGGTGCTCGATCCGTTCCGGCCCGACGAGCCGGTGCTGTCCGTGGTCCTGCCGTTCTACGCCTATCTCTTCGGCATGCTGCTGATCGGCATCGTCATCGGCGGGCTAGCCACGTGGATCACGCAGGCGCGCTGGCGGCGCACCGCGCGTCGCCGGACCGCCGAGGCGGCCCGCTGGCAGGCCGAGGCCGACAGGTTGACGCGCGAGCGCCAAGCCCAGGCGGCAAGCGCCGGCCGGCTCGTGCCGGCCAACCGCTGATGCAGCGCTTGCGACTACGGGTGCCCCTCCGGGATGCCGGCTGCTCCAGGATACGTGCACGCAACGCCGCTGGCTGGACTCTACGAACCAACGGATCGACAGAATGAGCTCCCGCATCGACCGCCGCTTCGCCGCCCTCAAGAAGGAGGGGCGCAAGGCCTTCGTGGCCTTCGTCACCGCCGGGGATCCCGACTACGCCACCTCCGAGAAGATCCTCGAGGGACTGCCCGCCGCGGGAGCCGACATCATCGAGCTCGGCATGCCCTTCTCCGACCCCATGGCCGACGGCCCCGCCGTCCAGGCCTCCTCCCTGCGCGCCCTCAAGGCCGGCCAGAACATGCACAAGACGCTCGATCTCGTGCGCGCCTTCCGCAAGCGCGACCAGGACACGCCGCTGGTGCTGATGGGCTACTACAATCCGATCTATGTCTACCCGCGCGAGGCGTTCCTCGACGACGCGAAGGAGTCCGGCGTCGACGGCCTGATCATCGTCGACCTGCCGCCCGAGGCCGACGAGGAGCTGTGCCTGCCGGCCGTCGCCCGCGGGCTCAACTTCATCCGGCTGGCCACGCCGACCACGGACGATAAGCGCCTGCCGGCCGTGCTGGCGAACACGTCGGGCTTCCTTTACTATGTTTCCATTACCGGCATCACGGGCACGGCCGAGCCCGACGTGGTCGCGGTTCATTCGCACATTGCGCGTATCAAGAAGTCGACCCGGCTTCCCGTGGCGGTGGGCTTCGGGGTCAAGACCCCGCAACAGGCCAAGGCTATCGCCGCCGGGGCCGACGGGGTCGCGGTGGGCTCGGCGCTCGTCAATGCCGTCAAGGAAAGCCTGGGTCCGAAGGGCGAAGCGACTGGAAAAACAGCGCGTAACGTCCTAGATCTGGTGAAAAGCCTGTCGCAGGCGTTGCGCCCTGCTTAAGCTGGGCGCCAGATCGAGACGGCTAGTGTGATGATCGAGAAGTCCGCATCATCGCTCTGGGCTTGGTCGGGAAGCGGACTTCTCGATCTGAATCACACTAGCTTATTGACTTTGCTAGTGTCCTTCAGATCGCGAAATTCGTTCCGAGCTTGCCGCAGATGCAGACGAATTTCGCGATCAGGACACTAGACAAGGGGCGGGCCCGGCTGCGCATCGGGAACGGTGCTGAAGGAGCGCGACGCGCGTGAATTGGATCAATAGTATCCGTCCCAAGATCCGTGGGCTGCTGACGACCAAGCGGGACCTGCCCGACAACCTTTGGGTGAAGTGCCCCGAGACGGGGCAGATGGTCTTCTACAAGGACCTGGAGGCCAACCAGTTCGTCATCCCCGGCTCCAACTATCACATGCGGATGGAGGCGCAGAAGCGCCTGACGCACCTCTTCGACGATGGCGAGTACGAGCGGGTGCCGGTGCGCGAGGTGCCCCAGGATCCGCTCAAGTTCCGCGACGGCAAGCGCTACAGCGACCGCCTCAAGGCCATGAAGGCTGAGACCGAGCTCGATGATGCGGTGCTGGTGGGCGAGGGCAGGCTGGAGGGCCGGGAGGTCGTGGCTGCGGCGCAGGACTTCCGCTTCATGGCGGGCTCGCTCGGCATGGCGGCGGGCGAGGCCGTGGTCACCGGCATGATGCGCGCGGTGGAGAAGCGCACGCCCTTCATTCTTTTTGCCGCCTCCGGCGGGGCGCGCATGCAGGAAGGCATCCTCTCGCTCATGCAGATGCCGCGCACCACCATCGCCGTGCAGATGCTGCGCCAGGCGCGACTGCCCTACCTCGTGGTGCTCACGGACCCCACCACCGGCGGTGTCAGCGCGTCCTACGCCATGCTGGGCGACGTGCACATCGCCGAGCCCGGCGCGCTGATCTGCTTTGCGGGCCCGCGCGTCATCCAGCAGACGATCCGCGAGCAGTTGCCCGAGGGCTTCCAGAAGGCCGAGTACCTGCTTGCGCACGGCATGATCGACATGGTTGTGCACCGCCACCAGATGCGCGCGACGCTGGCGCGCCTGTGCCGCCTCCTCACGGGCGAGGCCGCGGGCGTCCGCGCCGGCAGGTCGGCCGGCGCCGAGGAGCACGGCTACCTCAACGGCAGCATGGTCGACGGCACCACCATCGAGACGCTGGCCCGCTCCTACGACGACGTGCTCGAGTCCGAGCCCGGCGAGGAGGGCGACCGCGACGGCGCCCGCGGGTAGCGGAGAGGCGTCCGCCCCTCTCCACCCCTTCTCCCCTTCCCCGCGAATGTGCTACGGGGCGCCATGCGCACGAGTGCCGAGCTGCTCGCCGAATTTCGCACCCTGCATCCGCTGCGGATGGAGCTGTCGCTCGACCGGATCGCCGCGCTGCTGGCCAAGCTCGGCAATCCGCAGGACCGGCTGCCGCCGGTCATCCATATCGCGGGGACGAACGGCAAGGGCTCGACCGCCGCCTTCCTGAAAGCCATGCTGCAGGCGGCCGGCAGGCGCGTTCACGTCTACACCTCTCCGCATCTCGTGCGCTTCCACGAGCGCATCGAGCTCGGGCGTGCCGAGGGCCGGAGCGGCCCGATCGAGGAGGCCGAGCTGGTCGACCTCCTGGCCCGCGTCGAGCGCATCAATGCCGGCGGCCTCATCACCTTCTTCGAGATCACCACGGCCGCCGCCCTGCTGGCCTTCGCCGAGCATCCCGCCGATGCCGTCATTCTCGAGGTGGGGCTGGGCGGACGTCTCGACACCACCAACGTCGTGAAGCGGCCGGCGCTCTCGGTGATCACGCCGATCGCCGTCGATCATGCCGACTGGCTCGGCGACAGCATCGCGCTCATCGCGCGCGAGAAGGCTGGGATCCTCAAGCCCGGCGGGCGTGCGGTGATCTCCCAGCAGCCGAGGGAAGCGCTTGGCGTGATCCGGGCCCGGGCCGCGGAGATCGGTGCGCCGCTCACCGTCTGGGGCGAGGACTACGAGGCCTTCGAGCAGCGCGGCCGCCTCATTCACCAGAACGCCGAGCGCCTCATGGACCTGCCGCTGCCGGCACTGATGGGGCGCCACCAGGTCGTCAATGCCGGGGCGGCCGTTGCCGCGGCCCTCCAGCTCCCGGGCATCGAGGTGGGCGATGCCGCCATCGAGCGCGGCCTCCTCGATGTGCGCTGGCCGGCGCGCATGCAACGGCTCGGCAACGGTCCCCTGTCACGCCTGCTGTCGCCCGGCTCCGAGCTGTGGCTCGACGGCGCGCACAACCCCGCCGGCGCGGAGGCGATCGCGCGCACGCTTGCCGAGCTCGAGGAGCGGGCGCCGAAGCCCGTCGGCCTGGTGGTGGCCATGATGGGCAAGAAGGACGCCGCGGGCTTCCTCGGGCATTTCCGCGGGCTCGTCCGTCGCGTGGTGACGGTGCCCAACCCGGGCAGCCCCGATGCGTCCCACGATCCGGTGGCGCTTGCAAAGATGGCCGCCTCCGCGGGCCTTGCCGCGGATGCGTCGCCCACCGTGGAAGCCGCCATTACCCGCCTGCAGAAGGTGGAGAAGGGACCGCTGCGCATCCTCATCTGCGGCTCGCTCTACCTCGCCGGCCACGTGCTGGCGGTGCAGGAGGGCGTGCAGGCGCAGATGAACTGACACCGCCGCGCGTCAGATTGGACTGGCCCTCGGCGTCATGTCACGCGCTCCGCCCGTGCCTTGCGCGCTCCCCCGCGTCCTGAGCCCGTCGAAGGACGGGCCGCAGGCTCCAAGCCGTGCTTCGACAGGCTCAGCACGGGGTTGGAGCCTGTAAGATTCGCCGGACGTCGGGGGCTGGAGGTGCGCACGGTGGCGGCAACGACGGCGGGCGCCGGGGATGCATCCGCGCCCTTCCTGTGCGGCGGGTCGGGGTGCCAGCCGAGAACGGCCAGCATGACGAAGAAGCCGGCGACGTAGGCTACCGTCACGTGCCAGCCGCTCACGAGCCACCGCCCGGCGGATTTCGCCTCCGGGAACATGTTGGCGACAGCGACGCCGGCCGAGGAGCCGAACCAGATCATCGAGCCGCCGAAGCCCACGGCGTAGGCGAGGTACCCCCAGTCGTAGCCGCCCTGCTTGAGGGCGAGCGCCGTAAGCGGGATGTTGTCGAACACGGCCGACACGAAGCCGAGGCCGAGCGCGGTCTGCCAGGCTGCGCCCGGCAGCTTCTCGACCGGCATCATCGATGCGCACGTGACGAGCGCCAGCAGGAAGATCGTGCCCTTGAAGGTCTCCGGCAGCACGTTCCAATCAGGTTGGCGCAGCGGCGCCGCCACCAGGATCGCGGCCCACACGGCAAGGCCGATGACGGGCAGCGTGTCGAGCAGCTCGGGATAGCGCAGGTTGGCAACGACGTTCGAGACGATGGCGGCGACAAGAATGAGCACGACGATGAAGACGCGCGACCACTCGATGCGCAGGCCCGCGGGAGCGTCCTTGATGATCGGGGAATAGCGCTGCTGCTGGATGGCGGCCGGTATGCCGCAGACGACGAGGGCGACGCTGGCGGCGACGAAGGCCTCGACCACGCTCAGGGGGCTGACGCCGTCGATCCACATCATGGTGGTGGTGGTGTCGCCGACCACGCTGCCCGAGCCTCCGGCATTGGACGCGGCGACGATGGCGGCGAGAAAGCCGATATGCACCTTGCCCCTGAACACCTGCTGCGCCATGGCCCCGCCGATGAGCGCCGCAGCGATGTTGTCGAGGAAGCTCGAGATCACAGCGACGATCACGAGCAGCACGAAGCCGCCCTTCCAATCATCCGGCAGGAAGCGGGGCATCTCGTCGGGCACCCTGCTCTTCTCGAAATGGCGCGAGAGAAGCGCGAAGCCCATGAGCAGGAGGAAGAGGTTGGAGAGGATCACGGCCTCGTGCGAGAGGTGCTGGGCGAGGCCCGGCAGGCCGGAGCCGTACTTGAAACCCGTGAAGCCGAGCTTGTAGAGCGTGATGGCGGCAAGGCCGGTGAGCGCCACCTGCAGGGTGTGATGGTGGAAGAGCGCAACGCCGAGCAAGGTCAGGCCGAACAAGATGAAGTCGACGGGGATGCCGGCCACCAGGATGGGCTCGGGAGCAGCGGTTGCGGCAGCGGCCGCGGCGGTCGGTGCAAGCAGGACACCGGCGGCGGTGAGAAGCTGGACGGTGCGCCGGCGTCGGCGGACCTGCGGGGCGCACTTCCCGCAACCCGGTCGCTGAGTTTGGTGGCAGATGTCCTCTTTCGTCTTGCGCATGAGCGGTTCCCCCCGGGTTGCCCGATGTTTGGCCTGGAGCAGCCCGGCACCCGACGGCACGGCTCCGTCCGCGGCGCTATTGCGGCCGCGACGCTGCTACGACATTCTTGTGTGCCGGTTGGCCGGCCTCGGCGCAAGAGGCGGCCGCGAGCAATTCCGGGGGGCACGTTTGCCGATGCGCGGGATCCTCGTCGTATGTCTGGCCATGCTTTGCGCCGGTCTTGCGCCCGGCCAGGCGGCGGCCAACAACTACGGCGCCATCGCCTATTCGACCGCGACCGGTGCCCACGGCTGGTCCATCGACTATCCATCGCGCAGTGCGGCCGAGAGCGTGGCCCTGCAGAACTGCCGCAAGCACGGCGGAGACTGCATCGTGCCGATCTGGGTGCGCAACGGTTACGCCGCCCTGGCTGTCGGCTCGGGCAACGCCTACGGCTCCGGCTGGGGGACGACTCGCGGACTGGCCGAGAGCTTCGCCCTGCAATCGTGCCGCAAGGTCGCGGGCAATTGTGCGATTCGCCGCTGGATCTGCACCACCAGATGACCCCAATCGGCGGAAATGGCGGACGGTCGGCCTACATATGGGGGTCTTCGGCAATTTTGTAGTCGTGAACAACAGTCATGCGATATAATATCGCTCGCAAGGGATCGGAGGATGGGTTCGGAAGCAGGCAAGGGCGGCACGGTCGCAAAGGCTGCCGATGTCGGTCCGCTGGCGGCGAACGTGCGCTACCTGCTGCGACGTGCCCAGCTCGCCGTGTTCGACGAGCTCATACAGGCGCTGGCTCCACTGGGGTTGCGTCCCGCGCAGTATGGCGTGCTGATCCTGCTCAAACACGCGCCAGGGTTGAAGCAGACCGACGTAGCCGGCGCGCTTGGGATCCAAAGGGCCAATTTTGTCGTACTGTTCGATGAGTTGGAGCGGCGTGGTCTGGCGCGTCGCGATCCCATGCCGAACGACCGGCGCTCCTATGCGCTCTATCTGACGGCTGCGGGAGACGAGGTGCGGGAGCGGGCGGCCAAGCGCGAAGCCGCTCTCGAGGCAAGCCTCGATGCCAAGCTCGGTCCCGGCGGCCGGCAGCAGTTGCTCGACCTTCTGGGCCGACTCGTCGCCTCGTGAGCCATGCGGGGAGGGCTGATGTTTCTTAAGCACGGCTTTGCCAAGAACCGCTTGGAGTGTAGCCAGATAGCCATCGGATGGATGCATATCAGGCCGACGCACCCTATATTCGGGCGGCCGCCTCACAGGGGGTCATGATGTTCCGCAGGAGATCTGTCATGGATTTGCGCCCAGTTCATCCTTCGCGAGCCCGAACCGACTCGGGGCGCACTCGGGGCCGTTCGCCTGCGACGCGATTGGCGCAAGCATTCGCATGCGCGCTCTTCGCCACGTTCGCAGTGGCCTCCCTATATGCTCCCGGCGTGGCGCAAACGGCGGCAGAGGCGAAGGCCAAGTCGGACCCGTCCGCCAAAGGCAAGGTCGACGGTGCCAAGCCCGAGGTGAGCCTCGAGGGTTCCTGGAGCGGCGGCGGCGAGGTTGCCTTCGCGGCGACGGGCTCGCGGGAGCGCGCGCGCTGCCGGGCGCACTACCAGCGCAGATCGAAGGACAGCTACGCCATGCAGGCGACGTGCGCCACGGCGTCCGGCAAGGCGGCGCAGACTGCGACCGTGCACAGGGTCGGCGAGAACCGCTATCGCGGCAACTTCCACAATGCCGAGTACGACATCAGCGGCACGATCTTCGTTGTCGTGAGCGGCAACAGCCAGAGCGTCCGGCTGACGAGCACCAGCGGATCCGCGTTGTTCAGACTGAACCGCTGACCTTTCCTCGCGCGTGATCTGCCGGGGCCGCGGGCCGCAGGGCCGCCGCGGGCGTCGGTATGCGCGCGAATCAGAGGCCCGGGTCCCTGCGGGCGCCGGCGCGAGGCTTCGACGCCGAGCCGCAACTTCGAGCGCCCAAATTATTAACGCTTCGCCCATCGACGGCGGCGCTACCCCGCAAAGATGTGCAACCCTGCAAGGTGCTAGGGGGGACATGCCTGGCGGAATGAAGGACTGTCGTGCTGCGCATTCTGATTGCCGACGACCATGAGGTGGTCCGAACCGGCCTGCGCAGGATCCTGGAAGCGCACGCCGGCTGGGAGGTGGTCGCAGAGGCCGCCGACGGTAAAGACGCCGTGCGCCAGGCGATCGCGACCGCGCCCGACATTGCCGTGCTCGACTATTCGTTGCCTCTTGCCAGCGGCATCGAGGCGACCAGGCAGATCCGCGCGCGCCTGCCCGGCACCGAGGTCCTGATCTTCACAATGCATGACAACGAGGAGATCGTGCACGATCTGCTCAGGGCGGGAGCGCGAGGATATCTGCTGAAGTCGGACGCCAGCCACCATCTGATCAGCGCCATCGAATCTCTCGCTGCGCACAAGCCCTATTTCACCGGGAAAGTCGCAGAAACTCTGCTTGCCTCCTACATTGCGGAGGCAGGCGATCATGCCTCTCTTCTCAGCCCCCGGGAGCGCGCGGTGGTGCAACTCATTGCAGAAGGCCATACGAACAAGCAGGTCGCCAGCCTTCTCAACATCAGCCAGAAGACGGTAGAGAGCCACCGGGCCGCAGTCATGCGCAAGCTCAATCTGCGCTCGTCCGCGGCTCTTGTGCGATACGCCATCCGCAACAAGATCGTCGAAGCGTAACGGCCTGCCTCCGCCGCTACGGCCGGCATTTTTGCGACTGTTGATGCATATCCTGTATGCTTCTGCCCGTTGCCTGGGCATTGAATGTGGCAATTCGGTAAAGGGCTAGGATATTCCATTATCAGAGCCAAAAATCCTATTGTCCTTGCATCGAGCATATTTCCAGAGATTTCCAAATGTTTACCGGGTGGCCTTGGTATTGCCAATCGCCCGCCACCCGAGGCGCTCATTCCGCGGAAACAATCTCGATCAATTCGCCGCGGTCGGGGGCGCGAAGAGGGACGTTTGTCTCGATTGTTGAATGTGACCTCGGGAGACGCAGCCGCCTCCTGGGGCCGTAGCGGTATTGGCCAACGAGATCCCGCGCCTCGAGAGCGGGAAGAAAGAGGGGGTGTGCTCCATGGCGAAGAAGCTCACGATCGTGGCGAACGATGTGCCCTTCACCGCCTATCCCGGCGAGGTGCTGCTGGACGCCGCGCTCCAGCAGGGGATCAACCTGCCTCACGACTGTCGCGCCGGCCAGTGCGGGAGTTGCCTGGTCCGCATTCTGGAGGGAGAGGTGCTCGGCGGGGAGACGCCGCAGCGCACTATGGTCCACGCTTGTCAGACGCGCGTATTTTCCGACGTGCGTCTTCAGTTCGAGAAGCTTCCCGCGGTGCGCAAGCTCGCCGGCAGGCTCGTGCGCATCGATCGCCTGGCCCCCGATATCCGCGGCGTGACGATCAGGCTGAATGAGCGGGCCAATCACCGCCCCGGGCAATATTATCGCTTCAGGTTCCGGGGCTATCCAAGCCGTTGCTTCAGCCCAACGGCACCCTTTGTCGGCAATGACGACCGCAAAACGCTGCGTCTGCACATCAAGATGGTGCGAGACGGGCGCGTATCATCGAAACTCGAAACGGACATCCAGCCGGGCCACAAGGTCAGTATCGAGGGCCCCTTCGGCTCGGCATTCCATAGGCCGGGAAATGGCCAGCTCATCCTGGTGGCGAGCGGCACCGGATTTGCACCGATTTGGGCGATTGCGGAGGCTTCCCTGCGTCGGCAGCCGGGCCGCCCGCTGCTGCTGATCGCGGGCTCCCGGCGGCTCAGCTCCCTATATATGGCCCCGGCCTTGTGTCGCCTGGCCCCTTATCCCGCAGCTCAATTCATCGCGACGACGGAGGAGGCTCAGGACGCATCGGAGATCGTGCTGCGGGGAAGCCCGGCCGAGCATCTGCCGGAGATCCTGCCTTCGGATACCGTCTACGCCGCAGGCTCGCCGCGCCTGGTCGACGCGGTCGGACGCGCGGCGGCGCGTGCCGGAGCGGCATTCTACGCGGATCCGTTCGTTGCGAGCGGCGCCGCGGAAGCATCGTGGCTTCGCTGGAAGCTGCCCGCGACCTCAGATCTGAGGTCGTGGGTCATGAACTGGCTCGCAACGGCGGCAGGGCCGCAGGAGGGAGAAGGGGGATGGGGTGATGACAGCGCGCTCGCGAGGCCCACGGCAGGAGAGCGCGGGCGCATGAGCGCCACGACGGCGCAGAGAGGGCTCTAGGCGGCCGCCAGGGGGCTCGCAGCAGCTATCGCCATCACCGCTCGCGGAACATGCGCGACAGTTGATCGGTAACAGGCTTGAAGAGATAGCTGAGCATGGTTCGGCTTTCCGTCACGAGGAAGACCTCGGCCGGCATGCCCGGCACCAGCTGAAGCTTCCCCAGCCGGCGCAGCTCCTCGGGCGCCAGGGCGATCCGCACGTCGAAATACCCGGCATTCGACTGCGGGTCGCGGACAACGTCGGCCGATACCGTCTCCACCGTGCCGACGAGCTCTGGCGTCGCCTGCTGGTTGAAAGCGGAGAGCCGCACGTGCGCGGTTTGGCCGAGGTGCACCTGATCGATCTTGTCGGGGCTCAGCCGCGCATCGATCTCGAGCCTTTCGCCGTCCGGGACGATCACCATGAGCACCTCGGCCGGCCCGATGACGCCCCCGACAGTATGGACCGAGAGATCGTGGACGGTGCCCGAGGTCGGCGCGCGGATCGCCGTGCGCTTCATCATGTCCTCGGCCGCCAGTCTCCGCTCGATCAGCTCGCCTTCCTTCGCCTCGGCCTCGCGCAGGTCGCGCATGACGTCGGACTGGAAGCTCTGCTCTGCTTGCAGGGCCTGCAGCCGCGTCTCGCTGACCTTGGCGCGCGTCTCGGCGATCTGGGAGGCGAGCTGACCGTCGACGCCATCGAGATGGGCCGACTCGCGCTGCAATGCGGTGGCGCGCGACAGGGTCACGAGCCTTTGCTTCAGCAGGTCCTCCACGCCCTTCAGCTCGCCGTTGGTGATGGTGAGTTGCCGGTTGTTCGACTTCAGTTGAGCCTCCAGACCGGCGATCTGTTTCTCGAGCTGCTTGGCGCGGCTCTCGGCGAGCTCCTGCTGGCCGCGGCGGGCAGTGGCGCGCGCAGAGAACAGATCCCGTTCCGAGGAAAGCAACTGCTCGCGCTCCGCCGTGTCCATCTGCGACGCGGCATCGGCGGGCCATAGCGGCGCGGTCCGACCATCGCGCTCGGCCTTGAGCCGGGCAATCCGCACGCGGACCTCGTCGAGCTGGCGGGCAACGAGCTGGAGATTGACGCGTGCCGACGTCTGGTCGAGGCGGGCGAGCTCGTCGCCCGCCTCGACCTTGCTGCCGTTGCGGACGAGGATCTGGGTGAGTATGCCCCCGGTCGGGTGCTGCACCTTCTTGACGCTGGACTGGACGACGACGCTGCCGGCGACGATCACCGCGCCCGATAGCGGCACGAGGCCGGCCCAGCCGAGCACGATCACAGCCGCGATGGCGAGCACGCGGCCGCCGCGCCGCCGCTCGCGTGCCAAGGCGTGCTCGAGGCGGTGGCTCACCGCCTCCTGCGTGCGCTCCCCTTCGGCCGAAGTGGGAAGCGGAGCCTTGTACGCGTCGAGCAGCCTGAAGAGCTTGGCCGCGGCAGCGCGCGCAAGGTCGCCCGTGCTGAGCGGGACTGCGGCAGTCGCCGCCACCGGCTCCCGCCGGACGACCGGGCCCGCACGGGCAATTTCCTGGCGTGCCGCGACTGCCTGCAATTCCAGCAGGCGCACGATCGCGGCCGCGGGCGGCTTCGGCGGGCCGCGCCGAGGCGACTCGTATGCCGGCGATCCCGGGCCGGACCGTCGCGGCGCAGTGCTCGCCTCGCCTGCCCTGAGGGGCGTGCGCGGGCGCGTCGCGATGGCAGTCCCTCCCACGCGGGGCGGCGACGGCGGAGGCGCCGTGCGCGGCCGGCCGTCATCGGTCTTCATGCCGGACTGCCCTCCATCGAGGCCGCCTTGTCCGTCGCGGCGCGGCGAGCGGCCGACGGCGCCACGACCCGCGCGGAAAGCCTCGCCATCACCTCCTCGCGCCGCCCGAACGCGAGCATGCTGCCGTTGTGGAGAACCAGAGTGGTATCGAGCGCCGCCAGGGCGCTGAGCCGGTGGGAGATCACGACGACGATCGACCCGCGCGAGCGAAGCGTGCCGATCGCCCGCGCCAGCGCGGCCTCTCCCTCGGCATCGAGATTGGCGTTGGGCTCGTCGAGCACGATCAGGAAAGGCTCACCATAGACGGCTCGCGCTAGGCCGATGCGTTGGCGCTGACCGGCCGACAGCAAGGCACCGCCCTCGCCGATCCGGGTGGCGTAGCCGTCGGGCAGCGACAGGATGAGGTTGTGGGCGCCGGCAATCGCCGCCGCCTCCAGGATCTTCCTCTCGTCCGTGCTCTCCTCGAAGCGGGAAATGTTGTCGGCGACGGTGCCGTCGAACAGCCCCACCTCCTGGGGCAGGTATCCCACGTGCCGGCCGAGCGCATCGGTCTGCCACTGATCCAGCCGGGCACCGTCGAGCCGCACGGCCCCGCGGGCGGGATGCCAGAGGCCGACGATCGCCTTGGCCAGCGAGGACTTGCCCGAGCCGCTGGCGCCCAGCATGGCCATGCCTGTACCGGCGGCGAGAGCAAAGGAGATGCCGCGAACGATCACCCGGTTCGACCCCGGCGGGGCCACGGCGAGATCCTGCACCCACAGGTGCCTGGCAGGGCGGGGCAGCGTGACGGCGGGCTCCGGCGGCGGCACGGTGGTGCGCAGCGTATGGCCCAGCCGACCCAAGGCCTCCCGGGCAGCAACGAGCTGCTTCCAGGTCCCGAGGACGATCTCGATGGGCGCGAGCGCGCGGCCCATCATGATCGACGACGCGATCATGACGCCGCCGCTGGCCTGCTCGGCCACGACGAGTGCGGCCCCGATGCCCAGGATTGCCGACTGCAGGACGTAGCGCAGCACCTTGGCCGCGGCGCCGATGTCGGCCTCGACGTCACGGGCGCGGGTCGCCTCGGCAACGTAGGCCTCGTTGAGGCGGCACCACTGTCTCATGAAGCGTCCGCGCATGCCGAGCGCCTGGATTGCCTCGGCATTCCGGCGCGTCGCTTCGGCGAGCGCGGCGCGTTGCTGACCGCGCTCGACGGCAGCGCGGGCGAAGCTCCTCGAATGGCGCTCGGCAACCAGCGTCGTGGCGACGATCAAGAGCGCACCGATCGTGGCCGCAAGGCCGATCAGCGGATGGAAGATGAAGAGCGCCAGCACGAAGATCGGAATCCAGGGCATGTCCAGGAACGCGGTCGGGCCCATGCCGGAGAGGAAGGCGCGCACCAGCTCGAGATCGCGCAGCGGCTGGTGGGCGGCAGCAGCGCCGGCGCCCGCCAGCGGAAGGCCGGCGAGCGCGTCATAGATCGGACCCTGCAGCGCGACGTCGAACAGGGCGCCGATGCGGGCAAGCATGCGCGTACGCACGGCGTCCAGGTACCCCTGCAGCAGGTACGCCGCGAGGACGAGCACCGACAGGCCGGCGAGCGTGGCCAGGTTGCGGCTCGGCAGCACGCGATCATAGACCTGGAGCATGTAGACCGAGCCCGACAGCGTCAGCAGATTGATGGCGCCGCTGAACGCGGCGACCTTGAGCACGCGATGGCGAGCCTGCGCCAGGGCAGCCGCGACGGCATCCTCGCGGCCCGGCGGGGTCATCGGCCGCAGCCGCTGTGCGTGCATCGGCGACGCGAGCGCCCCGGAGCGGCCCCAAGGGGCCGCTCGATCACATCGCGGCTTGACCTGCGACGACGCGAGCGCACGTCAGCCCCACATGTGGGCGTGATGGTCGAAGTGGTGATGCTGGGTCGATGGATCGTGCGTGTCGCCGACGCCCGCACCGTGAGCGGGCGCTGGCGGGGGGGCAGCGCCCGAGCCGCCGGCCGCCCCTCCGGTTGTCGGCGCCGGGTCCGTCGCGCCGGGCGCGGAGGCTACCGACTGCTGCCCCAGGACCTCCGCCACCGTCAGGCCGTCGGTGTTATAGGGGGTCCCGTCCACCGAGAGGTTGTTGCCGCCGACGTCGGCGGCATTGGCGTGCATCTCCTCGGCGGCAGCGGCGACGAGCGCGGCGTTGCCGGTCCTGAGGCCCTTGATCATGGCCGCGACCTCCGCGCCCAGCGTGCTCGTTCCCTTCGCCAGCTCGTTGTCGAAGCGGGCCTCGAAGATCCCGCCCTGAGCCTCGTCGAAGTTGGCACTGTTCTTCTCGAAGGCCTGGAGCTGGCTGATGAGGCTCTTGATGGCCGCCCGGTCTCCCGACGCCACGGCCGCCTCCGCGGCCGCGCCCAGCGCGTTCGACTGGGCGATGAAATTCGCCCAGAAATTCGCCTGGTCCGCGTTGTCCTGGTATTTCGGCGTTTCACCCAGCTTGTCAGGGAAGACCGAGAAGCCGGCAATGCCGTCCTGGTTGGCCATGTTGGCCAGGTTCGTGTCGCCCTGGATGATGTCGATGATGTCGAGCATGTTGTCGTTGCTGGCGCGGCCGGCATCGGGATTGGTGCCGACCTGGTCGATGAATTTGCTCTCCAGCGCCAGCTGCCGCACGACGGTGTCGGCATGGACGCCCGTCAGCCCGCCGAACTCGTCGGGATGCTCGGCCATGAGCTGCTTCAGGGCGAGCCGCGCGGTATTGATGTCGGCCCTGATGGCGGCGACGTTCTCGCTGTTGATGCCGCCGAGCATCAGGTTGGCGGCATCGTTGAAGATGGCTCCGATCTGAGCCAGGTTCGCGTGCGGCGCGTTCTGCGCGGTGACGCCCTCGGGGAGTGCCGCCGGCACCGCCTGGAAGCCGGTGGCGCCATCCGCCGTCGCCAGGGCCGCCAGCGTGGCGTCCCCCTGCACCGTATTGATGATGCCAAGATGCAGGCTGCGCAGCGCCGACTCCGCCGCCGCGATGCTGCCGTAGGCGCCACCGCCGTTGACGGAGGCCGTCGCCGCGGTGATCTCCTCGCCCAGGCTCGACACGATGCTCTGCGCGTGCTCCAGGGCCGTGCCGCTGAACTGGCCGGCAGCGATCTGCGCTTGCAGGGTGGCCTGAACGGTTTGCAGATCGTTGACGACGGCGTTGACGCTGCCGAGGCCTTGCCCGCCCTCGCTCACCACATTCTGCCACAGCCCCCCTTCCAGGAACCGCGTCGCATCGTTGAATACCGCGCCTGCCTCCGCGAATGTGAGCACCGCGTCCGTCGCTGCCATGGCTTTGTCCTCTCTTGAGTTTATCCCCCGCAAATGCTGACAATAACTATTAGGGAGTCGCGCAAAAATCTGCCGATAATGTGGCGCGACCGAAATCTCTTTTATCGATCCATAGCATAACCATCGCAGTAGATGGCGATCCAGAATGGGAGTTATGCTCGCCTCACATTTTATGTTCTGAAGCCGGCCAAACTCCGTTTCTCTCGGCTTCCAATCCTACTTTCGCCGATTTTCCGGGTGAACACGGGTCTCGCGGGCACCGCCATGCGTGAGGCGCGAATTTGGACAGACGCATCTGGAGCCGCCGGGGGATCACGTTTCGAGTTAGGAATGCGGGGGATTGTCGGTCGGCGGAAGCAATCGGTGGGATGTTGCGGCGTGCCCGCCGGACCGGCACGGGCGTGATGGCCAGCGCGCTGATTGCGGGTTGCGCCGTGGGGCCCGACTTCGAAACGCCCCCGCCGCCTGACGTCCGGGCTCTCTCGCCGGTGCCGCTCAACGGGACCGGCCGCGCCGGGCGCGATCATCAAGCCTACGTCCACGGCCTCGACATCCCGCGGCGCTGGTGGGAGGTGTTCCACTGCCGGCCCCTCGATGCGATTGTCGCCCGGGCCATCGACGGCAACGCCGATCTGGACGCCGCCCGGGCGGCGTTGCGCATCGCTGACGCCAATACCGAAGCGGCGCGAGGCGCTCTGTTCCCCCAAATCGGGGCGAGCCTCGACGGCTCCTCGCAGAAGCCGAGCGCCGCCCAGGCGCGAGCGGCCGGCACCGGCACGTCGCCCTATTCGGTGAGCAACGGCCAGCTCTCCGTATCATTCGTCCCAGACGTCTTCGGCCTCAACCGCCGGCGCGTCGAGGCGCTGGCGGCGCAGGCGGAGGCGCAGCATTTCGAGCTCGAGGCCGCCTATCTTACGCTGACCTCCAAGCTCGCTCTGGCAGCGATCGAGGAGGCGTCGCTGCGCGAGCAGATCGGGTCCGGGGAGGAAAGCATCACCATTGCGCGGCAGGTGCTGGCAATCCTCAGGAAGCAGCTCGACGCCTACGAGGCCAGCCGCATGGACGTGTCGGCGCAGGAGGTGACGCTTGCCCAGTTCGAGCAATCGCTGCAGTCGCTGCGCAAGCGGCTCGCTGCGAACCGGGACCTGATGGCCGCTCAAACGGGCCGCTTTGCGGGCGAGGGCCTGCCCGAGACCTTCGACTTCGCGTGCTTGCGCCTGCCGCCGGAGCTGCCGCTCAGCCTGCCTTCGACCGTCGTGCGCGCGCGGCCTGACGTGCGCGCGGCGGAAGCCAACATGCATGCCGCCACGGCAGAGATCGGTGTGGCCATCGCCAACCGGATGCCGCAATTCAATCTGACCGCCAATGCCGGAGCGAGCGCCACTGCGATCGCGAGCCTTGCAACCGCCTCGCCGGCCCTGCTGTTCTGGTCGATCGTCGGCAGCGCGACGCAGACCCTGTTCGACGGCATGAGCGCCGAGCAGAAGCAGCGTGCGGCGGAGGCAGGCCTCGACCGGGCGGCGGCTCTTTACCGCGGCACGGTCATCGCCGCGTTCCAGAGCATCGCCGACGTCCTGCAGGCGATCGAAGCGGACCGTCTTCTCTTCGAAGCCGCCGATCGTGGGGTGAAGGCAGCGCGGGTCAACCTGGATCTGACGCGCCAGGTCCTGACGCAGGGCCAGGTCAGCGTTCTGCAGGTGCTCAACGCGCAGCAGATGTATGCACAGGCGAGAGCGAGCCACGCGCAGGCAAGAGCCGCCCAGCGCGCAGACACCGTGCTGCTTTTTCAGGCGCTCGGTGGCGGGTGGGGCAGCCAGGCCTGGCGAAAAATTGCGGGGACCGCAGAGGGGTGGACTGCCAGTGTGACGCGGCTGGCCGACCAGACCGAGAAGCGGTGAATGCGCGCCGGCTATCTCGAGGGCGCGGGTTGCGGCCTATTCGTGCTCGCTCGGCGCGATTGGCGCGCTGGGCATTTGGAGGGCTCGGAAGATAATGTGCGGAGTTCAAATTGCGTTACCGAATATTTCCGACGCAATATGCTCATCGTTGCTATTTCGCCCAACGACGAATCCCTACCGCGCGCATTTTGTCATAGCATCCTGCCTCTGCCTCCGGGTTCTGCTCGCCACGCAGATTTGGCGTTTACGTCTTATTGCTTGCACATTTTCTCACGAGAAGCTCTGGCCAGGGTGAGGGAACCTCGCGTGGGGCCGCCGTTCAACCATGCGCGCAAGCGCGGGCGTGGACGGTCTCGCAACAAAACCAGGAAGAGGCGCTCTGATGGCACTCGGCCGTCGGCCACGTACTGATTTTGGGACCGCGCTGCTGCACGCGGTCATGCTCGGGGCCTTCATCGTTCTCCTGGCAAGCGGCTTGCGCATCGCTTCCGATGATCCGGATACGATGTGGCTCTCGGTGCTCGACCCCTTTCTGCCGATGGAGCACCTCTGGTACCGGCATCTGCTGGCCGGCGTGGTCCTGACGGCGGCGCTGGCGGCCTATGCCGTCTATGTCACGCGTGCGAGGCTGCGCGGCCGCCTGCGCTTCGATCGTACGCGCCTCGCAGCGATCTGGCGCGGCGGGAGCGCCCGCTACGCCGCGCTCAACGTAACCGTCGTGTGGGTTCTGCTCGCTTCGCTGCTCGTCGAGATCGGATCGGGAGCGCTGGTCTTCTGGGGGGCGGGGCAGGGCATCGTGATCCTGCATCGCTGGGTGGCGTGGCTCTGTGTGGGGTGTGTGATCGCGCATGTCTCCCTGCATTTCGCCTATGGCGGTGCGCCGCAGCTGCTCAGGATATTCAGCCCGAGCCGCCTGCGCGTCGGCGATCCCGCACCCGATCTGGCCGAGCTGCTGGCCGAGCAGCTGCGGCAGCGGTCGCTGGCTGCGGCCCCGGAGGAGGCGGCGCCCGATGAGTTTGCCGGAGAGCGGGCCGGCTCCCTGCAAGCCCACCCGCTGGCGACCGCAACGGCCATGGCCTTGCTCATCGCGGGGCTTGCCTGCGGCTCCGAGACCCTCACGCGGCCGGTGCTGGTCATCTCGGCCATCAGCAGAGCCGAGGCGCCCACGGTCGACGGAGACCTGTCCGACCCGGTGTGGAGCCGGGCCGTACCCGTGAGCGTGGTCACTACTCAAGGCGGAGACTTCGGCGGCACGCACCAGTCGCGCGTGGAGGTCCGCGCGGTCCATGACGGCGAGTTCGCCTACTTCGCCTTCGTCTGGGATGATCCGACGCGCTCTCTGAAGCACCACCCTCTGGTGAAGGATCGGGACGGCTGGCACGTCGCAGCGACGCGTGGCGACCTGACGGATGAGAACACCTATAACGAGGACAAGTTCGCGGTTCTCCTGAGCCGCCCGGTCTTTCCGCTCATCGGCGCTGCAATCCACCTCTCCAGCTACCCTCTTGCCGGCAAGCCTCGCGGCAGCACGGAGAGGGGCCTGCATTACACCATGGACGGCAGCATCCTCGACGTCTGGCAATGGCGCGCATCCCACGAAGGGCCGGGGGGCCACATCGACAATTGCCATTTCGGTGGGCCGAGCGAGGCTGCGAGCGCGGGGGAGACGGTGCAGTACAACGGAGGCTTTGCCGTCGATCCGGGCCCTCTGCGCTACGAGCCGAACTTCGACCCGGTCGATCCGCCGTCAGGCGAGCCCGTTCGCCCCCGCCGTTTGCCGAAGAGCCTGGAGTCCACCAGGCGCGCCATGGGGCGCATCAGCGATGCCACGCACGAGAGCGAGAGCGAGCGCTCACGCTGGTGGATGTCGCTCTCCGAGTCGATACCGTACACGTCGGCTGACGATAGCGCTGTGCCCGTGGGAACCGTGATCCCCGGCGTCATCACGGCGGACCGGCTCGAGGCGCGGCCGGATGACGTGCGGGGCTTCGGCCGCTGGGCGGCGGGGCGCTGGACGTTGGAGCTGGTGCGGCGTCTGCGCACCGGCAGCGCCTATGATGTCGACATCAAGACTGGCTCGCTGATGTGGGTCGCCGCATTCGACCATTCGGAGAAGCGCCATACGCGCCACCTGCGCCCCTTCCGGCTCGAGCTGGAATAGTCGTCAGGTGCCCCGCCGGCCGCATGCCCTACTGCTTGGCGTAGTGCTCGAAGAAGACCTTGGCGGCCACCTCCTGGTGCGGCAGGCCCCGCCGCGTTAGCTCCTCGTAGCGGCGGGCGGCGGCAAACCCCTCGCCGAGCGCGTCCCAGGCGGTCTTCGCTCGCGCAAGGATCTCGCGCAGGTGCAGCTTGCGGGCGGCGTCTGCGCCAGCGCGGACCGGGGTCTCGAAATGGGTGGCGGCTGTGCTCATGATCATCTCCAGGCGGGCTGTTCCCGACTCACTTTTGTGCTCTGCAATATGGTGTTTGGCATGCCACGCTGCGATGCAAGAGGGCGGGGCTCCGGCATGCGGTTTCCGCGCTCCCGTGTGGCTTTGGGGGCAATGAAGAGGGCGCGTTCGCCCAGCTTCGGTTAGAAGATCCCATGATCGAGCTGCAAATCATCGACTGGGAAGCGACCGGCCGCGATTTCGGGCTGGCGGACCAGGCCGAGGCGATCTTCTGGCAGACGGCCCGACGGGGACTTCCTCCGGGCCCAGAGCGGGATGCGTTCCGTGAGCGCTGGCTCGGCCGCTACATGCAGGGCGGCAGCGACGCCGTGCTGCTGGCGCTGGCAGGCCCCGGCGTCGTCGCCGGCTATCTCGTGGGAGCGCTGGAGGATCCGGCGCGGCAGTCGCGCTTCGACGACTTAGGCTACTTCCGCAGCGATTTCGCGCACCTCACGGCACGCTTCCCCGCCCACCTCCACATCAACATGGATGCGCGCTTCCGCAGCATGGGCGTGGGCGCCCGGCTCGTCGAGGCCTTCACGCAGCGCGCAGCGCACGCCGGCGTACCCGGCATCCACGTGGTGACCGGCAAGGGAATGCGCAATGTGCGCTTCTACAACCGCTGCGGCTTTGTCGAGCGTGCTGCAGCGTCATGGAACGGTAGCGAGATCGTGTTCCTCGGCCGCGAGATCATGCCGCGGTGAGCCGCGCGAGGACGGCGTCGGAAACCTCGAAATTCGAGTAGACGTTCTGCACGTCGTCGTCGTCCTCCAGGCCGCCGATGAGCTTCAGGATCGAGGCCGCCTTCTCCTCGTCCACTGCCGTCGTCTGCGTCGGTTTCCACAGCGCCTTCACGGAGGCCGGCTCGCCGAGCTTGGTCTCGAGCGCCTGCGACACGCCGCCCAACGCCTCGAACGCGCAGGTCACGAGGTGGCCGTTGGCATCGGAGGTCACGTCGTCGGCTCCGGCCTCGATGGCGGCCTCGAGCATCGCGTCCGGCGAGGCCGCGGCCGCGGGATAGACGATCTCGCCCACGTGCGCGAACATGTGTGAGACGGCTCCGGTGGCGCCGAGATTTCCTCCATGCTTGGTGAAGACGGCGCGCACCGCCCCGCCCGTCCGGTTGCGGTTGTTGGTGAGCGCCTCGACGATGATGGCGACACCGCCCGGCCCGTAGCCCTCGTAGCGGATGGCCTCGAAGCTCTCCGTGTCGGCGCCGGACGCCTTCTTGATCGCCCGCTCGATGTTGTCCTTGGGCATGTTCTCGGCGCGGGCGGCCTGGATGGCGAGGCGCAACCGCGCGTTCATCTCGGGATCGGGCAGCCCGGTCTTGGCCGACACCGTGATCTCGCGCGCAAGCTTGGCAAACAGCTTGGAGCGGGCCGCGTCCTGGCGACCCTTGCGGTGCATGATGTTTTTGAATTGCGAATGGCCGGCCATGCGAGGTCTCGTGGGCGTCTGGGGCTGCGGGAGGAGCTTATAGACGTAGCCGTGCAAGCGCGGCAAATCCAGCGATTCCGGGCCGGCGACGACGCCCCGGACGCAGCCACTGTCTTTCGGCCGATTCTTCCGGCGCGCGCTGCAAAGGGCGCCCGAATCGCTCCCGCAAACCGTGGATTGCGGGCGGCTGCAGCGCATCTGCCTGAATGTTGCCAAACTGAGCCGACAGGAGCAGGAGTAGTGTCACCAGTCCGTCATGATGCGGCTGGCAGGCCTGCCATCTGTCCAGGCGCCAGCGCGGATCGGCTCAAGCGCGGCGTCCAAGAGCGGACCCCTTCCCCTCGATGGAACAGCAGTCCGAGAGTGCCGGCCTGGCCTTGCGCGCGTCGCTCAGCGCCGTGCCGCGAGGGGCCGTGCTGCCGGTGGCGCTCTTTGCCTGGTTTGCGGCCACCGCCTGGCTGCGGCCGCTGGCCATCCCCGATGAGGGCCGCTATGTGGGCGTCGCCCTGGAGATGCTCTGGTCGGGCAATTGGTTGGTGCCGACGCTCGACACGCTGCCCTATTTCCACAAGCCGCCGCTGTTCTACTGGCTGACGGCCGCGTCCCTCGGCACCTTCGGCATCAACGTGTGGGCGGCGCGCTTGGCTCCGCTGATTGCCGCCACCGGCTGCGCCTATGCCGTCTACCTGTTCGTGCGGCGTTGGGTCAGTGAAGACCGAGCCAACGCTGCGCTTCTCGTGCTGGCGACGACGCCGTTCTTCTATGGCGGCGCCCAGTACGCCAACCTCGACATGCTCGTTGCGGCCTGCATCTCGGCCACGATCCTGTGCGCTGTCCATTCCGTGCTCGCGGCCGAGGGCGACGGCCGCCTGCCGCGCCGCTCCCTGGCCGGCGCCTATGCCTTCGCCGCGCTCGGCGTTCTCGCCAAGGGCCTGATCGGCATCGCCATCCCCGCCATGGTGATCGTCCTATGGCTGCTGATCGTGCGGCGACCCGGCATGATCCTGCGCCTCGTCTGGCTGCCGGGGCTCGCCCTGTTCAGCGCCATTGCTGCGCCCTGGTTCGCGCTCATGCAGGCGCGCTATCCCGGGTTCTTCGAGTATTTCTTCGTCCGCCATCACTTCCAGCGCTTCGTCACCCAGGAGTTCAACAATCAGCAGCCGTTCTGGTTCATGTTCGCGGCGTTCGCCGGCGTGACGCTGCCGTGGTGCGCGCTGCTGGTGGGCGGAATGCGCCGCCGAGCGCAGGTACCGGACGTCGGCGTGCCGAGGCAGGTCGAGGCGCTGATGTGGGTGTGGCTGGTCTCCACGCTGATATTCTTCTCCATTCCGCGCTCCAAGCTGATCGGCTACGTGCTGGTTGCCGTGCCCCCGTTCGCCGTCCTGGTGATGGAGGCGCTGGCGCGCGTGGGCGGTTCGCAAGCCGGCGAGCGTCGCCTGGGGCTGCGCATGGCGACGGTAGGCGTCGCCCTTTGCGCCGTCGCACTGGGAGGCGCGCTCATGCTTGACCGCGACCACACCCCGCGGCTCGCCGCGGAGCTGAGGCCGCTGATGTCCTCGCCGAAGGACGCGGTGCTGGTGTTGCGCGGCTATCCCTTCAGTCTGCCCTTCTACCTTCGGCATGCGCCCCCGCTGCATGTCGCCGAGGAATGGGACCAGCCTTGGATCCTGCAGAAGGATTCCTGGCGCCGCGAGCTCTTCGAGGCGGCGGAGTTCAACGCGCAGCCTGCGCGCGGCGTGCTGCTGAAACCGGCCGAGGCGGCGCGGTTTCTGGCCTGCGCCCGGCAGACCGTTTGGGTGATCGGCCGGCCCAATATTGCGCAAGCCTGGCTGCCGCAGCTCCCCGAGCTCGAGCGCGTGGCCGAGGTGGCCGGCGACACGATCTGGCGCAAGAGGCCTTCGGCGGCGGCCGGCGCGCGCGCCGATTGCGGGCCCTAGACGCCCTCATCTGCAGTGCGGTCAACCCGATCGGTCGGCCGCTTCGGCCGACCGTTGGTAGCGCGTGAAGCGGCCGTGCTCTTGTATCTGCGGCCCCATTTGCCAAGGGAGGCCTCCGCGGATAGTCTCAAGGCATAGAGATCAGTCTTTGCTACGTCGCATGTTTCAGGAGGTTTCCCGTGGAATACGTTTCCCAGTTCAAGTTCGATTTGGAGATCGCGCTGTCAGCCGCACGCCGCTGGCACAATCAGAAGGATACGCTGCGCAGCAAGGAGCGGGCTCAGGCCAGCGGCCGGTACGATGCGCTCGACTCCAAGGAGCGGCTCGCAAAACGCGCCAACCGGCTCTTGCGCGCGGCGCGCGCGATGGTTCCCGAAGAGAGCTTCGTCCTGAGCGAGGGGCTGCGTGCGATCGCCGCCCAGCCCGACCTGAGCGCCGAGGACATGACGGACAACCTCCTCTTGGAGCGCATCATCGGCGAGACGAACGACCTCTTGGGGATCCGCTTCTTCGACGGCGGCCGGAAGGCGAGCCAGGCCGTGTGCAGAATCGCCCTCAAGCTCGGCAACGGTCACGTCGGCTACGGCACAGGCTTCATGGTCTCGCCCTCCCTGTTGCTGACCAACCATCATGTGCTCGGGAGCGCCGAGGAGGCGCAGAGGGCGGCAGCGCAATTCCGCTTTGAGCCGGGGGAGCAGGGAGACGCGCCCATGCCGGTCGAATTCGACTTGCGTCCCGATCGCTTCTTCCTCAACGACAGGGACTATGATTTTGCCCTTGTGGCCGTGGCGCCGGCAGCGCGCAACGGCGGCAAGCTGAGCGACTTCGGCTACTGCCCGCTGATCGCCGCCGAGGGCAAGATCATCCCGGGCGAGCCCGTCAACATCATCCAGCACCCGCTGGGCGGGCTCAAGCAGGTCGTCATCCGCGAGAACAAGCTGCTCGATCTGCCCAAGCCGACGAATGCAGATCCCAACCTCGATCGCTACGCGCAGTACGAGGCGGACACGGATCGAGGCTCCTCGGGATCGCCAGTGTTCAACGACCAGTGGGAGGTCATCGCCCTGCACCACAGCGGCGTTCCCAAGACCAACGACAAGGGGGAGCTGGTCGATAAGGCGGGCAACGTGTTCGACCCCAAGCGGGAGCCCCAGCGCATCTTCTGGATTGGCAACGAGGGCATCCGTGTGTCCCGGCTGGTGAATGTCATATCCAAGGCGAGCAATCTGTCGCGCGAGGCAGAACAACTGCGCCAGGAGCTGCTGAAGATCAGCAAGGGCGACGGTGTCGGGCTCGGCGAGATCTCCAAGCCCGAGCCTGGGGGCAACAAGCCCGGCCGGGGGCCCAACCCGCCTGACGTCAACGGAGCATCGCAGAAGCTGCAGCCGCAGATCGCCCCAGAGGGGCCCGTCAGCGTGACGCTGCCCCTGACCGTCACCGTCTCGCTCGGAGGGATCGGCGGACCGAGCGTGCAGGTGGGCATGGCGGGCCCGCATGTCGGGATCGCTGCCCAGGAGGCGGTCGAGCCCGACGAGGACTACGACAATCGGCCGGGGTTCGATCCCAACTTCCTCGGCGTCCAGCTGCCCCTGCCGAAGCTCGACAATACCGTGGCACGCCTGGCCGCGCCCGTCCGGGGAGGAGGCATGGAGCTGAAGTACTACAATTACAGCGTGATCATGAATGCCAACCGGCGGATGGCCTTCGTGTCGGCCGTCAACCTGAACGGCAAGGCACCCGTGCGCTACAAGCGGGAGGGCGGCGACCGCTGGTTCTTCGATCCTCGCATCGACAAGGCGCTGCAGATCGGCAATCAACTCTACGCGAACAATCCCTATGACCGCGGGCACCTGACCCGGCGCAACGACGCGGCTTGGGGCGATACGGAGGAGGAGGCCAAGCGCGCCAACGATGATACCTTCCACTTCACGAACTGCACTCCCCAGCACGAGGTGTTCAACCAGAGCACCAAGGCCGACCAGCGCGGCGTGCTGCTGTGGGGCAACATCGAGAAGCATATCGAGAAGGAGGCAAGCCGGGATGGGCGCCTGTGCGTCTTCAACGGCCCGATCCTGCGCCGCGACGATCCGATCTATCGCAACGTGGCGATCCCGCGCGAGTTCTGGAAGGTGGTCGCCTGCATGGGCGACTCGGGCAGTCTGAGGGCTCTGGCCTTCAAGCTCAGCCAGGCGGACCTGATCCGGGAGGTGCCCGAGGAGGAGTTCCAGGCCGGGCCCTATCAGCCGTTCCAGATCAAGATCGCCGACCTCGAGCACGACACGGATCTCGACTTCGGAGACCTCCACAAGTTCGATCCCCTCGAAATGTCGGGCAACGAGGCCTTCTTCGAGGACGACGTGCGAGCCGTGACGATCAACGGCTTGAAGGACATCGTGCTTTGAACAGCACGAGGCACGAGCGTTAACCTTTCGTTAACTATTCGCGCCTAGCGTCCATCGCGGGATGCGGAAGCATCTGGGATTGCCCGCTCAGCTGCCCAAGAGCGGTGGTCCCGGGAGCCGCGAGTATCAGCTCTCTTCGAACTGGGAAGACGGAATTGCCCGTCTTCCGCAACATTTCGACGAACTCTCTTTCTCACTCGACCCAGAACAGCGGCTCGGTAGGTGTCAACACACCACCGAGCCGCAATCCTGCCGTGCGCCGGGCAAGGCCGGTCGCATCATCGATGTCGATCGCGAGGCCCGAGATGGTCGCTGGCCCCGTGGCAGGCTCGAATCGGCCGCGGGGTATCTTGGTGAGGAAGCGGTTGAGCGGCTCACCCGGGTCCATCCCCAGCACCGATTCGTAGTCGCCGCACATGCCGATGTCGCTCACAAAGGCCGTGCCGCGCGGCAGCACGCGCTCGTCGCTGGTCGGAGCGTGGGTGTGGGTGCCGACGACGCAGCTGGCGCGGCCGTCGACGAAATAGCCCATTGCCTGCTTCTCGCTGGTGGCCTCGGCGTGGAAGTCGATCGCGATGGCGTCGGCTCCGCGCTTTAACTCGCAGGCGTCGAGCTCCTGTTCCACGGCCCGGAAGGGGCAGGCAAGCTCGGGCATGAAGATGAGGCCCATGGCATTGATCACAAGCACGTCGGCGCCGTTGCGTGCTTTGAAGAGCCCGGCGCCTCGCCCGGGCGTGCCCGGGGGGTAGTTGATGGGCCGCAGCAGCCGCTCCTGCCGCGTGATGAATACCAGTGTCTCCCTCTGGTCGAAGGCGTGATTGCCCAGCGTGACGACGTCCGCCCCCGCCGCGACAAGCTCCTCGTGGATGGCCTCCGTGATGCCGAAACCGCCCGCCGCGTTCTCGCCGTTGATGGCGACGAAGTCGAGCTTGTAGCGGGCGCGAAGCCTCGGCAGGGCCTCTAGCACCGCGTGCCGGCCGGAGCGTCCCACCACATCGCCGAGGAAGAGGAGACGCATTTGGGCTAGTGTCCTGATCGCGAAATTCGTCTACATCTGCGGCAAGCTCGGAACGGATTTCGCGATCTGAAGGACACTAGCAAAGGCAATGAACTAGTGTGGTTCAGATCGAGAAGTCCGTTTCCCGACCAAGCCCAGAGCGATGATGCGGACTTCTCGATCATCACACTAGCCCGTGCACCTGATGGGGCCTGACGGCCGCAATACCCAGTCGAGGCGCTCGTCATAGTCGAGATGGGGCACGGCGTCGACTTGGCTCTCATCGTAACCGAGGCCCACGGCTATGATCGTCTTGCGCGCGCGCAGGGCGCGCAGCGTGCGGTCGTAATAGCCGCCGCCGTAGCCGAGCCGCCAGCCGGCAGCATCGAAGGCCAGCAGCGGCACCAGCAGGATGTCAGGCTCCACCTGCGCCTTGTCGGGCTTGGGCTCGGCTATGCCCCACACGGCTTTGTCCATGGCATCGCCGGGACTCCAGGCGCGGAAGATGAGTGGCTGGCCCTTGCCCTGCATGACGGGCATGGCGAGCGCTCGTCCCTCGCCATGGAGGCGCCGCAGCAGCGGCCACGCGCGGAACTCGTCGGCCAGCGGGGAGAAGCCGGAGACGACGACGTCTCGCCGCTGAAGGCTCAAGAACTCGAGACCGTGGCGCGCCACCGCGTCTGCGGCCAGCGCCATCGATCGAGCGTCCAACGCTGACCGCCACGCCTTGATCTGCGCGCGCAGTGCCTTCTTGGCTTGGAGGATGTCGGGTGTGTCGTTCACGCCGTCCGTCATTCCCGCGGAGCGAAGCGAGCAGCGGGAAACCAGCTACGTCCGCCAACCGGTCGAGACCTCGGCTGGATTCCCGCCGGCGCTTCGCTCCGCGGGAATGACGGGCAAATAGAAGAAGTCGCAGAGCCGCCTGAGCCGTTCGAGCGTAGATCCCGCGTGGTCCCTACGAGATGTAGGTGGGCGCCGTTTGTCCGAGACCACGGCCTCGGCCAGGGACAGCTCCCCTGCGAGTCTTATAGGCCCCCGGGTCGATGCTCCAACGCACCCCGCAGCCCTGCTCGGCGATACTTACGCCGTGTTCGCCAAAAATCAATGCACCCCGACGCCATCATTCCGTGGAGCGCGTCGCCTGCAATCCAAATGCGCGCTCGATCTTGTGGCTGGATGCCCGCTCTCGCTTCGCTTGGCGGGCATGACGGCTTTGGCTCAAGCCTTGCCCTCGAGGATATTGTGCAGCGAGTCCAAAGCCCAGGCGATGCGGTCGCGCACTTGAGCCTGGCCCTCCTCGAGCTGGCGCACACGCGCCTGCGAACGGTCCAGCTCCTCCTTGAGCGCATCACGCTCGCGCTCGAGCACCGCCAGGCGCTCCGACAGCGTCGGGCCGGCATCGGTGCTCTTGGGCTTGCGCTGTGGAGTGCGTGTGCGCGCAGACGCGGATGCACTCCTCGCCTTGCTTGCGCGGCGCCGGGCCATTGCCGAGAACCCGCTGTTATCGTTGAGCCCCGCCAACGCCTGCAGGGCCGCCCCTCTTGATGAGCAGGACGATAGGCGCCCCTTCCTGCAGCGTCAATAAACGCATCGGTGATCAAGCGCGACCGTAATGGCGGCTCCCACTGCAACGCTTGGCCGCCGCCGGCGTTGTTCACTCGATTTGTTTTGTCATATTGACAGCGCGGGAAGCGAGCCGCAGTAGAGGCGCGATCGTCGCGCGCCTCAGCATGGGAAGCCGCCATCGGGCGGCCAGGATGGAGCACAGCCATGGCAGTCAGGATCGCAATCTCGGGCTTCGGCCGCATCGGCCGCAACGTGCTGCGCGCCATCGCCGAGGCCGGCCGCAAGGACCTTCAGGTGGTCGCGGTCAATGACCTCTTCTCGGCCAAGGACAACGCGCACCTCTTGCGCTACGACAGCGTGCACGGGCGCTTTCCGGGCGAGGTCAAGCTCGAGGGCGACAGCATCGACGTAGGGTCGGGCCCCATCAAGGTGCTGGCCGAGCGTGACCCCAAGAAGCTGCCGTGGAAGTCGCTCGGCATCGACATCGTCATGGAGTGCACCGGGATCTTCACCGACAAGGAGAAGGCCGCGGCGCACCTCGAGGCCGGCGCCAAGCGCGTGCTGGTGTCGGCGCCGTCGAAGGGCGCAGACCTCACCGTGGTCTACGGCGTCAACCACGACAAGCTCAAGCCCGAGCACAAGGTGGTGTCCAACGCGTCGTGCACCACCAACTGCCTGGCGCCGGTGGCCAAGGTCTTGAATGACCTCGTCGGCATCAAGTCGGGCTTCATGACCACCATCCACGCCTACACCAACGACCAGAACCTTCTCGACGTGGCGCACAAGGATATGCGCCGCGCCCGCGCCGCCGCCGTGAACATGATCCCGACATCGACCGGCGCCGCCGCGGCGGTGGGGCTCGTGCTGCCCGAGCTCAAGGGCAAGCTCGACGGCACTGCCATCCGCGTGCCGACGCCCAACGTCTCGGTGGTGGATCTGAAGTTCATTCCCGGCCGCGAGACCAGCGTGGACGAGATCAACAAGGCGATGGAGCACGCCGCCGCCCAGCAGCTCAAGGGCATCCTGGGCGTGAGCCGGGAGCCGCTGGTCTCCATCGACTTCAACCACAATCCCAACTCGTCGACCTTCGACCTCACCCAGACCCAGATCGTCGATGGCCGGCTGGTGCGGGTGATGAGCTGGTACGACAACGAATGGGGCTTCTCCAATCGCATGGCCGACACGGCCGTGGCCATGGGGAAGTTGGGGTAGCGAGCAAGCCAATGTCGGGACGGGCCGACGGGTCGGTCTCCCGGCGTTCCCCGCTGCAACAGGTGCATCTGTTGGCGGACCTGCGTGTTTCAGCTATCCTGCTGGTGCTGAACCGAAATCCGCGGGGGTAGCGGGGCCAGCAGGGGCTCGGCTTGTCAGAGAGAGGCCCCCGGCGCGCCCGCAGCCTGCTCGACCGACGCGGGGATCTTGCAGTGGCAGCCATGCTGAGGGGCGTCACGAGCGCCTTCTCCGACGATATCGCAATCGATCTCGGCACCGCCAATACGCTGGTGCACGTGGTGGGCCGCGGCATCATCATCGACGAGCCCTCGGTGGTCGCCACCCAGACGCGCGGCGGCGCACGCGAGGTGCTGGCCGTGGGTCTGAGGGCCAAAGCCATGCAGGGCAAAACGCCCGAGCCCGTCGAGATCGTGCGCCCCATGCGCGACGGGGTCATCGCCGACTTCATCGCCACCGAGGAGATGCTCCGCCGCTTCATCGCTCGCGCCAAGACCATGCTGGGCTTCCGCCGGCCCCGCATCCTGATCTGCGTGCCGGCGGGAGCCACGCCCGTCGAGCGCCGCGCCGTCTACGAGACGGCGGTATCGGCCGGCGCGCGCAAGGTCTACCTGATCGAGGAGCCGGTGGCGGCCTCGCTGGGCGCCGGCCTGCCGATCGACGGGCCGCAGGCCTTCATGGTCGTCGACATCGGCGGTGGCACTACCGACATCGCCGTGCTCGCGCAGGGCAGCGTGGTGCAGGCGCGCTCGCTCAGGATCGCCGGCAATGCCATGGACGAGGCCATCATGCGCTATGTGCGCCGCCGCCACGGGCTGGTCATCGGCGAGAGCAACGCCGAGCGCATCAAGATCGAGGCGGGCACCGCGCTTGCCCAGCCCAACGGGCGGCACGTGGAGATCCATATCAAGGGCCGCGATCTGCACCAGGGGCGGCTCAAGGCCGTGGTGCTCGGGCGCGCCGACATGGCAGAGGCATTGTCCGGACCCGTCGGCGAGATGGCCGAGTTCATCCAGCGCGCGCTCGAGGATCTGCCGCCGAGGGTCGCCGAGGACGTGACGCGTCGCGGCATCGTGCTCACGGGCGGCGGCGCCCTGCTCGACCGCCTGGATCAGGCGCTGTCCCAGCGTGTCGGGGTGGGCTTCCTCGTGCCCGAGAGCCCCATGCATTGCGTCATCAAGGGCACGGCCGCCGTCCTGGAGCAGCTGTCCGACCGGCAGCACCTGCTGATCGGGCCCTGAGGTTTCGCGTCCTGCAGGTGCGTCCTGTGCCCGCCAGCAGCGGGCTGTCCAAAATCCGTCACCTTCGGGGCGAGAATTGCACGCCATTCTCAGCCTGTAATGGACGTCACAGGCCCCGGCGGCGGCGCCCGCAGCGGCAGGACCTCAGCCGACGGATCTCACCGGGCCGGACGTCTGTCAGGCGATGAATCCGGCCGGGGGACATCTGCGGCTTCAGCCACGAGGTGAAGACATGAGAAACCGGGGAACCGTTTGCAGCGTGTTGGCTTTGAGCATGCTTGCTCTTCCGTTGTCGGCCAGCCAGGGCGCCACGCTTTCGCCGTCCAGCTCCGGGGCTCGTCAGGGAAGCGCCGCCGAGCTCGTACAATACTGGGGACGTGGTCCGGGTTGGGGCTGGGGCGGCGGACCGCGGTGGGCCGGCCGGCCCTACTGGTACGCCCGGCCCTGGGTGCGCCGGCCCTATTACGGCACCATCATCGCCGGTGTCGCGCTCGGCGCCCTGGTCACGGTCGCCATAGCCGGAAGGGTGCCGCCGCGCCCGGCACCCAACCTGTGCTGGTATTGGGCGGACCCCTACAGGAACCGCGGCTACTGGGACTATTGCTACTGAGTCCCAGCTGGCCGGGCGTCGGCAGGATCGTGACGCGAGCCGCGCCTCACGTGCTGTAGACGGCGAGCTCCGCCCGCGTATCGGCGATGGCGAACCAGCGGTGCTGCTCGGCGCGGAACTGGCGCCAGTTCTCGAGGATCTTCTTGAACCGGTCGCTCTTCGCCGCCTCCTCGTCGAGCACCGACTCCAGCGCCGTGCGCAGCGCCTTGATGATCTCGGGCGGCAGCACGGAGAGCTGGGCTCCGCCGGCGACGACGCGGTTGATCGCCTTGGCGTTCTTCGCGTCATAGGAGGCCAGCATCTCCTGCATGGCGTACATGCAGGCATAGCGCAGGACCGCCTGATAGCGGGGCGGCAGGGCGTTCCACGCCGCCTTGTGGATGAAGAGCTGGTTGTAGGCCTCGAGCTCCATGACGCCCGGCGTGTAGTAGTACTTGGCGACCTTGTGGAAGCCGAGCTTCTCGTCGTCGTAGGGGCCCACCCATTCGCAGGCGTCGATGGTGCCCTTCTCCAGCGCGGGATAGATGTCCCCGCCGGCGATCTGCTGCGGCACGACCCCGAGCTTGGCCATCACGCGGCCGCCGAAGCCGGCCGTGCGCATCTTGAGGCCCTGGAAGTCGGCGACCGTTTTCAGCTCCTTGCGGAACCAGCCGAACATCTGTCCGCCCGTCTGCCCGCAAGGCAGGGCAACGACCCCGAAGGTGTCGTAGACCTCGTCCATCAGCTTGCGGCCGTCGCCGAACATCAGCCATGCGCTGTGCTGGCGTGGCGTGAGGCCGAACGGCAGCGACCCATCGAAGATAAGGGCCGGCTCCTTGCCGATGTAGTAGCCCGTGTAGGTCTGCCCGCACTCGACCGTTCCGTTGGAGACCGCGTCGAGAACCTGCAGTCCGGGAACGATCTCGCCGGCGGCGAACGTCTGGATCGCGAACTTGCCGTCGGTCATCTCGCCCGTGACCTTGGCGATCGTGGCGGCCGCGCCGAACAGCGTGTCGAGGTTCTTGGGAAAGCTCGACGTCAGCCGCCATTTGACCTCCTCGCTCGTCTGCTGCGCCATCGCCGGCGAGGCTGCAGCCGCGGCGGCGCCTGCCGCTACCAGCCGCGCGAAATGCCGGCGCGATAGCGACTGCGGCCCACTTCCGGTAAGGGAATGCATGGTGTCGTTTCCTCCGCTCGTGTCGTTGTTGCCACCGGGTCATCGGGCGCCTGATGGACGGCGACTAGCTGCCCACGGACGATGACGATGGCTCTGCCGCGTGTCTGCCGGCACTCGAAATCCTGGCATGCAGGGTGCCGCAGTCGCAAGGGCCACGGGGCAGGATCAAGGGGCGGGACTGGACGACAGGGGACGACATCCCCACTTGAAGCAGGGCCGGCCATCTCCGGCGGGCAGTCTCCCATCGCCGGCAGCTGAGCCTTTAAGGCCAGCATGCCGGAATGGGCCCGTCGGACCGGTCGGGGCACGGCGGGCGGCGCCGCCTGCCGGGTTGCCACAAGAACGAGACGTCGCGAGGCTTGCCAGAACAAAGCTGGTCCGCTAAGCCCACTCCGCGGGCTCCAGGCCGTCCCAACGCGACGGGGCCCCGCGCAGTCCTTGCATGCAACGTCAGGGTGTATAGCTCAGTTGGTAGAGCAGCTGACTCTTAATCAGCGGGTCGAAGGTTCGAGTCCTTCTACACCCACCAATTAAATCAATGTCCGACCCGGACACATGGGTAACAGAACGTACCTAAGACATGGGTGACACCCGTGTACCGAACGGGTTGTCGATAGGTTGCAGGGTTTTCTGTTCCAAGTCGATATAGCCGAGG
>Ga0070741_10000725_pt1 | contig 111787 bp, 106 predicted proteins | sample Coa_R1_4_FD_66440 | JGI IMG/M metagenome (GOLD analysis project Ga0070741, IMG submission 66440) | Surface soil microbial communities from Centralia Pennsylvania, which are recovering from an underground coalmine fire - Coalmine... | ecosystem: Environmental > Terrestrial > Soil >...
GCGATCTGCGACCTCGCCCCGCCCGTGTCGCAGCTCTCGGGCCGCGACTGGGCGACCGCCGTCGAACAGGCCGCCGACCGTGTCGCCGAAACGTGCACGACGCTCGACCCGCCCCACACCCCGGGCCCCGTTCGTTCCTCTGACGGGCGCTCGTCGTGGATCGCGCCGATCGAAGCGCACCTCACCTCCGAGCGAGTCCTCGCCCAGGAAGAACGCATCCTCGCCTTCGCGATAGAAGCGCAGGACCCGACGCCCCGACCCTCGGCGTCCATCGACGGCTCCGGCCTCGACGTCCTCCAGGCCGACGCAGCCGCCGCGATCGCCGGCCACGACCGCCTCGTGCTGGTGATCGGACCCGCCGGTACCGGCAAGACGACGATGCTGCGGCGCGCGGTCCAGGACCTGCACCATCAGCGACGACCCATGTTCGGCGTCGCGCCGACAGCGAAGGCCGCCAAGGTCCTCGGCGACGAGACGGCGATGCCCGCCGACACGCTCGCCAAGCTCCTCCACGAATGGCACACGGGCTCACCGCGACCCGGGTACGCGCTACCCGCGGGCACGACCGTAATCGTTGACGAAGCCGGCATGTGCGGCACCGGCGCGCTCGACGAGCTGATCTCCCTCGCCGTGTCGCAGCGGTGGCGGCTGGCGCTCATCGGTGACCCGCGACAGCTCCAAGCCGTCGGACGGGGCGGCATGTTCGACGAGCTCTGCCGAACCGGCCGCACCCACCAGCTCGCGACCATCCACCGCTTCCGGCACCGCTGGGAACAGCAAGCGTCGCTCCGGCTACGCGCCGGCGACCCCAGCGCCCTCGACGCCTACTTCGATCACGGCCGCGTGACGCCCGGCACGTTTGACGAGCTTCTCGAGCACGCGGCTGACGCATGGATGACGGACAACGCAGCCGGGCGCAGCGTCGCCGTCGTCGACGAGACCAACGAACACGTCGACGCGCTCAACGCCGCGATCCAGCAGCGACGCCTCGACCGCGGGCAGCTCGGCCGTCGTGCCGCCCGTGTCGCCGGAGGTGAGACAGCGCACCCAGGCGACATCGTCGTGACTCGCCGCAACGACCGGCTGCAGCGCACCGACAGGGGTGAACCTGTCCGCAACCGCGACCTCTGGCAAGTCACCGCGGTTGGCCATGATGGCGTGATAACCGTGTCGCACCTTCACGGACACGGCACCGTCACCCTGCCCGCCGACTACGCCCGCCAGCATGTCCGGCTCGGCTACGCCGCCACCGCCCACGGCCACCAAGCCGACACCGTCGACGTCAGCCTTGCCATCGTCACCGCCGCGACCACACACCGCAGCCTCTACGTCGCCGCCACCCGAGGTCGCGACGAGAACCGGCTCCTCGTCGTCACCGACCGTCCCGAGGACGCGAGGGATGTGCTTGAACAGGCGCTCGCCAACGAGCGCGCCGACATCCCCGCCATCACCCAGCGACGCCTCCTCGCCGCCGCAGTACCGACCACCTCTCGTCGAGATGCCGTCGCGGACGCGCGCGCCGCCCTTGCCGAAGCCCGTCGACAAGCCGAGCCGTTCCTCGCACCCGTCCGCGAGGCCGAACAACACCTCGAGGCTGCAACGCGCGCGCTGCGAGCCAGGCATGCCGAGCTGGCCGCCGCTCCACGATGGCGACGCCGCCCGCTCGCCCGAGCACTCGCCGACGCCAACGAGAACGTGAGCGAAACCCACGCCCGCCTCGTCGAGGCCGAAGCCGTTGCGGCGCCGCACCTCGTGACCGTCGCCCGAGCGGAGGCCAACCTGCGAGCGGCCGAGCGCGATGCAAGCCGAGAACGCATCCGCCACCAGTTGCGCGACATCGACCTGTCACCCCGCCGACCGGCGGTCGAACGAGGCATCGAGCGTGGCATCGAGATCGATGGGCCTGGCTGGTGACGGCCCAACTGGGAGCAAGTCGCGGGCCGTCAGCGGCAGCCCTTAGGTCAATGCGCGAGCCACGACGGTGCTTCCGCCGCCCAGTCCTCGCGCCAGAGAGCGACGATCAGCATGTCCCACCAACGTCGATCATGGAAGACGTGCTCTACGAGGCGACCTTCGACGCGAACTGCCCTTGAGTCCTCTGCGAACATCCCAACCGCGTTGTACTCCGGCACCTCTGCGTACAACTTTCGGAAATCCCACCCGTCAAATAGGAACTGGATGAACTGAAGCATCCCTTCGAGAACCTCGCCCTTGCCGGCACGCTGCATTGACCTGAGGAAACCGATGTACGCGTATCGGCAATCTGCTTGCGCTCCATAGCACGTCACGAGGCCGCAGAGCTCGCCTTCTACGGTCTCGACGGCGAACTGGACGAGAACGCCGTCGAACAGCTCGCGCGCGAACTGCGCGAATCCGGGCGTTGCACCACGGTATCGCCATCGGTAGCCAGTTTCCGGGCGGGTCGAAGCCTCGTAGAGCGCTGGCACGTCGGAGTCCCGGATCGGGCGGAGTCGCACGCGCGGCTCCAGCGGCTGAGCGACTCCCGACTCGACGCGTTTCCGATACCAATCGTACGCGTCTCCGAACGTGCTCACCGAGTTGACAAGTTCGGGCGGCGGATCACCGAGAACCCGCCGCAGACCAGATGCGATTGCGGCGCGGCTGACCTTGTCGCGAGGCAAGCTCGTGAGATGAGTCTCGAGCGCGTATGGGCCCCCATCAACGGGCAGCCCACGGGTTACCGCCCCTATGAACTCCTCGGGCGAGAGCACTTGGACCTCATCGTTCATGACGGCTCCTGGCCTCCGGCGAAGGTTCCACCACCCTTATCGTTCATCCGCGCCGCGCGCTTACTGGGACAGCGCATGTCGTGCATCCTCGAGAAGAGATGGCGCGCGCTGCAGGCTAGTAATGAGAAGCTGCGTCGCTGAGTCCAATGCGGCACGTTGCGCCGCCGAAAGGCCATCGAGGTACTGCATTGCCGCGTCTCTACGGAGGCTCGGTAGTTGCGACTCGACCACGCAGGCACCATCGTCGACGGCGATCGAGCGCTCACGTGTAGCGAAGTCCGGCGTCGGCCCTGTCGACTGCAACTCGGCCTGAAGCTGCGTCTTCGGCATCGATTGGTCCGCATAGGAGTGGCCTCTGCGAGACATGCACTGAACCCACCTGAGGCGGACGGGCTCTCGCTCGGACTCCGGCAACATCGCTACCGAGCTGTTGTGTGCTTCGCTCTGAGTGCTGTCGAAGTCGAGGTAGGTCGCGGCATCCCCATACAGCGCCCTAAGGACTTCACCGCGGCAGCCCCCTATACGAGCTTGCCCCTGAAGGCCGTCGTGGTTGAAAGCCACGACGTCGGTCGGGCCACCGAACGTGGCTTCGTCGACGGTCACCCCGTTCACTGTGCTCGCCGGGTCAACGACGGATGGCGCGCCTTGTTCCAAGAGGCCGTAGCCGACCTCGCGGCGTTGGTCTAGGTCGGGCTCTCCAACCTCAACGACAAGCGGCACCTGGATGGCTCCCGCGTCGACAGCGAATCCCTTCCGCTTCAGGCAGGCGTACAGGGATGTGCCTTCTACGTAATCGAGGTAACGGCGCGCTCTCCGGTAGGCGGTCGGCTGAAAGACGAGATCGACGGGCGCGAACGCGCTCTCCTGCAAATGCAAGTCCGGGACCTCGAACTGCGGCGTCCGCCCTGTAGTGCTCGATCCGCTGCCGCCGCCGGCCGGACTTGATTTGTCCGTACACGCGGTCGCCAAGAACATCAGGAGGACGAGCCACGCACCTCGACGAAGAACGCTACGCACGCGAGGTGTCCGGGTCGGATCGCCCGGCTGTTCCCGAGTCGCGCTCTAGAAGAAGTTGGACTCAGCGTCGTCGTTGAACGAGCCAAGGTAAGAGTACGAAACGCCAGGAGGCACGTTGACGTCGTAGCCCCCGAAATTGACATCCTGGAACATGTAGAACGTGTCGCTCGCCTTGCTGTTCAGGGTTGAGGATGCACAGTTCTTCCAGTTCCCCGTCTGGCACGTAGCGTTCGGGAACGAGCCCCACGACGAGTTCGCCTGAGCGAACTGACCGCGACGGCCACCGAAGTTTGCGTCGACCCACACGCAGGCGTAGTCGAACGTGCACGACGGAGCCAAGGCTGCATCGCCGGTTCGTGCATCCCCACCGGCGTTGACCGACTGCGCCGTGTCCCCGTTCTTGTTCAGAGGAGCGGGATGGCTCGGCTTGGCGCTCCCGGGGCCGGGTCCGATTGGCTTTCGAACGACTGCGACCTGGTCACTCGGCGCGACCTGAACATCCGTTGCGCCTGCTTCGGCTACGCCGAGAATGACCAGCGCCGCGCCGGCGACTACCGACGCAAGGGCTCGGCCACTGCCTCGAATGCCCATAAGGGCCCCCTCCCGGGCGGCACCACTGGAACGGTGTCGCCAGCCGTAGTTCTCGTAACGGCGTGACTCATGACCTGCTGATGACCGATCAGTCAAGTACGGACAAAATCGTCCGTAATGCCCTAAAACGGGCTGGCCACAACCCTCTAAGAGTCGCCCGCATCAAGGACCATATGCAGACACCATCGCATGGTCAAGATGACGATTGGTACAAATCGGACCAGCCGGTTCCTTGCGGCGCGGAGCCCCCTAGGCAGTGCAGTCCCTGCGCAGTATTCTCCAATCGTGCCCATCCCGGGACGTAATCGCCGGCACCATTGGCCCCGCCCTGCAGATCTCGTCGTAATCGGGTCGTTCGTACTCGGGTTCGCACTGGCCCTCGTACTCCCCGGAGGCGTGCCCGCAATGTCGGCGTTAGCCCTCGTGCCGTTCGCGGTCGGCGTTCTAGTTCGGCCGCGATGGACCCAGATCGTAGCCGTCGGCGTCGTACTGGCCGCCCTGTACGCCGTGTACTTCACGCTTGTGGCGTCGTCCGTCGACGCCGCCCGCCTCGGCGTTGAGCGGTTAGAAGCAGGCGTTTTTCACGCTCTCGTCGAGAGCATTGCTATGGCCGGTGGAGCATGGATAACCCACGGGACGCAAAGACGCCATACCTCTCGAGCCGTGTAGTCCTTAGCTCACGGAACAGCGTTCGCGATGACGACGGCCGCAGACGCCGCAGCCGCCTTCGGGCCTATCACATTCTGCTTCGCGGCTAGGACGGCCTCTCCGTAGCGCTCATCCAACAAGACCATGTTCAGCGACGTTCTAACTTGCTCTCCTTCGCACCGCACCGCGAGAAATCGGGCGTCAAGTCGCCTGGCAATGTCAGGTTGATCGAATGCTTGCGGCACAACTACTGCTGGGACTCCAGACAGTATTGCAGCAAGAGAAGTTCCTATACCACCGTGATGAATGATGGCCGCGCTCGATGGCAGAAGCGCGGACAAAGGGAGGAAGGAGGGTGCAGCGAATATTCGATCGGAGTCATCGACGCTCGCATGGGGCGCGTTGACGAGCAGCGCCCTCGCTCCTAGATCTTTGACCGCCCTCTGTACGTCGCCCCAAAAGCGATTCTCGGCCAGGCCGACGAAGGACCCCAGGGTCGCGAGCACCACTGGATCGGAAGACTCGTCAATCCAATTCATTACGCGGCGAAGCGCATCTAATGAAGCCATGTTGTCGAAGTACGGATAGCCGGTCGAATGCAGGAACTGCTCGTCGTTCGGATCAAGCAAGAGCGGCTCGAACAGAAGGTGTGCACCAGCGCACACGCCGAACGCGAGGCGATACTCGGGGACCGTGCGGGCGGTCGTCGGTGATACATCCGATACAGCCGAAACAACGGTGCGTGCAAGAGCGTCGTAGTCGTCGCACGGGGTGAAGAACTGAGGGTAAATCGATATCTCCTGGTGCGGAATCCCGAGTTGCAACGACGCCACCCTCAGTGCGAGTGCGAAGGTAGTGGTGACAATAAGATCAGGGCCTATCGCCTGGATTAGCCGCGTGGCCGAAGCAACATCGTCTCGCAGAGACGGCAGTAGGTAGCCCGTGTAGATTCTCGCCTGCGATGAGCGACCTTCATTGCGATCGCTGATCAAATCGTGATCGCGACTGAACGTTACTTCCGACCCGACGCCGATGGAGTGAGCGCGTCGTCCGAGTAGCCGTAGATACAGCCCGAGCGAGCGAGAGACTGTGAACTCGACCTCGATCCCCAGCTCTGCGATGGCGTCCGCAACCGGGACGAGAGGAAGCACATCACCGGCGGAGCCGAAACACCCGAGTATGACTCGCCGCTGCTTCGTCATGTTGGCTCTTGTGAAGTGTTTCGGCGCAATTCCAAGTAGTAGTTGTATGCATCTTCGACCGTGTAGAGCTCAGGAAGTGCAATCGATGGAACGTCAACGCCTGCAAGCCCTTCGACCAAGATAATAAGCTCAAACGCTTGCAGCGAGTCCATGGCGAGATCAGTGTAAAGACCCGACTGTGGACCGATTGTCTCGACGACGTCGAGAGCCATCAACCGAACAAGCCGTTCAGCGAAAGACTTGAGTGAAAGGTGATCGTCCATAGCTTCAACAACCCGGGCTCGTCAAGAGCGAAGAGCCAGCTCTACTGGCCTCGTTGAATCAGGTAGAAATAGGCGTCGTCGATCGACTCGATGTCGTTTAGATCTGCGACCGATAGAACAGCACCTTGATCGGCCAGAACGGTCGCGAGTGCGAATCGCTGCAGGTCATCGAGACCAAGGTCTCCGACTGTCGTCTCTGGAGTGACGCGGCGTTCTAGCCCGAGTCTCGCCGCGATCACCTCACAGAACTCGTCTTTGCTGAGCACGTTAGGTCTCTGCGCGCTCGGCCAGTCGTTCCGCAACTTCTAGGCGTGATGCCGGTTCCGAAGCGCGCCACGCGTGGATGTACTCAGACCAAGCTGTCCGGTAGAGCGCAAATGTAAGAAGGTCGACATAACGGCCGTCGGAGAAAACGTGCTCGCGGAGGCGTCCCTCAATGGGGAACTCGTCCCTAGCAAAGAGGCTTGAGAACTGCTCGGCCAATCGCTCGTCCGTCTCGAGGTACAACTTGCGAAACGGCCACGCGTTGAACACATGGTCCACGAAAAGGGCGACTCCCTCGACGAAAGCCACCGAACTGGCCATTGTCTCGTCCCATCGCGATGCGAGTAGGTAGGCGTGGCCGTTGACCATGTCCGCCCTATATACCGCTACTAAACCCATAGCTTCGCCGCCTCGCGGAAAGACGACGTACTGCGCCAAGATGCCTCGCCACAGGATGTCTTCGTACTCGCGGGGGCTCGGGGTGCCATGCCGGAGACGCCACCGCGTGCCAGTCTCGGCGGCGTACAGCATTGGGTAGTCGCCGGGGCGGATGGGGCGCAGCTCGGCCCATCGGCCGCTGATGATGTTGGGTCGTGGTCCGATTGGTTCGGTCATGTTCCCTCCAACGGAACCCAGGCTCCGTTCCGTGGGAGCAAGCGTGCCGACTTCGACCGCCGCTCTCAAGGGGTTCCGCGCAATTGCGCGGTTTCGCGACCACGGCGTCGACGTGAAGTCGGTTGCGTTCACGGAACGCAACGGCCCGACGGACGTCGCGACGACTGCCTTCGGCGCGCGGGCACGAGAGCGCGAGCCTCACACCTCGACCACTTACTGTCGTCGAAGTCCGTGTTGGCGAATCCCGCGGCCATCCCGCGCGCGTCCCGCGTCCGGCGCCTGCCGCCTCCTGGTGCCTTCTGCCGTGCAGTGCTGTGACCTGCGGCTTCGCGAACGCAACAACACGGCAGATCATGGCTTGGACGCTTGAGTCCTTCTGAAAAGCGGAAGGTCACCGGATCGACGCCGGTCCCGACTACCACAGAGGTCCTGCGCGGTTTGGCTCCGAACTCCGGGTGCCTTCGGCCCCTATGGGGGCCGAAGTGCACCAACATTCGTGTCGGTCGGTCACCCGTCCGCGATCACGCCCGCCTCGCAGCCCTCGAAGCGGTCGCCACCGCGCTCGACCTCGCGTCGCAAGACCGTTCGTCCCCGTCGCGGTGATCGATCCGGCTCAGCACGACCAAAACGGTCGCGCCGAGCCGGATCGTCGGGACAGCGCGTCGGGACAGCGCGTCGGGACAGCGGGTCGGGAAGCGCGCCCGCGAGGGTCACATCGGCGGCTCGACCTCGTCGACCACGTGGAACTCGACGCGGTACACCAACGTGTCGTCGTGGATCGGTCCGGCGTGGGCGGCGCGCCGGCGCAGCGTCTCGAGGTCCGGCTCACCGGTGCGAGCGAGATCGTCGTCGGTGATGGACGAGAACGGCAGCAGTTCGATGTCGTCGACTTCGATCATCACCGAACCGCTCCGGTAGACGCCGCCAGCTTTCACCTTCGGTCTCGACCACAGGCGGTACGAGACGGTGATCGTCCCGTCGGCGACCCTCCCGCGCAGCTCGGGGCTGAACTGCATCTCGTCGGTTGTAGTTCACCCGACCGCGGCGATGCCATGCTCTTCCGATGGACGCACGGGAGACGCTCATCGACATCGGCGCGCGGATGCTCGAGGCGAGCCATCGGGCGTTGCTCAAGATCAGCGGCGGGCGCTTGCCCCGCTCGTTGCTCGGGATGCAGCCGGTGGAACTGCATGTCACCGGCCGCAAGACCGGGCAGCGCCGCTCGACACTGCTGACCGCGCCGATCTGCGACGAGGATCGAGTAGTGCTCGTCGCCTCGAAGGGCGGCGCCCGCGACCATCCGGTCTGGTACAAGAACCTCGTCGCCAACCCCGACGTCGAGCTGACGATCAACGACCGCACCCGCAAGATGCGGGCGCGCACCGCGTCGCCCAAGGAGAAGGCGGAGCTGTGGCCCCGCATCATCGCGGTCTACCGGGGCTACGCCCGCTACCAGGCGAGCACCGAGCGCGACATCCCGGTGGTCATCTGCAAGCCGGCCGATTCCGACCAAGCATCCGGCGCGTCGTAGCACCCGGAACGGATCGCGCTCAGCACCCAACCTGCGCGCAGTGCACTTCGGGAAATGCCGAGGCAAGCAGTTCGACACAATACCGGGATCGGGATCACGATCGGTCGCCGGGCGCGCACGCGTCATTGACCGTGCGCAACCGGGCGAACGCGTCCGCGCCTGCTTCGCCGGCCTCGACGGTGACGAACCGGTATGACCACGACAGGTGCGGGACGGCACGGGCGAGGCGTTCGACCACGGCGGTCACGGCCGCTGGTCCACCGCCGACGAGCAGCAGCAGCACCCGCTCACCCGAGCGAGTCATGCGATCTTGCGCGCGGATGACGGCGCGCAGCGCGGGAGTGAGCGCTTCGACGTCGCCGGGATCCGACGGTTCGAGCGACACGAGCGCGTCGCCGGACCACGCGCCCGCCAGTGCCTTGTAGAACTCGGAGGTGGACTCGACCGGGTTGGACGGCAGCCCGCGCTGGCCCGCGGGCACCCCGCGGCGGCGGTCGGGTTGCAACGGTGTCCACTCGCCGCCGTCGCGGCGGGCCGCCAGCGCGTCGAACGCCGCCTCGAGTGACTGGAACTCCGGCTTGGAGATCTGCACCGCGTCGGGGAAGTCGGTGCGGGTGAACTGGTCGAGGTAGGCGGAGAAGATCACGACTCGACATCCCTGGCCGCGCGCGACCGTTACGACCTCGGTCCCCGACCCGGACCGCAGCGCGAGATCGACGACTACCGCATCGGGAGCGAGCCGACCGATCAACTCGATCGCCCCGAGCGCGTCCTCTGCCTCTCCGACGACCTCGAGACCATGCTGCTGCGCGAGCGCGCGGATGACGGACCGAACGTGTGCGTCGTCGTCACAGACCAGAACGCGCACGGTGCAAGCCTCGTCAGTTCCGCACCTCGGGTGGCGGATCTTCGGGCATCAGGACCGAGCTCCTCGACCGAGCGCCGCCAGCAACAGGGTCTGGTCGTCGGCGCCGGCGGGCGCGTCGACCGGGCGACCGAACGCGCCGCTGCCCTGGAGCAGCGCGAGTTGCGGACGCACGACGTCCCAGCACGCGGCGACCAGTGCGGGGTCGAGCGTCGTGTCCTGGCCGGTCGCGACGGCGAGGTCCCAGCCGTGGATCAACACGTCGATGAGGCGGTGCCCCGCGTACACCTCACCCGGAACCGGCCCGTAGGACACGGCGACCGGTCGTTGCATCGCGCCCTCGCGCTCGAACGCCTCGGCCGCCGATGCGGCGGACGCCTGGTACGCCGCGACGTGGTCGTCGCCGAGCAGGTCGCCGTCGAAGCGGTCGCCGACCTCCTCGATCGTCCTGCCGTCGACGAGCGGCGCGACCCACCAGTTGCCGCTGACGAGATGGTTCAGTAGCGCGCGCACATCCATCTCCTCGCACGGCGTCGGTTGCCCGAACTGGGCGGGCGCGATGCCCGACACGACCCGGCCGGTGGCTTCGAGCGCGCGGCGGTGCCACTCAGCGAGCGTGGTCATCCCGATCCCCCCATCTGCCGGACTCGTTCACGAACATACTCGCGGCTACCTTCGATGAACGGGCCGAGATTGCCGTAGCGACCGGACACGATGTCGACGAACCACTCCGGCACGTAGATCTCGAACGTTCCGTCGAGGAGCTGCTTCTTGACCGCGTCGTACATGACCTCGACGGGCAGGGGTTCGAGGTCGGACAGCGTGGGCTCGTTGTCCGGGAGGTGGAACAGCTCGGTGTCGATCACGCCGGGGTTGACGAGGCGGATGTCGACCCCCGTGCCGTCGAGGTCGACCGCGAGCGACTCCATGAACGCGCTCAACGCCGCCTTCGACGCGCTGTAGGCGGCCTCGCGAGGCGGGCCGAGCCGCGCCGCCACCGACGAGATCGTGAGGATCGTGCCGTGCCCGCGTTCGATCATGCGCGGCAGCAGTGCGAGGGTCAGCCGTACCGGTGACGAGTAGTTGATGGCCATGACGCCGTCGCACACGTCGGCTGTCAGCTCGAGGGCGTGGCGGCGCTTCGGGATGCCGGCGTTGTTGACGAGCAGGTCGATGCCGCCGAGCTCGTCGTCGGCGCGGCGGGCGAAGTCGGCAACCGCGTCGAGGTCGGCGAGGTCGACGACCCACTGGCGCGACTCGGGTGCGGTCCGCCGGCAGTCGGCGAGGACCTCGGCGAGGCGGTCCTCGCGGCGGGCGCAGATCCCCACGGTGGCACCGTCGGCCGCGAAGCCACGAGCGAGAGCCGCGCCGATGCCCGACGATGCGCCGGTCACGAGGACCTTCATGCCGTCGAAGTCGTGCCCCATCCCTCGCTCCTTCCGGTCGCGCCGCGGTCGCGCGCCCTCATCCGGTCACCCATTCTGCGAACCGACACGAACAGGATCTGTCGCTCGCGGTGCCGAGAATCCCGTCCCTCCCTTCTCGGCACCGATGGCGACACGTGGATGTCGCCATCGGTCCAATGTGGGCCGGGGGGAGGGTGAGAGGGCGACGTGGGGCGCTCATCAGTCGTGGGCGCAGCGGTCCGGCGGGGGCACGTCGAGCGCGGGGTTCCGGTCGAAGAACCCGTACGGAACGAGCTGGAACCCGGCGTACTCCACGGGCATCACCGGCCAGTCCTCCGGCCGGGGCAGGTGCGTCACCCCGAAGGTGTACCAGAGCACCACGTCGGTGCCCACCAGCGAACGGTCCGCCGCAGTCCACCGCGGCAGCCCGTCGCCACCTGCCGACTGGTTCGGGTAGTCGCCGGCGGCCCGCCGCTCGCCGGGCGCGTACGGGGTCACCCACAGGTTGCGGGTGGCGAACGCGGCCCGCCGGCCCACCGACGACGACGGATCGGCCAGCAACGTCGGGGTCGGGCCGGGCACCAGCTTGTAGCCGACCGGCTGGCCGAGCCGGTTCCGCGCGTACGGGTTGACGATCCGCCACGTCCTGCTGCGCGCCGGGTCGACGACACGCTGCGCCTGCTGCTCGCGCTCGAGGCGGGTCGCGTGCGGGCGGAACGCATTGGCCCACGGGTTGTCCGGCCCCGGCTCGTCGGCGACGACGTCGACCTCGTACACCTCGTTCACCGGCCCGTCGACGTCGACGTCGAGGCGCACGCAGAACAGGTGCTGGTGGTACGGCGCGGCGAGCCCGGGCGCGACCGCGACCGCGTGTGACAGCGAAGCGCCATCCGACGGGTCGAACGCCATCGTCGACATGATCCCGGTGAGCTTCACCTCGAGCTGGATCGTGCCGTCGAGGTAGAAGTACCAGTAGAAGCCGTACTCGTAGTTGCCGACCGTCGCGATCGAGCTGACGACGAGCCGGCGCGAGCGCCGCACCTCCGTCGTGCCGCCGTGCATGTCCTGGTGCTTCCAGAGGATCCCGTAGTCCTCTTCGTGGATGCAGATCGCGTTCGCGAGCGTCTGCGGGTTGCCGTGCTCGTCGGCGAACACCGCGTCGAGGTAACGGATCTCACCGAGGCAGTCACAACCGAGCACGAGCGAGTTGGCCATCCGTCCGAGGCCCCACTCGCCCGCGTCGAAGGCGTTCTTCCAGCCGTGCATGGGGCCGGGGTCGCCGTAGGGCACCACCATCTCGCTCACCGACGCGCGGTGCAGGATCGACCGGACCCGGCCGGCGTCCTCGTAGCCGACGGTGTGCAGCACGAGCCCCTCGTACGGGTCGACGGCCACCCGCATCGACCACCGTTGCCAGCGGATCAGGTTGCCGTCGATCGTGAAGCTCGGTCCGTCCGGCTGCGTGATCTCCAAGGGCCGCAGGTCGGCGCGCAACGGCTGGTTGTCCGCCGGGAAGTACGAGCCGCGCTCGGGCGGCAGCGGCACGACGCCGTGGTCTTCGACCTCGAGCACCTCACCCGTCGCGAGGTCGACGTAGGCGATCACACCCTCCACGGGCCGGGCGTAGCCGTTGTCCTCGTTCGACTCGCGGTAGTACGACAGCACCCGCGTGATCCGCCGGCCCTCCTCGTGGGCGACGCCGAAGGTGCCGGCCGGCCACGGATCGAGCTGTACCTTTGAGGTGTCCTCGATGCCGCGCTTGCGCATCGCCGCCTGCCATCGCGGGTCGTCCATCAACGCGACGATCGCGTTGAACGCTTCCTCGAACAGCAGCGCCGGCCTCGCGTCCTCGATCCGCTCGCAGCGCACGACCGAGCCCGCCGTGATCGACACGACCGCTTCGAGCAGCGCCGTTCCTGGGCCGGGGACCACCGTGATCGCGGCGCGTCGCTCCACGACGTTGCCGGCGAGCTCGTCCTTGGTGGGCTCGTCGAGGACCACGCGTGCGATCAGCATCGACTCGTCCACGCTCAGCTCCTGCTCACGCAGGATCGTGACCGCGCGCGTGATCTCCTCCGCCGTCAGCGGCTCGAGCGGATGGCTGGGTGTGTTCACGCCAGGTGGTCTCCCGCGGCTGGGATCCTGCGCCCGTCCGGTCCCGGCCGCGAACTGTAGAGCGGTGCCGTGACGGGAGTCACCTCGGTCCGAATCGACACCAACCGGTCCGGTCGTCCACCATCGCGTGGTGCTGAAGCGGATCGCGGGCGTCTGCTATCGCCACCGGTGGCGGGTGGTGCTCGCCTGGGTCGCCGGCTTCGTGGCGATGATGGCGCTGTCGTCGGCGCTCGCCGGCGAGTTCAGCCAGTCGTTCCGGTTGCCGGAGAGCGACTCGCAACGCGCCTTCGACCTGCTCGACCGGAACTTCCCCGCGCGCGCCGGCGAGACCGCGTTCGTCGTGTTCGAGGCGGGCACGCCGGTCACCGACCCGGCGGCACGTGGTGCGGTGGAAGCCGTCCTGGCGCGCATCGGCGCCGTGCCCGGCGTGGAAGCAGTGCGGTCGCCGTTCGATCCGCAGAACGCGGGCCAGATCTCGCTGCTCGACCCGCGGATCGCGTTCGCCGAGATCCAGTTCGCGCAGACCGGCGAAGCGCATCATGTCCCTGATTCGGTGACCGGCGCGGTGCAGGCGATCGCGCGGGACGACACAGCGGCACTGCGCGTCGAGCTGTCCGGTGAGGTGTTCCAGCACAACCCTGAAATGGGTCGCGCGGAAGTGATCGGGCTGCTCGCCGCTGTCGTGATCCTGATCGTGGTGTTCGGGTCGGTGATCGCGATGGGGCTGCCGATCCTCAACGCGCTGTTCGGCATCGGCATCGCGTTCGCTGGCATCGCGCTGCTGGCGAACGTGCTGTCGGTGCCGGAGTTCGCGAACCAGCTCGCGGCGATGATCGGCCTGGGCGTCGGTATCGACTACGCGCTGTTCATCGTCACCCGCTACCGCCAGGGCCTCCAGGACGGGCTCGACCCGGAGGCGGCCGTCGTGCGGGCGATCGCCACGTCGGGCAAGGCGGTGTTCTTCGCCGGCTGCACGGTGATCATCTCGCTGGCGGGGATGTACCTCATGGGCATCGAGTTCGTGTCAGGCCTCGCGACCGGCGCGATCCTCGCGGTGGCACTGACGATCGCGACCTCGCTCACGTTGCTGCCCGCGGTGCTCGGATTCGTCGGCCGGCACATCGACCGGCTCCACGTCCCGATCGTGGGCAAGAAGGCACACCACCGGACGGGGTTCTGGTACCGATGGTCGCGGGTCATCCAGCGCCGGCCGCTGCCCACCGCCGCGGTCGGCCTCGTGATTCTCGTCGTGCTCGCCTCCCCCGTCTTCGCCATCCAGCTCGGCAGCGCCGATGCAGGTGTGAAGCCGACCTCCGACACCACCCGCCGCGCCTATGACCTGCTCGCCAAGGGCTTCGGTCCGGGTTTCAACGGGCCGCTGCTGCTCGTCGCCGAGGTTCCTTCCGGCGCCGCCTCGAGCCTCGATGCCCTGCACGAGGCAGTCGCGTCGGCACCGGGGGTCGTGTTCGCGATGGACCCGCAGCTGAACCCCGCCGGCGACACCGCGGTCATGCAGGTGTTCCCGTCGACGTCGCCGCAGGATCGCCACACGGTGACGTTGATCCATCGCCTGCGCGACGAGGTGTTGCCCGCCGCGACGGACGGTACGGGGCTGCGGGTTCACGTCGGTGGTGTCACCGCCGCGTTCGACGACGTGAGCGCGCTGCTCGCCGACCGGTTGCCGGTTTTCATCGGCTTGGTACTGCTGCTGTCCTTCGTGCTGCTGCTCATCGTGTTCCGCTCCGTCCTCGTGCCCGTCAAAGCGGTCGTGATGAACCTGCTGTCGATCGGCGCGGCGTACGGCGTGCTGGTCGCGGTGTTCCAGAAGGGCGTGGGCGCGTCGATCTTCGACGTCGGCAAGGGCCCGGTGGAGAGCTTCCTGCCGATGATGCTGTTCGCGATCCTCTTCGGGCTGTCGATGGACTACGAGGTGTTCCTCCTCAGCCGCGTGAAGGAGGAGTACGACCGGACCCGCGACAACGGCGCCGCCGTCGCTGACGGCCTCTCCGCCACCGCCCGGGTGATCACCGCGGCCGCGCTCATCATGGTGACAGTGTTCGGCTCGTTCGTCTTCGGCGACGAACGCATCATCAAGGAGTTCGGCCTCGGACTCGCGGTCGCGATCCTCGTCGACTCGACGATCGTGCGCATGCTGCTCGTCCCTGCGACGATGGAGCTGCTCGGGGACGCCAACTGGTGGCTCCCGCGCTGGCTCGACCGGCTGCTGCCAAACGTGCACATCGAAGGCGAGCACGACCTCGACGAGGAGCTGGCCTCGATCGGCGAGGCCGGCGCGCCGAGCGAGCGGGTGCCGACCGCCAGCCGGTAACGGAGCGCGGGAATACCGCGGCGCGCGGGAACCGTTGAGGCCCGCATGGCGGTGAAGCGGCTGAACCACGCGGTGCTCTATGTCCGTGACGTCGAGCGCAGCGTGCGCTTCTACGAGCAAGCCCTGGGGTTCTCGGTCGCGTACCAGTTCCCGGGTGCCGCATTCATGCGGGTGCCGGACTCTCGTAACGACCACGACCTGGGTCTTTTCGAGATCGGCGCCGGAGCGGCCGACAACGCGGCCGGGCGCGGCGCGGTCGGGCTGTACCACCTCGCCTGGGAGGTCGAGACCCTCGGCGAGCTCGATGCCACCGCGCAGCGGCTCGCCCGCATGGGCGCGCTGGTCGGCGCATCCGACCACGGGACCACCAAGGCGATCTACGCGAAGGATACCGACGGCATCGAGTTCGAGGTGAGCTGGCTCCTGCCCGGCGAGCTCATCGACGACGAGGTGCGGGCGTCGGCGGCGACGACCCGTCCGCTCGACCTCGCACGCGAGATCGAACGCTACGGCGCGGACCGCCCGGGTCTGCGCTCGGTCGAGTACGGCTGAGCCGGTCCGCGAGCCAGCGACGCGCCCAACCGCTGCGCCCGCCGTCATGTGACCATCGTGCATCGAGCAGCGGAATCCGGTGCTCGATGCACGCCAGTCGCAAAAAATGCGGCTTGATCGGGCCGGCGGCGGGGTATCGAGCGCCCAACCACTATGAGCAGCGCAGGCACTCCTTCCAGGGGCGCGGAGGGTTTCCGGCACGAGGCGCTGCTCTACGCCGGTACGACGGATTTCATGACCCGCGTCGTGCCGTTCGTCGCTGAGGCGGTTACGAACCGCGAGCCGGTCCTCGTGGTGGTGAGCGCCCGCAAGATCGACCTGCTGCGGACCGCGCTCGACGGGGCCTCGGGGGTGCGCTTCGCGGACATGGACACGATCGGCCACAACCCGGCGCGGATCATGCCGGTGTGGCACGACTTCGTGCACGAGCATGCCGAGGGGGGCCGGCGCATCCGCGGTGTCGGCGAGCCGGTCACCCCCGACCGCAGCGACGACGAGATCGTTGAGTGCCACCGGCACGAGGCGCTGCTCAACATCGCGTTCGCCACCAGCACAGGCTTCTGGCTGCGCTGCCCGTACGACACCACGACGGTGGGGACCGACGTCGTGGAGGAGGCCCGCCGCAACCACCCGCTCGTCGTCGATGCCGGCGGGTGCCGCCACAGCCCGGTCGCCCGCGACCCGGCCACGATCGGCGCGCCGTTCGACGAGCCGCTCCCGCCGCCGCCCAGTCATGCCCGGTCGGTCACGTTCGACGAGTCGACGCTCGCCTCGGTGCGGGCGCTCGCCAACGAGCTCGCGGCCGAGGCCCGGCTCGGCCGCGACCGTTCCGCCGACTGGGTGCTCGCGGCCAACGAGGTCGCGACGAACAGCGTTTGCCACGGTGGCGGTGCCGGCGTCGCGCTCGGATGGTCGACGGGCGACACGATCCGGTTCGAGACGCGCGACGCCGGGCTGCTCGACAAGCCGCTCGCAGGACGGTGCCGCCCCGGCCCGAGCGACCTGAGCGGCCGCGGGTTGTGGATTGCAAACCAGGTGTGCGACCTCGTGCAGCTCCGGTCGTCGCCACGCGGCACGGTCGTGCGCCTGCACCTTCGCGTTCGCTGAAGCTCCGGCTCGAACCGGGTTACCGAGTCGCCGCGGTCGGCGTGTCCGCCTGAACTTAGGATCGGCGCCCATGGGTGACCTGCCGCTCACGATCCCAGGTCTCGTCGGCCGCGCCGCCGAGCGGTTCGCACACCGTGAAGCCCTCGTCGACGGCGACCTCCGGCTGCGCTTCGACGAGCTCGCCGCGCACGTCGAGCGCGCCGCTCGGGCGTTCATCGCGTCGGGGGTGACGCCCGGCGAGCGGGTCGCCATCTGGGCACCCAACATCGCGGAATGGGCCATCGCCGCACTCGGCGTGCATTGCGCCGGCGGCGTCGTCGTCCCGCTGAACACGCGGTTCAAGGGACCGGAGGCCGCCTACGTGCTGCGTACCGCGCAGGTGCGCCGTCTGCTCACGGTCACCGACTTCCTCGACACCGACTACGTCGCGCTGCTGCACGCCGCGCTCGAACCCGAGGCGCTCGACGAGATCGTCGTGCTGCGCGGCACCGTCACCGACAGGTGTGTCGCGTGGCCCACGTTCCTGGCGCGAGCGGACGCCGTCGACCCGGCCGAGTCCGCGGCGCGGGCCGCCGCGGTCGCCCCCGACGACCTGTGCGACATCCTGTTCACGTCGGGCACCACTGGCGCTCCCAAGGGAGCGATGCTGTTCCATTCGGCGAGCATTCGCGCCTACGAGGCCTGGTCGGACGTGGTTGGGTTGCGCGAGGGCGACCGCTATCTCATCGTCAACCCGTTCTTCCACTCGTTCGGGCTGAAGGCCGGGATCCTCGCGTGCCTGATGAAGGGCGCGACGATGATCCCCCACCCGGTGTTCGACGTGCCGTCGGTGATGCGGCGCGTCGCCGAGGAGCGGGTCACGATGCTGCCGGGTCCACCGGCGATCTTCCAGACGATCCTGGGACACCCCGACCTCGACTCGTACGATCTGTCGTCGCTGCGGCTCGCGGTCACCGGCGCCGCCACGATCCCCACGCAGATGATCGTCGCGATGCGCGACACGCTCGGCTTCGAGACGGTCGTGACGGGCTACGGCCTGACCGAGGCCCATGGCATCGCCACGATGTGCCGGCACGACGACGACCCGGAGACGATCGCGAAGACGTCGGGGCGGGCGATCCCGGGTGTCGAGGTGCGTCTCGTCGACGACGACGGCAAGGACGTCGATCCGGGCCAGCCCGGCGAGGTGCTCGTCCGGGGCTACAACATCATGAAGGGCTACCTGGACGACCCGATGGCGACGGCCGAGGCAATTGACGCAGACGGCTGGCTGCACACCGGCGACATCGCGGTCGCCGATGAGCGGGGCAACGTGGCGATCACCGACCGCAAGAAGGACATGTTCATCGTCGGGGGGTTCAACGCCTATCCGGCCGAGATCGAGCGGATCATGGCCGGGCACCCGGCGATCGCCCAAGTTGCGGTGGTCGGCATCCCCGACGACCGCCTCGGCGAGGTCGGCAAGGCGTTCGTGGTTCCTGCGGCTGGCTCGACCATCGATCCCGAAGAGCTGATCACGTGGTGTCGCGAGAACATGGCGAACTACAAGGTGCCGAGGTCGGTCGAGGTGCTCGACGCGCTGCCGCTCAACGCGTCGGGGAAGGTCATGAAGTACGACCTGCGCGCGCGGTCGTGAGCCGATTCACACGATGGTTGACCATTGCGACCCGCGCCGGCGAGCGCGAGGTCAGATCGGCTCGTAGTGCTGCACGTGCGCGGCGCGCACCTCGGGCCGGCGGTGGAGCTCGTCCAAGAGATCGTCGAGGTCGTCGGTGCGTCGCACCGACAGGCCGAGCGTCACCCGGCGCATGCCGCCGCTGCCGATCTCGTCGTCGTCGTCGATCGACACGTGCTGCAGCCGGCAGTCTCGCGCCTTGAGCAGGCGCAATACGGGCCCGAGCGTGCCGTGCCCACGCTCGTACTCCAGCTCGAGCGTCGCGTCGCGGCGGCCGAGCCGGCGGGCGACCGGCTTCAAGGCCTGCAACACGATCAGGATGACGAGCGCCATGACCGTTGCGGCGAGCGCCGCCACCCAGCCTCCTGCCGCCGCGACAACGCCCACCGACGCGGCCAGCCACACCGTCGACGCCGTCGTGACCCCGCGCACGGTGAGCCCGTGCCGGAGGATCGCTCCCGCGCCAATGAAGCCGACACCGGTTGCGACCTGCGCGGCGATGCGCGTCGGGTCGACGTTGGCGCCGCTGTTCACGTCGTCAAAGCCGTACGCGCCAGCGATCGTGAACATCGCCGACCCGAGCGCGACGAGAGCGTGAGTCCGCGCGCCTGCGCCCTTCGCGGCGGACTCCCTCTCGATGCCCACGATCGCACCGAGCACGGCCGCGAGGATGAGCCGGACGATCAGCTCATCGGTGCCGAGGCGCACGGCGCAGCGTATCCCGGGCGGTCTGCCCGCGATCTGCTTCGCGGCGCTCGCCGGCTCAGAGTTGCTTCAGGACGTTCTCGCAGGAGCTGACGTCGACGCCGGGCTTCGACTCGACGTCGAGCTTGACGATCGTGCCGTCCTCGATCACCGCCGCATACCGCTGCGAGCGCTTGCCGAGGCCGATGCCGGATCCGTCGAAGGCGAGACCCATCGCCTCGGCGAAGTCGCCGTTGCCGTCGGCAAGCATCGTGATCTTGCCCTCGGCGCCCTGCGCCTTCGCCCACGCGTCCATCACCCAGGGATCGTTCACCGCGACGCACACGATGTCGTCGACGCCACGCTGCTTGAGCTCGTCGGCGCCGGCGACGAATCCGGGTAGGTGGACCTTGGAGCACCCCGGGGTGAACGCGCCAGGCACCGCGAAGAGCACCACCTTGCCCGACCCCAGCACCTCGCCGGTTCGGATCACCTGCGGCCCGTCGGGGCCCATCATGCGGACCTCGACGTCGGGAACCTTGTCGCCAACCTTGACCGTCATGGCTCGGACGATACCGACGGCGCCCGGCGATGTGCGATCGACCCCCTTGACCGCGACCGGAACATAAAGTAAGAAGACTCTGTTTATTCTGCGGCAAACGTGGAGGCCCGGAAAGGGGGCAACGATGCCCGTCGCGATCGTGACCGGAGGATCGAGGGGGCTCGGCTCGGCGCTCGCCACCGCGCTGGTGCAGCGGGGCTGGAGCGTCGTCGTCGACGCCAGGGATGCAGGCGCGCTGGAGGCAGCGACCGCCGAGCTGGCCGGCGTGCGGGAGGAGGCCGGGACGTCCGCCGCGATCCGGGCGATCGCCGGGGACGTGACCGATCCCGACCATCGCCGCGCGCTCGTGCTGGCTGCCGCCGAGCTCGGCGGCGGCACCATCGACGTGGTGGTGAACAACGCCAGCCTTCTCGGTCCGAGCCCGCAACCAGCGCTGGCGGCGTATCCGCTCGAGGTGCTGCGCCGGGTCTACGAGGTCAACGTGGTCGCGCCGCTCGCGCTCGTGCAGGAGGCGCTTCCCCACCTCCGCCCGGGTGGCCGGGTCGTCAACGTCACCTCCGACGCCGCGGTCGAGGCGTACGAGGGTTGGGGCGGCTACGGGTCGTCGAAGGCCGCGCTCGAGCAGCTCACGAACGTGCTCGCCGTCGAGCATCCCGAGCTGCGCGTGTACCGCGTCGACCCGGGTGACCTGCGCACGCAGATGCACCAGGAGGCGTTCCCCGGCGAGGACATCTCGGACCGCCCGCTTCCGGAGGTCGCGGTGCCTGGGTTGCTGCGCCTGCTCGAGGGGGAGCTGCCGAGCGGGCGGTACCAGGCACAACGCATCGGCGAGGAGGTGGCGGTGTGAACGCGATCGCCGTCGACGAACCGGTACCGGCACGCGTCAGCTTCGAGCTGCCCGCCGAGCTCGAGGCATCGGTGCCGCCCGAGGCGCGCGGCCTCACACGCGACGCGGTGCGGATGATGGTCGCGTACAAGGCCGAGGCGCGGTTGGTGCACAGCACCTTCACGGACCTGCCCCGGTTCCTCGACCCCGGCGACCTCGTCGTGGTCAACACGTCGGGCACGCTCGCCGCGGAGCTCGACACGGTCGCGCCCGATCCGGCTGCGACATCGGTGCACCTGTCGACGCAGCTACCGGCCGGCCTGTGGGTGGTCGAGATCCGCCGCGCCGGCGGACCGTACCTCGACGCTCGCCCCGGTTGGGTGCTCGACCTGCCGGATCACGGCACCGTCGAGATCCTCGCTCCCTACGAGCACTCGAACGGGAGGCTGTGGATCGCGAAGCTACAGCTGACGCAGCCACTGCTCACGTATCTCGCGGTGCACGGCCGGCCGATCCGCTACGGCTACGTGCGCGGCTCATGGCCGATCACGATGTACCAGAACGTCTACGCGAACGAACCCGGTAGCGCGGAGATGCCGAGCGCGGGCCGGCCGTTCACGCCCGAGGTCATCACCCGGCTCGTGGCGAAGGGTGTCGTCATCGCCCCGCTCGTACTGCACACCGGTGTGTCGTCGCTCGAGGCGCACGAGCCCCCTTACGCAGAGCGGTACCGCGTCGAGCCTCAGACAGCGCACCTGGTCAACGACACGCACCGGCGCGGCGGCCGCGTGATCGCGGTCGGCACGACCGTGGTGCGAGCCCTCGAGACGGTGACCGACGAGCGGGGTCATGTCCATCCCGGCGAAGGCTGGACCGAGACCGTGATCACGCCCGAGCGCGGCGTGCGCGCCGTCGACGGGATGCTGACCGGCTGGCACGAACCGGAGGCGTCACACCTCGACATGCTCGAAACGATCGCGGGCCGGGACCTCGTCGAGATCTCCTACCGCGCCGCCCTCGCCGAGGGCTACCTCTGGCACGAGTTCGGCGACGTCCACCTCATCCTTCCCTGAGTTCGTCACGAGGTGGGGGGCGCGGTGCGGTAGTCGCCGAACGGCTCGTCGCGGTCCTGGAGGGCCTGTGTCAGGCCCTTCGTGCGCGTCGCCTCGATGAAGGCGTGGAACCCCGCCTGGTGCGTGGCGAGCGCGCACAACTCGGTGCCAGAACGGATCGCGGCGCGCAAACCCATGATCTCCATCGCGCGGTGCACCGTTCGCTTGTTGAGCTGGACGATGTCGGGCGGGATCTTCGTGATGCGCACCGCGATCTCGAGCACTCGCTCCTCGAGCTCGCTGGCCGAAAAGGCGCGGTTCGCCCACCCCTGCCGCGCCGCCTCCACGCCGGAGATCGAATCGCCCGTCACCATCATCTCCATGGCGGTCCGCATCCCGAGGAACCACGCGTGGAACTGCATGTCGGGCGTGCCGAAGCGCACTGCCGGATACCCGATCTGCGCGTCCTCCGCCACGTACACCAAGTCGCAGCCGGTCGCGAGCTCGCTCCCCCCGGCGAGGCAGTAGCCGTGCACTTGGGCGATCACCGGCTTCGCCTGGTCCCAGATGCTCATCCAGCCGTCGGAGACGTGGCGGGGCCACTGCCCCTCGCCGGCGGCCGTGTAGTAGGGCAGGTCGTGGCCCTCGTTGCCGCCGCCGAGGTCGTAGCCCGCCGAAAAGCACGACCCGGCGCCACGGATGATCGTCACCCGCACCGACGGGTCGCCGTCTGCCGCCCGCAACTGCTCGAACAGCGCGCCGCGTAGTGGATGGTTGAGCGCGTTGCGCTTCTCCGGGCGGTTCAGCGTGAGCCGGCGGACGTAGGGCGCGGGCTCGTCGACGAGCACCAGCGACGTGTCGCTCACCTGATCGCTTTCGCGTCCATGTCCGACGGCAGACGCTCGAGCACCTTCTCGGGCACCTCGTCGATCGGCTCGGCGATCTCGGCCACGGTGGGGCCGACCTTCGCCGCGAGTGGCGCGAGCGCGTCGAGGTCGAAGTCGTAGAGCTTCGCCGCGTTGCCGGCGAGGATGGCGCGCAGCTCCGGCTCGGGCACCGACGAGAAGCGCGACCGCAGGTGCTCACGGGTATACGGCCACGTCCCCTCGTCGTGCGGGTAGTCGCTGCCCCACATGAACCGGTCGGCGCCGATCTTGTCGCGCACGGCGACGTCGGCGGGGCCTGGCTGGCTCACGCCCATCCACACGTTCTGGTGGAAGTACTCGGTGGCGTCGCGGGGCAGCACGTGCTCGCGTCCGTAGCGGATCTCACCCGTCGCGCCGGTTTCGCGGATACCACGGATCACACCGTCGAGCCGTTCGAGCAACGGCGGAACCCACGCGCAACCCTGCTCGGTCAGCACCACCTTGAGCCGCGGGAAGCGCTCGAACACACCCGACAGGATCATGTGGACGAGCGGGCGCTGGCTGTAGAAGGTGACCTCGGTGATGTACAGCAGCATCGAGACCGGGTAGGGGCCGTAGTCGGGTGCGCCGGTGCCGCCGTGGATGTTGATGGGGACGTCGAGGTCCTGGCAGACCGCCCACAGCCGGTCGTACTCGGGGTCGTAGATCGGCTTCATCCACGTCGCCGACGGCGGGATGTTGGGCAGCAGCACGCCCCCGCGCAAGCCGTGCTCCTTGATCCAGCGGACGTCTTCGATCGCGTCGTCGATGTCGTTCAGGAAGATCTGGCCGATGCCGGCGCGGCGCTCCGGGAACTCGTTGCACCAGTCCACGAGCCAGCGGTTGTGGGCGCGGATCCCGGCAAGGCGGTGCTCGTAGTGCTCGGGCTCGGGCGGGCCTGCGAACAGCACGAAGCTCGGGAAGAACGGCGGGACCGTGTTCGGGAAGACGACTTCGGCGACCACGCCATCGGCTTCCTGCTGCGAGTTGCGCATCTCGTTGTCCCAGTTGCGCAGCCGCCGGTTGTCACCGAGATCCTTGTACGGGTTCTTGTACTTGGCGCGCCACGCGTCGAAGTCCTCGAGGTACTTCGGGTCGAGGTACTCGCGGTACGCGGCATGGCTCCCGCCCGCATGGCAGTCCGCCGAGATGATCGTGTAGCGATCGGCCGTTGCCGTGGCTGCAGGCATCAGCATCATTCTCCTTCGGTCTCGAGATCAGCGGCCAGCCGCTGGGTCACGTCGATGTACTCGTCGATGAGATCGAGCACGACCTGCTTCGCGCTGCGCACGGAGTTCATGCGGCTGACGATCTGCCCCACCGGCATGCCGACCAGCTCGCGGGGCGGGTTCGCGCCCATCTTGCGGATCGCATACGAGTTGAGGATGAACTGCAGCGGCATCGGCAACGGGCCGGGCGAGTCGGGGGCGTCCCACGCCTCGGTCCACGCGGTCCGCAGTTGCCGCGCCGGCTTGCCGGTGAGCGCGCGCGACCGGACGGTGTCCGTCGACGTCGCTGCCAGCAGCTTCTCGGTGATCACGCTGCCGTAGTCGTTCTCGATCGTCGTCAGCCAGATCGAGCCCGTCCACACGCCGTCGGCGCCGAGGGCCATCGCGGCGGCCATCTGCCGGCCGGTGCCGATGCCACCGGCGGCGAGGACCGGCACCGGGTGCACGGCGTCGACCACATCCGGGACGAGCACCATCGTCGCGACCTCGCCGGTGTGGCCGCCCGCCTCATAGCCCTGGGCGATGATGATGTCGACGCCCTGCTGCACGTCGCGCTGGGCCTGCTCCACGCGGCCGACGAGCGCGGCGACCTTGACGCCTTGCTCGTGGGCCTGGTCGATCGCCGTCTTCGGGGGCGGCCCGAGGGCGGACGCGAGCAGCGCGATCGGGTGCGCCAGCGCGATGTCGATCTGCGGCGCGCCGGTCGCCTCGGTCCAGCCGAGCACCCCGGCACCCATCCCGGCGCCCGACTCGAGAGGCTGGTCCTCCCGCGTGATGTCGACGCCATGGTCGACGAGGATCTTGTCCGTGTAGTCCCAGTGGGCCTGGTCGATCATCGACCGGAGTTGTGCGCCGATGTCCTTGGTGTCGTGGATGCCGACCTCGCGGTCGACGGTCTTGACCGGCATCACGACGTCCACGCCGTAGGGCTTGCCGCCGACGTGCTCGTCGATCCACTTCAGCTCGAGCTCGAGCTGCTCGGGCGAGAACGCGAGCGCGCCGAGCACACCCATCCCGCCGGCGTTGGTCACCGCGGCGACGACGTCGCGGCAGTGCGAGAACGCGAAGATCGGGAACTCGATGCCGAACATCTCGGCCAGGCGGTTCTTCATCAACGCTCCTTCGATGCGAGCGCGACCTCACGGGCGCGCGGGTAGTCGGGTTTGCCAGATGGTTGGCGGGGGATCTCCTCGACGACGAACAGCGCGCGGGGCACCTTGTAACCCGCGATTCGGGTGCGGCAGTGGTCCGCGAGCTCGTCGAGCGACGGTGGGTTCGCCGGGTCACGCGGCTGAACGACCGCCGCGACCGTCTGGCCCCAGCGGTCGTCGTCGACGCCGATCACGAGCACGTCGTAGACGTTCGGGTGTGCCTTGAGCGTCGCCTCGACCTCCTCGGGGTAGATCTTCTCGCCGCCGGAGTTGATGCACTGCGAGCCGCGGCCCAGCAGCGTCACCGTGCCGTCGTGCTCGAGGCGGGCGTAGTCGCCGGGGATCGAGTAGCGCTGGCCGTCGACCTCGACGAAGGTTGCCGCGGTCTTCTCGGGATCCTTGTAGTAGCCGAGCGGCACGTTGCCGCCGCGGGCGAGGCGGCCGACCTCACCGGGCGCCACCGGCCGGTTGGCGTCGTCGAGCACGAGCGTGCCCGGACCTGGGCTCACGTTGATGAGCCCCGACTCGTTCAGGGTTGCGCCCTTCTCGAGCAGACGCATGCCGTTGAAGCCGCTCTCGGACGACCCGACCGCCTCGCTGATGAACACGCCCGGCAGCAGGTCGAACAGCTGCTCCTTCACCACCGGCGAGAACACCGCCGCGGTGGAGCTGAACGAGAACAGCGACGACGTGTCGTAGGCCGTGCCGTCGGGCCGGCCTTCCTGCAGCGCTTCGATCAGCGGGCGCGCCATCGCGTCGCCGGTGATCGCGAGAGCGCCGATGCGGTAGCGGTCGACGGCGTCCCACACGTCGTGCGCGTCGAACTTCGGCAGCAGGACGATCGTCAGCCCGCGGAACAGCCCGCCGAGGGTCGTCCACTGCGCGGCACCGTGCATGAGCGGCGCGAGCACCAGCGAGTGCGACGGAGGGCTCGCCGCGCCGGTCTTCGCGAGCTGGTGCTCGTCGTTCACCCACTCGCCCGTCACGAAGTCGATGCCGCCGCCGAGCGTGCGGAACACGTCCTCGTGGCGCCACATGACGCCTTTCGGGAAGCCGGTCGTTCCTCCCGTGTAGAGGATGTACAGGTCGCCGTCGTCGCGGGGTGGGAAGTCGCGCGCGGGCGAGCCCGACGCGAGCGCGTCGTCGTATGCGACGGCCTCGCTGACGGCACAGGGCGGCGGTGTGCCGTCGTCGACGACGATGAAGTGACGTAGCAACGGGAGCCGGTCGCGCACGGCCGCCAGGCGGGGTGCGAACTGCGCCTGGAACACCGTCGCCACCACGTCGGCGTTGTCGTACAGGTAGGCGAGCTCGTCCTCGACGTACCGGAAGTTCACGTTGATCGGCACGGCGCGCAGCTTGTACGCGGCGAGCATCGTCTCGACGAACTCGATGCTGTTGTACGAGTAGACCGCGACGTGGTCGCGCTCGCCCACCCCGTTGGCGGCAAGGTGGTGGGCCAGGCGGTTGGCGTGCTCGTCGAGCTCCGAGTAGGTCACCGACCGGTCGCCGCACACCAGCGCGGTCCGCTCCGGCATCGCGTCCACGGCGTGCTCCACGAGGTCGGCGAGGTTGAACGCCACCGCGAAAGTAGAACACGTTCTCGTTCTTGTGTTCTACTGCGGGGATGAGCGCGGTGGAGACCCCGCCAGACCAGCACCTGCTTGTGGAGCGGGACGGGCCGGTCTTGGTGGTCACGATGAACCGTCCGGAGCGGCGCAATGCCCTCTCGCCGTCGATGATGGAGGGACTCAGCGCCGCCTGGGACGAGGTGAATGCGAACCCGGACATCCGGGTCGCGATCCTCACCGGCGCCGGTGGCTGCTTCTGCGCCGGGGCCGACCTGGAGGCCATGACCCAGATGCACCCCGGCGACGTGTTCGCCGACGAGGCGGACACGACCACCTCCGACCTGTCGGCGGGGGTGATCAAGCCGCTGCTCAAGGGGTTCGTGCTGGACAAGCCGCTGATCGCGGCGGTCGAGGGACCGGCCGTCGCGGGGGGCACCGAGATCCTCCAGGGCACCGACATCCGAATCGCCGGTGAGAGCGCCCGCTTCGGGGTGTCAGAGGTGCGTTGGAGCCTCTACCCCCTCGGCGGGTCGGTCGTCCGGCTCCGCAGGCAGATCCCGTACGCGAAGGCGGCGGACATCCTGCTCACCGGCCGGCACCTGCTCGCGCCGGAAGCAGAGCGCATCGGGCTCATCACCGAGGTGGTGCCCGACGGCAAGGCCCTGGAGCGGGCCCGCGAAGTGGCGGCCACGATCGCCGCCAACGGGCCGGTCGCGGTGCAAGCCGTGTTGCGCGGCCTTCGCGCCACCGAGTGCCTGCCCGAAGCCGAGGCCATGCGGGTCGACTCGGAGATCGGCATGCCGGTGTTCATGAGCGACGACGCGAAGGAAGGACCGCTCGCGTTCATGGAGAAGCGCACACCACAGTTCAAAGGGAGCTAGCCGCGAAGGGGGGACGCGCATGGACGTCGTCGACATCGATCTTCTCGACCGGGACCGGTTCACCCAGGGGATCCCGCACGAATGGTTCACGTGGTTGCGCGCGAACCACCCTGTGTACAAGCACCCCGAACCGGACGGACCCGGCTTCTGGGTGATCACGAAGCACGCCGACGTGATCGTGTGCAACCGCGACGCCGGCACGTTCTCGTCCGCGATGGAGCGCGGCGGCGTCGTCGGCCTCGAGGAGCGCGGGATGCCGCAGGCCGGCGCGGAGGAGATGGGCGGCCGGATGATGCTGATGATGGATCCGCCCGACCACACCCGCTACCGCAAGCTGGTCAACCGCGGCTTCACACCACGGATGATCAGCCGGCTCGAGCCGCACATCCGGGAGCTGGCGGCGAACATCCTCGACCATGCGTTCAAGAAGGAGACCTGCGACTTCGTCGTCGACGTGGCCGCCGAGCTGCCGCTCGAGGTGATCGCCGAGCTGATCGGCGTGCCGCACCAGGATCGTCACAAGATCTTCGAGTGGAGCAACAAGATGGTCGGCTCCGAGGACCCCGAGTACATCGTGAGCGACGAGGAGATCTTCAACGCGCAGGTCGAGATGTTCATGTACGCGCAGCAGCTCGCGGACCAGCGGCGAGCCGAGCCGCGCGACGACATCATCAGCGCCCTGCTCTCCGCAGAGGTCGACGGCGACTCGCTGTCGGACATGGACTTCAACCTGTTCTTCCTGCTGCTGTCGGTCGCGGGCAACGAGACCACACGCAACGCGATCGCGCACGGCATGCACGCGTTCTTGGAGAACCCGGACCAGTACGACCTTCTGGTCGCAGATCCACCGGCGCGCATCGAGCAGGCGACGGAGGAGATCCTGCGGTGGGCCTCGCCCGTGATGTACTTCCGCCGGAATGCGACACGGGACTTCGAGCTGCGGGGCGAGACGATTCGCGCCGGCGACAAGGTGAGCCTCTGGTACATCTCGGCGAACCGCGACGAGGAGGTGTTCGAGGAGCCGTTCCGCTTCGACATCACTCGCGACCCCAACCCGCACATCGCGTTCGGCGGCGGCGGCCCGCACTTCTGTCTCGGTGCGCAGCTCGCCCGCCTCGAGATCCGGGTGCTGTTCGAGGAGCTCGCGACGCGCACACCACGGGTCGAGGCGCTCGGCCCGGCCGAGCGCCTGCGATCGAACTTCATCGGCGGTATCAAGCACCTGCCGGTCCGCTTCCACTGAGCGCCGGCACCGCGCCACCGCGGCGCGGGTCGGCGTCAGCTCGTCAACCGGGGCTCGTCCGCGTAGGTCCAGTCGGGCTGCTTCAACGGGACACGGGGGTCGTAGACAACGTCGCCGTCGTGGATGTCGACGATCTTCGGGAACGGGATCGACCGGGGCCGGGGGCACTGGCCGGCTTCGAGGTGGGCCGCGAACTCGTCCGGGAAGCCGCGCAGCACGCTTGCCACCATCTTCTGCTCCTCGACGGCCAGGTAGCACCGGTTGCCGTCGGTGACCTTCTCGAGCCAGCTTCCGATCTCGGCGATGTCGTCGTCGGTGCCGACACCACCCTCGATGCGCTCGAGACGCGCCGTGATCTCGTTCGAGCCCCGCTTGCACAGTGGGCACTGCGCGCACGATTCGACGTACAGGAACCGGGAGAACATGCGGGCGACCTCGACCATGCACGCGGTGTCGTCGTAGACGATGAACCCACCCGCGCCCATGCCGCTCTCGATGGCCTGGAAACCCTCGTAGCTCACCGGCACGTCGAGGTGCGCCGCAGTCACGACCGGGTTCGCCACACCGGAGAAGACGGCTTTGACGGTCTGACCGGCGCGCGGACCGCCGCCGATGAGGTCGATCACCTCCCGCAGCGGCATACCGAGCTCGATCTCGCCGACGCCGGCGCGGAGCGTGTCGCCGACGACGGTGCACACCAACGTGCCGGGAGACTCCTTCGTACCGAGCGACCGGAACCAGTCGGCGCCGCGAGCAAGGATGTGCGGCACGTTCGACAGCGTCTCGACGTTGTTGACGACCGTCGGGTTCGACTCGGCGTTGCGCGACGCGTGCGTGCCGCGGCCCTCCCATCCGGTCTGCGGTGCGGTCGCGAACAGTCCGTGCTCGTGGGGCGGCAGCAGGCGAGGCAGCGGGTCACCACCTTCGACGACCTCGAGCAGCGCCTTCTCCTCGCCGAACAGGTACTCGTCGGGGCCGGCGACGATGTTCACCGTGCAGTCGTGACAGATGCCCGCTTGCTGCATCTCCTGGACCGCGCGAGTGACCGCGTCGATCTCGGCGGTGAACTGCGACTTGATGCCGATGAACGCCTCCTGCGCCCCGATCGCGAACGCGGCGATGATCACGCCCTCGATGAGCTGGTACGGGTTGGTCCGCATCAGCGCGCGGTCCTTGAACGTGCCCGGCTCGCCCTCGGCGCCGTTGACCACCAGGTAGCGGCGAGCCGCATCCTGGCCGGCGACGCCCGACCACTTGCGGCCGGTGGGGAACCCGCCTCCACCCCGGCCCCGCAACCCGGCCCGCGTCACCGTCTCCATGGTCGCGGCGGGCCCGATCTCGACGGCACGGGCCACACCGGCACCACCGTTCTCGGTGGCGAGGTACTCGTCGATGCTCGTGATCGGTCGGTCGGTGAGCAGGTGTCCAGCCATGTCTGTGCTCCTCACAGGCGATGGTCCCCACCATTCCATGCATCAAGTCACGAGGGAGATCACCGCGCGGTGGATCGCCGCATTCGGCACGATGGGTCGGTGGGCGAACGGAGCGGGCGGGCGAATCGAGCGGCTCCGTGCCGGTCTCGGGTGGGTCCGCTTGGCGCCCGCGGCGCGGGGACGAGGCGCGGCGTCTCGTCCAGTCACCCGAGGGCCGCCGGCTACGGGGCATGAACGCGCGCGTGCTGCACCCCGGTGTGGTGCGGGTCGGTGACGCGATCGCCAAGCTCACACCCAGCCGCCGGCATTCGCAACGAACTGGCCGGTGGTGAACCGGCTCGTCCCGTCGACGAACGTCGCGCAGAGGTGCGCGAATTCCTCCAAGCTGCCGAGCCGCCGCATCGGGACCTGGGATTCGATCGCGGCGCGCCGTTCGGGATCGGTGTCGGCCCCGTTCGCTCGGAGGAACTCGGGGAAGTCCATGAAGTTCGTGCCGACCGCGTTGACCTGCACGCCCTTCGAGGCGACCTCGGCGGCGACGTTGCGCACGAGCATGTTCGCCCCGGCTCGGGCGGCGGAGTACAGCGGCGCGCCCGGCGTCGGCCGCGCACCCGCGGCACTCGTGATCACGAGCACCTGACCATCACCCTGCTCCACCATCACCGGGACCACTGCACGCAGGAAGTGGTAGGGCGCTTCGAGACAGCCGGCGACCGCGGTGCGCAGGTCGTCGACGGTCGAGCGGAGGAACCGACCGATCACGATCTGTCCGGAGAACGCCGTCGCCGAGTCGATCCGGCCGAATCGGGCGCGAGCCGCGTCGACCAGCCGCGCGCTCGACGCCGGGTCGGTCAGATCGCGAACGCCTTCGACCGCCTCGACCGCAGCACCGGCCGCGGCGAGCTCCTCGACGAGCTCGGCCCCGGGACCACCGAGGACGAGGTCGTGGCCGCGGGCAGCGAGGAGCCGGGCGAGGTCGGGCCCCACGTACGAGCGGGCATCGGCGATCAGACCAACGCGTCGCGCCATTCCGCGAACCTAAGTAGTGACACTAACACTGTCAATAGTTACGATGGGTTCCGGTGGGAACGCCGCCCGCACCGAGCCCGGCACGGGCCGGCGAGGAGACCGACGGCCGGCACGCGCGGCGCGCCGCGAACCGCGCCGCCGTCGTCGACGCCCTCCTGGAGCTGTACCGGGACGGCGTCCCGGACCCGAGCACGAACGAGATCGCCGAACGGGCGGGCATCTCGCCGCGCTCGCTGTTCCGGTACTTCGACGACACCGACGACCTGGCTCGGGCAGCCATCGAGCACGAATACGCGCGCGCCCGGCCGCTGCTGCCAGCACGAACGGAACCGTCGGACGACACGGCGGTGAAGATCGAGCGCTTCGTCGAGGCGCGCTGGCGGCTGTGGCAGGAGATCGAAGCGTCGGCGCGTGCGTCCCGGCGGCGCGCGGCCAACAACACGATGATCGCCAACCACCTGCGGAGCGCGCGGCGGTTCCTCCGCGGCCAGATCCGCGAGCTGTTCGCACCCGAGCTCGCGCGCATGGACGCCGCCGAGGCGGCGGCCGCGCTCGCTTGTGCCGACGTCCTGTGCTCCTTCGAGTCGTACGAACTGCTCCGTCACGACCAGCGCCTGAGCCAGGCGCGTGCGGCCTCGACGCTGCGGGCCGCGCTGGCGCGCTTGCTCTCGCCCACCGGGACGGCCGACTGATGGCGCGGGGCTCGGTTCGTCGCGAGGTGCGCATCCGCCGACCGGCCGCGGAGGTGTGGGACCTCGTCGGTGATCCGGCACGGGTGCACGAGTGGTTCACCGGGATCGTGTCGTGCACCGTCGACGGCACCAACCGGCAGATCGTCACCGGCAGCGGGCTGTCGCTGTCGGAGCAGATCCTCACCAACGATCCGATCCAGCGGCGTTTCCAGTACCGGATGACCAATTCGCTCTTCAAGGAACACCTCGGCACCCTCGACGTCATCGACCTGCACGACGGCACATGCCTGGTCGTCTACGCGACGGATGCCGACCCGAGAACGATGGCGTTGACGATCGGCGGTGCCGCCGGCAGTGCGCTGCTCGCGCTTCGTGAGCGACTCGAAGGAGCCGTGTGATGGGCCGCAAGATCCTGTTCGTCACCACCGATCAACAGCGCTACGACACCCTCGGCTGCAACGGCGGCACGCTGGCGCGCACTCCGGTCGCCGACCGGCTCGCGGCGGATGGCATCCGCTACGAGCGCGCGCATCCGCAGTCGGTCGTGTGCATGCCGTCGCGGGCGACGATGCTGACCGGCCAGCACCCGGCGACCCACGGCGTGTGGATGAACGGTGTCCCGCTCCCGGTCGACGCACCGTCGGTGGCCGCGGTCCTCCACGACCACGGGTACCGGACGGCGCTCATCGGCAAGCCGCACTTCGAGCCGTTCCTCGATCCGTTCCTGCGGTTCACCGAGAACGCGATCGCGCAGCAGCACGGGACGCGCCCACCGAACGGGACCCACCGCGGCTTCGAGCACCTCGAGTTCGCGACGCACACGCCGGTCGGGCCGTTGCACTACGCGCGCTGGCTGCTCACCGAGCACCCCGAGGCCGTCGGCTTCTTCTACCCCGTGCTCGACGGCGCGCTGCAGGTGAACGCGGCCGGAGACGGCGACACCGGCGCGCCGCAGGTGCACGTCAACCCCGTGCCGCGGGAGTGGTACCACACCGACTGGGTCGCGGATCGCACGATCGCCTGGCTCGACTCGCTCGACGAGCGGGACGACTGGTTCTGCTGGATGAGCTTCCCCGACCCGCACCATCCGTGGGATCCACCCCAGTCGGAGCTGGCGCGCATCGACTGGCGGGACGTGCCGTTGCCAGCGGGCTACCCGGCCGACGCCGGCGAGCGCGAAGCGATCCTCGAGCGCAAGCCACGGCACTGGAAGCTCTGGTACGACGGCTCGCTCGTCTCCAACTACGAGGCACCCGCCGAGTGGGTCCCGGCGACGTTGACGGCGGATCAGGTGCGCGAGGTCAACGCCCGCAACGCCGTCGAGTGCGAGCTGATCGACGAGGCCCTCGGCCGCGTCCTCGCCGCCATCGACCGCCGCGGCTGGTCCGCCGACGTCGACGTGATGTTCACCACCGACCACGGCGAGCTGCAAGGTGACTTCGGGCTGCTGTTCAAGGGCCCGTACCACGTCGACGCGTTGATGCGGTTGCCGCTCGTCTGGCGGCCGGCCCCCGCGAGCGCGCCGTCGCCGGCGACGGTGACCGCGCCAGTGGGCCTCGTCGACCTCGCACCGACGTTCTGCGCGATCGCGGGCCTGCCCGTCCCCGAGTGGATGCAGGGCAAGCCGCTACCGGTCGACGACAGCGACGCGGACCGGCGCGGGTTCGAGCGCGTCCTCACCGAGTGGGACAGCGAACTGTTCGGCGTCGGGGTGTACGTGCGCACGATCACGCGTGAGGGGTGGGTGTGCACCGCATACCGGCCGGGCACGGTCCACGACGGCAGCGAGGGGGAGCTGTACGACCTCACCGACGACCCGCTGCAGCAGCACAACCGGTGGGACGACCCCGGGCTCCGGTCTGTCCGCGACGACCTGCTCGCCGACCTCTGGGACAACCAGCCCCCGCCGCGCGAACCGCGTTTGCAGGTCGAAGCTCCGGTCTGACGCGTCGGTAGGCGTCAACCGTGCCGCGTCTCGCGGAACGGCAGGTCTGCCTCGGGTGCCGGCTCCTTCGGCAGGCCGAGCACGCGCTCGCCGATGATGTTGCGCTGCACCTCGTCGGTCCCGCCCGCGATCGACTGTGCCGGCACCGACACGAGCACCTCGGCGACGACCCCACCCATCAGGCTGTCCGGCCCGCAGAGCATTGCGTCTGCACCGGCGAGCAACGAGTGGACCGCGGCCGAGGCCCGCGCGACGCGGCTGGCGCCGAGCTTGCCTGCTGAGCCTTCCGGTCCCGGTGGCCGGCCCCGAGCCCGGGCGGCCTGGGCACGTCTCGCCGTCCACTCCTGGGCGCGCTGGAACGCCACGAGCGCGGCGATCTCCTGCCGCGCGACCGCGTCGCCCGAACGGCCTGTGTCCCGCGCGAGCGGCACGGCGAGATCAGGCCGGCCGGCGCGCTGGGGATACCAGCGGTACGTCGCGAAGAACGCCTCCGCCTCCTGCATGGCTTCGCGCACGACGCGACCGGTCGCCGCTGCGAACACCGGCCGGCGCAGCCCGCCGAACCCGCGCTCATGGGCGAGCGTCGTCAGCGCGACCTTCCATCCGTCGCCGGCGCGGCCCACGATGTTCGCGTCCGGCACCCGCGCGTCGGTGAGGAACACCTCGTTGAAGGACGCATGGCCGTTCATCTGCCGGAGGGGGCGGGGCTCGACGCCTGGCTGGCTCATCGGGAGCACGAAGTAGGTGATGCCGCGGTGCTTCGGCGCGTCCCAGTCCGTCCGCGCCAGCAGCATCCCGTAGTCCGCGTGGTGCGCGCTCGTGCTCCACAGCTTCTGGCCGTTCACGACCCACTCGTCGCTGTCCCGCTCGGCGCGTGTGGTGAGACCGGCGAGATCCGACCCTGCCCCCGGCTCGCTGAAGAGCTGGCACCAGGTGACCTCGCCGGTCACGGTCGGCCGCAGCACCCGGCGCTTCAGCTCGTCGGAGCCGTGCTCGAGGAGGGTCGGTGCCGCGAGCCACATGCCCGAACCGACCGGCGCACCCACCGCACCCGCAGCCGCGATCTCGTCGGCGACCACCTGGTCGGCCCATGCGGGCAGACCCCGCCCGAACCAGTCGACCGGCCACGACGGTCGCGCCCATCCGGCGTCGGCGAGCAGCGCGCGCCACTCCAGCAGGGGTCGTTCGGGATCCCAGTGCTCGGCGAGCCACGACCGGATCTCGATCCGGACCCCGGCTTCGGTGGGTTCAGCCACCGAACGCGGCGCGCGCGGCGGCTCGGCCGGCCGCGGCGCGCTCGCCGAAACCGGTGGTGCCGGCGTCGCGCAACTCGACCGCCGCGTCGACGACGGCGGACAGCGCGACATAGGCGAACGACCCGCCGACCGAGATGCGGGCCACGCCGAGGTCGGCGAGCGCGGCGACCGGTGGCGAGGCCGGCGACACGAGCACGCTGACCGGACGGTCGACGGCACCCAGGACCGTGCGGAGGTCGTCGAGGTCCCACACCCCTGGTGCGAAGAGCACGTCGGCACCGGCCTCCTGGTACGCCTGCAGGCGGGCGATGGTGTCGGCCAGGTCGATCCGTCCGTGCAGGAAGTTCTCGCAGCGCGCCGTGAGCACGATGCGGTGCATGCCACCGTGGGCCGCCTCGGCCGCGGCCTCGACCCGCTCGCGCGCGAGGACCGGCTCGTAGATCGGATCGTCGGGATCCTTCGTGAAGTCCTCCACTGAGCAACCCGCGAGACCGGCTGCGACCGCGCCGGTCACCGTGGCGGCGACACCCTCGGGATCGGGCGCGAAGCAGTTCTCGAGATCGGCCGAGACCGGTACGCCGACGGCCGACGCCATCGCGGCGGCGTGGGCGAGCGCTTCGTCTCGGGTGACCGACCCGTCGAGCCGTCCGAGCGTCGCGGCGAAGCCGCTGCTCGTGGTGGCGAGTGCTTCGAACCCGAGTGACTCGAGCAGCTTCGCGGAGCCGAGATCCCAGGGGTTGGGCATCAGCAACGGCGATCCCGGCCGGTGCAGCGACGCGAACCGCGCCGCGCGCTCCGCACCGTTGGCGACCACGCCGGAGAGGCTAGCGGGACACGTCGAAGCGCACGCCCGCGATCTCGTGCGCGCCGGCGATTGCGTCGGTGCCCGGCAGCTCGAGCGCGCAGCCCACGATGCCGGACGCGTCCGGCGACGCCGGCGCGACGAAATGGATCGTCTGCGCGGCGTCGTCGAGGACGACGTCTGTGCCATCGCGGTGCGCGCCCGGACCCAGGACGGTGCACCAGCGCTCGGCGAGCGCGACCGCGTCGTCGGCCGCGAGCGTCATCGACCGGATGCCACCACGAACCTCCGGTGGCGCGCCGCCGGTCCACCGTGGTCCGCCCCACCGCCACGACTCGGGCGGCGAGGCCCAGTCGAGCGACACGATCGCACCGCCCACGTCGGACGGATGCAGGTGCGTGCCGCTGATGTCATCGAGGTCCGCGTGCCACACGACGCGCGTGCCCGCGGCGGCGGCGCGCGCCCGCGGCGCGTCCCGGTCGGCGAACTGGAAGATCGCCATGTAGCCGCCGTCGCTGCCGCGGCGGTCGAGGAACCGCGCGCCAGCGCACTCAGCGGTGCGTGGGGTGAGGATCTCGACGAAGCAGTCGCCCGCGGCGTACACGCGGTTCTCGAGCCCGAACGTGGCAACACCCGGGTCGAGGTACGGGTCGCGCAGGCCGAGTGCGTGCTCGACCGCCTCGACGACGGCGTCGAGCGTGCGCGTGATCACCGCGACCTGGCGAAGCCGGACAGGCGGCTGCATGCTCAGCCCTCGCCGTCCGGAGCCGCCGCGGCGGGCCAGTCGACGTGAACTCGGCTCGCCACGTCGGGATGGCGTTCGAGCCAGCGGCGCGCGAAGGGGCACCGGGGTACGACGATCGCTTCGTCACGCTCGGCCCGCCCGACGGCCGCGGTGACGAGCGTCCCGCCGATCCCGCGACCTTCGAGGGCTTCGGGCACCTCGGTGTGGATCAGCACCAGCCGGTCTCCCTGCTGCGCGTAGATCAGCTCCGCCATGCTGCCGTCGAGGTGCAGCTCGAGTCGGGAGGCGGCAGGGTTGTCGACGACATCGGACGCGTCAGGCACGCCCCCATCGTCGCGAAGATTTCCGCATTCGTGGGGTACGTCGCCCGCCGAGCGCTCAGGCAGTGATGCGGAACAGGTCGCGGGCGTTGCCGCCGAGGAAAGCGGCGCGGGCTCCGTCGTCGAGCGAGGCGGCGAGCGTGTCGAGGTCGGTGATGTACTCCGGCGTGTGGTCCGCGTGCGGGAAGTCGGACGCCCACATGAACCGGTTGCCGAACCGCTCGACGAGCGCGGGGATCGTCCGCTCGTCGGGGTCGCAGGAGATCCACACCCGCTCGCGGAAGTAGTCGCTCGGCTTGTGTTCGAGCGGGACGCGGGTGCCGATGAAGGTGTGCGCGTAGACCGCGTCGATTCGGTCGAGCCAGTAGCCGATCCAGCCGCCGCCGGACTCGAGCACGACCACCTTGAGGCGCGGGAACTTGTCGAAGACCCCGTAGTCGAACAGCGTCGTGAACTGGTGGCGCACACCATCCGATGCGGTGACCGACGCCAGCAACCGGAGCTGCCTCACGTTCTCCCACGCACCCATCCGCGTGCCCTTCGTCCACTGCGGCTCGAACGTGGGATGGATGGCGAACGGCACGTCGAGATCCTGCGCGGCAGCGAACACCGGATCGTTCGCCGGGTGCCCGAGCGGTCGTGCGTCGTGAGTGAACGGCGCCACGTACGCGCCGCGCGCGCCCTCACCGACCGCCCGTTCGAGCTCGCGCGCGGCCGCGACCGGATCGCTCAGCGACAGGTGCGCGGTGGGCACCAGGCGGTCGCTGCCTGCGCAGAATTCGCAGATCCAGCGGTTGTAGGCACGCGTGTACGCCTGCGACAGCTCGATGTCTTCGAGCTCGGCCTCCCACAGCAGGCCGATGGTCGTGTAGAGCACGACTGCGTCGATGTGCTCGGCTTCGAGCAGCTTCAGCCGCTCGTAGGGATCCATGCTGCCGAACGGCGCTTCGTCGAGGTACGTGCGCGCCGGATCGAGCTGCATGGCCCGCAGGTCGGGGTCACCCATGGCGCCGAGCGTCGACGGGAAGCCGCGGCGGCTCATCTTCGAGCGCCGACCACCGATCTCGAGCTCCTCGAGGCCGTTCTCGTCGACCACGATGCGCAGGGCGCGGTCGCGGTACTTGGGTTCGAGGTACTTCTCCCAGAGGTCGGGCGGTTCGAGGATGTGCCCGTCCGCGTCCACTCCGCCGTCGTAGGAGAGACGGTGGGTTTCGTGCAGCGGCTTGACCATGCCGCGCATTCAAGTCGCTCGGCGCGGCCGGCGCATCACGCCGGCGACACCTGCGCGGTGCAGAACGCGCACCGACGCGCCGCGACGGGGATCTCGCTCAGGCACTCCGGGCACTCGCGTGTCGCCGGCGCCTCGTCCTCACCCGCCTTGCGCCGGCGGATGAGCGCGTTGACCGGCTGGACGACGAGGAAGAACAGCACCGCGGCGATGATCACGAACGAGATGATCGAGTCGATCACCGCGCCGTAGCGGAACTCGGATCCACTGATCGTGAACTTCAGGTCCGCGAAGCTTGCGCGGTCACCGGGAATCGCGAGCAGGGGCGTCAACAGGTTCTGGGTGAACGAGGTCACGACCGCGGTGAACGCGGCGCCGACCGCGACCGCGATGGCGAGGTCGATCACGTTGCCGCGCAGGATGAACGCCTTGAAGTCCTTCAGCATCACGACTCCCTTCGGTCCGGTGCACGGTCTCTAGCACCTTTCGGTCCCGACTGGGCCCGTCTCAGCCCCGCGCGCACGATGCGCCCATCGCGCGGTCCTCGGCGCTCCATCCGCTGCCACCGCCTTCTGGCCAGAAGTCGCCGGTGTGCGGATCCTGCGAGTACGCCAGCGGCGCGGACCCTCTCGTGACGATCGCCTCGAGGGCGGCGAGGAACCGGTCGATGTCCTGCGCCGACGTCGACAGCCCGGCGCTGGCGCGCACCGCGCCCGGCACGTTGCGACGATCGTGGTGAAGCACCGCGTCGCGATACGCGCGGATCTCACTCGCCGACAGCCCGAGTAGCCGCATCAGGTAGGGATGGGCGCAGAAACATCCGTGGCGCACGCCGATCGCGTGCTCCGCGCTCAAGCGCGCCGCCACCAGCGCGTGATGCATGCCGTCGACGACGAACGTCGCGATCGGCAGCGTCTGCTCGTCGAGCGGCGGGCCGAGCAAGCGCACGCCCGCGATGTTCGCCAGCCCGGCTCGGAGCCGCCGAGCGAGCATGTCGTCGTGCGAGGTCACCGCCGGCCAGCCGATGTGGTCGAGGGCCTCGATCGCGGCGTCGAGGGCGACGGCACCGATCACGTTCGGCGAGCCTGCTTCCTCGCGATCGGGCGGGTCGGTCCAGGCGACCTCGTCGAGATCGACGAGGTCGACCGCGCCGCCGCCGGCGAGGAACGGGTCGCCATGCTCGAACGTCGAGCGGGGGCCGACGAGGATGCCGGCGCCGAACGGCGCGTACATCTTGTGGCCGCTCCAGGCGAGGTAGTCCGCGGCGGCAGGGAGCGGCCGGTGGGGAGCGAGTTGGGCGGCGTCGACGAGGACGGGCACTCCCGCATGGTGGGCCACAGCGACGAGCTCGTCGATCGGTGGCAGCCAGCCCGTCACGTTCGACGCGCCGGTCACCGCGAGCAGCTTCGGGCGGGGGGACGCGGCGAGCGCCGCGCGCACGTCGTCGATGCCGAAGCGACCGTCGGGGCCACACTCGACGAACCGCCGGCGGGCGACGCGCCCCCATGGCAGCAGGTTCGCGTGATGTTCGACGACGGTGGTGACGACGACGTCGTCCCGGTCGAGCTGGAGCCGGTACGCGAGATGGTTGATCGCCTCGGTGGTGTTGCGGCAGATGATCGCTACGTCGTGATCGCCGTCCGGGTCGCGCCCCGCGAACCGCATGGCGGACGCGCGGGCGTGTTCATACGCCGCCGTCGCCTGCCTCGACTTGTAGCCAGCACCACGGTGCACGCTGGAGTACCAGGGCATGAAGTCCTCGACGCGTCTGGCGACGGCGGCGAGCGCGTTGGTCGAGGCCGCGGCATCCAGGTTCAGATACGGCCGTTCGATGCCGTCGGCACAGGGCACGGAGAGGCCGTCACCGACGAGCTCGGGGAGGAGTGCGATCACGCGACCAATGCCAGCACACCCACGGCCGGGCGCGCCGGTTGGTCAGGCCGGGAGCGAAAGTGTCCCCTGCGCCCGTTCGAGCTCGAGCAGCTTCTGCTTGCGGTCGAGACCACCGCCGTAGCCGACGAGCGAGCCGGTCGCGCCGATCACGCGGTGGCAGGGGACGATGATCGCGACGGGGTTGCGGCCGTTCGCGAGCCCGACAGCCCGCGACGCGGTGGGCTGGTGGATGCGCCGGGCGATGTCGCCGTACGAGCGTGTCTCGCCATACGGGATCTCGAGCAGCGCGTTCCAGACCCGCTGCTGGAATGGGGTGCCGACGAGGCGCAGCGAAACGTCGAACTCGCGCAGCTCACCCGCGAAGTACGCGTCGAGTTGCTCGACGACGTCGCCGAACGCGTGCTCGTCCTGCATCCAGTCGGCACGGCCCACCGGAGCGTGTGCGGACTCGTGAATGTGGAGCTGTGTGAGCACGTCGTCGCCGGCGAGGGTCAGCGGGCCGATCGGGCTGTCGATGGTGCGGCAGCGGGTGGTGGTCATCGAAGGACCTCCGGGGGCCAGTGGTTGACAGGATGGTCGGTGGTCGCCCACAGGTACTGCGTGGCGTAGGCGCGCCACGGTCGCCAGCGTTCGGCGTGGGCAGCCAGGCCTGCCGGTGTCGAAGGCAGGCCGAGGTCGACGGCGGCGCGGCGCACGCCCATGTCGTGGAGCGGGAACGCGTCCGGGTCGCCGAGGGCGCGCATCGCGATGGTCTCGATGGTCCACGGACCGATGCCGGGCAGCGACGCGAGCGTCGCCCGGGCCCGCGCCCAATCGCTGCCGGCACCGAGCTCGAGCGTGCCGTTCGCCAGGGCGGCGACCAGCGCGGTGAACGATCGTCGGCGCGCCGCGGGCATCCGCAGCGTGGTCGGGTCGAGGCCGGCGAGGTCGGCCGGGGCCGGGAACACGTGGGTCAGCCCACCGGCGGGATCGTCGATGGGGGTTCCGTGCGCGGCCACGAGCCGGGCGGCGTGCGTGCGGGCGGCCGCGGTGGACACCTGCTGGCCGAGCACGGTGCGCAGCGCGCGTTCGGCTTCGTCGACCGTGCGCGCCACGCGCCGGCCCGGTGCCTTGGCGGCATGGGCGGCGAGCGCGTGGTCCTCGGCGAGCAGCTCGGTGACCGCCTCGGGGTCGGCGTCGAGGTCGAGGAGGCGCCGGCAGCGCGCGATCGCGGTGGGAACGTCGCGCATGTCGTCGAGGACGAGCTGGCAGGCGATGTGGTCAGCTCGTGGCGACAGCGCGACGATGCCGTTGCCGTTCGGCAACCGCAACGTCCGGCGGTACGCGCCGTCGCGGTACTCCTCGCAACCGGGGACCGCGGTCGCGACCAGGTGCCCGAACAGGTTGTCGGGGCACATCGGCAGCCGGAACGGCAGACGCAGGTTGAGTGCACCGGGCGCTGTCGGGTTGTTCGGGCCGCTGCCGCGGGCACGCAGCTCGGTGGGGGTACGGGCGAACACGAGCCGGACGGTCTCGTTGAACTGGCGGATGCTGGCGAAGCCCGCGGCGAACGCGATCTGCGAGAACGGCAACGTCGTGGTCTCGATGAGCAGCCGCGCCGTCTGCGCCCGTTGCGCGCGTGCGAGGGCGATGGGACCGGCGCCGACCTCCGCGAGGAGATGGCGTTCGATCTGCCGTGTGCTGTAGCCGAGGCGGCGGGCGAGACCCGCGACACCTTCGCGGTCGACGACACCGTCGGCGATCAACCGCATCGCCCGCGCGACGACGTCGGCACGGACGTTCCACTCCGGTGAGCCGGGTGTCGCGTCGGGACGACACCGCTTGCACGCGCGGAAGCCGGCCTGCTGGGCCGCGGCCGCCGTCGGGTAGAAGCGCATGTTCTTCGCGAACGGCGGCCGGACCGGGCAACTCGGCCGGCAGTAGATGCGGGTGGTGAGCACCGCCGTCACGAACCAGCCGTCGAAGCGTGCGTCTTTCGACTGCACCGCCCGGTAGCAGCGCTCGAAATCCTCGTACACCCGCACAGCGTCGCACGGCACCGGCGCCTTGGCTGGCGGTTTTGCGACATCGTGGTGGCCCCGTCTCCCTCCCGTCTGCGAGCTCCGGGTACTTGTTGCCCCTATCAGGGCGACATCGACCCGGAGTTCGCCCGAGGTTGCCCGCCGGGCCCCACGCCCCGAAGCGGAGCGGTCGCGCGGAATCCCCCGTAGGCTGCGCCGCCGTGGCCGTGCGTTCTGATCACGTCGCCGGGCTGGCCGCCGACCGCGCCGCCGGCGACCTCGCCGAGCTGGAGCCGTACCGGGGGGAGTTGACCGGGTTCTGCTACCGGATGCTGGGATCGGTGTTCGACGCCGACGACGCGGTGCAGGAGACGCTGGTCCGCGCCTGGCGAAACCTGGACGCGTTCGAGGGCCGGTCGTCGCTGCGCTCGTGGCTCTACCGCATCGCCACGAACGTGTGCCTCGACACCTTGCGGGGCCGCGGGCGCCGGGCGCTGGCGATGGACCTCGGGCCGTCCCGGACCGCCGACTCGTTCCACGGAGCGGTCCGGCCCGACGACGAGTGGATCACGCCGCTGCCCGACGCACGGCTCACGCCGCACGGCAGCGACCCCGCCGAGGTCGCGGCCGCCCGTGAGAACATCCGCCTCGCGTTCATCGCCGCGCTCCAGCATCTGCCCGGCCGTCAGCGCGCCGTGCTCATCCTGCGTGAGGTGCTGCGCTGGCAGGCGAGCGAGGTGGCCGAGCTGCTCGACTCGAGCGTGGCGTCGGTGAACAGCGCACTGCAGCGCGCCCGCGCCACCTTGGCGGCCCGCGAGGTCGATCCGGCGGCGTCGAGGTCCGACACGGTCGGGATCGATCCAGCCGACCGCGCCCTGCTCGACCGCTACGTCGATGCGTTCGAGCGCTACGACATCGACGAGCTGGTGACGCTCCTCCACGAGGACGCGATCATGTCGATGCCTCCGTACGACTTCTGGCTGCAGGGGCCCGCGGAGATGGCGCGGTGGTTCCTCGGCAACGGCGCCGGCTGCCGGGGCTCACGGCTGGTGGCCACCCGAGCCAACGGCTGCGCCGCCTTCGGCTCCTACCGGATCGACCCGGAGGGTGGACACGCGCCGTTCGCCCTCCAGGTCCTGGAGGTGGAAGGCGACCGCATCGTCGCCCACCACAACTTCGTGGGTCCCGAGCTGTTCGGGGTCTTCGGCCTACCCCCCCACCTCGACGACTGAGAACTGGCGACTGATGTGCATCGAGCACCGGATTCCGGTGCTCGATGCACATCAGTGGGCCCGAGAGCGCTCGACGCCCAAGCCGTTCACGGCCGCTCCCAGCGCACGACGTCGTCCACCCGCCCGGTCTCCACGTCGAACACGAAACCGGCGACGACCTTCACCGGCGCGAGATACGGCGTCGACGTGAGCACCTCGATGTCCGCGGCCAGCGCGGCCTCGTGGTCGTCGATGGTCAGGAATCCGAGCTCCGCGCCGGTCAGCTCGCGCAGCTCGTCATCGGTGACGCCGGTGAGCCCGCACTTCGTGTGCTGCATCACCACCACCGTGTCGACACCGAGCACATGGGTCGCGAGCGCGAGGCTCCGCAACACGTCTTCGGTGACCCGGCCACCGGCGTTGCGGATGACCATGGCCTCACCGAGATGCAAGCCGAGCGCGGCGAAGACATCGATGCGCGCGTCCATGCATGTGACCACGGCCAGGCGTCGCCCCGGCGTCGCGTTGCCGGTGTTGGCGCGCGCCGCCGCATAGGCATCGTTGGCGTCGAGCAGGCGTCGGATCTCGGCCATTGCCCGCCCTGGCTACCCCGCGACGTTGGCCACGCGCAAGTACACGGCTGCGTGCGACCGTCAGCCTGGCGCCCAGAGCAGGCTGACACCGCGCGGCAGGCCTCGCACCGCGAGCGCGTCCCCGTCGACCTCCACGCTCACCCGCCCCTGCCCGAGCGGGACGTCGGCCAGGTGCAGCGACGTCGATCCGGCGGGAAGGACCGGGTCCATCGCGACGGTCCCGTTCGGCAGGTCGGGTTCGAGCCCGAGCAGGGCGCGCACGACGAGTAGCGGCGAGGCGGCCGACCAGGCCTGGGGCGAGCACGACGACGGGTACGGGACGGGCGCGGCGAACTCATCACGGGTCAGGCCCGCGAACAGCTCGGGCAGCGTGCCGCCGAACACGCTGGCGGCTGCGAGCAACGCCGTCGCGAGCTGCAGCGTCTCGTCGACGTGGCCGGCCCGGCGGAGCCCTGCGAGCGCGATCGCGGTGTCGTGCGGCCACACCGATCCATTGTGGTAGCTGAGCGGGTTGTACCGCGCCATCGTGGTCGCGAGCGTCCGGATCCCCCAGCCGGTGAACAGCTCGGGCCCCGTGAGATGACGGGCGATCGCCTTGGTCATCTCCGGGTCGCGCACGATCCCCGTCCACAGGCAGTGACCCATGTTCGACGCGACCGCGTCGACCGGCCGGTCCTCGTGGTCGAGCGCGAGCGCCACGATCTCCTGGTCGGGCAGCCAGAAGTCCTGCTCGAACTGCTGCTGCAGCGCTTCGGCGCGGCCGCGGCGGGTCGTCGCGGTGACGTTGTCGCCCCGCGCCTCGGCGAGGTCCGCGCCCCCGAGCCAGGCGGCGTATGCGTACGCCTGCACCTCGCACAGCGTGATCGGCGCCTGCGCGAGCTCGCCGTTCGCGAACGAGATGCTGTCGAAGGAGTCCTTCCAGCCTTGGTTGACGAGCGAGCTCTCGTGGCGGGCCGCGTATTCGATGTAGCCGTCGCCGTCGGGATCCCCGGGGCCAGCCATCCAGTCGAGCGCGGCGTCGACTGCGGGCAGGACCGGGGCCAGCACATCGAGCGGGGTGCCCCACTTCCACAACTCGTGGACGAGCATGACGAACAGCGGGGTGGCGTCGACGCTGCCGTAGTACACGGACCCGTCCTTCAGCGCGAGCGAGCTCCCGGACGAGAAGCGCACCTCGTGGAGGATCCGCCCCGGTTGCTCCTCGGTCTCGGCCACGTCGTCACGCCCTTGCAGCCGGGCCAGGACACGCACGGTCGCCAGGGCGAGCTCGGGATCGACCAGCAGCGCCATCCACGACGTGATCAGCGAGTCACGACCGAACAAGGTCATGTACCAGGGCGCGCCGGCTGCGATCAGCGGCTCGTCCGCGTGGTCGGGATCGAACAGCCGCAGCCCGCCGAGGTCGTCGGCGGCGCGGTCGAAGGCGGCGGCGAGCCCGGGGATGTCGCTCTGGATGCGCGGCACGGTCCGCTGCCAGTGGGCCTGCTGCTGCGACGGTGCCGCGGTCTGCGTGGGCTCGCCGCACCGGTACTGCGGCTCGACCTCCTCGCCGCCGCGCACCGCGGCGAGCTCGAGGCAGGCGCGCCAGTCTTCGTGCGGCGCGAGTTCCACCTGCCAGGTGATGACGCCCTCTTCGGCAACGTCGCCGGTGGGCTGGGTGCGCACGACGAGCCCGCGCCGGTGGGCTTCGTCGCCGAACACGAGCGCGTCGTCCTCGACCTTGGCGAGCGTGGAGGGCGAGTGGTTGGCGCGACCCTCCTTGACCGCGAACAGGTGGGCGAGGTCGGCACCGACGGTCACCGCGACCTCGACGGTGCGATGGCTTGGCAGCAGGTTGCGGACCGACACGTCGACCCGCATCCCTCGCCCGACGTGCAGCTCGCGGCGCACCAGGATGCTGCGGTCCGGCGAGCGGGCGACGAAGAGCGCCTCGAACGGCGACGGCTGGGTGACCGCCAGCGGGGAGGGCACCACGCCGTCCACCGTGAGCGTGAGCTGGGAGCACACGCGGGTGTCGGCGACGAAGAGGCCCTCGACACCACCGGGCACGATGTCGCCGGCGGCGTCGCAGATCGCGAAGCTCGCGCCCTCGACCAGCCGGACCGTCGCGGGCGGGATCGGCTCGCTCTCTTCGCCGAACCGCACGGTCGCCGCAGCGGCGGCCCGCGGCGAGGTCATGTGGCGAGGGCGACCTTCACCGACACCGGCTCGCCGACCGCCACCCGCTCGTACAGCTCCAGGTGGTCCTCGACCATCCGCTCGCGCGAGAACCTGACCAGCGCCTCCTTGCGGCACCGGGCCCGGTCGATCTCGTGGACGTGCTGGACGGCCTCGACCAGCGCCTCGTCGCTGTCGCGGACGTAGCCGGTGGTGCCGTCGTCGATCAGCTCGGGCGCCGACCCACGAGCAGTGGCGACGACGGGAACCCCGGACGCGAGCGCTTCGATCATCACCATGCCGAACGGTTCTGCCCACGCGATCGGGTTCAGCAGGCACCGAGCGTGGGCCAGGAATTCCAGCTTGGCAGATCCGGCGACCTCACCGACGTATTCGATGTCGCCGCCGAGCAGCGGCTCGACCTTCTCCTTGAAGTACTCCCACTCCGCCGGTTCGCACAGCTTGGCGGCGATGCGCAGCGGCACACCGGCCGCCCGGGCGATGTGGATGGCGCGGTGCACCCCCTTGTCGGGGCTCATCCGGCCGAGGAACGCCACGTAGTCGTCGGGGTGGCGGACGAACCGGAACCGTTCCACGTCGACGCCGTGGTGGATCACCGCCGCGATCGGCAGATCCCCGGCCGACGCCGCGTGGTGCTCGGAGATCGCGATCACCGGCACGCGCGGCGCGATGGCGCGGTACAGGTCGTACAGCGGCACCTCGAAGGGCCCGTGGTTCGTGGTCACGACCGGCAGGCCGAGGTTCAGCGCGTACAGCGGCCCGGTCAGCGTGTGGTCGTGCACGACGTCGGGCTGCCAGGCGCGGATCGTGTCGTAGGCGTTGACGACGTGATGCAGCTCGGTCGCGGTGTCGGTCCGGACCGTGCCAATGGCCTCCGCGAACGCGTACGCGCGCGGAACCGGGCAGGTGCTGTCACCCGTCGTGTACAGCAGGACGTCGTGGCCCGCCTCGGCCAGACCACGCGCCAGGGTGTCGAGAACGGCCTCCGTCCCGCCGTAGCCGTTCGGGGGCACGGGCAGCCAGGGCGGAGCAACGATGGCGATGCGCACTAAGGGCTCCTCGTCGAAGAACGGTCTGTTGTCGGACAAGGCGCCGTCGGGCGACGGCTCTTCGTTGGCGACGGGATTCTAGAAGAGCGACCTCACGGCGCCACGTCGAGCTTCGGTGCGACCGCGCCGACGAGTCCGGCGACCTCGACGAGATCGTTCGCGAAAATGTCGCGCGATCGCAACAGCAGTCGCGGTTCTCTCCGCCGCTGACGCGGATAGATGGAGTTCCCGTGCAGATGTGGTCACTCGCGCTCGTCGCGGGATCGGCCTGTGCTGCGTACTGGGCGAGCGGACGCCCGCGCCGCGAGGTGCCGTCCCGCGCAGAAACCATGCGCGTGCTCGGCGAAGTGGTCCGGCGCGCGCCCCACACCCGGTTCGAACTCGAGCCCCCGACGACCGACGAAGCACTCGAACCGACCGTGCGGCTGATCGAGCACCGCCCGATCCAGCCGCTGCCGCCGGACGCGGCGCCGCCAGCGCGCCGGGCCCGCGCCCAGTCACGGTCGATGTCACCCGCCGCGATCGCCGCCCGGCGCGCCCGGGCCGAACAGCGAGCCGGTACCCATGACCGCCCGCCGGCTCTGCGCTGCCCGGCGCCGGCGTTGCGGGCCGTGGTGGTCGATGCCACGGTGATCGACGCCACCGAGGCGGGCTCGGAAGCACCGCAGGAGCGAGACCCGGCCGCCGTCGCGCGGCCGCACCGGCGGCGCCGGGCCGCGCTCGGGTCGCTGCGGGTGTCTCCGCGGTTGGCGGCGGGCGCCGCTGCGGTCATCCTGGCCGTGGTTGGGCTCCTGGTCAGCCGCCCCGCAACACACGCGGCGCGACCGGCCCTGGCGACGCGACCACAACAGGCCGCGCCGGCCACCGCCGTCACCACACCCCCGCCGACGATCCCCGCGCTCGCCGCACCCCCGGTCCGGGCTGTCGTTCCGGTCCAGGGCACCCACGCGACGGTCGACACCCCGACGACCTTCGACCTTCGACTCGACGCGACGGCCCGGTGCTGGGTCCGCGTGACCGGCGGCGACACCGGAGGCGTGCTCCTGGAGGAGACGTTGCAGCCCGGAGATCAGCGCACGGTGCATGCGAGCGCGCCGGTGCATCTGCGCGCTGGCGCGATCCAGGGCCTCACGATCACCGTGAACGGCCGCGCCGTCGTGCTCGACGGTGCACCAAGCGGCCCGCTCGACGTCGACTTCCGGCCGACGTCGGCGTGAGATGGCTCAGCGCCGGTCGAGCACCGTGACGCAGCTCGGCCCGGCATCGGGCGCGCTGGCCAGCCGGTGCAGCACCGCCCGCACGGGCTCGACGGTGAGGCTCGCCGCGCCGGCACCGATGGATCCGGCGCCGTCGACGATCAGGCAGTAGGCGCCGCCATCGGGCGCCGGCCACAGCAGCGTGACCGTCGAGCCGCGCCCGACGTTCGCCGCGGTGGTCTTGCCGACCTCGGCGGCGACCTCGCCGTCCGCGAAGCTGACCCGGGCCGACACGACGTGGGGCTTGCCGTCGTCGCCGACGGTGGTCACGAAGGCGGCCGGGCCGAACTCGTCGATCTTCGCCTGTAGGTCGGCCAGCTCCACCGCCACGCTCACGCGACCAATCGTACGCGCCCGGGGGCCGGGTCCGTCCGGCGCGTAGGTTGCTGGTCATGCAGCCCTTCGCCACCGAGATCACGCTCACCGGCCCGTTCCGTTCCCCGGCACAGATGCTCGCCGCGCAGGAGTACGCCGGCCAGCGCAGCGTCCACGACGAGTCCACCGCGAGCGGTCTCGGCCTGCCCGGCGCGCCGATCGAGGCCCCGACGCACTTCAGCCAGTTCGATCCGCTCGCCGCGCTCGTCTGGGGCGCGGACTGGTTCGAGCGCGGCTGCATCAGTGCCCACTTCAGCACGATGGTCGTCGAGGGCGAGGAGGTGCAGGCGAGCCTCACCACCAGCGGCACGCGAAGTGGGCGCATCGCCGCGACCAAGCGCGACGGCGCGACCGTGCTGTCGGGAACGGCGTCGGTCGGGCCCGACAACCCCGAGACCGAGCTCGAGGCGCGGCGCGCCCGCCAGCGCCCGCCGAGCGAGCTGTTCGTGATCGACCAGCTCGAAGTCGGCATGCAGCGCGATGCCGGCATCGTGACGGTCGATCACGGCACCGTGAACGGATCGCTGTATCCGTTCTCCCTCGACGACAAGCTCGCCCGCATCACCGAACCGCACCCCTGGTACACCGAAGACGGCGGGCGCGACTCGCCATGGGGCCGGCCGGTTCTGCCGATGGAGATGATCAGCGTGCTCGCTCACAAGACGCCGATCGGCTGGCCGATCCGCTCACCCGCGCTCGGCCTGTTCCTCGACCTGGAGATCCGGCTGGTGGCCGGGCCGGTGTTCGCCGGCCAGCCCTACCGCGTGCGCAGCGAGCTGGTCGGCCTGGGCGAGAGCCGGCGCACCGAGTCGTACTGGACGCGCACGACGATCGGCGACGGTGACACGACGGTGGCCGTCGTGCTGCTGCACTCCGGGATCTTCAAGGAGTCCTACCCCGGTTACCCGGTGGACCGGCTCCCCGGAGGCAGGTGAGATCCGCGATGGACTATCTGTCGGCGATCCGCAACGAGAGCGACCGGTTCTACGCCACGGCGGAGGCTGCTGACCCGCAGCGCCGGGTGCCGAGCTGCCCTGACTGGAACGTCGCCGACCTCGTGTGGCACCTCGGCACCGTGCACTGGTTCTGGGGCACCGACATCGAGCTGGGGGCTCGCGAACCGTCGGAGATCCTCCAACGGACGCCGGCACGCCCCGAGGGGTACGCCGAGCTGGTCGCATGGGGGCGCACCCAGGCCCAGCGCCTGGTCTCGACCCTCGGCGAACACGACGACGGCGAAGTCGCCTGGACGTGGTCGCCGCCGAACCAGACCGTCGGCTTCGTCCGCCGGCACCAGGTGCAGGAGGCGGCGGTGCACCGCTGGGACATGCAGAACGCGGTGACCGGGGCGGCGGATCCGATCGACCCGCAGGCCGCGTCCGATTCGCTCGACGAGCTGCTCGCGGTCACCCTGCCCCTCGGCGTCACCGAGGACGAGCCGCTGGCCGGTCTCGTCCACATCCACTGCACCGACACCGACGGCGAGTGGCTCGTGCACCCGAACGGCAGGGTGGAACCCGTCCACGCGAAGGGCGATGTCGCACTGCGCGGCACGGCATCGGATCTGTTGCTGGCGGCCTACGGCCGCGTCGGTCTCGACACCATCGACGTCTTCGGCGACCCGTCGCTGGCCCGCACCTTCCTCGACCGCCTCGAGATGCGCTGAGACCCATCCAATGTTGGTGCACTTGTGCCCCTATAGGGGCACAAGTGCACCAACATTCCAACGGACCATTCATTCGAACGGACCATTCAGCCGGACGACGGTGGGGGCGGCTCGGTCGTCGTGGACGGCTCGGTCGTCGTGGACGGCTCGGTCGTGGGCGGCTCGGTCGACGTCGTGGGCGGCTGGGTGGTCCGCGGACGAGTCGTCGTCGTCGACGACGGCGTCGACGGCCTCGATGAGGCCGGCTCCGCCGTCGTGGGCACGGGCGCGGTGGTCGCCGTGGTCGCGGTCGTCTCGGTCTCGGGCGCGGCCGAGGTGGGCGGGCGCGTCAGCTCCGTGCCGAGCACCGTGACGGCGGTGGAGCTCGACGTGGTGCCACCCTGGTCGCTGCCCGGCAGCCATCCGGCGAGGTCGGCCACGACGACCAGCGCCGCCGCGGCACACAGCCACCAGAACCACCGCCCATCGCGCACCACGCGCGGGCGACGCTAGCCCGCGGCGGTGTTCGCCACCGAACCGGCTGCGGCTACGGATTCTTCGAGCAGTCGACCGGCGCGCAGGGGATCCTCGAGAGGTTGGTGACGCAGAGCTCCATCTCGATGAAGTTCAGCGGCTGGCCGAGCGTGTTCGTGTCGAACACGACACCGGTGATCTGCTCGGTGCAACCCGAGTCGCCGGAGTAGGAGCTCCCGCACCGCGTGCCGCCCGGGATGTTGCCGCCTTGCGAGCCGGTGCACGGCCCACCCGACGGCGGGCCGTTCCAGAAGGTCTGGAACATGGCCTCGGCCGAGCTGGTGGCGGGATCGGCGAACAGGCACCCATCGTGATGCTTGGGGATGCCACCGCCCGAATCACAGGGTGTCTCGTCGAACGGTTCGGCGTTGGTCGACGAGACCCAGTGGTACACCTTGTGGAAGCCGTCGTTGCAGCGAGCCACGTAGCAGTCGTTCGTGGTCTTCATCGCGAGCTTGATCGGCGTGACCGAGCGTGAGAAACCGAGCGACGCGAAGCTGGCCCCCGATTGCACGTTGTCGCAGACCGTGAGGAGCCCGTTCTGGACGAGGCAGTCGAAGTCGAGCCGGGTCACCTCCGGGCCCGGCTGGAGGCACTGGTTCTGGCACGTCTGCGCGTTGCCCGGCGCGAACTTCGCGTAGACGATGGCGCCGTCGCACGTGCACCCCTTGCGGCCCGCCCAGGCAGCAGCCGTACCCGTCGACAGGAACGGCGCCGCCCAGACCACCCCGCCGGCCACGGCCGACGCCTTCAACATCTCCCGGCGGGTCATCCCCATCTGAATCGCCTCCGCACCGCGCTCTGCCTGCGTTTGCCTGTCGCGCTCCCGGACAAGGTACACGATGAGTGACGGATGGGAAAGAGGGCCATCACGGAACGTGGTACCGAGCCCGGGCGTGGCCGCTCCCGGACCGCGTTCGGTGATCTCAGGCCGTCATCAGCCCCCGGAGCAGGGCTTCCGCGCCGTCGAGGCCGTCGAGCACCAGCCGGCGGCACGCCGCATTCCGGACAACCCCGGCGAGCAGGTCGAAACCGCGCACGCCCGCCTCGGACCCGTTGAACGCGAGCGGAAGGAGCCGCTCGAGTGCCTCGGCCCGCGACAGGGGGCCGAGGCACGCCGTCGATCCGGCCGCCACCTCGGGGAACACGATCGCCGCGACTTGCGCCGGCGCCGGGCCGGCGACCGCGCCGATCGTGGACGGCAGCACCAGCGTCAGGTCCGGCACCAGCGACCCGGCGGCGTCGGGCCAGCGGCCGAGCGCCTCGGGGACGAGCCGCGTCGACGGCTCTTCGAGCGCGAGCGGCCTCGGGTAGGGGTGCACCATCCCGAGCGGGTCGAGCGGGGCGACCTCGTCGGACAGGTAGCGCCAGCCGGCGAGCGCGAGCGACGCGACGAGCGTGGTCTTGCCCGCACCGGATCTGCCGGGCAACAGCACGGCGCGACCGTCGACCGCGGCGACCGCGGCATGGACCAGCAGGTGTTCGGTGCCGGCGGTGAGGGCGACCATGTTGAGGTACCAGACCAGCGATCGGGCGGTCTCGGGCACGGTCTCGTGCACGATCACGCGCACGCCGTTGCGGTACACACACCAGCGGCCTTCGACCCGAATGACATGCAGCTGCTCGGTCTGCTCCGGCGCCTGCGGGAACGCCTCGACGAACGCGTCGAGGAACGCTCCGAGCGCTCGGCTCTCGCACTTGAGCGTCACGCCCGCGCCGAGCAACTGCCGCGGGCCGATGCACACCGCGTAGTCGCGACCGTCGAGCTGGTCGGTCGGGATCGCCGCCGGCACGGCATCCACGGTGCGCGCAGGCTCGCCCGGTGTCATGGTCACGTCGCGCGCCCGCGGCCCACGAGCGCGTCGACCACCGCGCCGGGGTAGGTGGGGAACATCGACGTGGCGCGCACCTTGGTGAACAGCGCCGCCATCGTCCGGATGACGCCCTCGTCGAGCCGCGTGATGCCGTCGACGACGTCGAGCACGCCGACCCGTGTCGCCGTCGCGCGGGACAGATCACCCCATTGCGCGAGCTGGCTGAGGAAGACCCAGCGCTCGATCGGGTACCGGCCGGGCTCGACGGTGGGTTCGATCCGCCGGCGCGCCGCCCCGCTCACCACGAGCGGCAGCGCGCGGTCGTCGGTGTCGAGCGGTTCGTCCACCACCAGCTCGGCGCGCGCCAGATCGACAAGCGCCCGCGGCGAGTCGACCGAGACGTAGCCCATCCCCCGCAGCCGCCGGTCCTCGATGCGCAGATCGTCGCGGAACGTCTCGGGCATCAGCACCGCGACGCCGTCGTGGACGAACGGCAGGGCTCGGACGAGGACCAGGCCCTCGGGTGGATGGAGGTGGGCCGACAGGTGCCGGAGCACCGCCCGGACGAGCCGGTCAGGGTCGAACGAGCGCGCCGCGACGCAACCTCCCCAGTAGAGCAGGTGCGCGCGGTGTGGATCGCGCGAGAACTGGACCGAGAAGTTGCGCGGTGCATCCGGGTCATCCACCACGTGGCGGCCGAGGAGCTGGCGAAGCCCGGACGCGGCCGCCTGCGAGTTGGCGCGGATGCCCGCCCGAACGCCTCCGAGATCGACGGTGCACGAGTCCACCCACACGAGGTGGTCGACGGTCTGCCCTCACGGGGCGGGCGGGTCGACGAGGTAGTCCGGCCGCCAGAGGCCGTCGTCGCCCGGCTCCGGCCGGGCGCGTCGCGGCGCCGGGTCGCTCCAGATCCGTTCGGGCGGGTCGACGCCTTCAAGCAGGCCGAGACTGCAGAGGGCCTCGAGCAGGTGCCCGAGGTCTTCGCCCACGACCTCCCGCGGGGTGTCGAAGGCGGCGGCGACGTCGTCGATCAACTCGTCGACCGTCGCCTCGCCGTCGAGGAACGGCCATAGGATCGTGCCGACCGGGTTCAGCTGGCTCAGGCGGTCAGTGCGCGGATCGACGATGAGCAACTCGCCGTCGATGTCGATCGTGATCAGCTCGACGGCGCGCTTGGGCCTCGACGAGCCTTCGATCGTGTTCGGCTGTCCCGACTCGCTCACCGGTGACCTCCCACCGCGACTCAGGGTACGTGGCCCCGGGCGGGGCGCTGGTAGATCAGACCGGCGGCCGCGAGACGTTCGAGGAACGGCGCGACATCCTCTCGCACGCGCTCGATGGGTGCGTCGAACACGTCGGCGAGCACCGCGAGCAGCTCACCGATCGACACGCCGTCGCCCATGGTCGACCAGATCAGCGAACCGATGCGGTCGAGGCGGACGACCTGCGAGGTCCGCGGATCCCACACGACCCGCTCGCCGTCGAGCTCCGCTTCGGCCAGCCCTTCGCGCCGCAACCACACGGTCTGGTCCGAGAAGTCAGCGTTCATTGGAGCCTCGGCCGAGGCGGAGCCGGACCGGCCGGAGGCCCCCGAGCAGCTCGACCGCACCCGCGCGCCACTCGTTCGGCCGTCCCTCGCGCGCCCGTGCGGCGCGGTAGGCGGGCGCCGGGCGCAGCAGCGCCCGCAGGTAGCGCGCCGCGTCCGGGCCGGGAAGCGCAACCGCACCCGAGAGGAGCTCGAGCGTGTTCGTGCCACCTTGTGACCGGTAGCAGCGCAGCGCGATCCGCTCGCGGCGGCCCGGCGCGCGCGACCGGATACCCGGCGCGACCCCCGCCAGGTCGACGCCCAGCGTGTCCTCGCACAGGCCGAGCGCGGCGCGCACGACGCCACCACCGCGCCCTGGCGGCGCGAGCCGCGCCAAGCGCGCGCCGTCGAAGGCGTGCGACGTGGCGAGGACGGCGACATCACGAAGCGCCACCAGGCGCGGGCGCTCGTCGCCGAGCACCGCGTTGAAGCACGCGTTCACGAACCGTCCCTCGGCATCGAGCGCGGGCAGCGACGAGCCACCGAGCGGGAACTGGTCGGTCCTCGCCCACAGCTCCGCCAGGTCGACCAGGAACCCGAACGCGCCGAGCGCGATCGTCCGGTGGACGTCGATCTCGTGGCCGGCGGGACCGGCGAGCGAGATCTCCTTGGCGAAGCGCTCGTCGAAGCCCGGAACCCGCTCCGGCAGATCGCGCGCGAAGCCGAGCGTGCCGAGCGCAGCGACCGCCGCCGGCAGATGCTCGCCGGGAACGAGCAGATCGAGGTCGGCGTAGTGGCGCAGCACCGGATCCCGTTCGTCGAGGTGCGCGACCGCCGGGCCCTTGAGCACCGCGAAGCGAACGCAGGCCTGCTCCAGGACGGCGGCGACTTCGAGCAGGATCCGCTCGACGCGCACCACACCGCGCGCCCCTTGGGCCGCGGCCCGCTCCGCCTGCGCCGCCTGCTCGCTGGTCGCGGGGAACTCCTGTCGTGCGATCGCATGGTCGAGGAGGCCGGCCATCCGCTCGCGCTGGATGTCGAGCAGCAGCGTCGCCCACGCGTCGTCGTCGAGCGGCGCTGCCGGTGGCCGGCGGGTGCTGGCCAGGCCGTGCGCGGCGACGGCGAGCAACGCACCGTCCGTCTGCCGGGTCGGTGCCCCCGGCTTCATTCGCAGCATTCGACCGCACCCTGCTCGACGAGCCACGCCAGCAGGGCGCCGAGATCCGCCTCGATGAGTGCCTGCGGTCGATCGAACACGCTCGCCAGGTCGGCCGCCAGCTCACCGGCCGCGACCGGCTCGGCGAGCCCGTCCCACACGACGGCGGCCACCCCGTCGAGCTCGAGCGTCGTGCCGGTGGACGGCGAGTTCACCACCGCGCGCCGGCTCGTCCGTTGCCACAGCGCGCCAGGCGAGCGGCGATACACGGCGCTCGAGCCCATCAACGCGTTCCCGGCGCGTGCTCGAGCGGCGTGCCCGCCGGCGCGCTCGTCAGCAACCCGCGCCAGCCCCCCTCCTCGGTCCGGTGGAACGGTGGCAGGCACACCAGGACGAGCGCCAACGGCAGCACCTGCACGCGCTGGCGGGTGAGCACGCCGAAGTTCGCGAAGCTCGCGAACCCGTAGATGAACACCACCGAGTACACGCAACAGAGCAGCACGTAGGGTGTTCGCAGGAACGAGCGCACCGCGCCGACGACCCTGCGCCACGACAGCACGAAGGTCACCAGCAGTGCCGAGCCCTCCACCGCGGCGATCACCGCTTGCGCGTTGTGCGCCTCCCACGGGAAGGGTCGGAACAGGACCGAAAGCATCGCCATCGGGAACCTCGACGGAGAGAAGTCGGTCTTCGGGGTCCCGCTGTCGAACGACGAGCCGCCTTCGTTGGTCTGGCGCGCGGCGCGCTGGAGGGTGAGCTGCACCGAGTCGGAGTTGAACGTGTCGAGCTCGAAGAACGACTCGGTCTGGTTCAGCACGACGATCAAGCCGAGGCCGCACACGAGGATCACAGCGAGCTTGCCGATCGGCGCGGTGATCTTCGCCGACTTCGGCGGCCGGCGCAGCAGGACAGCCATCAGGATCGCGATCGCGAGGATCAGCGCGATGTGCGGGCGCGCCTCGGCGACCGCGAACAGCCCGGCGGCACCGGCGATCAGGCCGCCACGCCGGTGAGTGAGCAACCGGGCCGCGCCCCACACCGCCAGCCCGAGGCCGAGGGTCATCCATGCCTCCTTGCCGATGCTCGACGGCCAGAACAGCAGCGAAGGCAGGAAGAACACGAGCACCGCGTACCGGTGCCGGTCGCCCTCGGGGCAGGCCGTGACGAAGGCCCGGTAGAAGAACCAGAGACCCCAGAAGCCAAACCACGAGAACACGAAGAAGCCGCCCAGCTCGGATGGGCCGGTCACCGAGTACACGAGCCCGGTGAGCCACTTGATGAACGCCGTCCCCGCCTGGCCTTCGACGTGGGGGAACACGTTGCCGGACCGGATCTGCCGCGCGATCGCGGTGCCGGCGTCGTGATACGTCGCGGCGTCAGCGTTGCCGTCGTAGACCGCGAACACGACCGCGAAGCGCACGACCGCGGACACCAGCTTCAACGCGAAGGCCCACGGGATCAGCGTCTTGACCCATCGGTCCTCCTCGCAGCGCACGGCCCAGCGCACCAGCGGGATCGACACAACGGCGAGAACGCCCACGACGAGTACGCCGCCCCACGTCTCATAGGCGGTGTGGTCGACGGCCCACCCGAACAGGCCGACCAGCGCGCCGACCGTGACGACGCCGGCGATGGCCATCTTGTCTGCGGGATGCAGTCGATTGCTGTCCCGCGGCCCGAAGGGTCGTCTCAACCGGGCCGGGGCATCAACCGCCATCGTCGTCGTGACTCTTGCGCCGGCGGCGCGACAGACGCGATCGACCGTGCTTCTCCCGCGACGTGCCGGACAGGTAGTGGTAGTAGGAGCTGTACGAGTTGTACCGGCTCTCCGGCTCGGGCCCGCCGACGAGCACGACGCCTGACACCGCCGCGCCCAGCCGCTGCAACAGGTCGCGGGTGCGCGTCGCCGCGTCCCGGGTCGTCTTGTTGCTCCGGCAGACGATCACCGTGGAGTCCGCCGCCGGGATCAACTCGACCGCCTCGTTCGTGACCAGCAGCGGCGGTGTGTCGACCAGGACGATGTCGGCGAGCTTGCGGGCCTCGTCGAGAATCGACCGACCGTGTGCCGCGACGTCGCCGTGGCGCTCGTCACCGGTTCCGTGGGTCACGATCGACACTCGGTCGAGCATGGTCGGCTGCACCACGTCGGCGAGTGTGGTCGGGTAGGGCGTGTCGGCAGTCCGGAGCACGTCCATGATCCCGCGGCCGCCGACCGACCCGAAGAAGTGATGGATGCTCGGCCGGCGGAAGTCGTAGCCGAGCACGAGCACGGTGCGGCCGCTCTCCGCGAACGCGGCGGCCAGGTTGGCGACCGTCGACGTCTTGCCATCACCGGGCGAGGCCGAGGTGACGAGGACCACCCGCGGCTGGTCCAAGCCGACGTCGCGTGCCTCGCCCGCCGGGGCTTCGACCGCGCCAGGCACCGTCTCGTGCTGGAGCACGTGGCTCGGCATCAGCAGCAGCGCGGCCCGCAGGCTCCGGTAGCGCTCGGCCAGCGCCGAGCCCGGTTCGGTGACCGTGTAGATCACCGACGTCCCCCGCACCTCGGGGACCTCGGGGACGTTGGCGACGACCGGCAGGGCGAATGCCTGCTCCACGCTCTCGCGCGTGACGAGGCGGGTGTCGAAGCGCTCGAGCACGAGGACGAGCACGGCGCCGAGGACCAGGCCGAGCACCCCGCCGAACACCGTCCGCACCCCGCGGCTGTTCGGCGCGCTGATCCCGCCGCTCTTGACCGAAGCGAGGTCGGCTTCGGCGGGCTCGAGAACCTTGACGCCAGCGGTGGCCGTGGGTGCGGTCAACGCCTTCTGCAGCTCGCTGAACGCGGCGCCGTACTGGCTCTGGACCGCGCTGCGCTGCGCTTCGAGCAGCGTCGCGGAGGGGCTTCCGGCCCCACCCGCGGCCGCGATCTGGCGGTCGAGGTCGGCGAGCTGCGCCTGGAGCTGGTTGACCTGGTCGTTGAGCTGCTGGGTGGACTGCTGTCGCTCGGCCTGCGCCTGCTCACCGAGGTAGGCGATGGTCTCCTCGACGAACGCGTTGGCGATGTCGGCAGCCTCTTCCGGCGAGGAGCCCGTCGCGGTCACCGTGAGCGTGCCGAGCTGGTCGTCGAGGTCGAACGCCAGCGAGCGAGCGAGCCGCAGCGGGTTGCCCTGGTAGCCGATCCGCTTCGCCACCCGATCGGGCACGTCGCCGGTGCGCATGAAAAGCTGCACCGACGTCAGCGCGGGCGCGTTGTCGGCGCTGGCGTCGCGCACGATAGTCGCGTCGGACACGTACTGCACCGCGCCGCCGCTCGAGCGCGACGGGGTCGTGACGAGCGCGGCGACCGCGGCGACGATCGCGCAGGCCGCGACCAGCCGCCACCGGCGGCGGAAGAGCCGGAGGTATTCGATCGGCTCCATCAGCCGTCCGCGCTGTTCGTCATGCCGTCGACGATGGTACCGAGCGGCCTCGAACCCGATGCCGCGCGGGCGACGGCCCCGGCGTTGTCGTGCACCCGCACGAAGGCCTCCGCCACGCGTCGAACGGTCGCGGCATCCATGTGCGACCACAACGGCGGGCTCAGCGCCGATGCCGCCAGCTCGTCGGTGACCGGCAGCGGCCGAGGCGTGGCCCATCGCGCCGCGTACGCCTGCTGGCGATGGATCGGGGGATGGTAGTAGCGCCGGCTGTCAATGCCCTCGGCCCGCAGCGCGAGCTGCATCACGGCGGCGTCGACGCCGAAACGGCGAGCGTCGATGACGACGGTGAGATCCTTGAACGTCGACCGGTCGCCGGGCGGGGGCACCACGACCCGGATGCCAGGCAGCCCGTCGAGCTCGCCGGCGAAGACGCGGGCGAGCTCGTTGCGGTGCTCGATCCGCTCGTCGAGCCCGTCGAGCGACGCGAGTGCGACCGCGGCGTGCAGCTCAGACAGGCGCGCGTTGAGCCCCGGGAAGCGGCAGTCGTAGTCACCTGGGTTGCCGTAGTCGCGGCCGATGCGCAGCGCGCCCGCCAGCGCGGGGTCACCGGTCGTGACGATGCCGCCCTCGCCTGCGACGACGACCTTCGTCGGGCTGAGGCTGAACACCTCGGCGGTCCCGAACCGCCCGACCGGCACGCCCTGGTGCACGCTGCCGAGCGCGTGGGCGGCGTCGTAGACGACCGGCACGCCCGCCTCGTCCGCGACCTTCTGGAGCGCCTCGACGTCGCAGGGTGTGCCGTACACATGGGTGGCGGACAGCGCCGCCGCGCCGTCGAGATGACCGTCGACGTCGGCGGGATCGAGCGTTGCCGTCGCGGGATCGACGTCGGCGAAGTCGACTGCCGCGCCCGCCCACACCGCGGCGTGGGCGCTCGCCGCGAAGGTGAAGCTCGGCAGCACGACCCGCCGGCCCGCCACGCCCAGCGCCTGGTACACGAGCATCAAGCCGGCGGTGCAGTTCGCGACCGCCACCGCATGGGCGACACCGAGGCGGGCCGCGATCCGCTCCTCGAGCTCGCGCACCGTGGCGCCGTTGGTCAGCATGCCGCTGTCGAGGATCGCGGTGAGGCGCTGCTGCAGGGCTTCGCGCCCGCTCAGCGCGACGCGGGTGAGCGGCAGGCCGTCCCCGAACGCGGGCGGTCCGCCCAGCAGCGCCGGCCGGACGTCGGCACTCATCGGCCCGGAGGCGGCAGCGAGGGCATCCCGAGATGGATCGGCAGCAATCGGGTCGAGATGAGCGCGGACCCAGCCGTTCGCGCCGTCAATCGAACAGCGTCGGCGCGGCATCGGACGCCGGCCGGTTGCTGCGCTGGTCGACCCGGTCGAACGGCTGGTCGACGAGCGAGAAGAGCGTGCCCCGTACCCCGGCGACGTCGAGTCCGGCGCTCAGGCGGTCGAGCTCGAGCACCGCCGCTTCGAGCACGTCGGCCGGCAGGTTCGTCGGGTCGATCCGGCTGATCGCCGGGTGCACCGTGTCGTGGACGAGCTCCTCGGGGGCGCTCAGCTCCTCGACGAGCTTCTCGCCCGGTCGGGCCCCGGTGACGACGATCTCGATGTCGGTGCCCACGCGGTGGCCCGACAGCCGGATCATGCGCTCGGCCAGCTCGATGATGCGGACCTGCTCGCCCATGTTGAGCACGAACACCTCGCCGCCCTCGGCCAGCACCGACGCCTGCAGCACGAGCTGGACCGCCTCTTCGATGCTCATGAAGTACCGGGTCATCCGCGGATCGGTGACGGTGACGGGCCCGCCCGCTTGGATCTGGCGGACGAACGTCGGGATGACGCTGCCGCGGCTGCCGAGCACGTTGCCGAACCGCACGGCGCTCCAGCTCGCGCCGGGCGGCCGGTTGGCGAGGGTGAGCTGCTCGCCGATGCGCTTGGTCGCGCCCATCACGTTCGAGGGCTCGACGGCCTTGTCGGTCGAGATGAACACGAGCCGCTCCACGCCCGTGCGCGCGGCCGCGGCGACGACGTGCTGGGTTCCGAGCACGTTGGTCAACACCGCTTCGCAGGGATGATCCTCGAGCAACGGAACGTGCTTGTGCGCCGCTGCATGGAACACCACCTCGGGCTGGTGCCGCTCGAAGATCTGGTCGATCCGATCGGCGTGGCGGATGTCGGCGAGAAGCTGGACGCAGCGGGACCCGAGCGTCGAAGCCACGTCGTGGAGATGCGACTCGTCATGGTCGAGCAGGAGCAGCTCGCTCGGCTCGCAGCTCGCCACCTGGCGGGCGATCTCGGAACCGATCGAGCCGCCGGCGCCTGTCACCAGCACCCGCCGGCCGGAGAGCATCGCCCGGACCGCGTCGAGGTCGGTGACAACCTGCGTGCGCCCGATGAGGTCCTCGATGCGGATGTCGCGGATGTCGCTCAGCGAGACGCCGGCGCTGATCCGCGTGCCCATGTCGGGCGCGATCTTCAAGCCGATCTCGGCCTCCTCCGCGGCGCGGGCGGCTTCCTTCACCAGCTCGTGGGTCACCGAGCTCATGGCGAGGATCGCGAGGTGCGCGCCGGTCCGCCGGGCGACATCGCGGAGAACGTCGATGCCCCCCTCGACCCGGACACCCATGACGAACCGGCCATGGATCCTCGGGTCGGGGTCGACGACCGCCACCGGCCGCCAGCCGGCACGCGGGCTGCGCTTCATCTCGCCGAGCAACGATGCAGCCGCGTCACGCGCGCCGATCACGATCACCCGCAGACCGTCACCGCCCTCGGTGCGGCGGAACGAGAACAACCGGTACTGGAACCGGATGAGCGCCATGAAGAACAGGCCGAGTCCGGTGCCGAACACGATGACGGTGATGGGCACGTGCCGCGCCACGAGCAGCTCCGACCCGAGCAACACGACGAGGTCGACCATGCCGGCGACGAGCAACCGGCGGGCTTCGTCCGCGCTCGCGTGGCGCCACACGTGGCTGTACAACCCGCACACCGCGTTCGCCAGCACCGCGGTGACGAGCGCGATCGGCAGGTAGTGCATGTACCCCTGCCAGTGGTGCGCGGGAACGCTGCCGTCGAAGCGCAGCACGAGCGCCAGCGTCGACGACGCCGCGAACACGAACGCGTCGAGCATCGCGAGCAGCGGATCGCCTCGCAGCCGCGCGGCTGCACCCGCTGCCCGCGACCACAAGGGGATGTCTCGATCCGATTGCCCGCTCATTTGCCCACGCAGCCCTCCGTCCGCCGCGAGCCAGGGTAGACGCGCGGAGAGTGGCGGGCCAGCGGTCATTCGACCTACGCGCCGTGTTCGCGCACGGGGCCGTCAACGGACAAAGGCCGCGTACCGGTCCTCGAGCAGCCGCGCGACCCGGTCCACACCGAATTCCTGCCCGCGACGCCCCGCCGCGGCAGCGAAGCTCGCCCGGCGAGCCGGGTCGTCTACGAGGCACACGACCGCCTCCGCGAGCGCGGTCGCGTCCCCGGCCGGGACCAGCACGCCCTCGACACCGTCACGGACCGCGTCGGCGATGCCCGGCACGCCGGTGGCGACGACCGGCAAACCCGCGGCGAGCGCCTCCATCACCGCCACCGGGTATCCCTCGTAGCTCGACGCGAGCACGAACAGGTCGCCGGCGGCGAGGATGCGGGGCACGTCGTCGCGCGCCCCGAGGAGCACGAAGCGGTCACCGAGACCGAGCCGTGCATGTTCGGCCTCGACCTCCGCGGCGAGTGGCCCCTGCCCGACGCCCGCGAACCGCAGTGCGGGCGCGGCGTCGAGCGCCCGCCGTGCCGCGGCGAGCAGCACCGGCCAGGCCTTCTGGCGCCGGTAGTTCGCGACGGTCACCGCGACGACGTCGCCGTCGCCGGCACCCAGCTCGCCCCGAACCGCGGTGCGGCTCGCCGCCGCGGCGCGGATCGCGTCGACATCGACGCCATGGACGACCACCTCCGTCCGGCCACGCAGGCGCGGCCACCACATCGACGACCGCGCCTGTTCGGACACCGCGAGCGACAGGTCGTCGGCGGGCGCGGTGAGCGCGTTGATGACCCGCGTCGGCACGGCGAACGTCGACCACGCGTTGTGCTCGGTCGTCACGAGCGCGGGCCGCGAACGCTTCGGCATGGTGCGCACGACGGCGCGCGCGACCGACGCGACGAGCGGCGAGTGGCTGTGCACGATGTCGAAGTGCTCCTCACGGAGCAACCGGTGCAGCCGAGCGATCCAGCGCGGATCGGCGGCGCCGCGCTCGCCACCGAGACAGCTCACCCGCACACCGGCCGCCTCGAGCTCGGGCACGAGCGCCTCCTTCCACGGCAGGACGTACGCGGCAGCGAGCTCGACCCGCCTGCGATCGTGGGCCCGCGCCAGCGACACCAGCAGCCGCTCGGCGCCGCCCGGGCCGAGGCCCTTGATCAACCACAGCACCCGGGCGGGCTGGTTCATCGCGGACGGCCGAAGCGGCTGAGCGATGATGGTGGCGGACATGCGCGATCCCGAGACGATCCCCGAGGAGCCACCCGCTGAGCTGCGTTACCGGCGCAACCTCGGTCTCGGCACCGCGTTCGCGGTGCTGTGGCACACCCGGGACCTGATCCGGACACTCGCCGAGCGCGACATCCGCGCCCGCTACAAGCAGGCGGTTCTGGGCTTCGCATGGGCGATCGTGAACCCGCTGGTCCTGGTCATCGCATTCAGCATCCTGTTCAACCGGGTCACGAAGCTCGCGACTGGCGGCATCCCGTACGCGCTGTTCTCGTACGTGGGTCTCCTCGCATGGAACTTCTTCCAGAGCGCCACCACAAGTTCGACGAACAGCCTGATCTCGAACCTGTCACTGCTCAACAAGATGCAGTGTCCTCGCGAGACCTTCCCGCTGGCGGCCATCGCCGGCAGCATGCTCGACGGGATCATCGCGGTGGCGATCCTGCCGATCCTGCTCGCGATCTACGGCTACGCCCCGAAGTCGACGACGCCCCTGTCGCTGCTCGCGCTACCGGCCCTGCTGCTGTTCACCACCGGCGTCGGGCTGGCCGTGTCGTGCGTCGTCGTGTACCTGCGCGACCTCCGTCACGGGGTACCGATCCTGCTCCAACTCGGCCTGTTCGCCACGCCGATCGCCTACGGCGTGCGCAACCTGCCACTCGAGTGGCGGCCGGTGATGCTGCTCGGCAACCCGCTCGCCACCGTCATCGAGACCTTCCGCGACACGATCCTCATCGGCCGGGCGCCGTCGTGGGGCTATCTCGCCGGCGCAACGGCGGTCGCCGCGGCCGTGTTCCTCGGCGCGTTCTGGTTGTTCAAGCGGCTCGAGACGGGCATCGCCGATGTCGGCTGACGGTCTGGTCCGCGTCGAGCGGCTCTGGAAGCGCTTCCGCCCCGGCCAGCGCCGGATGCTGTTCCGCGACGAGCTCGAGCGGCTGCGGGCGCGCCGGCGCGGCGAGGTCGTGCACGGCTGGCGGTGGGCGTTGCGCGACGTCGACATGCAGATCGAGCCAGGAACCGCCGTCGGCCTGTTCGGCTCGAACGGGTCGGGGAAGTCGACACTGCTGAAGATCCTGACCGGCGTGATGTTCCCGTACGCAGGTCGCGTCGACGTGCGCGGTCGGGTCGGCGCGCTGATCGAGGTCTCGACGGGGATCCACCCCGATCTGACCGGCCGGGAGAACCTGTTCCTGTACGGCTCGATCATCGGGCTCAAGCGCAAGGAGGTCACCGAACGCTACGACGAGATCGTCGCGTTCGCGGAGCTCGAGGACGCGATGGACCGGCAGGTGAAGTTCTATTCGTCGGGGATGAAGATGCGTCTCGGGTTCGCGGTCGCCGCGTTCTTGGACCCCGACGTGCTGCTCGTCGACGAAGTGCTCGCAGTCGGCGACGCCAGCTTCCAACAGAAGTGCCTCGACCGGATGCGGGCGGTCATCGCCAACGGCACGACCCTCGTGTTCGTCTCCCACGACCTGCAGTCGATCGAGGCGACCTGCTCACGAGGGATCTGGCTCGACAGCGGCATCATCCGCGCCGACGCACCGATCCGTGACGCCCTCGGCGAGTACCGCCGATCGGTCGAGGAATCGGCCGCGACCTTCTCCGACCACGGCGTCGACCACGGACCCGCCCGCCTCGTGCTCACCGGCGCCGGCGACCAGGCCAACCCGCCGCGCACAGGCGGGCCGTTGACGTTGCGCATCGGCATCGACGCCGACCGCCCCTCGACCGCGACCTTGCACCTCGGACTGTCCGAAGGCCCGGCAACGCCGATCTTCTCGCTCAGCCGCGAGGTCCGGCTGCCGGCCGGCACCACGCGGGCTCGCTGTGACATCGCGTACCTCCCGCTACCGCGGGGCCGCTACTTCGTGTGGGGAGGGCTGTTCCAGGACCACGGCGCCGACCTCGCCGGCTGGCGCCCACTCGGGCACATCGACGTCGAAGGACCCGATCTCGCGCCCGCCCCGCGCGCCGTCGTGCGCCTCGCACCCGTGCACGTCGACGCGCGCTGGGCCGTCGACGGGGACTGAGCATGTGCGGCATCGCCGGCGTCTTCGACCCGGCCCGAGCGACGAACGAGGATGACCTGCGCGCGGTCGCGGCGGCGATGGCCGACACGCTCGCGCATCGCGGACCCGACGACCACGACACGTGGGTCGATGCAGCCGAAGGCATCGCGTTCGGCCATCGCCGCCTGGCGATCATCGATCTGTCGCCGACCGGCCGCCAACCCATGACCTCGGCCGACGGCCGCTACACCGTCGCCTACAACGGCGAGCTGTACAACCACCGAGAGCTTCGCGCCGAGCTGGTGAAGCTGGGTGCGCGCTTGCGCGGCAGCTCCGACACCGAGGTTCTCGTCGAGTCCATCGCCGCCTGGGGCATCGAGCGCGCACTAGGTCGCTGCAACGGCATGTTCGCGTTCGCGCTGTGGGATCGGAGTACGCGGCAACTGGTGCTCGCCCGCGACCGGCTGGGCGAAAAGCCCCTGTTCCACGCGACCGTCGACGGCCGGTTCGTGTTCGCGTCCGAGCCGCGCGCCTTCGACGCGCTCCGCGGCTGGTCGCCCGCGCTCGACCGCAGGGCCGCGGTGCTGTACCTGCACCTCGGGTTCGTGCCGCATCCGTGGTCGATCCTCGCCGGCGTGCGCCAGCTCCCGCCCGGTACCACCGTCACGGTCGCCGCCAGCGGAACGCTCCGCGTCGGCGAACCCGAGCCGTACTGGTCGCTGGCCGAGACCGTTCGCAGCGGCATCGGCCGCCGGCTGAACCAGTCCATCGCGGCCGCCGACGACGTCGACGAGCTGGACGCGCTGCTCACCGACGCCGTCCGGCGCCGGCTCGTCGCCGACGTCCCCGTCGGCGCGTTCCTGTCGGGCGGCATCGACTCGAGCACGGTCGCCGCGCTGGCGCGGCAGGCAGGTCCGGTGCGCACCTTCACGGTGCGCATCCCCGACGCCGGGCTCGACGAGTCTGCCGACGCAGCGCGAGTGGCCGCGCACCTCGGCACCGACCACACGACCGTCGAGCTCGCCACCGCCGACGCGCTCGCGACCGTCACCCGGCTGCCGGCGACCTATGGGGAACCGTTCGGCGATCCGTCCGCGATCCCGACCTCGCTCGTGTGCCGTGCCGCGCGCGAGCACGTGACGGTGTGTCTGTCCGGCGACGGCGGCGACGAGATCTTCGCCGGCTACAACCGTCATGTCCTCGGCCGCGCGGTGTGGACGCGGGCCCGCCACGTGCCCCGACCGGCTCGTCACGCCGCCGCGTGGCTGCTGCGGCGCGCACCGGCCCGATGGGATCGCGTCGCCCGCTCGGTGCCGGGACTGGGCACGAAGCTGCGCGACCCGGCGGGCAAGGCCGCGAAGCTCGCCACGCTGCTCGGCGCGGAGGACCCCGCCGGATGGTGGACCGCACTCGCCGGTCTGTGGAGCGCTGAGCACGCAGCAGACGGCGCTGGCGCGGGGACCGCCTCCCCCCCGGTTGACCTCCTCACCGGACCGCTTCCTCCTTTCGCCGACCCCGTCGAGGAGCTGGTCTGGCGGGACACCGCGATCGTCCTACCCGACGACATGCTGTTGAAGGTCGACCGCGCCAGCATGGCCGTGTCGCTCGAGGCTCGGGTCCCGCTGCTCGACCATCGCGTCGTCGAGCTCGCGTGGCGGCTACCGCTCGCCGCGAAGATCCGCGACGGGCGAGGGAAGGCGATCCTGCGAGACGTCCTCGCCCGCTACGTGCCACCGGCGATCACCGAACGCCCGAAGACCGGGTTCGACCCGCCGCTCGGGGCATGGCTGCGCGGCCCGTTGCGGGCGTGGGCGGACGACCTGCTCGATCCGCACCCTCTCGACGCGCTCGGGATCCTCCCATCCGCGATGGTGCGCGCCGCGTGGCACGAGCATCTCGCCGGTCGCGCCGACCGGACCTATGACCTGTGGCCGCTGCTGTCGCTGCAGGCGTGGAAGGAGCAACGGTGCCCGACGGCCTGGTGATCCGGCGGGCGACCGGCGCGGACCGGCCCGCCGTCCTCCGCCTGCTGAGCGCGACGCTCGGCTGGCTGCCCGACGAGCACCACGGCGCGCTGTTCGAGTGGAAGCACGACCGCAACCCGTTCGGTCCGTCACCTGCGTGGGTCGCGGTCGATGAGGCATCCGGCACCATCGCCGGGTTCCGCACGTTCATGCGCTGGGAGTTCGAGCGCGACGGCGAGATCGTCCGCGCCGTGCGAGCAGTCGACACGGCGACCGATCCCGCCTACCGGGGGCGGGGCATCTTCCGTCGCCTGACGCTGCAGGCGGTCGAGGAGCTAACGAGCGAGGGCGTCGAGTTCGTCTTCAACACGCCGAACGACCAGAGCAGGCCCGGCTACCTGAAGATGGGCTGGGAGATCGTCGGGCGCGTGCCGATCCGCGTGCGGCTGCGCTCACCGCTGGCCACGCTCCGCGTGCTCCGCGCCCGCGCGCCCGCCGAGTTGTGGTCGGACGCGCCCACCGCCGGCGAAGAGGTCGACAGGCTGCTCGACCGCGGCGCCCTCGCGCTGGCGCCCCGTCGCCGCGACGGGCGGTTGCGCACCCGGCTCGACGAGGCAGTACTGCGATGGCGCTACGGCGGGTTCCCGCCGCTCGGCTATCGCGGCATCGTCGATCCCGTCTCGGGCGGCACGGCCATCGTTCGGCTGCGCACCCGCGGCGACGCGACGGAAGCAGCGATCGACGACGTGCTCACCGTGGACGACGACCCGCGGGCCGTCGCGCATGCGGCAGTGGTCGCGGCTCGTGCATCGGGCGCGGACTACGCGATCCTGACGACGGCCCGGCCCCTCGGCCGCTCCGGGTTCGTGCCCGTTCCCCGCCGTGGGCCCATACTGACGTGGCGAGCGCTCGCGTCCGCGACGAAGCCTCGACTCGACCAATGGCGGTTGGTGCTCGGCGATGTCGAACTCTTCTGACCACCACGAGGCGGGGACCGGCCACGACATGGCGGCTGGCCTGCCGTTCCTGAGCGTCGTGATCCCCACGTGGAACCGGGCGCCGCTGCTGCGCAAGACGCTCGACAGCTTGATGGTGCAGGACTACCCCCCCGATCGCTGGGAGATCGTCGTCGCGGACGACGGATCCACCGACGACACCGCCACGGTGTGTGCCGAGTACCGGCGGCGATCTCCCGTCCCGCTCCGGCACGCGCTCGGCCCGCATGGCGGCATCAACGCGGCGCGCAACACGGGTATGGCTCATGCCCGCGGTGACGCGCTCGTGTTCCTCGACGACGACGAGAACGCAGCGCCCGACCATCTCTCGCGCATCGCGGCACATCTCGTCGCGCACCCGCAGGTTGCCGGTGTCGGTGGGCCGTACCGAGACGCCGGCGACAGCCGGATCCGCACCTGCGCAGGCTGTGAGCTCGGTGCCTCCCGCCTCCCGGTCGACACGATCAGCGAAGTCCCGCAACTGCTCGGCGGGAACATGACGATCCGTCGCGCCGACCTCGACGCGGTCGGGCCGTTCGACACGTCGCTGTCGGGCCGAGGGGATGAGCAGGAGTGGTTCACCCGTGCCGGTCGCCGCTTCCTCTACGACCCCGACCTGTTCATCCTCCACCGTCGCGACGAGATCACCCTCGGCCAGCTCTGCCGCGTGCAGTTCCGCCAGGGTCGCGCCTTGCCGCGCTCCGCAGTCGTGCAGGGAACGCGGTACCGGCCGCGGCCGCAGCGGATCCCCCGCCTGCTCGCGCACAGCGTCCGCAAACGCTGCGGGCGAGGCATCGTGCTGTCTGCGCGCGAACTGGGCGCGACCTACGAGTGGCTGCGCCTGCGCTGGAGCCGGGCGCGGCCCGCGGGCTGAGCGGGTGACCACACCAGCGAACGGATGCCGGGCAGCAGCGCGACCGCGAGCCGTCCGGCGTCGGACCACCGCCGATCGCCACTGGCGACGGCCCGCTGGAAGAACCGCCGCGCCTCGCCCCACCGCCGCAGCCGCGCCGCCGCCACCCCGCCGACGGCCGCATACTGCGCGCGGACTCGCATCGCGTCGAGCGTCGCGTCATGGTGCTCGAGGAAGTGGTACGCGGCCCGCACGACACGTTCGCTGTAGGCCGCCGACCGTTCCACCGATGCATCGGATCGGATCGTCGCCACCACGATGTCGACGAGCCGTACGGAACTGCTCGCCGGTGAGAGGCGGCGGAGCCGGATGCCGAGGTCGGTGTTCTCGCCGAACGCGAGCCGCTCGTCGTAGCCGCCGGCCGCGGCGAACGTGGAGGCCCGCACCGCGAACGATCCGGCGAGCAACGGCTGCAACAACGGCAGGCCCGGGTCCGGGAGCTCGGTGATGGTCTGCGTGCCGTCTCGCCAGGTTCGACGTACCCGACCGCAGGCGAGCACGACCGATGGATGAGCGTCGCCGGCGAGCGCGGCGACCGCGCCGGGCAGCAGCTCGTCGTCGGCGTCGAGGAAGATCAACCACTCGCCGCGGGCTGCTCGCGCGCCCGCGTTGCGCGCCGCGCACACGCCGGTGTGCGAACGGTGGATCACCATGACGCGCGCGTCGGTCACGGCTTCCGCGAGCTGCACGGTGGAATCCGTGGATCCGTCGTCCACCACGACGACGTCGACGACGCCGTCCTGCTGCAGCGCGCTGTCGATCGCGCCGGTGATCGTCGCCGCCGCGTTCCATGCAGGGATGACCACCGAAGCGAGCGGCCCGGCTGCGTGCGCCACCGGCAGGTTCTACCAACCGCGATCGGTAGCCTCACCGGGATCGTGAGACCTCGGCGCGCGGCTTCGTAGCGATGTGCGGCATCGCCGGTATCTGGGACGCGGGCCACCGTCTCGACGCCGGGGATCTGCGCCGGGTCGCGGACGGCATGGCCAGTCGCCTCGTGCACCGAGGTCCGGATCGTGCCGGCTCGTGGCTCGACGGGGCGCACGGCATCGCCTTCGGGTTCCGGCGGCTTGCGATCGTCGACACGACCCGTGCGGGCGACCAGCCCATGACCTCGCAGGACGGGCGCTGGACGATCGTCTTCAACGGCGAGATCTACAACCACGCCGGTTTGCGCGGCCGGCTGGAATCCCGCGGTCACCGCTTCCGCGGGCACAGCGACACCGAGGCCCTTGTCGAGACGATCGCCGCGGATGGGGTCGACGGCGCTCTCGCGGCGTGCGAGGGGATGTACGCGTTCGCCGCGTGGGATGCAGCGCGGCAGCAGCTCCACCTCGCCCGCGACCCGGTGGGTGAGAAGCCTCTGCTGTGCGGCCGGGTGCGAGGCAGCTTCGCGTTCGCCTCCGAGCTGGGCGCGTTCGAGGCGCTGGACGGCTTCGCGTACGACCTCGACGATGCGGCACTCGCCATGTACCTCCGGCTCGGCTACGTGCCGGCACCCCGCACGATCGACCGCCGGATCACGAAGCTCGAGCCGGGGTCGCACGTCGTCGTCGACCCCAACGGCGGCATCGACGTCACCCGCCACTGGTCGATCGCGGAGATCGTGCGGACTTCGGTGGCCCGCCGCGCGCCCGTGACGCTCGACGAAGCCGTCGACACGTTGCGTGCCAGGATCCACGCCGCCGTCGGCGCTCGCTGCATCGCCGACGTCCCCGTCGGCGCGTTCCTCTCGTCGGGCGTCGATTCCCGGGCGGTCGTCGCGGCGATGGCGGCGACGCGCTCACAGGCGACGACGTTCACCGTCAGCTTCCCCGAGCTGGCGAACCACGACGAGGCGAGCACCGCCCGGCAGGTGGCGAGCGCGCTGGCGACCGACCACCACGAGCTGGTCGTGACCGCATCCGAAGCCATCGGCGCGGTCCCGGACGCGATCGCCGCCTACGACGAGCCGTTCGCCGATCCCGCCGCGATCTCGAGCTTCGTGATCTCGCGCGCGGCCCGGTCGGTCGTGACCGTTGCGCTGTCCGGTGACGGCGGGGACGAGCTGTTCGGCGGCTACCCGCGCTATCACCGCATGGCGCGCTCGGCCGGCCGGCTCGCCCGGATCCCTGCGCCGGTGCGCCGCGGTGTGGCCGCGTCGCTCGGCCGCGCCGCACGGACGCCACCCGCCGCCCGGTGGCGGGAGCGGCTCCTGAAGGCGGCCGCGCTCACGCGTGGATCGGACCGCTCGCTCGGCGCGCCCGGCGCGATCTGGCCCGACCCTCGTAGCGTCGCGCCAGCGGCACCGCCCGTCACCACGTTGTGGGACACACCCGAGCGGTGGCCGTGCCTCGGCTCGACCGTCGAGCGGATGATGTTCGTCGACCAGGCGCTGTCGCTCCCCGAGCAGATGCTCACCAAGGTCGACCGCGCGTCGATGCGGTCGTCGCTCGAGGTTCGCTCCCCTCTCGTCGCGCCCGCACTGGTCGAGCTGGCGTGGTCGTTGCCTCCCGAGCTCGTCGTCGGTGAGTCCGCTCCGGGCAAGGCGCTGCTGCGCGAGCTGGTCGCCCGTGATGTCGCAGTCGGGCTCGAGCCCAAGCGAGGATTCGATCCCCCGATCGGGGCGTGGATGCGCGGACCGCTACGGTCATGGTGCGCCGAACTGCTCGACCCCCGCGAGATCGACCGCGCCGGAGTGTTGAGCGCCCGCACGGTCGATGCCGCGTGGAAGCGGGTGCTCGACGGCCGCGACGAAGAGGTCCTCCGGGTGTGGAGCATCGTCGCGCTCCGAGCCTGGGCACGCTCACATGACGCCGCCCTCTGAAGCCGGCCGCGACAGCGGCGAGCGCGGCTCGCTGTCGGTGGCGCATGTGCTCGCGACCGCGCAGCACCGGGGCGCGGAACGCTTCGCGGTCGAGCTGGCGCGGACCATGTCGAGCCAAGGAGTCTCCGGCCCGCGCGTTGCGCTCGTCGCGGGGGGCGGACCACCGCTGCTCGACGTCGAGGTGCTCGGCCGTCACCGGCTCGCGCCCAGCACGCTGTGGCGGTTGCGGCGCAGGGCACGGCCCGCCGGCGTGGTCGTCGCCCACGGCTCGTCGTCGCTCGCCGCGTGCGCCCTCGGCCTCGCCGGCTCGAGACCGTTCGTGTACCGCTCGATCGGCGACCCGCGGTACTGGCTGAGCACGCGCGGCCGCCGCGCCCGGACGATCGGCTTCCTGCGACGCAGCGCGCTGGTCGTCGTGATGTGGCCCGAGGCCGTCGACGTCATGCGCGATGTCGTCGGCGAACGTCCGCGGGTCGAGCTGATCCGCAAAGGGATCGACGTGACCGAACCGCTTCGCGATGGGCGCGAGCGCGACCAGGCTCGAGCGCGACTCGGCATCGACCGCGACCGCGTCGTCGTGTACCTCGGGGCGCTCAGCCCCGAGAAGGATCCGCTGCTCGCGATCCACGCGGTCGAACACCTGCCCGGCGCGCATCTCCTGATGGCCGGTGGCGGGCCGCTGCTCGACGACGTGCGTGCGGAGGCGGCAAGGCGTCTGCCGGGCCGGCACACGATCCTCGGACCGGTCCAGTCGACGCGGCCGGTGCTCGCCGCCGCCGACGTGCTCGTGCTGCCGAGCCGCACCGAGGGGGTGCCCAACGCTCCACTCGAGGCGGCGCTGCTCGGCATCCCGTCGGTCGTCACCGACGTAGGTGGCGCGCGCTCGACGGTCGACGACGGCGCCGGCGGCCGGGTCGTCGCCGCCCGAGACCCCGATGCGATCGCGGCCGCGCTCGACAGCGTCCTCGCGACGAGTGACGTGATGGGCGCGGCGGCCCGGCGCTTCGTCGAGACGCACTTCTCACTCGAGCGCAGCGCCGCCGCTTGGATTGATGCGTGCCGCCAGATCCGCGGCCGGTCCGCACGCTCTTACACGTAGAGGGTCCGGTTCACCACGCTCCCCCACAGCCGGCCGAGCGCCCGGCCGGTCCGGCGGGTCCACCGGACCCTGGCATCGGCCGTTCGCAGCCGTGGGAGCCCGACCACGATCATCCGCCAGTCACGCCAGACCTCGGCGAACGGCCGCCGCGGCATGCCAACCGCGTGGTACTTGCGGAACAGGCGCGCCATCGCCACGCCGAACTGGAAGTGCTGGCGGAACATCGCTCGCAGATCGGAGCGCTGGCGTTTGCGGACGACCGCGTCGGGCACGAACACCAACGCCACGCCCGCCAGCACGACCCGCCAGCTCAGGTCCATGTCCTCGCAGTAGGTCATCGTCTCGTCGAAGCCGCCGACCCCGTCGAACACGTCACGGTGAATGCCGAAGCCGCTGCCTGAGGCGGCCGGGAGGAAGTCGGTGTCCGGGACGCCGTCGGTCTGATAGGCGAAGTGCAACGACGCGTCGGCGCCGAACGCGGCGTAGTCGAAGCGAGGGACCGCGGTCGCGTGCTGTTGCAACGCGGCCGACATCGCGGCGACGAAGCCCGGCGCGATGCGATCGTCGGCGTCGAGGAAGATCAGTGACCGGCCGGTGGCCTGCGCCGCACCGACGTTGCACGCGTGGTGCCGTCCCGGTCGGTCGGACGCATCGACGACTCGGAAGCCGGGGAGCTTGTTCGCGAACCGTCGGGCGATCTCGACCGTGCTGTCGGTGGAGCCGTTGTCGACGACGAGCACCTCCCAGCTCCCGTGCGGCTCCCGCGTCAGCGCCTCGAGTTGCTCGGCGAGCACCGTGGCCGCGTCGCGACACGGGATCACGATCGACAGGTCGAGCTCGGTGCTCATCGGGCGCGCCGGTGTCGACGCTCGTCGTGCAACGCGATGGCCCGCTCGTAGGCGCGCACGCGTTTCGCCGCCACCGTGAGCGGATCGCAGTGCTCGCGCACGAGTCGCTTGCCGTGCTCGCCTGCCGACGCGGCCTCGGCCGGGTCGGTCAGGTACGTCGACAGCACGCCGGCCCATCCGTCGATGTCGGTGAGCGGCACGACGCATCCCGCGCTGGTTCCGGTGAGCAGCTCGCCCGCACCGACCGCCGTGCTCAGGACGACGGGTCGCGCCGCGGCCATCGCCTCGAGGGTCACCATCGAGAAGCTCTCGAAGGTGCTCGGCACAGCGACGACCCGAACGCCACCGAGCCGCTCGGGCAGCTCGGCGCGAGGCACCTGCCCGGCCCAGGTCACGTCGACGCCGAGCTGCGCCGCCCGCGACCGCACGGCCTCGGCATACGCGGGGTCGGCGACCTGCCCGAGCAGCAGCAGCCGGGCGCCGGGCACCGCGGCGCGGGCGACCGCCTCGACCAGCTCCGCCTGTCCCTTGCGTGGCTCCACCCGGCCGAGCACCGCGACCACCGGTTCGGTCCGCTCCACCGGGTCGACCGCGCCCCAGCGTTGCCAGTCGACGGCATATCGGATGATCTCCACCTCACGGTCGTCGAGCCACCCCCGGGTCCGCAACTCCTCGACGATGAGCTTCGACGGCGAGACCGTCAGCGTCGAGCGGCGGACGGCCGATCGCTCGACCCAGTCCGCGACGCGGTCGGCGCGATCCCAAGATCGTCCGAGGTACTCCTGGGTCAGCCGATGAGGCGTGTGAAGCTGCGACACGGTCGGCACCGCGCCGCGCCACGAGACGAGCAGCCCCTCGCCGAGCCAGTCGGGCACCTCGGCGACGTCGAAGGTCCCGAGCCGGTCGAGCTCGCGGTACACCGACGCCGCGGCTTCGAGGCGCAGGCCGCCTGGCTTGCCCGCGATGCGGCGGAGCCCGTGGATGACCCCCACCGGGCGGCGATGGACAGCCATTCCGTCGACATCGACGTCGCTCGACGCCTGGCCTGGCGCGCACGACAGCACGTGCACCTGGTGACCGGCGGCGACGAGGCCGGGTCCGGCCGACGCCACGTACGACCCGATGCCACCTCCGCCCGTGAACGGTGGGATCTCGCGGGACACGAACAGGATCCGCACTCAGATGAGGCCCTCGACGTCGAAGAGCCACAGCCGCGCATCCGCTATGTCGCGCAGCCCGTCGAAGGACGGGTCGAAGGGCCACGAACACACCAGTGAGTCGCCCCGGCAGACCAACGGCCGCCCGCCGAACCCGGCCCCATCGCGGACCGGCGCCGACCAGAGCACCGCGCCGCGCCGCACCGCGGCCGCCGCGACCAGCGCGACCACGTCCGCCGCCGAGCCCCACGCGAGCTCGACGAACAGCCGCCGGATGCCCCGCGACGACGCGATCCGGAACACCAGCCCGTTCGGCCCGTCGGCGGAGCGAAGGCGGGCGCACTCGTAGTCGTGACCCGATCGCGGATCCATGCGCCAGCGCAGCGCCTCGGCGGTCCACGCGGTGCCGACGCGTGCGTCCGCCGTGTCCACGTAGTGGTCGATGGCGTCGTCGAACTCGACGGAACGAGCCGCGGCGCGCGCGGCGACGACGCCGACTCCGTGACGCAACGGTTCCAGCGCGATCGCGCCCCGCTTCACGTGCGAGTCACGGGCCGCCGGTGTCGCCGTGCAGAAGATCGACTGCGGGACAGCCGCGCTCCGGCAGCGATCGACCTCGTGGCGGACGAGCTCACCGAAGATGCCTTGCCGCAGCGCGCGCGGCACGGTGCCGCCGTCGACGAGGCGCGACGCGATCGCGACCCGATCCCCGCGACGCAGCGCCCACGGTAGGCAGCACAGCACGCCGGAGATGCCCGCGTCGTCGACCGCCACCCAGCCGTTGGTCGGGCCCCACGGACCCTCGACGTGCTTCCACTGGAAGAACTCGTCGGTGAACGGCTGGTCGAACGACGCGCGCAGCGCGGCCTTCACCGCCTCGATCGGATGATCGGAGAGCCGCTCGACCGTGTAGTCCATCGCCTCACCTCCCGCCGCGCCGGCGGGCCAGGCTGAACAGCGTGCTGTGCGCACCCGACACGATCGCACGCATGCGCGCCGGATCGGCGTCGCTGTCGATGCGCAGGCGTGACAGCCGGTAGCGGTTGGCGCGCACGTCGGCCAGACGGTGGTCGAACAGCAGCGCCGCGTCGTACCGGAGGTCGCGAAGCACACGTTCGGCTCCCGCCGACCAGTTGCCGTTCGGGTAGGCGAACAGCCGCAGGTCGCCCATGTACCGCGCCAGCGATTCGTCGGCCTGCTCGATCTGGCGACGCTGCTCCGCCTCGTCGCACTGGTCGAGGCACGGATGGTCGAGCGTGTGGTTGCCGACGGTGTGGCCCGCGCCGACCCAGCGCTCGAGCTGCGCGCTCGTGATCTGCCGCGCCGAGACCGGCTGGCCGAGATCCGCGAGCTGCTCCCGCAGCCGGGCCACCACCGCTCGCCGTTGCGCGTCGGGCACCCGCTTGAGCGACGAGGCCAGCGGCGCGGTGCCGAGCGCGCCGCCACCATCGAGGCCGGCTGCGACCGCGGCGGCGACCGTTTGCCACCAGAACGGCTCGTTCGTGTCGATCACCGACGCGCACAAGAACAACGTGGCCGGAACCCCGTACGCGTCGAGTGCGGGAAGGCCGTGCTCCACGACGTCAGGGACCCCGTCGTCGAAGGTCACCCACACGGCGCGGCGTGGAAGCGACCTCCGCCCCGCCAGCGCGGCGACGACCTCCGCGGCGGCGACGGGGGTGAAGTGCCGCGCCAAGTGGTGGACGTGGTGGCCGAACGCGTCGGGATCGGGGACACCGTGGTAGGCGAGCACGCGCAGCGCACCGCGCAGGCGGAAGCATGCCGCGACCGGCGCCGAACCGAGGACGACCGTGCCCAGCCGTGCGCTATCCACGTTCGAGCACTCGCCGGTAGAAGTCGACCATCTGCTCGCTCACCGCCTCGATCGAGAATCGCGCGTCGAACCGCTCTCTCGCCCGCTGCGCTCGCGTCCCGGCAGTGGCGCGATCCGTCAACGCGTCGACGATGCCCACGGCGAGCGCCGCCTCGTCGTCGACCGGCACCAGGGTCGCGTACGAATCATCGGGGACCGCGTCGCGAGTGGCGGCGAGGCCCGACGCGACGATCGGCACGGACAGGGCCATCGCCTCGAGCACTGCGCCCGGAAGCCCTTCGCGGCGAGACGGGAACGCGAACACGTCGGCGGCACACAGCAGGTCGGCCACGTCGTTGCGGACGCCGAGGAACCGGACCGACGCGCCGATGCCGAGCTGGTCGACGAGATCGCGAAGCAGCGCGGAGCGCGAGCCGTCACGGCCCACGAGGAGCAACTGCGCGCCGGGCACCCGTGCCTGTACACGAGGCCAGGCCCGCAACAGGGTGTCAAGGCCCTTCGCGTGATCCTGGCGAGCGACGTCGATCACCAACGGGACGTCGGCGGCCAACCCGAGCCGGCGACGGGTCGCGGCCCGTCGCGCCGGCGAGCACTCGCCGAGCACGGCTCGGTCGCGGCCGCGCGGGATCACCTCGATGCGTGACCGCGAAACGTGTAGCCGCGGGGCCATCACGTCCGCGACCGGGGTGGAGACCGCGTGGAAACGAGCGACGAGCTTCGCGGTCGCGATGTCGACCGCGTGCGCGCCTCGCAACCGCAATCGCCGCGACGCGAACTCGCGGTGTTGCTCGGTGCCGTACTGCTCGTTGACGAGGCTCGACACCACCGGGAGCCGGCGCAGGCGGGACGCGGTACGGCCGACGAGGTCGCTGTCGAAGAGCGTGGTGTGCACGAGGTCGGGATCGAGTGATCCGAGCAGCGCGCGCGCTCGCACGAACCACTGCAGCCGTGACCTGCCGTCGGCGAGGGAATGGACGGTCGCTCCGGCTGCTTCGACCTCGCCGCGGAACCCAGCGCGGTCGTGGAGCACCACGACGTGCAGTTCGACGCCACGGGAGACCAGGTGCGGCGACATCGCCGCCAGGGAACGCTCGGCACCGCCCGGACCGAGGCCGTCGATCATGTATGCGATGCGCACGACGGAACGAACGATAGAGCGCTCAGGTCCGCGACAATGGCGGACCGCGCATCGCGTGCGCGATGCACCCTCACCATGACGAACGTGACGATTGTCTTCGAGGGCCGAGACCCGAACCGCACCGAGACGGCGTGGCTCGAAGCAGTGGGCGAGGTGGCACCGCGGGTTGGTGCAACCGTCCGTGTCGTCGACGTCGAAGAGGCGGGATGGCCGGGCTCCGCCGCCGATCTCGGGTCGCTCGACTCTGTCTCCGCGGTGGTGTGGTTCGTGAAGTTCCGCAGCCTCCTCGCGACGGACGCATTCGACTGGCAGGGTTACGGCGGCCTGCGCGTGCTGCTCGACCACGACGCCTTCGCCAACTGGGGCTGGCAATGGACCGACTACCACAGCGCGTGGAATCGCGTGTTCGCCCGCGACCGGTTCGACTTGCTGATCAGCACCAGTTCCGTCGCCGTCGAGCGGTTCAACGAAGAACGAGTGCGGGCCGCTTGGCTCCCGAAGAGCTACGACCCCCATCGGTTCTTCGACCGTGGGCTGGCGCGCGACGGGTTCGCCCACTTCGGCACGCTCTACCCTGCGCGCCAGGCGATGCTCGCCGCCGTCCGGCGACAAGGGGTCACCGTCGACCACGTGACCGTCCGCTATTCCGAGCTGAACGACGCACTGAACCGTTTCGCCGGCTGCGTGGTGTGCAACATGGACGGCGGGTGGAACCGGGTGCTCAGGCGGCTCGCCCCCGGGAACCCGCGACTGTGGTTCCGGCCGAAGCCGGGCATCGAGGTGCTGTTCAAGAACTTCGAGGCAGCGGCCGCGGGCTGCGCGTTGATCTGTGACCGCGTGCCCGATCTGCAAGCCCTTGGCTTCGTCGACGGCCAGTCGATGATCGGCTACGACGACTTCGACGAGCTGGCCGACCGGCTGCGCGGCGCTTCACCAGAGCGTCTCCGCGCCATCGGGACCGCGGGTGCGGCTCTCGTTCAGTCCCGCCACACCCATGAGCAGCGTGCAGCCGAGTTCCTCGCGCTCGTCGGTGGCGCGCTCGATTAGCCGGTTCCGCCCGGTCGTGCCACGGCCCTCCAAGCGAGCGACCCGCGACGAAAAGAGGCCACGAGCGCGCGACCGCGAGCGGCGAGGTACTTCCTGCCGGCGCTGCTCCCCGTCAGCGAGCGGAGCGCGGATGTGGCGGTGGCGAACAGGAGGCGAGCCCGTCCGCGTACCGGTGCCTCCCGCAGCGCGCGATGCAGCAGCCGGTTCGCATCCGTCCACGCCTGCGCCATCGGACTCGACGATCCATGATGACTGGCTCGCACTGCACCGTCGATGACGACCCGCCATCCCCGGCCGGTGGCCCGCAGCCCGTAGTCCTTGTCCTCGTAGTAGCTCCAGAACCGCTCGTCGAAGCGGCCGACTTCGATGATGCACCGTCGACGCAGCAGCATGAGGGTGCCGGACACCCACCCTTCGTCGTGGACGACCAGGCTCGTGTCACGCAGCGTCGGTGCCACGATCCCGGTGGCGGGATCCGACATGCCCGTTGCCAGCAGCCGCGCGAGCCCATCGGCAGGAACCACGACATCGTGGCTCGCCAGCGCCACCCAGTCACCGCCGTCGAACGTGGTCAGCCAGTGCTCCAGCGCGAAGTTCGCGCCGCCCGCGTAGCCGATGTTGCCGGGCGGATGCAGCACCCGCACCTCTGCCGGGAGCTCCGGCCGCGCGCCACCGTTGTGGACGACGAAGACCTGCACCTCGAGACCGTCGGAGTCGAGCAACGACCGGACCGTCTCGGCACACCACTCGGGCGCATCGAAGTGGATGACGTACACCTGGAGCGCGCGCGGCACGGCGAGACGCTACGACGGCGGAAGGCTCGCACTCTACGATCAGGCCGGTGTCGAGCCGTGCGCTCCTGAAGGCCGGGCTCGCTCGGCTCCCGCGCGGGCACGGTTCGTCGGGCGCGACCATCCTCATCTACCACCGTGTCGGTGGAGCGAGCACCGACGAGATGGACGTCGATGCGACCACGTTCGAGCGGCAGCTCGACATGCTGGGCGCGCACGACGTGGTGTCGCTCGACACCGCGCTGGACCGGCTCGACCGGTCGGACACCCGCCCGTGTGTCGTCCTCACCTTCGACGACGGGTTCGCCGACGTGTACGAGCACGCCTGGCCGCGGCTGCGCGACCGCGGTCTTCCGTTCACGGTCTACGTCGCCGGCGGACTGATCGGAGCCCGCATGCGCTGGGAGGGATCGGCCGGCTCGAGCCAGGGGGCACCGGCGTTGACGTGGGATCAGCTCGCGGAGATGCACGGCAGCGGGCTGTGCACGATCGGCAACCACACGTTCTCGCACGCGCTCCCCCACGACCTCGACGCGGCCGAGCTCGACCGGTGCTCGGAGACGGTCGAAGCGCATCTCGGTGTTCGCCCCCGCCACTTCGCATGGACGTGGGGCGAGGTGGTCGACGCCGCACGTCCACTCGTCGCTCCACGGTTCCGATCGGCGGTCAGTGGCAACGTCGGGCGGAACCAACCAGACCAGGACCGGCTCGCGCTCAACCGCATCCCCGTCCGGCGCACCGACCCGCTGGCGTTCTTCCGCGCCAAGCTCGATGGTGACCTGCTGGCCGAGCGCGCGTACGCGCGGGTGGTGGCCGTGGCGAAGCGAGCGCGAGGCGCGACCACGTGAGCCGGCAGGTACGCGTCGCGCACATCACGACCATCGACATGAGCTTGGCGTTGCTGCTCGGCACCGAGCTGCGCTTCGACGTGGAGCAGGGCTTCGACGTGTTCGCGCTCTCCGCACCCGGACCGTACGTCGGCGCCATCGAGGCCCTCGGTGTGACCTTCGTGCCGCTGCCGAGCCTCACCCGGAGCTGGGACGTCACCGGTGATCTCGCCGGGGCCCGGGAGCTGTGGCGCGCGCTGCGCCGGATCCGGCCCGACGTGCTGCACACCCACACCCCGAAGCCCGGCGTGGTCGGCCGGATCCTGGGGCGGCTCGCAGGGGTTCCGGTCGTGGTGAACACCTGCCACGGGCTGTGGGCCACCCCCGACGATCCGCCGGTGAAGCGCTGGCTGGTGTACGGCGCCGAAGCGCTGGCCGCGCAGTTCTCCGATCACGAGCTGTTCCAGAACAGCGACGATCGCGAGACGCTGCGCTGGGCGATCCCCGACGGCAAGGCGACCGTGGTGGGCAACGGCGTCGACCTGCAACGGTTCGCGTACGACGGCGAAGGGCGAGCGCGGGTGCGGGCCGAGCTCGGTGTCGGCCACCGCGACCTGCTCGTCGGTGGCGTCGGCCGGCGCGTCGCGGAGAAGGGCATCGTCGAGCTCGCGCAGGTGGCGCGCGCGCTGCACGACCGGGCCACGTTCGTGTGGGTGGGACCGGACGACGACAAGCCCGACGCGCTCGGGCGCGACATCGCCGGTCTGCGGATCGTGCCGGCGCGGATCGACATGCCCGCCGTGTACTCCGCCCTCGACGTGTTCGTGCTGCCGTCACACCGTGAAGGGTTCTCGCGCTCGGCCATGGAGGCCGCCGCCTGCGGGCGGCCGATGGTGCTCTCCGACATCCGCGGTTGCCGCGAGATCGGCGAGAACGGCACCGAGTTGCTGCTGGTGCCACCCCGCGACCCGGCCGCGCTCGAAGCGGCGATCACCCGCCTCCTCGACGACGCCGCGCTGCGAGACCGGCTCGGAGCCGCGGCCGAGCAGCGGGCCCGAACCGCCTTCGACCAGCGGCGCGTCGCGGCCACGTCGATCGAGACCTACCGGAAGGTCGCGGCGAGGAAGCGTCTCGCATGGTGAGGCGCGCGATCGACGTGGTCGTCGCGGCAGCCGCGCTCGTCGCGCTGTCCCCGCTGATCGCGACGATCGCGCTGCTCATCAGGCTGCGCATGGGCAGCCCCGTCCTGTTCCGTCAGCCGCGCAGCGGCTGGCACGGCCGAGAGTTCCTCATCCTCAAGTTCCGCACGATGCGGGCGGAGCGCTACGAGGGCGAACCCGACGCGCAGCGGCTCACCGCGCTCGGCCAGTGGCTGCGCAAGACCAGCCTCGACGAGCTCCCGCAGCTCATCAACGTCCTGCGCGGCGACATGAGCTTGATCGGGCCGAGGCCGACGCTGCCCGAGCAGGTCGCGCGCTACGGCGCGCACGAACGGCGGCGCCTCGAGATCCGGCCCGGGCTCACCGGATGGGCGCAGGTCAACGGGCGCAACGCGATCTCCTGGCCCGAGCGCATCGAGCTCGACATCTGGTACATCGAGCACCGCTCGCTCCGCCTCGACCTGCGGATCCTCGCCCGGACCGTGCGCCGGCTGCTTCGCCCGGAGGGGATCACCGGCGAAGGAGGTGTGAACCCCGGCTTCCCCGGCGCGCGCGACGCCGACCCGTAGCACCCGCACCCACGAGCACCGCGGTCAGCGCCACCACCACCGGGAAGTGCGCGACGTAGTCGACGCTCGCGTGCAACCCGGTGCAGGCGAGCGCGCCCGCGCCCCACATCGCGGCCGGCTGCGCGGTGCGGGCCGCCGCGAGGACTCGGACCGCGGCCCAGCCGAGGACCAGGAGCACCAGCGCCAGCCCGACCACGCCGAGCTCGGCGTTGACCTGCAGGTACTCGTCGTGAGCCCAGCGGAGATCGGCATCGCGGGTCACGGTCGTGGCTGCCGCGAAGCGGCCCGGTCCGATGCCGCGCACCTCGTCGCTGTGGGCGAGCCGCACGGCCTCGTGCCACAGACGGGTGCGCACCGCGAAGTCGCTGTTGCCGTGCACCGGAGCCCGGAGCGCGAACGCCGCGGTCAGACCGATCGCGAGCAGGATCAGCGCGAGCGCGACCACCGATGCGAGACGTCGCGCGACGATCGCGATCAGGAACGCCGCGATCAGCGCGACGACGCCGGCGACCGAACCGGTCAGTGCGGTCAGCACCGCGAAGCCGACCGCCACCAGGACCGCGATCGGACGTTCGACCTCGAGCCGGTCCGAAGCCGCGCACACCGACAGGGCGCCGATCACACCGAGACCGAACAGCGCGGCGTTCGCGTTCGCGTACCGGAGCACGCCGCCGCCGGATTGGTTCACCGAGCCAGGTCGCATCACGAACGCGACGAGCGCGACCACGACGACCGCCGCGCCGGGTGCCGTCGGCGTCCACCGCCTGAGCAGCCGCCCGGCCGCGAACGACACGACGCCGACCGCGACGCAGCCGGCGAACGGCCATGGCCGCGCACCGGCGCGGCCGGCACTCGCGACGAACGCCCACCCCGCCAGTGCCACCGCCAACCCGACACCGGCCGCGTCGAGCGCACCGTGGCTGGTGGCCTGCATCTCCGGCGAAGCGTAGGTGACGGGGCAGGATGGACCGGTGGCACTGTTCGTCGTCGGGTGCGGCGGTGTGGGGCGGGAGGCCCTCGACGTGGCGATCGCAGCCGGCATCCGAGTCGACGGCTTCATCGACGAGCACCACGCCGGGGCGACCGTGCGCGGCCTGCCGGTGACCGGCTTGGACGGCGCGCCGGCCGGCGCCGGCTACCACCTGGGTCTCGCCGATCCTGTCGCCCGCGAGCGCCTCACCGCAGAGCTCGAACGGCGCGGGCTGCAGCCGGTCACGTTGATCCATCCGCGGGCCGTCGTCGGGCCGGACACCGTGGTCGGCGAGGGCTGCCTCATCATGGCCGGCGCCCACGTGTCGTCGTCGGTCACGCTCGGCCGGCACGTGCAGGTGCAGTACAACGCGACCGTCGGTCACGACGCGCGGCTCGACGACTACGCGGTGGTGCTCCCCGGCGCGAACGTGTCGGGCACCGTGCACCTCGGCGCGGGCGCGACGGTCGGTACCGGCGCGTGCGTGCTCCAGGGACGGAGCGTCGGTCGCGGCGCGTTCATCGGCGCCGGCGCGGTGGTGACCGCCGACGTTCCTGACGGCGTCACGGTGGTCGGCGTCCCGGCGCGCGCCCGCTGATGCGCTGTGCTACGCGTGGAGCGCCGACGGAACCCCCGCGCGGGCTGATCTGGAGGAATCCCTGACCCTCGTCGCGACCTTCATCGGCTTCGCTGCTGTCGCGGCGTTGCTGCGCTTCGCACCGGAACGCCGACCGCCTGAGCGCGTCAGCGTCGAGGTGGTCGCCGCGGTGGCCGCGGTGCTCGCCGTGCCCGCTGACTGCCACCCGACGGGGTGGGTCCCCCTCGACGCGCTGCTACGGGCCGGGTTCGCGGCGCTGCTCGTGCTGTCCGCGGCGCGCCGCGGCCCGCTGGTGGTGGCGTGGACGGCCGGGGTGATCTCGCTGGTGCTCGCGGTCGCGGCCTGCCCGTGGGCAGCCGCGGCGACCGTGGCGTTCGGCGGGATGGTCGCGCTCGTCTCGGTCGGCGCGCGCGAGCCGCTGATCCAGGCGCTTGCCGCCGGCGCGACCGCACAGGTCGCGCTGCGGCTGCACTGGCGGCTCGCGCTCGGCGCCTCGGCCGTCGCCGTCATGGTCGCAACGCTGCCGCTGCTCGCCGCCGGCTTGGCGACACTCGGCGCTCGCGGCCGGCGCATCGTCGGCTGGAGCGTCGCCGGCGTCGCCGTGTTCTCCGTCGCGGGCGGCGCGTTGGGTGGCCTGGCCGCGTTGCAGGCGAAGAGCTCGGTGGACCGCGGCGTGCGCGCCGCCCGCGACGGGCTCAGCGCGCTCAGCCGCGACGACCGCGACGAAGCGCGCAGCAAGTTCGAGACGGCCCGCGCCGAGTTCGCGAAGGCCGACGACCGTCTGCGTGCCATCTGGGCCCGGCCCGCGTACGCGGTCCCCTTCGCCGCGCAGCAGATCCGCGCCGTCGACACGCTCGCCGGCTCGGGCGGCGACCTGGCGAGCACAGCGGCCGACGCGCTCGGCGTCGCCGACCCGCGCACGATCCGGCCCGTCGGTGGACGCATCGACCTCGACGCGGTACGCAAGGTGCAGGGTCCGCTCGACCAGGTGCGCCGCGTGCTGGCGCGCTCGCAGGGTGAGCTCGCCCGCGTCGACTCGCCGTGGCTGGTGACCCCGGTCGCGGACCGCTACGTCGACTTGAAGGAGCGGGTCGGCCGGGCGCTGCACCAAGCCGACGTGGCCGCGCGGGCCGCGGAGCTCGCACCGGACCTGCTCGGCGAGAACGGCGTGCGGAACTACCTGCTCGCCGTCTACACACCCGCCGAGTCGCGACCTGGCGGCGGGTTCATGGGCAACTACGGGATTCTCACCGCGGACCACGGCAAGGTCGCGCTGTCACGGTTCGGCCGCGAGAAGGAGCTCGACGAGGGTGGGCTGCCGGCTGGTCAGCGCAAGATCGACGGCGTTCCGCAGTACCTTGCGAACTGGGGCTCGTTCCACCCCGAGCACTACTGGGGCGTGATCAACGTGACCAACGACTTCCCGACGGTCGCGAACGTGATGCGCCAGTTGTTCCCCCAGTCCGGCGGCATCCCCGTCGACGGCGTGATCTCGGTCGACCCGGACGCATTCGCCGCGCTGGTGAAGCTGACCGGCCCGATCACGGTCCCCGGTTGGCCAGAACCGATCACGTCGGACAACGCGCGCCAGATCCTGCTGCACGACCAGTACGTCAACTTCGAGTCGCAAGCCCGCGAGGACTTCCTCGGTGACGCCACCCACATCCTGTTCGACACGCTCACCAACGGCTCGCTGCCCGGCGTCGGCACCGCGGCGAGCACGCTCGGGCCGTCCGTGGCGGGCCGGCACCTCCAGCTCGAGAGCGCGCACCCCGAGGAGCAGGCGCTGTTCGACGAGATGGGCGCGACGGGCGCGATGCCGCCGGTGCGCGGCGACTCGGTCGGGTTCACCGGGCAGAACTACGACGGCAACAAGATCGACTGGTTCCTGCACCGCGCCGCGACCTACGACGTGAACTGGGATCCCGGCACGGGACGGGTCGACGCGAAGCTGACGATCACGCTGCGCAACGACGCGCCGGCGACCGGTGAGTCGCACGCGGTCATCGGATGGGGCGGCGATCTGATCCTCAACCAGATCCCCGTCGCCGACGGCGAGAACCTGATGCTGCTCACCGTGTACAGCGTGCTGCCACCGACGGGCTTCACCGTCGACGGCACGACACCGGGTGGGTCACCGATCGACGAGTACGGCCGGCACGGCATCCGCTTCTACGTGCGGATCCCGCCGGGCGGCACCTCGACCGTCGAGGTCACCTTCGCGGGCTCGGTCCCCGAGGGCCACGTCTACGCCTTCGACCCGGTGCGCCAGCCCATGGTGAACACCGACCACTTCACGCTGCACGTGCACGTCCCCGACGGCTGGGAGCTGTCTTCGCCGGTCGAGCTCACGAAGACGTCGACCACCGACGCCACCGGCGAGTGGACCCTCGACCAGGCCCACGCAGCCTCGGTGCGAGCCTGCCCCCGCAGCGACCTCGTCGAACGCCTGAAAGGCTGCTGACATCCGGTTTTTTCGGCCCTCCCGAGCCCGGATCGACCGCGCTGCGTGCAGGAATTGGCGAGGTGCTCTCGACAGCCACCACCGTATGCGTCAAACTGGCGGCCAAAGCGTTGCGGAAGGTGTGGGCGATGATGCGCAAGGTCTTGATCCTGTTGGCGGGTGTGCTGGCGATGTTGACGCTGTGGACCGGCGTCGCCAGCGCTCAGGCCTCACCGGCGAGCGTCCTGCCGACCTCGACGGTGAAGGTGGAGGGCGAGTCCCTCGCCCGCACCGGCACGAACTCGATGCCGATGATCTACGCCGGCGCGGCACTGGCCGCCGGCGGTGTGGTGCTCGTGGTCGCGGCCCGACGGCGCCGCCGTCACCACCTCGCCGTCCAGTAGCACTCGGGCGCGACCCCCAACGGCGAGCGACCGTTGTGCATTGAGCACCGGATTCCGGTGCTCAATGCACGACAGTTGACGATCGAGGATAGGTCCACGCGCGCGCACTGAGCGGCCCACTGCCGCCAACCGTGTCACGGAGGTGCACCGCCAGACGCGCCCGGCGCTGGTGCTGGCTGCGGCGTTCCTCGCCGCAGCCGCGGTGGCGGCCGCGGTGGCGCAGAACACCGACCGGTGGCTCCCCTTGCACCTCGCGCTCGCCGGCGCGGTCGTGGTCGCCATCTCGGGGGCGACGCAGTTTCCTGACCGTGACGTGGGGCGCGGCCGCGGGTCGGGAGGCGGACGTGCCCGCGCTCGTCGCGAGCGGCGGTGTGGCGGTTGCGGCCGCTCTCGTCGCGCTCGCGGGGCTCCTGATCAGGACAGCCAGCCGGGCACTGCAGCCGCGGGTGCAGCCGGCGGCCACCGCCTACGTCGCCGCTTGCATCGTCGGCGTCGCCGGCGTCGGTCTCGGCGCGTACCTCGGCAGCGACCACGCCGGGAACCTCACGGCGCGGCTGCGCGACGTGCACGAGACCCTGAACCTGCTCGGCCTGGTCGGTTTCGTCGTCGCCGCCACGTTGCCGTTCTCGAGTCGGACGACGACCGCCACGATCCTGTTTTCTAGCGTCTACGAGAACAACTCGGTCACGGTGTGGGGGCGCGAGCGAGCTCGTAGGTGAAGGTGGCCGACTGGCGCACCGCCCTGTCGACCAGGTGGGCGGCGAGGCGGCCGGCGAGGTCACGTTCGAGCTCGCCGGCCCGGGCGCCGAGCACGGATCGGTTCAGCACCGACGTCGAGTACAGGAACCCGGTCAGCGACTCGACCGTCCAGGACAGCGACACCGTGAACGCGTAGGTCCCCGCCGGCGCGAAGCCGGCCCTCTCGAGCACCTGTGCGTGCGACTCGTCGCGCATCGCCCGCTCCCAGCTCGCCGGGATCCGCTCGTGCGCGCCGAGCTCGTCGAGCCATTCGACGAACAGGGCCATCATCGCCTCCTGCCACGGTTCGGTGCCCTCCCAGGGCATCGGGCACCACACCAACGCGACGCCAGCGCCCGGTTCGACCCACGACCGCACCCGCTGCGCCACCGCCCAGCGGTCGAGCCGGTGGAACGCGGTGCCGACGGTGACCAGTTCGAAGGCGCCGTCGATGTGCACGCGCTCGGCCGCTCCCACGACCCAGTCGACGTTTCTGACGCCGGACGCCGTCGCTCGCGCGCGCCCGAACGCGACCGTTTCCGGCTCCTGGTCGACCGCCACCACCTCGGCGAAGTGGCGCGCGAGCGGGATCGCGATCTGGCCGGTGCCGCAGGCGAGGTCGAGCAGCCGGCCGCGCCCGGTCACCGGGAGCCGGGCGCACAGGTCGTCGAGCAACACCTGCGGGTAGGCCGGCCGGTACCGGTCGTAGTAGGGGGCGGTGCCGCGGTACAGGTCGGTCCGGAAGGCATACGGCTCGGCGCCGGGCGCTGACGGTTCGGGTCGTTCGGTCATCACTCTTGCTCCTTATACCCCTAGGGGGTATTGTGCGGAGGTCTGCATGCAGACGCAGCACCACGAGCCTGGCGACGATGCAGGAGATCGAACCCGGACGGGGCATCGACCTGGCCGGCGAGGTGGTCGGCTTCGACCGCAGCGACCGTCGGGCACGGCTCGTGGAGCAGGTACCGGGCCGGCCGCCGCGGCGCATCGATGGGCTCACCGTCGGGGTGCCGGTGCTGACCGAGGACGCGCCGCACGACGGGAAGATGCATCCCGACGGCGACGAGCTGCTGTACCTGGTCGACGGTGCGGTCACCGTCCGCCTCGAGCTTCCCGGCGCCGACCAGATCCTCGAGCTTCGTGCGGGGCAGGCCGTCGTGGTGCCGCAAGGGGTCTGGCACAAGATCACCCTGCGCGAACCGGGACGGCTGCTGCACATCACCCCCGATCCGAACGGCGACTACCGGCCGCGCCGGCGCGCCGCGGGCTGACCCGCACCCACTTTCGATCATCTGCTGCTGCCGGTGCGGCGCAGCAACCGGTTGACGCGCGCCGCTTGGTGCATCTGGTGGTCGCGGTCCGCGACGCTCGGTGCGTTGCGCGCCGCCATGTGCCCGCGGCCCCCTCGGTCGCATTCACCCTCTGCACGCGGCCGCGACGGATTGCCGACATCGGGCCCTACCCGGGTTGGCCGAACCAGCCCGCCCGCCGCGCGAACAGGTACCGGTCGGTGAGGTAGTTCAGCACGCGCCGGGCGACCGTGAAGCGGTCCGCCACGTCGGCGACGACGGTGAGCGCAGCCGTGGGTGGTTGCGGTGCCGCCCGCACCGCGACGCGGTACCAGCGCGCGCCGAGCCACTCCAGCAGCGAGACCGCGTCGAGATCGCCTGTGCCGGCACCGCCGTCCGGTCCGCGGACACCGGTGAGCTGGCCCAGGCGCGCGCCGGCCGCCGCGCCGAGCCCTTCGAGCGAGGTGTGGTCGGGGAAGACACCGGTCAGGAACAGCGACAGGTCCCCCAGCCGCCGGTAGACGCCGGGCCGTTCCGGCTCGGGCACGACCTCGAGCAGCGACGCCAGCCGCAGCGGGTCGAGCTCGCTGAACCGGCGCCGGCGCCACCCGCGCGTGGTTCGGACCCAGGTGCTGCCGCTCGCCACCCGCGTGTAGGACGCGAGCAGTTCGGCGAGGAACAGCCGGCGCGACACCGCCCCGAGGAAGTCACGCAGCTCGCCGGTGCCGAGCACCGGCAACCGGCGGCGAGGACCGACCCATTCGTCGACGTGGCTCGCCGTGTGCAGCTCGGCCCAGCCCCGGTGGACGACCACGGCGAAGGTCAGGAACGGTGACACCGCATGCAACGCCTCGTCACCCGGCGCGAGCACCGCGTCGTAGGTCTCCGGGTGGGCGAGCACGCGGCCGATCGCCGCGTCGTCGCAGCGCAGCTCGGCCGGCCCGACGCCGGCGGCCGGCGCGACGCGTGCGAGCAGGTCGAGGTCGGTCGTGGTCAGGTGCTCGAGCCAGCCCCGAACGTCCAGTGTGTCCACTGCGTCGCTCCTCAGCCGGTCACCGTACCGGCGCCAGGTCGTGTCGCGCCCGGCATCGATTGTCGCTGAGGACCTCCCTGCGACGCGGGTCGTCGGTCAGTGGACGGGGATGCGGCGGGGCCGCTCGTGCTCGGGCTTGGGGAGCCGCACGGTGAGCACGCCGTCGCCGAGGTGGGCCTCGACGCCGCCTTCGTCGACTTCACCTGGCATGGTCACCTCGTAGCCGAAGCGCCCCAGGACGCGCTCGCGCCGGCGCAGGATGCCGGTGCGCTGCTTCTCCTTGCGCTCGCCCCGCACACTGAGCCTGCGGCCGGCGATCTCGATGTCGACGTCGTCGCGCCTGACGCCGGGCAGCTCGATCTCGACCAGGTAGGCGTCGTCGGTCTCCTCGACGTCGGCAAGCGGCGTGAACGCGTCCCCGAGCAGATCCGGGAGGTTCCGCCACGACTCGAGCAAGCTCCCGAGCCGGCGGTTGAGCTGGTCGAGTTCGGCGAACGGGTCCCACCGGGCGGGCCGGTTGGAGTCATCGACGTGGGCGACGTCGTTGCCACGTCGGACGGGCAGAGCCATTCGACGATCACCTCCTTCACGACGAGCAGGGTGGCGACCCTCGGGGCCGGCCCCTCGGCGCACCGAGGGCGCTCTCCCGAGAGCCGCCACGAGGGGAACACAGATCAGGCAGCGCTCGACGCCGTCTCGGTCGAGGAGGTCTCGATGGCCTTGGCCTTGCCACCGGCGCTGATCTCGACCTTGCGGGGCCTGGCCTGCTCGGCCACCGGGATCGTGACGGTCAGCACGCCGTCCTCGTAGTTCGCCTCGATGTGGTCGGAGTCGAGCGACTCGCCGAGGAAAAGCTGGCGGCTGAACTTGCCCTGGAAGCGCTCGGACACCAGGACATCGGTGCCCTCGTCGCGCTGCCAGTTGCGCTCGGCCGTCACCGTCAGCACGTTCTTCTCGACGGTCAAGTCGATGCTCGAGGGGTCGACACCCGGCAGATCGAAATGAACGACCAACGTGTCGCCCTGCCGGTACGCGTCCATCGGCATCGCCGGGGTGCGCACCAGGCTCCACGACTGCTGGGTGAGGCGGTCGAGCTCACGGAACGGATCGAACCGCATCAGCATGCAAACGACCTCCTTGTCGCGTGTGGTGTGGAAGTGCTGCTCGGGGAGATGTTACCCGACGCAGATAAGTTGACACAACCAGACTCAGATTTATTCCCAGCGCGCAAAGCAATGGGCAACGTGTCCATGGCCGTTGGCGTCGACCCCCGGTGGAGCGCTGAGCGGCCTTCGTCATCTACCAGCGCGAGTGCATCCAGGCCGGGCCGGTGCGGAACCGCTCGTGCGCTGCCTGCCGGCTGATCCCGAGCACCTCGCCGACCTGGGCCCAGGCGGCGCCATCACGAAAGCTCATCCCGTCAGGAGATCTCTGACGCTTCATCGCGGAGCTCGTCGAGCATCACGTGGTCCGGGAGGGCGACGAGCCCCTTGGCTGCGAACCCTCGGATGACCGTCGCCCAGGCGGGGTGACGGTCGACCAGGGCTCGCAGGGTGGCACAGCCGGTGTCGGCATCACCGTTGGCGAGCAGCGCACCGGCCCGGAGGAATCGCAGGTTGCCGTCGTCGGGCAGCACGGCCAGTCCCTTGTCGACCTCCACCAGCGCGTCAGCGCTGTTGCCCGCGAACAGAGCGTCGACTCCCGCGCCGAAGTGGCGATATGCGTCGGCGACGTCGAGGAGGCGTGCCAGCTCGGCGAGCGGGTCGAGACTGCAGTCGACGCGCACGTCGACGAGCACGCCGTTGCCAGGACCGGCCGGCTGGCCGCAGACCACGACGATCGCCGCGGACATCTCACCGCGCGCGTCACCACCTGCGACCTGCCCGGCTTGGAGGGAGGCGAGCAGCCGGCGAGCGAGGGGACCCTCCGCGGCGGCGAACGCGTCGGCCATGGCCGGCCACACCCGGGGGGTGGCCATCATGTTCGCCACCACGGCGAAGCCGTCGCCGACGACCTCACCGGCGTGGTCGATGCAGATCTCGCCGGTGAACGCGGCCGCGCTGCCGTCAGCGGAGACCACCCCGACCTGGCGCAACCCCGCGGCCGGATCGGCGGCCCTGGCCTGCTCCGCGGCGCCGGCGGCGGTGGCTCCGGTGGCGAGCGCGTCGAGACAGCGTGGACCGTAGGCGGGTTCGGCGAAGGCCTGGCTGGCCACCACCCCGACGCCGGGACGAGCGAAGGGCACGGCCGCTCCCACCGCGAACACGCAGGACTGGACGGCGACGCCGAGCGATCCCGTGTCGGGGTCTCGGGCCACGATCGAACAGGTCATCGGGACCTCCTTGTGGTGACCGGCACGAGCATGGACAGGAGTGGGTCGAGGAGCTGGTCCAGCTCGCCGGCAGCCGTCGAGGGCTGGATGGCGTTGTCGAGCCACAAGCTCGTGAGCCCGTGAACCGCACCCCACACCGCTCCCGCCGCGAGGCGAGGATCGATCCGCGCCTGCCATCCCTCGGACTGCGCCGCGGCGACCAGATCGACCAGGCGATCGAAGGCCTCATGCGACGCCTTGGCCAGCAGCGGCTCGTCACGATCGACGAGGTCGAAGCGGAACATGAGCGCGAACGCGCCGGGATGCGCCAGTGCGAACGCGGCATAGGCACGCGCCGCTGCCCTCAGCCGCCGCCGGTGCGAGCTACGAGGCCCCGCCTCGCGTACCGCGTCGTCCATCGCCGCCGTCAGATCCCGGAAGCCGTCCGCCGACACATGGGCCAGCAGGTTCGCCAGGCTTGGGAAGTGACGTAGCGGCGCGTTGTGGCTGACCCCGGCGCGACGGGCGATCTCCCGCAACGAGACCCCCGCCACGCCCGACGCCGCCACCACCTCGGCGGCCACGGAGACCAAGCGGTCACGAGCCGAACCTTCCCGCACCATGCCGTTGACAGTGTCCACCATGCGTGTGGACAGTGTCAACCACGGCTCGCGAGACCCGCTCCGCGGCCGACTGCTGTGCATTGCGCGCCGGAATCCGGTGCTCGATGCACACCAGTCCGCCCCTTTCGGCGGAGGATGGAGGTGCTGCACGATCGGGTCGCAGGACTCGATGTTCACAAGCAGGTCGTCGTTGCCTGTGTGCGAACGCCGGGTCCGGGTCGAAGCCGTCACGCGGAGACTCGGGAGTTCACAACGTTCGTCGACGACCTGGAGCGGATGCGCGACTGGCTGATCGCTGAGGGCGTGACGCACGCGGCGATGGAAGCGACCGGCATCTATTGGAAGCCGGTGTGGTTCGTGCTCGAGGACAGCGACATCGACCTGCAGTTGGTCAACGCCCGGAACATGCGCATGGTCCCGGGGCCTGGCCCCAGTGTGCAGGCCGCTCGGGCGGCGCCGTCGGGAACCGTCGCCCGGTAGCGGTCCACTCCCGAGGCGTGTGGCCCGCCCCGACTCCCAGGACCGCCCGACCGCCCGACACGACATCGAGCGTCGCAGCCTCGCTGGCCAGAGCGAGCGGCTCCCAGACCCCGGCGTTCACGACGCACGTGCCGAGCTGGATCCGCTCTGTGACCGCTGCTGCGGCGGCCAGAGCCACGAACGGCGAAGCCGTGGAGCCGGGATGGTCGGCGGCGTACAGCGCGTGGAACCCAGCGGCCTCGACATCGCGAGCGAGCCCCAGCCACGACGCCCGGTCTCTGGGACTTGCCTGGACCGAGACCCGAACCCTCATCCCGCCAATTGCACCACCTGTCGCAGAAGCGTGAGCGAGGAAAGGGGCGCGGGTGCCTACTCCCGGAGGAGCAGGTCGGTCAGCGAGTCGGCTTCGTTGACGATGTCGAGGTGGCTGCCGGTGCGCTCGGTAACTGGCCAGCCGAGGCTTCTGGCTCGCTGGGCCTCGAGGCGGTAGCTGTCGCTGAGCTGCACGTAGGTGCACGGCTGTTCGCACCAACGGTCGGGGAAGGGCGATCGGGGTCTCGAAGAACGCGAGCGGGACCTGCGGGAGCTCGTCGAGGATCGTTCGGCGCCGGGCCGGGTCGGGGAGCAGTTCGGCAAGCGCGTCGCGGCCCCACCACTTCGACCACCGTGGCAGGACGCCGTGGTGGGCGAGGCGGCGCAGTTGGGGCAGGAAGTCGACGCTGACGGTGGTGGTGCCTGCGCAGGGCGGTATGCCGGCGTCGGCGAACACGAGCCGCCGCGGCCGGACGGGCATCGCTCCGCTGATAGATGGCAGGAGCCACCCGGCGCCGCTGTGCCCCACCAGGAGCGCCGGTTCCTCGGGCGCCGTCGCAGCAGCAGCCGCCACCAGCGCCTGCGGGTCTCCGGCGGACGCGGCAGCCCGCAGGTCGGGGACGGCGACGTGGTGGCCGCGTGCGCCCAGCTGCTCAGCGACCCAACGCCACGTCGATGGGCCGAGCAGCGGGCTGTGCACGAGCACGACCGGGACCGGGTGGCCAACCTGTTCGGTCACCGGGCGCGGCGAGACCGGTCGAACCGGGATCGTGTGGTCCGGTGATCGTCGATCACGTGGGCGACGACGGCGGCCGCGTCGCGAGCCCAGCCGAAGCGGGCGCCGGATCGGCCGGGGTCGTCGGGCGGATGGCCGGGGATGGCGATCAGCGCCTTCCACAGCGCCCATCCCCGCGCCCGCGCCCAGGTCGCGTCGTCGTAGCCCAGCAACGAGCGGAACCGGTCCCGGCTGGTCCCGTCGAACATCGTCCACGCCGGGGTGAGGTCACAGGCCGGGTCACCGACCGCGCAGCACCCGAAGTCGATGACCCCGCAGAGCCGGCCGTCGCGCACCAGCAGGTTCGAACCGCAGACGTCGCCGTGGACCCACACGCCGGGCCCCGCCCACGGCGCGGCGAGCGCCGCCTCCCACACGTCGGTGGCGGCGGCGGCGTCGATCTCACCGCCGAGCTCGGCGATGGTGGCTCGCACCTGGTCGTCCCAGACCGACACCGGGCCGCCGCGTACGAAGCTGTGGGCCCCGGCCGGCGGCCCGCCGTCGGCCGGTGCGGTGTGCAGCGCCCGCAGGAACGCGGCGAGGTCGGCGGCGAGCCCGTCCGGGTCGGCGACGCCGGCGACGGCCACCGGCTCGCCGGGCAGCCACCGGTAGATCGACCACGGCCTGGGGAACCCGCAGCCCGGCGCCCCTTTGGCCACCGGCGCGGGGATCGGCTGGGGCCGCAGCGGTGCCAGCACCGGCAACCAGCGGTGCTCCTTGTCGATCTGGGCCACGTACGCGTCGTCGCTCGGCAGCCGGACCGACAGCTCCTCGCCGAGCCGGAACGTGGTGTTGTCCCACCCGTCGAGGACCACCGCCCGGATCGCGAGGTCCGCCCACTGCGGGAACTGCCCGGCGACCAGGCACCGCACCACATCGACGGTGATATCCGCCTTGCGCACGTGGCCCTTCGTAGCCGCCCCCCGCCCCGGGCGCGACCGATTTCCGGCACGAGCCCTTTCTCTCGCCGGGCGCCGGTCGCGGCGGCACGATTGGCTCTGTGGGATTGCGCCGCTCGCTGTCCGACGGTGTCGTGACGATCCGGTCCACGACGAGCCCCGACGTCCCGGTCCTGGTCACCGGGCGAGACGAGGAGTTCCACCGGTTCCTCGGCGACGGCGACCCGAACCCGAACCCCGCCGCCTGCATCGTCGTCGGGGGCGGGACGGTCGTCGGCTGGGTCGACTACGACCACGACCGAGGCTGGCTCGACGCCGGCGAGGTGAACGTCGGCTACAACGTCTTCGCCGCCTACCGCGGCCGCGGGTACGCCACCCGAGCGGTCCTCCTGCTCCTCCAACACCTGCGCGAGGACACCGACTGGCGGGTGGCGACCCTGCTGATCCACCCCGACAACGAACGCTCCCTCGCGCTGGCCCGCCGGGCCGGGTTCGAGGAGGCCGGCCACGTCGACGGCGAGCGGTACTGGAAGCGACCGATCCGGCCGCCGTCGGCCGCGGAGCTCGGTCCGTGGTCGCCGCTCGAGGTGGACCAGGTGGTGCGCCTGTTCGCATCGGCGGGGTTCCGGTGGTGGATCAGCGGTGGGCGCGCCCTCGCCCTGCACGTGGGGCACAGCTGGCGTCCCCACGCCGACACCGACGTCGGCATCCAGCGCCGTGACGCCCCCGACGCCTTTGCGCTCCTGGCGGGGTGGGACCTCCAGGTCGCCGCGGCCGGCCGGCTCACCCCCTGGCGTGGCGAGCCCCTCGACGAGGGCCGCCGCGAGAACAACGTGTGGTGCCGGCCCGGCCCGGGCGAGCCGTGGGCGCTGGACCTCACCATCGGCGAGGGCACCGACCGCGAGTGGGTGTACCGGCGGGACCGGTCGGTGCGTCTCCCGTGGGACGCGGCGGTGCTGCGCACCGCCGAGGGCGTCCCGTACCTCGCGCCTGAGGTGCAACTGCTGTTCAAGAGCACGAACCCTCGCCCGAAGGACGAACTCGACGCAGCCGTCGTGGTCCCCGAGCTCGACGGCGACCGCCGCCGACGGCTCGCCCGGTGGCTGCCCACCGGCCATCCCTGGCAGCGGCTCCTGCCGTAGCCCGCGGCGCGCCACCCCTCTCGCGACGCCGCGCCGGCGGGCACCTGCCCCACGGGTGTGCTCGGATCGTTCGAATGAGACGGGTCTTGGTGGCTTCGGCCGGCTCCCTCGGCGAAGTTCGGAAGCCTCCGACCTGCTTGTACCTCTTCCTCGCCGTGACGGGTCACGCCGGAGGTACACCTGGGCCGTCCAGGCGGTTCCTCGCTTGAACACGCTGCCTCGCATCGCACGCCTCCTTGTCGTAGGGAGATACGTGCATCGGCGAGCCCTGAACGCGATGGGTCGTCCGCGACGTCCACGGATGAGAACTGCGAGGGAACTGCGAGCCCGCCCCAGCGGCCGAGGTAGCCCGGCTGCTGGCCGGGCCTGACCTGCGTGTTCTCAGCGCGCTCGGAGGGACTCGAACCCCCAACCTTCTGATCCGTAGTCACAATGCAGGTCGCACACTTCGTCCGGCATGGTCCGCCGTCGTCCGTCCCCATGCGGGTTTCGGCAGGTCAGCGGTGGCAGCCGCTCAACCGCCGTCCGGCGTCATCCGGGCTCGTTCGTCGTCGTCCGTGACCAACCCGTGACCACTCGGGACAATCACCAGCCGCACTGCCACAACGATAGTGTTGTGGCGTGCTGCCGTCGTTCGACCCGGAGACGGGCCGGCTCCCCGAAGGCGAGCATGCCGCGTCCTGGGACGAGCTGGTCGAGCGGTTCGGCTGGACATCGCGACGCCGGCAGCTCCTCGACGGGCTCGCCGAAGCCATCGAGCTCCTCGCTGCGTCGGGCTGCACGCGCATCTGGCTGAACGGCAGCTTCGTCACCGCCAAGGACGAACCCGCCGACTTCGACGCCTGCTGGGACCCCGACGGCGTAGACCTCGACGCACTCGACCCCATCTTCTTCGACTTCGCCAGTGGACGCGCTGCCCAGAAGTCCAGGTTCGGCGGCGAGTTGTTCCCCAACGTCGTCGAGTCCGACAGCGGGCTCGTGTTCGCCGACTTCTTCAAGAACGAACGCGACGGCGGCCATAAGGGCATCGTCGTCCGCACCCTCGGAGGGTCATCGTGATCACCAACGAAGTCCAGCGCCGCGCCACCGAAGCCCACCTGCGCCAGTTCGAGGAGGCGCTCGCCAACCTCGCCGCCAAGCACCACGGCAAGAAGCGCTCCAAGCTCGCCCAGCTCGAGATCGACGCCGTCCGGTCCCAGGCGGAGGACCTGCGAGCCGAGCTGGACGAGTACGACCGGCTCCGCTCCGGTGAGGTCTCGACGTTCGAGGCCTCCTCATTGGAGGAGCTGGCGACCCTGCTCATCAAGGCCCGCGTCGCCCGCGGGTGGAGCCAGCGCCAGCTCGCCGACCAGCTCGGCGTCGCCGAGCAGCAGGTCCAGCGCTACGAATCAACCGGCTACCGGTCAGCCAGCCTGGCCCGCATCTGCGACGTTGCCGCCGCCCTCGACGTCACCGTCACTGAACGGGCATCCCTGCGCGGCCCTGACGCCGCCTGAGTGACGCGCGTTCGGGACGACGCTCTGTCGCGCTCTCTCGCACCCGGATCGCCGATTCTGTCGCGCGGACAGATCCTTTGTCCGCGGCGCTCGCCCGCTGCGTCTCAGCCCGACTTGGTTGCGCGCTCGACGGGTGACAGAGATATCGGGAGGCACGTCCCGTGCGGGCTCGGACCTGACTGCTCATGGCCGACCCCGAAGGCAACGACTGCTACGTCCGCGAAGCCGGACAGAGCTCGACCGCCCGCCTGAGCGCGATCGTTCAAGCCTGAGGGCGCTCGATGTCTCGACGGGTGCGTTCGGCGAGCGGGTGGGCGTTCATGGCTTCGTGGCACGTGATGGCTCGCGCGAGGTGCTGTTCTGCTCGCTGGTGATCGCCCGTGGTGGCGGCGAGGAGGCCGAGGAAGCGGTCAACGGACCCCTTGCAGGCGAGGCCGCGATCGATCAGGGTGACGTGTCCTGCGTACGGTGCGAGTGTGTCGTAGAGGACTTGCGCGTTCTCGGCGTCGTGGAGGAAGGCGCAGGTCTCCGCGAGGTAGGTCGTGGCATTGAGCCAGACGACATCGCGGGGTATGCCACCGAAATGGTCGCGGGCCAGGTCCATGAAGGCGGTGCGCGCGGCGTTGGTGTCGTGTCGCCGAGCGTGGAGCATGGCCAGCGCGGCTCGCCATGCCGGCACGTCGCGGTTGGTGGCGGCGATCCGTTCGCACGGTTCGACGAGGGCGTCCATCTGCTCGGCGTCGCCGTGCTCGACGGTCAGCCAGTAGCGCTGGACCCAATAGATCGTCTCCGTGGCGCGGTCGCCTACGGTCTCACCGAGGTCCCGGGCGCGTTCGATGTGGGCGGTGGCATCTGTGAACTGGCCGGTGAGCATGGCGCGCATGGCGCGCCACAGTTCGGCATCGCGTTGGCCGAGCCGGTGGTTCGTGCGCTCGGCGAGCGCGGCGTGGCGCGATGCGGCGTCGTCTGCGCCGTGGAGGTCCTCGCTCTCGAGGAGGTCGACGGCCAGCCAGCGCAGACCGTCGATCTCGAGCTCTGCGTGGGCTGCGGTGGCGGCGACGTCGACGATCTCGCGGGCGATCCTGGTGCGCTCCGCGAGGTGGTCCGGGTCCCACACCGCTGCGTGGGTGGCAGCGAGGACGCTGGCCAGGACATCACTACGACCGGACCGGCGCGCATCGGCGAGAGCCTCCTCGGTCAGGTGCCGGCGCCGGGTGGCGTCGCTCTCGTAGTAGAGGAGCTGGGCCAGCTTGGCGTTGAGGTGGGCTCGAAGCGCGTGGTCATCGACGCCGCGGGCGAGCAGCGCCTCGACCGCAGCTCGCAGCTCAGGGTCGCGGCCCCACACCGCGGATGCGTCGGCCCACCCCAGCGCGGCGTGCGCGGCCGCTTCGGTGAGACCGTGTCGGTTGGCCTGGTCGAGCGCGGTCCGGAAGTCCTCGACAGCGCTCGCGAGGTCGCCGCCGAGCAGGTGGGCCCGGCCGCGTCGGCACAGGGCTGCGACACAATCCTGATCGTCGCCGCCGCCCGCGTCGATCGCGCCCAGAGCCATGGTGGCGAAGGTGGCGGCGACTTCGAAGGCCAGGCGCCGCGACGCGTCCTCGCACGCGGCGAGCGCGGCGTCGCGTGCGATGGTGGGGTCGCCGTCGGGAAGGGCGGCGTGTCGGTGGCGGGCGATCTCACCGACGGCGTGGGGCCGTCGAGCTTCGCCCTCGGCAGCGAAGCGAAGATGCAGTCGCGATCGCTGGGTCGGGCTGCTGACCGCGAGGAGCGCCTCGCGCACGATGGCGTGGGTGAAGCGGTAACCGGGTTCCTTCGGGTCGCCGACGAGGACACCGGCACGGAACGCGCGCTCGAGCGGGTCGGTGGAGCCGTCCGGCTGTGCACCGGATGCCGCGAGCACATCTCCGGGCCGGAACGCTTCGCCCGCCACGGCGGCCGCTGTCAGGGCGTCGAAGGTGTCAGGCCCGAGGCCGGCGATCCTGCGAACGACTGCGTCACGCGCCGATGTGGGCAGCACGTCGCCATCGCTCGAGTCGCGGAGGAGCTCGGTGAACAAGAAGGGGTTACCCCCGGTGCGCTCCCACGCCGCCTCGGCTCGGGCCGCGTCGCCGATGCCGAGCTGTGCGGCGAGGCGCTCCGCCTCCTCCGGGGTGAGGCCGCCCAGCGGCACCAGCGCGAGGGTGCTTGCCGCCTGGGTTGCCGACAGCATCGACGCCAGCGGGTGCCGCGGGTCTGTCGCCTCGGGCCGACCGGTGGCGACGACGAGCAACGACGACCGGTCGGCGTGATGCATCAGATGAGCGAGGAGCTGGACCCCGGAGGGGTCCAACCACTGGACGTCGTCGAGGACGAACACGACCAGACCGGGGCTCGCCGCCACTAGGCGGTCCACCTGTTCGAACAGGCGATGCCGGTCTGCCCCGCCGTCCGCGTACTCGCGATCCGATCGATCCGCGAACGGGTTCGAGTGTCGATCCGAGAGCGAGTCGAGCGCGTCGATGATGGCTTGGTAGGGAACCAGCGCGTCTTCGGCGCACCGTCCATGGATGATCAGCGCGCCGCGGTCGTGGGCGGCGACCGCGGCCTCGGCGGCGAGTCGGGTCTTCCCGACGCCCGCCTCGCCGGTGACGAGCGCGAGCCGGCGGCTGCGCTCGGCAGATGTGGTGTTCGCGAGACGGGCGAGCTGCGCCAGCACGCGGGCGCGTCCCACCAGCTCGGGACCTTCGACTACAGCGAGGATGCTGCCCGGGACCGCGAACCGCATCGGCGTCGAGAGCGAGCGGGCCCGCTCCGCGAGCGCTCGGCGATCGGGCTCATCGAGCTTGCGTAACAGCGCTGAGACGTGGCTCTCGACGGTGCGGATGGAGATGAACAGCCGCTCGGCGATCTCCGCGTTGGTGAGCCGTGCACCCAGCGCGTCGAGGACCTCCGCCTCCCGGGCTGTCACCCCGGCTGCGCGCAGCTCGACTGGCACCTCCACAGCACCAATTGTCGCGGCAACGCACCCAGAAGGAATCCGTGGTCACCACGGATGTCACCGACAGGCCGCCGGCGGATGGTGTCGACATGACCACCACCGTCGACACCACCAAGCTCGACCAGCTCACCAACCAGGTCTTCGCCGACTTCGCCGCCGCCATGACCCTGCCCTTGGTCCGCCTCGGCGACCGGCTCGGCCTGTACCGAGCCCTCCACGAGCACGGACCCTGCACGGCCGCCGATCTCGCTTCCCGCACCGGCGTCCACGAGGCCGTCGTCCACGAATGGCTGGCCAACCAAGCCGCCGCCGGCTACGTGACCCTCGACCTCGGCGACGGCGCGGGCGACGACGACCGCTTCTTGCTCACCCCCGAACAGGAAGCCGTGTTCGTCTACGAAGACAGCGGCGCGTGCATGCTCGCCGCCTTCCAGCTCGCCGCCGCCTACACCCGAAGCGAACCCTCGGTCGCTTCCGCCTTCGCCAGCGGAGCTCCCTGCCCGTGGGGCGACCACGACCACGAGCTCTTCGAAGCCGTCGAGCGCTTCTACCGCCCCGCCTACACCGCGTCGCTCGTCGACGAATGGATCCCCGCCATCGACGGCGCATCCGAGCGACTGCGGCAAGGAGCCGTCGTCGCCGACGTCGGCTGTGGGCATGGCCTCTCGACCGTGCTCATGGCCAAAGCCTTCCCCACGTCGAGCTTCGTCGGCATCGACGACCACGTCGCCTCGATCGACCGCGCCCGCGCCCTCGCCACACGAGAGGGCGTTGCCGACCGCGTTCGGTTCGACGTCCAGCCGACCACCGAGCTCACCGGCACCTTCGACCTCATCGTCGCCCTCGACGCCTTCCACGACATGGGCGACCCCGAACGCGTCGCCACCACCCTCCGGTCGCGGCTCGCACCCGGCGGCACCGTGATGATCGTCGAACCCTTCGCCGCCGACCGCCTGACCGACAACCTGACCCTGCTCGGCCGCGCCTACTACGCCGCGTCGACGCTCGCCTGCACGCCGTCCGCGCTCAGCCAATCCGACGAGCGGCCTCTCGGCGCCCAGGCCGGTCCCGCCCGCCTGACCCGCGCCCTCCAGGCCGGCGGCTTCACCAGCGTGCGCGTCGCGACAACGACCCCGTTCAACCTCGTCCTCGAAGCCAAGCCGTGACCGACACGTCCACGGAGCTCGAGCTCACCTGCCGGGAACGCATCGAGGCGACACTCGTCGCCGTGGCCGACGCGCAACGGCGCTGCAACGCCTTCACGGTCACCCGCCCCGACGAGGCGCTCGCCGAGGCCGACGCCCTCGACCGACTCCCAGCCGGTGACCGAGGCCAACTCCACGGCGTACCAGTCGCGGTCAAAGACCTCTTCGACGTTGCCGGCCTGCCCACCACCGGCGGCTGCGCCGCCTACAACGACCACGTCGCGTCCACTGACGCCGCCGTCGTCAAGGCACTCGTCGCTGCCGGTGCCGTCGTCGTCGCCAAGACCAACCAGCACGAGCTCGGCGCGGGCGCCACCGGCCTCGTCTCCAGTTTCGGGCCCGTCGCCAACCCCATCGCCGTCGACCGCCTCGCCGGAGGGTCGTCCTCCGGCTCCGCCGCCGCCGTCGCAGCGGGCGCGGTGCCCCTCGCCGTCGGCTCGGACACCGGCGGCTCCATCCGCATCCCCGCCTCGTTCTGCGGCGTCACCGGGCTGCGCCCCACCCCGGGCCGGATCAGCCTGGCCGGCGCCCAGGCGATGAGCCCCGGCTACGACACCGCCGGACCACTCGCACGCACCGCCCGGGACTGTGCCGCGGCCTTCGCCGTGCTCGCCCACCCCCGCCCCACGCCCACGTTCCAGACTGACATCGCCGGTGTGCGCGTCGGGCTCCCCGAGCCCTACTTCGAGCTTGTCCACCCCGACACGCGCCGAGCCGTCGAGCACGCCGCGGCCACCCTCGAGGAGCTCGGAGCCGTCGTCGACTGGACCTCCGGACCAGGCCTCGATCCCGAGTTCGACGGGTTCCGGCACGTCTGGGCCGACCTCGCCCACCACCACCGTCACGTCTGGGATAACCCCGCGGTCAGCGACGCGGTCGCCGCCCTCCTCGACCTCGGGCGGCGCGCGCATGGCCTTGACTACGCGGCATCGCGTGCCACCGCCGACCACATCTGCCACCAGTTCGCCAAGGCATTCGACCGAGTCGACGTGCTGCTCACACCCACCACCCCATACCCGGCACCGCGCGCGGCCGACGATCACGTAGAAGTGGTAGGCGGCGCGCTCGACGTACACGAGGGAGCACCCTCCCGACTCACCCTGCCCGTCAACGAAGCGGGCACCCCCGCTGTCGCGTTCCCAGTGGGCACTACTACCGACGGACTTCCACTGGGCGCGCAGCTGATCGGCCCGCCCTACACCGACGAGCAGCTCCTCGCCTTCGTCACCCTCTACCAAGACGCGACCGCGTCCCACGAGCTGCGGTAGCGGTACAGAACGACGGATAGGGAACGGCTCCACCTGGCGAACGCATCCCCGAACGCGCGCCCAGAACGCGTGACCGAGCCGCGATCTCCATCGCGTTGCGCGTGTACATCGGACGACCGGTCAGATGCCGCCTGACTTCGCGAACGCCGGAGGCCTGCGTTCTCGGCGCCTCCGCGCTGGTCGCGTCGTCGCGTGGTCACGGATTGGTCACGAACGTACCCGGACCAGCCAGCACCACGAGCGGTCGGCAGGCCCGCCGCAACGCTGTGACCTGGACTTACTCAGCGCGCTCGGAGGGACTCGAACCCCCAACCTTCTGATCCGTAGGGTCTGTGGGGTGTGATGCGAGGTGGTGCTACGTGCCACGTAGGCCGCTGATCAGCGCAAACGTAGTTCCGGCTTGTCGCTCTGTGTCGGCGAAGACCACCCTGCGGCGGGTGATCCGGTAGAAGAACCGGTAGAAGTCGGGATCCGCTCTGCGGAAGGTGTCTCGTCGTGAGAGATTGCGCGACCACCGCTGGGTTTGCGCCGCAGAGCCCCGACAGGAGCGCAGTCCGAGGTCCTGCTCACCGTCGCTTCCGCAGTTGATCGTGAATGGCGAATCCAGCGATTGTGATCAATGCGATAGCTCCGACGAGTTGGCCCGCGGCGAACGCAGTTCATGCCAGTGTCATCCCACCTCTTTGGGCCCAATCACAAGTAACTCTGAATCAAGGTAAGGACCCCGGCGCACACCGCCGCGAGCAGGCCGGCTGCTGCGATCGGCAGCCCTATTCGGGCGTAGAGGATCGCGCGCTTGTCGGCTGCCCGAGCCATGGCGGTTCGGCCGTCGGTTGAACTTCGACTTCGAGGCGGCCTCCGGCCGACATGGCTACGCCGAACACGGTGGTGAGGCAACCCAGCAGGGCGACCTTGCCGGCCACGCTCACTTGGCGACGCCTCCTCGGTCAATCGGAGGACGATCGTGCAACGCACACCGGGGATGGGATTCTGGAGATCGCCAGTTGATGTCACGGCATCCTCGCCAGCCAACCAGCGCGGCCATCAAGCCTGAGACCACCAGCGCCCTCGGTTGTCGGGCCAGTCCCGCACGCGAGCGGTGAGATATGTGACCGTGCGCGAACGGGCGGGTCCGCCATACACCCCGATCGGAACGAAGGCATCCGTGAGCCCGATGCCGGGACGTGCGAAGTGTCGTAGCGCCAAGGGCATCTTGAGCGTGAGCGCAAAATCGAAGGACGCGTCTGGATTGTCGAGCGACATGCTGACGACAGTTCTCGAATCCTGAAGCGCCGGGAGCTCGGCTGGCCGTAAGGGCTGCCGACTACGCGTTACCGCGGCGATCTCGTCTCTCGAGAGGTGAATCGGTCGTCGTAGGGCCGCCGGCGCATCGATGGTCACCCCTTCGTCTGTGAAGGTCGCCGTGACTGAGGACAGTGCGACTGCCAGCGAATACGCCCCCCGATCAGCATGATGGCAGCGAGCCCGCAGAGAACCAGACCGAGGCCAATCTTCGCGGGCACGCTGCCGCCGCCGATGGACGAATCGCCGACGTGGGAGACGAGGATTGCGATCGCAACTCCCGCGCCCAACCGGATGACGCCGGTGGTCAGCCAGAGTCCGCGACGAACGACGATTTGCACGACTGTGGCCTGCTGGCTCATCACCGCTCCTCCTCCCGGGGCGCGATCCGGATAGTGACTGGGATCACTTCGTCGTCGCGCCAGACGAGTTCAGGTCGTGTGCGAGCCCGGCGGCATCGGATGCGAGGCCGAGATCGGCAAGCGCGCTTTCGATCGCCAAGCGTTCTGCCGGCGAAGCCGCTTGGACCAACAGCTTGCCTGCCCCAGCAGTGACCAAGCTCGACAGCGCTGCGGCGCAGCCAACCGAATCGCCGTCGACGCAGTGCCGCAGATCGATCGCGTTGGCGGCGAGGTCGATGTTCTCGGCGACGGCGGCTATCGACTCAAGCGACTCTGCGACGACGACTGCATCGACGCCCTCCAGCAGTAGAGGTGCCGCGAGGGCTCCGCCAGTCGCAATCGCTGCGACGATGGCCGCCCCGAGGGCGATCTCGGTTGAGTGATCCGCGACCCACGCCGCCATGTCGCCCCCGACCGACTTCACCTTGTCGACCAACGCGGAAGTCGCCGAGGCCAAGGCGCCACCGACACTCTGCGCCGCATCGACTACAGCGCCAGCTGCACCAGAGAACGCTGCGCCGATGCAGTTCAGTGCGTCACCGAGGAGGTTCCAACCATGACCACCGCAAAGCCCGTACGGATCGAGCCCAGAAATCGGGTCATTGCCCGCGTACCTGTACGTCGCCTGAGTCTCGCCGTTGAGCGGATCGTTGCTTAGGAAGCGACCGAGGCTCGGGTCATACATGCGGTTGCGCATGTCGATGAGGCCGTTGTTGTCGTCGCGGACGCCGGTGGCGCCGGCGAATGTGTGCCGGTTCTGGTACGGATCGGCGGCGGCGGCCGCGACGTAGGTGTGTGCGCCCCAGGGGGTGTAGGCGTTGCGGCCGAGGAGGGTGCCGTTGGCGTCGGTGAGTTCGCCGACGTTGCCGTTGGCGTCGGCGTGGAGGTAGCTGGTGCCCGCCGCGGAGGTCCGGTCAAGGACAGTGCCGTCTGCGGTGGTTTCGACGGCGTCGCCGCCGCCGGTGGTGCCGGTGGTGAGCTCCTCGAGGAGGTCGCCGCCGTCGTAGAGGTACGTCGCGCTTCCCGTCGCGTCGGTCTTGCTGACGCGTCGGCTCTCGCCGTCGTAGGCGTAGGTCGTCGCCTGGTTGCCGCCGGTCTGGCCGACGATCCGGTTGGCCGAGTCCCAGCTGTAGCTGGCCAGGCTCACGGCGCCGGTGTGGGTCTTGCGGCTGGTGAGGTTGCCGTCGGCGTCGTAGCTGTAGTCGACGGTGCCGTCGGTGGTGAGTTGGTCGGCGGGGTCGTAGCTGTAGGTCGTGGCGACGGCGCCTCGGATGGTCTGGGTGGTGCGGTTTCCAGCGGGGTCGTACGTCCAGCTGGCGTTGGCCCCGAGCGGCGCCTGGGGATCGTTGCTGGTCGCGGAGGTGAGCCGGCCGAGCTGGTCGTACCCGTAGCTGCTCGTGAGGGCCTGGCCGGCGACGCTGCGCGTCGTGGCTGTGCGCTGGCCGACGGCGTCGTAGCTGTAGTGGTACGACGACACGAGGCTTGTGGGACTGGTGTACTGCGCGTTGCGGGCCGCGACGATGTCGGTGGTCTGCCCGGCGTCGTCGTAGCCGTAGGTCGTGACGACGCTGTTCGGGTAGGCGAGCGTGGCGAGGCGGCCGGCGGCGTCGTAGGCGAAGTGGAACTCGCCGGTCGAATCGCCGAGCACGCTGAGCCGCCCGTCGGCGTCGTAGCGGTACGTGTCGCGGGCGGTGAGGCCGCCGTCGCGGGTCAGGCTGAGCCCGGCCCGATGACCAAGCATGTCGTAGCTGGTCGCGAAGGTCGCGTTGGCCAGGTCGCGATGCTCGCTGACGACGCGGCCGCCATTGTCGTAGGCGTAGGTCGTCGTGCCGGTGCCGTCGTGCACGGTGAGGGGCCGGCCGGCGGCGTCGAGGGTGCTGGTGACGTCGGGTGCGTCGGGGTAGTCGACGGAGGTGAGCCGGTCGGCGTTGTCGTAGCCGTAGCGGATGGTCTGGCCGCGGGCGTTGGTGCGCGACGCGAGCCGGCGAGCCAGGTCGTAGCTGACCGAGCTGATCCGGTTGTCCGGGTCGGTCGTGGTCGTGGGCAACCCGCGGCCGTCGTAGCCGTAGCGGGTGGTGTGGCCGTTCTGGTCGGTGTAGCTGGTCGTGCGGCCGGTGTTGTCGTAGCCGTAGCGGATCGTGTGGTTCGTCGGGTCGGTCACGACACATCGAGACGGCCGGCGGCGTCGTAGTGGTAGCCCGTGCTGCGCAGCAGGGCGTCCGTCGTCGAGGTGACCTGCCCGTCTGCGTCGAACGCGACCTGAGTCGTGCGGCTGAGGGGGTCGGTGACGCTGGTCGGCATCCCGGTGGCGTCGTAGCCGAAGTGGGTGACCTTGCCGTTGCCGTCGGTGACCGTGTCCGGTTGACCGTCGCTGCGATACGTCACGTGGGTGTGGACGCCCGCCGGGCTGGTCGTGTCGGTGAGCCGGTTCGCGGCGTCGTAGGCCAGCGTGGTCGTGTTGCCCTTGAGGTCTTCGATCGAGGTGAGGTTGTTCGCGGTGTCGTATGCGTAGGCGGTCTTGTGGCCGAGCGCGTCGAGCGAAGCGGTCAGGTTCCCGGCCTGGTCGTAGTGGAACTGTTGGGTGCGCCCGGTCGGGTCGATGAGCGCGGCCAGGTTGGAGTGCTCGTCGTAGCGCCACTGGGTCACGTCGCCCAGGGCGTCGGTGACCGAGGTCGTGCGGTAGTCGGCGTCGTAGGCGTAGGTGGTGGCGTGTCCGTAGGCGTCGGTCACGACGGTTGAGCCGGTGTTGTAGGTGTAGGTCCAGCTGCCGGTCGCGGAGTCGATCTGCTTGGTGACGCGTCCGGCCGCGTCGTAGGTGTTGCTGATGACGAGGTTGCCGTCGGGATCGGTGATGGTCTGCAGGTGGTGCGCCGGGTCGTAGCCGTAGCGCCACGTGTGGGCGGCGTTGTCGGCGGCGGTGGCGAGGTTCCCGGCGCCGTCGTAGGTGTAGGTCCAGTGCCGCCCGAGCGGATCGGTCACCGCGTTGATCCGGCTGGAAGGGTCGTAGCCGAGGGTGATCGTGTGGCTCGAGCTGTCGGTCTCGGTGGCGAGCCGGCCCGAGGTGTCGTAGCCGAGCGTTGTGGCGTTGCCGGACGCGTCGGTGATGGTCGTCAGCTTCCCGGCGGGGTCGAAGTGGTAGCGCAGGTGGCTGCGCGCGGTCTGCAGGTCCCATCCGCCGCCCGGCGCCGCGGAGAGCGTGTCGTGCCCATCGGCGGGCGGCGCATAGGTGGGCCCGGTGCCGGTGTAGGTGTCGGTGTGCCCGTCGCCCCAGCGGATCGTCGCCGTGCCCGACCCGGCGGCGAGGGTACCGGCTGCGTTGTAGGTCCAGCCGTAGCCGAGCGGCCCGCTGGTCGAGGCGTCGAGGCTGTTGTAGGTGCGCGCGAAACCGACAGGGATCCCGCGTCCGGGGATGGTGACGTCGGTGGCGCTGGTCGTGTAGTTGCCGGTCGAGGTGCCGACCGGGTCGGGTGACTGCTGCTGGGTGGGCTGCTGGCCGTAGGTATGCGACACCGGCGGCGGTGTCGGCATCGGCCGGTTGTCCGGTGCGCCGGGCTCGAGGAAGTAGATGTTCTTGTCGTCGGAGCCGAGCACGATCCGGTTCGACACGACCGCCGGAGCAGCGAACAGGCCGCCGCCGGTGGTGTAGTGCCACAGCGGGTTGCCGGTGGTCGGGTCGAGGGCGTAGAGGGTCTTGTCGGTGTCGCTGGCGAGCAGCACGCCGGGGCCGGTCATCCCGCCGACGTAGATCGGTGACGTGACGATCCCGGCGCCTGTGCCTTGGGTCTTGTCCCAGAGCTTGGTGCCGCCGCGGTCGAAGGCCACGACGCGGCCGTCGTTGGTGCCGACGAACACCTTTGTCGCCGCTTCAACGGGGGTGTTCTGCGCCCACGCGCCCAGCGCGGCGGGCGGGGCGGCGTCGGTGGTGTCCTCGTTGAGGATGTGCAGCTGGGAGTCGAGGCCGGTGAGGAACACCTTGCTGCCGTCGACCGACGCGGCGGTGCCGAGGGTGGTGGGGTCGGTCCAGGTGTAGAAGTGGCGCTGGTAGAGCTGTGCGTGGCTGGTTTCGTCGAAGACGGTGAGCCACTCGTTGGCGCCGGACATCACGAAGATCTTGCCGTCCGCGACGGTCACCCCAGCGGTGATCGCTTCGGGGGTGGTCATGGTCGGGAGGATCTGGGTGCCGTTGGTGGCGTCGATGGCGTACACGTTGCCATCGGTGGAACCGACGTACAGGACGCCCTTGTGGAGCGCGGTGGCGCGCCGATGAACCCGCCCACCGCAGTGGACGCGGCCTGGGGGAACTGCCAGCTCTCCGACAGGTGCCCGTCGGTCGCGGACACCCGGTAGACGTGCCCGTCGGCCGCGGCGAAGTACACCCAGCCGTCGGCGACGGTCGGCGAGGAGAGGACGGAGCCGGGGAGCTGGCCGCTGGCGATGAGGTTGTGAGTTTGCAGGTCGAGCTCGTAGATGTGCTTGTCGGCGCCGGCGCCGCCGAAGTAGGCGATGTCATCGACGATGGCCGGGTTGGTCTGCACCTTGTCCAGGGTCGTGCCGGTGTAGACGGCGCCGGCCGGGTCGGTGATGAACTCCTCCCAGGCGGCGTTGCCCGTGCGGGAGCGGTCGTGCTGGCCGGTGGGCCACTCCCCGGGCGCGTCGACCGTGTTCCCCGTCGCCGGCGCCGACATCGCCGCGGCCGCGGCGGGGGCGGTACCGGAGCTGGTGCCGCCGGTGCCGGTCACGAGCGACAGCGCGCCGCCGGCCATCGTGACGGCGGCTTCGCTGGTGGTGGGTGCGGTGATGGTCCAATGCGGCGCCTTGGCGATGTTCTCCGGGGTGAGCGGCACCCCGATCGGCGCCGGCGCCGCCGCGGCGGAGGCGGGTGTGGCGTGGAGGACGGTGGTAAGCGAGGTGGTAAGCGAGGCGGTGAGCGCGCCGGCAACGACCAGGGCAAGGAGGCGTCGAGACACTGGGTTCCTGTTCATGAGCGTGGCGATCAGAGGGGCGCGGGCTGGGCGGTGACGAGGTAGCCGACGTTGGTGTCGACGTAGCCGGCCGTCGGTGGGGAGTAGGTGTTCTGGTAGCCGTCGTTGGCGGCGATGGCGTAGAAGAGCTGCCCGCCCCGCGCCGTGTAGCTGCTGGGCACGTAGCCGCTGAACGTGTAGACGCTGCCTTCGGGGCGCACGACCGGCGTCTGGCGCACCGTCATCGGGGCCTGCACGAAGTGGTCGTCGGCGCTGTTGCGGTACAGCAGCGTGACGGTCGGGAACCCGGTCGCTGGAGGTGACCTGGCCGGTGATCTGCAGGGACTGGCCGACGACGAAGTACGCGGCGGGCACGGTGGTAATGACGGGCCGGGAGAGCACCTCGACGTGTTGCCACGCCGTCGCGATCCCGTCCTCGGGGGCTTGGGAGTCGACGTAGCTGGTGCCGGGCCAGTAGGCGTTGGTGTAGCCGTCGGTGGCGTGGATGGAGTAGTCGACGCCGTTGGTGTTGGCGATCTCGGCGGGGATGTCCGCCGCATACTCCAGGACTCGGCCGTTGGCGCCCTGGTCCGACACCACCGTCATCGTCATGGGGACGGTGGTGAAGCCGGTGCCGTTGGCCCAGTCGATCGTGCCGGTCGCGGTGTCGAGGCCGTTGGCGGTGCGGTAGGCGAGCTCGGCGGTGCAGGTGCCGGTGAGGCAGGTCGCGTCGGCGGTGACGTGGATCGGCTGGTGGTAGTACGCCACGGGGGTCGCCGAATGCGTGATGCGGATCGGCTCGATGACGTGGACGTGGTGCGGGACCGGGACGCTGATCGTCGGATCGGCGGGGAACCACGAGAGGGTGGCGCCGTCGGTGATCGAGAACAGGTAGTCCACGCCCCGCACATCGGTCGCGCTGGACGGGATGACGGCGTGGGCGGACAGGACGTAGGTGCCGTTCGCGCTCGTCACCGACGTCATCGTCATCGCTGCGGTCGTGTAGGCGACCAGGTCGGGGAGCACGTCGCCGGCGGGGTCGCTCGTTCGGTAGTACAGCGTCCCGGTGCAGGTCGGCGAGGCGCAGGTGACGGTCGCGTCGATGGGCACAGCAGCCCGGAAGTTCGCGACCGCTGGTGGGGCGTGCACGATGACCGGCGCCGCGGCCGACGCGGGCGAGGACCAGGCGAGCGTCGACAAGCCGACCATGGCGGCAAGGCAGACGAGCTTGCGTCGCGCTCGGTGTCGACGCGCAGGCGCGCTCGACGGCATGGATGTTCACCCAGTTGCCCAGCGTGCCCTCGTTGATCCCCAGCTCGCGGGCGACGGTGGCGACGGGCTTGCCGGTCTCACGAACGATCCGCACCGCGCCCGCGCGGAACTCCGGATCGAACT
>Ga0070741_10000726_pt1 | contig 111740 bp, 103 predicted proteins | sample Coa_R1_4_FD_66440 | JGI IMG/M metagenome (GOLD analysis project Ga0070741, IMG submission 66440) | Surface soil microbial communities from Centralia Pennsylvania, which are recovering from an underground coalmine fire - Coalmine... | ecosystem: Environmental > Terrestrial > Soil >...
CCTCACCAAGAGGTCAGGTTTGCGTCACAAACGCCCGCCAGCCGCCGAAGGCCGAGATATCCTTCGCGCCTGATATGTCGGCGGCTTCGACGATAAAGCCCTTGACGCTGCGGCCGTCTTTCAATCGCACCGTGCCGATCGAGAGCGGCGGCGGGATCGCGGCGACAAATTTGCCGAAGGACGCTGCCGGCAGCGCCCATACTTCGAGCGCGATCGACGTGCCGCTACCCGTCTCGACGCGCAGCATGCCCGGCTTTGGCGGCGTGGTCGGCAGCGCATAGAGCTTGTAGTCCGGCGCGGTTGAAGTCGCTTCGAGCAAGCGCCCGCCCAGCGCTTTCAATTCGCCGTTGAGCACCATGCCGGACAGATGCGCGCCGACCACTGCGATCGGAATTTCGTCGCCAGTCAGGCCGGTGTCGAGGTCGGCGAGTGGCGGCATGGCCACCCCCTTGGCACCCAAGGTCAGTTTGGTTTGCGCCTGAAACACACGGCCGATGCTGGCGAGCAATGCGTCCTGGCCGGCGGGTGCCAGCAATGTGATGCCGGAGGGAATTCCGTCGGATCGGATCGTTGAGGGCAATGCGAGGCCGCAGAGATCAAGCAGGTTGACGAAATTGGTATAGGTGCCGAGCCGTGAGTTGAGCTCGATCGGATTGGCCAGAACCTGCGCGGTCGTGTAGGCGGTCGGTGCAGTCGGCAGCACCAGCGCGTCGATATCGGCGAAGGCAAGTTCGGCCGTGCGCCGCAGCGTCTGCAATCGATAGAGCGCGGAGAAGGTGTCGGCAGCCGAGAGGCGGTTGCCGGCGATGGTGATTTCCCGCGTCACGGGGTGGATCGCATCCGGTTGCGAGGCGAGCATGTTGCGGATGACGAGATAGCGCTCGGTGACCCACGGTCCCTCATAGAGCAGCCGCGCCGTTTCATAGAACGGTTCGAGGTCGAAGCTGACGAGGGTCGCGCCGAGCGAACGCCATCGCTCCAGCGCCGCCTGATAAGCCGCTTCCTGCTGTTTGTCGCCGAAAAAGATGAGCTGGCCGTCGCGTGGCACGCCGAGTCGCAAGCCACCTGGAAACGGGCTTAGCCTCGAAAACGTGCGGTCGCGCGAGAATGGATCTGATTTGTCGGGACCGGCCATTGCCGCAAGCGCGGCCACGGCATCGTCGACGGTGAGCGAGAAGATGGAGACGCAGTCGAGCGTCCGGCATGCCGGCACGACGCCTGTGGTCGACACCAGACCGACGCTCGGTTTCAGCCCGACGATGTTGTTGAGCATCGCCGGCACGCGGCCACTTCCCGCCGTGTCGGTGCCGAGCGAGAGCGGCACGAGACCGCTTGAGACCGCAACCGCCGACCCCGAGCTCGAACCGCCGGGAATAAGGTCGGCGCGCATCGGATTGGTCGGGATGCCGTAGGGCGAGCGCACGCCGACGAGACCGGTCGCGAACTGATCGAGATTGGTCTTGCCGATGACGATCGCGCCGGCCTGGCGCAGCCGCGCAATCACTGTCGCATCGCGCGTCGGCAGATAGGAATAGGCCGGGCAGGCGGCGGTGGTGGGCAGTCCCGCCACGTCGATGTTGTCTTTCACCGCGACGGGAACGCCAAGAAGCGGCAATGCGCTTGCGTCTTTTGACGAGAGCGCGTCGGCCTCCGCGATTGCGTCTTTTTCCTCGCGCAGGGAGATGAAGATCGCGCCATCGTTGTGCTCGCGAATGCGCTTGAATGTGCGCGCGACGGTTTGTGCGGGCGACTGGTCCCTCGCGCGATGCGCGGCAACGATGGCGGCAACCGTCTCGGTCACGCGTTATTCCTGATGATTGAAAGCCAAGGGAACACGGTTGACCGCGTTTCCGGGATGAAGAGATTGCGCCTTGTTCGAAGCAATTGGTGTGCCATTGTGTACATGGTTGGGCGATGCCCGTCTGCCTCAATGGCTTCGTATTATCAATTATTTGGCAGGATTTTACGTCGCGCGCGACTTTGCCGTCACATGGTGAGCCGCCGATTTTACGGGCAGGCCGCGTGAGTCTTTCTCTAGCCCGCCACCTTGCTGGAACCCTGGGTAATCAGCCGCGCCGCGCGCTGATCGCGGGCGTGAATCCACAACCAGCTCAAGGCGACGCTGAGACGGTTGCGCAGGCCGATCAGGAAGTAGATGTGGGCGATACCCCAGATCCACCACGCGATCGTGCCGCGCAGCTTGAGCCAGCCGAAATCGATCACCGCCTTGCGCTTGCCGATCTGCGCGAGGCTGCCGGCATGGCTGTAGCGAAATGGCGCGGGCTTCTGGCCTGCAAGCCTCGCCCTGATCGCGGCCGCCACGTGACGTCCTTCCTGCTTGGCCGCGGGCGCAATGCCCGGCACCGGATTTCCGTGTGCGTCGGCAATGGTGATGGTGTCGCCGACAGCGAAGATGTCGGGATGATCCGGCACAGTGAGATCGGGCGCAACTTGCAGTCTTCCGGCGCGGTCGCAAGGGGCGTGTAGCCACTCGGCGGCGCGCGAGGCGCGCACGCCGGCGGCCCAGATCAGGGTCCGCGCATGCAAAGGCTTGCCGCCGAAAACCACGCCATCGGCGGAGCATTCGGTGACGGGCTGGCCGAGAATGACCTCCACGCCGATCTCCTCGAGTGAACGCTGTGCATAGGCCGAAAGGTCTTCGGGAAAGCCTGCGAGGACGCGCGGGCCGGCTTCGATCAGGACCACGCGCGTCTTGTGCGTATCGATATTGCGGAAGTCCGGCGGCAGCGTATCGCGCGCGAGTTCGGCGATGGTGCCGGCAAGCTCGACGCCGGTCGGGCCGGCGCCGATGATGGCGAAGGTCAGAAGCGCGGCGCGCTTGTCCGGATCGCTCTCGCGCTCGGCGCGCTCGAACGCGACCAGGATGCGGCGGCGAAGCGTGGTCGCGTCTTCGAGTGTCTTCAGGCCCGGCGCAAACGGCTCCCATTCGTCGTGACCAAAGTAAGCGTGGCGCACGCCGGTCGCCAGCACCAGCGTGTCGTAGGGGAGCGTGTCGCCATCCTCGAGCAGAACGCGCTTGTTCGCTGCATCGACGCCGTTCACGTTGGCGAACAGGGTCGTGACGTCGCTCCGGTCACGCAGGAGATAGCGGATCGGCCAGGCGATCTCGGACGTCGCGAGCGAGGCGGTCGCCACCTGATAGAGCAGCGGCTGAAACAGATGATGGTTGCGGCGATCCACCAGCGTGATCTTGACGGGGGCGCCCTTCAGTCCCAGCGCACATTCCAGCCCGCCGAAGCCGGCGCCCACGATCACCACGCGATGGAGGTCTTTCCCATGCGGCGCCTCGGATGTCATGTTCGACCCCTGTTTCGAAACGGCTTCGCTCCTTGGTGTAAGCCTTTGTGCTCTGCGCTCAAGACCGCTTTTCCCATGGGCCAATAGCCAAAGCCGATTGCCGCGGGCTGCACTATAATTCTTGATTTCCGAGTTGCCTGCGAATTATGGTGCATAGCCATTGGGGCATGGTCCGAAGGTTCAAAGAGGGAGCCGTCGGTTCGGGCTTGCCGCGTGGCTGCGGTTTCGCGCACAAAACAAAGCAAAAACAGGACGCGCCGATCGGCAAACGGCGACAGTAGAGGATTGAGGAGGAGGGACACCTATGAAGACGGCATTTTCGCTGGCGGGCGCAGCCGCTTTGGCACTGGCCCAGCCCGCGGCGGCGGCGGACACGATCAAGATCGGATTTGTCTCCACGTTCAGCGGGCCGACGGCTGTGATCGGCAACGACATGCGCAACTCGTTCGAGCTCGCGCTCGACCATCTCGGCCGCAAGATGGCCGGCAAGCCGGTCGAAGTGATCTACGAGGACGACGGCCAGAAGCCGGATGTCGGCAAGCAGAAGACCGAGAAACTTGTGCAGTCCGACCATGTCGATTTCATCGTCGGCTATATCTGGTCGAACGTGCTGCTCGCCTCGCTCAAGACTGCGGTGGACTCGCAGACCTTCCTGATCTCGGCCAATGCCGGCCCCAACCAGCTCGCCGGCGAGTTGTGCTCGCCTTATGTGTTCTCGACCTCATGGCAGAACGACCAGACGCCGGCGGCGATGGGCCTTTACATGAACCAGAAGGGCGTCAAGTCGGTGTTTCTGATCGGCCCGAATTACGCGGCCGGCAAGGACATGCTGGCGGGCGTCAAGAGCACCTTCAAGGGCGAGGTGCTGGGCGAAGAATATACGGTGTGGCCGAGCCAGCTCGACTTCTCGGCCGAACTCACCAAAGCGCGCAACTCGAAGGCGGAATCGATCTTCGTGTTCTATCCGGGCGCGGCCGGCGTTCAATTCCTCAACCAATATGTACAGGCCGGCATCAAGCAGCAGATTCCGCTCTATACGGCGTTCACGATCGACGAATTATCGCTGCCGCTGCAGAAGGACAACGCGATCGGCGTTCCCGGCGCGCAGGAGTGGGTGCACGACCTGCCGAACGATCAGAACAAGCGGTTCGTCGAAGATTACAACAAGAAATACGCACCGGCGCGCCCGACCTACTACGGCGCGCAGGCCTATGATGCGGCGCAGCTGATCAACAGCGCGGTGGTCGCGGTGAAGGGCGACACATCGAAGAAAGATGCCATGAAGGCCGAAATGGAAAAGGCCGATTTCAAGTCGCTGCGCGGCTCGTACAAGTACGGCAACAACCACATCCCGATCCAGAATTTCTACCTGCAGGACGTGGTGAAGGGCGCCGACGGCCAGCTCTCGCTGAAGACGGTCGCGACGATCGTCAAGGACAACCAGGATAACTTCCACGACAAGTGCCCAATGAAGTAAGCTCGGGTGCCAGGCACGGCGGTATTTAAGCCGCCGCTGCCTGTCGGGGAGGGGTCCCATATGAGAGCTTTCTGGCTATTGAGTGCGATGGCGATCGCGTTTGCGCGGCCTGCCGTCGCGGCAGATTCCGTCAGAATTGGATTTGTTGACACGTTCAGCGGTCCAACCGCCGCGATCGGCATCGATGCGCGCAATGCGTTCGAACTGGCGCTCGATCACCTCGGCCGCAAGATGGACGGCAAGCCGGTCCAGGTGATTTACGAGGACGACCAGCAGAAGCCTGATGTCGGCAAGCAGAAAACCGAAAAGCTCATTCTCTCTGACAAGGTCGACTTCCTTGTCGGCTATAACTGGTCGAACGTGCTGCTCGCCTCGCTCAAGCCTGCTGTCGATTCCAAAACATTCCTGATCGACATCAACGCCGGTCCATCGCAACTCGCCGGCGAATTGTGCTCGCCTTACGTGTTCTCGACCTCATGGCAGAACGACCAGGAGCCGGGCGCGATGGGTCTTTACATGAATCAGAAGGGCATCAAATCGGTGTTCCTGATCGGCCCCAACTATGTCGCCGGAAAGGAGCGGTTGGCGGGCTTCAAGAGCACCTTCAAGGGCCAGGTGCTCGGCGAGGAGTACACGGTCTGGCCGACCCAGCTCGATTTCTCGGCCGAACTGACCAAGGCGCGCGCCTCGAAGGCGGAAGCGATCTTCGTGTTCTTTCCGGGAGCAGCCGGCGTGCAGTTCCTCAATCAATATGTGCAGGCAGGGATGCGGCAGCAGATCCCGCTCTATACCGACGGTGTGAGCGATGAATTGTCGCTGCCATTGCAGAAGGCGAACGCGCTCGGCGTCCTCAGCGTGATGGAATGGGTGAACGACTTGCCCAATGAGACAAACAAGCGCTTCGTCTCCGACTACCGCAAGAAATATCCCGGCCTGCGCCCCAGCTTTTATGGCGCTCAGGCCTATGACGCCGCGCAATTGATCAACAGCGCCGTGGTCGCGGTGAAAAGCGACCTGACAAAGAAGGACGCGATCAAGGCGGAGATGGAAAAGGCCAATTTCAAATCGGTCCGCGGTCCGTTCCGCTATGGCAACAACCACATTCCGATCCAGAATTTCTATCTCTCGGAGGTGGTCAAAGACGACGATGGCGAGCTTTCGCTCAAGACTGTCACGACTGTCGTCGAGAACGATCAAGATCGGTATCACGACAGGTGCCCGATGAAGTGAGCACGAAACTTGCTTGGGAAAGGCGGTGGCTCCAAATGCTGCGGTCTTTCTCACCCTCCCCCTCCAGGGAGGGTGAACGGAATACGTGGACGATCAGCGGTCGTCCCTAACTTGGATCGTTTCGAACAAAGATGTTGCTTGTCGTCGAACAATTTCTGAATGGCCTGCAATTTGGCCTCTTGCTGTTCCTGCTGGCGGCCGGGCTGACGCTCGTCTTCGGCATCATGGACCTCGTCAATCTCGCGCACGGCTCGCTCTACATGATGGGCGCCTATTTCGCCGCGACCTTCGTCGCCTGGAGCGGCAGTTTCCTGATCGGCATTGGGCTTGCGCTCGGTGCGACGCTGCTGCTCGGCATTGTGCTCGAAGTCGTGGCGCTACGGCATCTCTATGGCCGCGACCATCTCGATCACGTGCTGGCGACTTTCGGGCTGATCTTGTTCTTCAACGATCTGGTGCGGCTGATCTGGGGACCCGCTGGTCTGGCGCTACCGCTGCCGGCGTGGCTCACCGTGCCGGTGCAGATCATTCCCGGCGTGTTTTATCCCGCCTATCGCCTCGCGATCATCACGGTCGCGCTCGCGGTCGCCGCGATGCTGTATTTCGTTGTGATGCGCACCCGCGTCGGCATGCTGATCCGCGCCGGGGCGTCGAACCGCGAAATGATCGGCGCGCTCGGCATCAACATCAAACTGCTCTACACGCTGGTGTTCGGCCTTGGTGCGGCACTCGCAGGTCTTGCGGGAATGATGCAGGCGCCGATCCTCACCGTGCAGATCGGGATGGGTGAGAACATTCTCATTCTTGCTTTCGTCATCATCGTCATCGGCGGCATCGGCTCGATCCGCGGCGCGTTCATCGCATCGATCCTGGTCGGGATGATCGATACGCTCGGCCGCGCCTTCCTGCCTGATCTCTTGCGGAAGGTCCTCAGTTCGGCTGCGGCCTCCACGGCCGCGCCTGCGCTGTCGTCGATGCTGATTTATCTCTTGATGGCGATCGTTCTGGTGGCGAGGCCGGAGGGGCTGTTCCCGGCCAACCGTCGATGAAATCGTTCAATCTTCAAAATGTGGTCGCGGCGGCCGTTGTCGTTGGCCTGCTGGCTTTGCCGCTCGTCTCGCAAGCAACCGGCAACGTGTTCGTGCTGACGCTGTTCACGCGCATCGTGATCTTTGCGCTGGCCGCGGTCAGTCTCAATCTCATCATGGGCTACGGCGGGATGATGAGCTTTGGTCATGCGGCCTATCTCGGCATCGGCGGTTATGCGGTCGGCATCCTCGCCGCCGAGGGCGTCGGCTCGGGCTTTATCCAGTGGCCGGTGGCGCTCGTCGCTTCCGCGCTGTTCGCGCTCGTGATCGGCGCGCTGTCGTTGCGCACGCGCGGTGTCTATTTCATCATGATCACGCTCGCCTTTGCGCAGATGGCCTATTACGTCGCCTCCGGCCTGTCGCGCTACGGCGGCGACGACGGCCTGACGATCTACAAGCGGAGCTCGTTTGGCGGCCTGATCAACCTGTCGAACCGCGTGCAGTTCTATTACCTGTGCCTGTTCTGCCTGTTGGGCGGTGTGTTTCTGGTGTGGCGCATCGTCAATTCGCGTTTTGGCCTCGTCGTGCAGGGCCTGCGCTCGAACGAGCAGCGCATGCAGGCGATAGGCTTTCCGGCGACGCGCTATCAGCTCGTTTGCTTCGTCATTGCCGGCACGATGTGCGGACTGGCCGGCGCGCTGCTCGCCAACAACACCGATTTCATCAGCCCGGCCGTGATGTACTGGACCCGCTCCGGCGATCTCATGGTGATGGTGATCCTCGGCGGCATGGGGTCGCTGTTCGGGCCCGTGGTCGGCGCCATCGTCTATCTCGTGCTGGAAGAATTCCTGTCGCAGGTCACCGAATACTGGGCGATGATCATGGGGCCGCTGTTGCTTTTGATCGTGCTGTTCGGGCGCGGCGGCATCATGGGTCTGATCGGGAGGTTTTCCCGTGGCTGAGCCGTTGCTCCGCATCGAAGGTCTCATCAAGCGGTTTGGCGGCATTGTCGCCACCGACAATCTCTCGCTCGACATCGCGCGTGGCGAACTGCATGCGATCATCGGGCCCAATGGAGCGGGCAAGACCACGCTGATCAGTCAGTTGATCGGACAGTTGCGCCCTTCGGCCGGCACCATCCGCTTTGCAGGCGAGGACGTCACGCATCTGCCGGCCTGGAAGCGCAGTCATCGGGGGTTGGCGCGCTCGTTCCAGATCACGTCGTTGCTGCCGAACTTCACCGCGGCGGAGAATGTCGCGCTCGCCGCCCAGGCCCGCGACGGTCACTCCTTCCGTTTCTTCGGCAATGCCCGCAGGGAGAAGGGCCTTCGCGAGACCGCGCGAGCCGCGCTCGCGCGTGTCGGGCTTTCCGAGCGCGCCGACGTCTTGGTTTCCCGGTTAAGCCACGGCGAGCAGCGCGAGCTCGAACTCGCGGTCGCGCTCGCGACCAAGCCGCAACTTCTCCTGCTCGACGAGCCCATGGCCGGCCTTGGCGCCACCGAATCCGCGCGCATGGTGAAGCTGCTCGCGGATCTAAGGAAAGAAGTCACGATCGTGCTGGTCGAGCACGACATGAACGCGGTGTTCGCGCTCGCCGATCGCATCACCGTGCTGGTCTATGGGCGCGTGATCGCCTCGGACGTGCCGGCGGCGATCCGCGGCAATGAAGAGGTCAAGCGCGCCTATCTCGGCGACCAGCATGTGGTGACGCGCCATGGTTGATACGACGTCCTTGCTTGAAGTCGATGGCATCGAGACCTGCTATGGCCTGAGCCAGGTGCTGTTCGGCCTGTCGCTGTCGGTCCGTGCGGGCGAGATGGTGGCGCTGATGGGCCGCAACGGCATGGGCAAGACCACGACCATCCGCTCGATCATGGGATTGACGCCGTCGCGCGCGGGCGCGGTTCGCTTCTGTGGCCGCGAGGTTCGCGGACTGCCCTCGTTCCGGATCGCGCAGCTCGGTATCGGGTTGGTGCCCGAAGGCCGCCAGATTTTTCCCAATCTCACCGTGCGCGAGAATCTCGTTGCGGCTTCCGCCAATCGCCTGGATTCAGGCGATCCGTGGACTCTGGACAAGATCCACGCGCTGTTCCCGCGCCTTGCCGAGCGCGGCAACAACATGGGCAATCAGCTCTCCGGCGGCGAGCAGCAGATGCTGGCAATCGGCCGCGCGCTGATGACTAACCCGCGGCTTCTCATTCTCGACGAGGCAACGGAAGGATTGGCGCCGCTGATCCGCGAGGAAATCTGGAACTGCCTGTCGATGCTGAAGGCGCGCGGCCAATCCGTGCTGGTGATCGACAAGAATGTCGAAAATCTCGCGCGCATCGCCGATCGTCACTACATCATCGAGCGTGGCCGTAGCGTTTGGAGTGGAACGTCCGAGCAGTTGATCGCGGAGCCCGATCTGCAGCATCGCTATCTCGGGATTTAGACCTGGTGCCCGCTTTCCGAAGTTCGTGTTTTGCCTCAGCACCCACCTTTCACGAACTTCGGAAAGTTACGGGCACTAGCAACTTGTATGATTCTAGTGCCGCTTTCTATTTGAAGTTCCTGGATCGAATTCGCCGCTTATGGGGCAGGAACTTCAAATAGGCGGCACTAGCGCGCTTTTCTGCCACCGCGGCGTCAAGATTTTTTCATGAGAAAAGACTTCTTCCCGGCGCGGCGGAAAAGGCATTCCGTTATCGCCTGATCGACTTTTGCAATCAGCTTCGTCCCCGATTTGACAGCGCTTTTTTCGCTGATCTTGATGCCTGCTCCAGGTTCAAGTTTCCAGGTTCTATTTCGGGGGTCTCTATGCATTCGAAGATTGGCGGCGACGCCGCGCGCGCTCGCTTGCGCGCTTTTACAAGACGCGCGTCATCCATTCTCGTCACGTCAAGCGTGATCTCGCTTGCCGCGACCACCGCGCGTGCCGAAGATGCGGCTGCGCTTCAAAGACTGGAAGCAAAGATGCAGGAGCTGGAAGCGCGGCACGAAAGCGAGATCAAGACCTTGCAAGCGGAGATCCGGCGGTTGCGAAAGGAAAAGCCGGCTACGGCGGCCAGCACGACGCGCCAGCCCGCGACGCGACAGGCTGCGGCTGATCCGGCGTCGTCGATCCTGCCGCCGGGTCTGCCGCCGCCGGCGACGCCCGCCAAGGTGCTGATGACCTATGACCGCGGTTATCACTTCGGCTTTTCCGATGCGACCGGCGACAACACGGTCGAGCTGTTCGGCCGTCTTCAGGTCGATACCGGCGGCTACACCAACTATACACCGGGGCCGGAGACGCTCGATCGTAAAGGGTTATCCGACGGTGTTGATCTGCGCCGCGCCCGCATCGGCGTGATCGGCACCTTCATGAGCGACTGGCACTACGCCTTCGTCTACGACCTCGGCAATTCGTCGGATTCGAGCAACATCAACAACGCGCTCGCCAACGCCAATTCAGGCACCAGCCCGACGACGAGCAACACATTCCTGTCGGGCGTGGAGAACGCGTTCATCACCTATAACGGCCTTTACAGCCACGGCCAGCAATTCCCGGTCGCATTCGATTTCGGCATCATGGACGTACCGTGGACGCTGGAAGAGGCGACCTCGTCGAACGACATCATGTTCATGGAGCGATCGAGTGCGCAGGTCATCGCGACGACGTTCGGCGGCGGCGACTTCCGCTCGGCGATCGACGTGCGATCCAACAACGATCGCTATTGGCTCGGCGCATTCCTGACCGGTCCCAATTCAGGCGACCTGCACACCGCAGGCGCCTCGTGCAACACCGGCACATCAGCAGTGACGCCAGGCACGCCTTGCGTCACAAGCGCGCAGATGACCGGCAACGGACCGCAACTCGCGTTTCTGGCGCGCGGCGCCTATCAGGTGGTTCAGCAAAGGGACGCGAGTTTCCACGTCGGGTTCAACTACGCCAATCTGTTTTCGCCGAGCATCGGCCCCAACTTGCAAGCGATCTCGCTCTCGGACCGGCCAGAGTTGCGCGTCGATCCGACCTCGTTCCTGCAGAGCGGGAATATTCCCGCACGCGGCGGCCAGGTGTTCGGCGCCGAAGTCGCCGCGACCTACAACAACTTCTTCGCGCAGGGTGAATATTATCACTACACCATCGATACACGCGCGGCCGTCCCGACCTCACCGGGCAATCTGCAAGGCGGCGTCGCAGGTCCGACGCTGAATTTCGACGGCGGCTATGTGCAAGCGAGCTACTCGATCGGCGGCACAAGGCATTATGATCCGACGCGCGGCGCCTACACGGCTGTGATTCCGGAATCGCCTCTGGTGTGGGGATCGTCAGGTTGGGGCGCGCTCGAATTTGCGACGCGCTTCACGGTCGTCAATCTCAACAGCCCGTATCTGACGACGGCTACGCTTGGTCCTGCCTATTCCGCCCCGGGCGTCTTCACGAGCGGCACCACCACCTATGGCGGCGGGAAGCAGACGAGCTATGGCGTCGGTCTCAACTGGTATCCGAACCTGAATATGAAGTTCATGCTCGATTACGAGCATGTCGTCATCGACAACCCGCAGTTCTTCGGCGGCCCGAACTACCGCGGCGCCACCATCGACTGGATCGGCGCACGGACGCAGCTGGTGTTTTGATGAAGCAACCTTAAAACATCTCGAAATATTCGCGGTGCTCCCAGTCTGACACTTCGGCCTGGAAGCGCTCGATCTCCGCATTCTTGATGTGGAGGTAATAGTCGACAAAGCCCGCGCCGAATTTTTCGCGGAAGAACGTGTCGGCCTTCAGCGCATCCAGCGCCTCGCGCAAAGTCTTCGGCAGTGCGGGTGCTTTTGTCTCGTACGGCGTGTCGGCGGGCGGAGGCGGCTCAAGCGCGCGATCGATGCCGTCGAGACCCGCGAGGACCTGCGAGGCCATATAGAGATAGGGATTGGCGGCGGGTTCGCCGATGCGGTTTTCCAGCCGCGTTGCAGGATCATTGGCGCCGCCAAGCATACGCACCATCACGCCGCGGTTGTCGCGGCCCCAGATCGCGCGGTCCGGCGCCAGCGAATAGGCGCGGTATCGCTTGTAACCGTTGATCGTTGGCGTCGCGAACACCGCGGACGCGCGCGCGTGCTGCAGGAGCCCAGCGAGATACTGACGGCCGAGCGTGCTCAATGGCGCATCGGCTTCTTTGCCCATGAAGGCGTTCTCGCCACCATCGCGCGAGACGATCGACTGATGCAGATGCCAGCCGGACGCGAACACGTTCGGAAGTTTCGGCCGGCACATGAAAGTGGCGTGATAGCCGTGACGTCGCGCGATCTGCTTCACGGCGCTGCGAAACAGCACCATGGTGTCGGCGGGCTCGAGCCCCTTGGTCGGCTTGAAGGTGAATTCGCACTGGCTCGGGCCGAACTCGACTTCGACCGAACGAAGCGGCAGGTTGAGCGCAAGAATGTCGCGCCGGATCAGATCGAGCACGGGCGCCATCTGGTCATAGCGCTGCTCAGTCAGATACTGATAGCCATGCGACAGCAGGCTGACGTCCGGCGGCTGGCCGGGCTGGCCTGCATCTTCCGGCGACATCTTTGCATCTTCGAGCTTGAAGACGTGGAACTCGACCTCAAGGCCTGCGACAAAACCGAGACCGCGTTGTCCGAGCTGGTCCAGAACTTTCCGGAACAGATGCCGGGTCGCGAACGGCACCACGCGCCCATCGGCAAAGTACACATCGCACAACAGCCAGCCGCTCTCGGGCGCCCACGGCAAGATGCGAAAGGTCGTGGGGTCGGCGACCATGAGAACGTCGGCCGCGCCTTCCATCTCCGGCATGCCGAAGCCGCCACCCGTGGTGAATACCGGAAACACCGTGCGGTGCGCGGTGTCCTTGGCGAACATCGTCGTGGTGATGGTGCAGCCGCTTTCCAGCGACGCCAGCGCTTCGCTGGCGACCAGCGTCTTGCCGCGCAGGATGCCGTGCTGATCGGGAAACGAAAGCCGGATGGTCTCTAACTTTTGTTCCTCGACGATGCGGCGTAGGCGCGTTGCCGCTTCTTTCTGCTCGGCACTCCAAAGGCCGTGACGCTCGACGAAACTCACGGCGCAGTCATCCCTTGCTCTCCGTCATTGCGAGGAGCGTAGCGACGAAGCAATCCAGAATCCCTTGCGTCCCGGAAACGCTGGATTGCTTCGCTTCGCTCGCAATGACAACTGGATGGATTCATCACACCACCCTCAGGTGCGGCACGGCGTCGGCGATCTCTTCCGGCACCGGCGCGGCCCAGGGCGCGCCACGGCGGCGCTTGACGTCGACTTCCATCCAGAAGGTTTCCCAGCCGCGCGTCGGCCCGATGCCGTCCATCGTCGCCGGGCCCTGAATGCTCCGGGCGTGCGACGCGTCGAGGAACATGAACGGCTTCTCGCCTTTGCTGGCTTTTTCGATCTCCTGACGCAGCAGGCGGCGATACTGCACGATCGCCTTGTCGGCGGTGCCGAGATGCTCGCGGGTGCGATCCTGGATCGGGCCCATCGACTCCACCGCCCACTGGTCGTGCACGTTGATGTCGGTGCCCATGCCGGTATAGGTCGCGGTCTGCTGCTCGTGCGGGTCGAAGCCGTAGTCGTTCGCCTTGTTCTTGCGCGAGACGTAATCCGGCAGCTCATAGAGTTCGAGGCGCTGCTCGCGCATCTTCTGCTTGTCGACAGGCGCAGCGTAAGACGTGAAGATCGCATACCAGTAGCAATTCTCGTCATCGACCGGCACATGCCACTGCGTGATCGTCATCTCCGTGTTCATGGGGATGACGAAGGCGTGTGGGAAAAGCTGGTTGGTGACTCGCACATGCGTGCGCTCGTCGTCGATCTCGCGCAGCGCGATCAGCCGCAGGCCATATTCGGTCTGCTCGACATTGATGATCGGCCGATCGTATTCGCGCAGGATTTTCGTCATCGGCAGGTCGGTGCCGGCGGACGCGCCGCGGAATTGTTTCCCATAGCCCGCGGAGGTGTCCTCGTCCTCGAAGAAGCGATGCAGGAACGAGGCGTGCGATGGATCGATGCCGACTTCAAGCGCCTGCAGCCAGTTGCAGCCGATGTGCCCCTTGAACGCGAAGGTGTGGCTGCCGGGCGCGACGAAGCAGTCGATTTCAGGAAAGGCTGGCGGTTCGCCTTCGCCCAGATAAGCCCAGAGGATGCCGCCTTTCTCGACCACGGGATAAGCGCGCTGCCTAATGCCCTGGCAGAGTTTCGAGCCCACAGGTTCAGCCGGCGTCTCCAGGCATTGGCCGGATGAATCGAACAGCCAGCCATGGAAGGCGCAACGCAAGCCGCCATGTTCGAGCCGGCCGAAGGCCAAATCCGCTCCGCGATGCGCGCAGTGGCGCTCGATCAGGCCGTAGCCTCCTTGCGCGTCGCGAAAGAGAACAAGGTCTTCGCCGAGCAGCTTCACCGGCCGTACGGGACGTGGTCCTTCGAGCTCATCGAGCAGCGCCGCCGGCTGCCAGTACATCCGCATCAGCTTGCCGCAGGGGTCCTTCGGGCCGGTGCGTGTGATCAGGTCGTTCTGTTCCTGGCTCATCATGGCGCGTCACCTCACCCTAAAAAGGCTTGCGATGGAAGGCGGTCGAAGCGTATTGTTCGTCTATTGAACAAATGTTCAATTATCGTAAACACGACATTAGAACTTGGCAAGGGTCTTTCATGGTCAAGCCGAAGCGTACCGACAGGCGACCCGACGGCGAGCCCCGCGCCACCGATTTCGTCGAAAGCCTCGACCGCGGTTTGCGGTTGTTGCAGGCCTTCGGCGAACGCTCGTCACCGATGACGCTGAGTGAAATCGCCGCTCTTGCTGGTCTGCCGCGCGCCACGGCGCGGCGCATCCTCTTGACGCTCGCCCATGGCGGCTACGTCGCGAGCGATGGCAGGCTGTTCGCGCCGACGCCGCATGTGCTGACGCTTGCGGGTAGCTATCTGCGCTCGAACCAGATCGTTGCGGTGCTGCAGCCGGTGCTGGACGAGATCGCGATATCTGCGCAAGAGATCGGTTCGCTCGCGGTGCTCGATGGCGACGACGTCGTGTTCATCGCGCGCGGCAGCCCGACGCGAATCTTTTCAGGCGGCGTCGATATCGGCTATCGCTTGCCCGCTTTCTGCACGGCGGTCGGCCGCGTGCTGCTCGGCCGGCTCGGCGATGCCGAATTGAAAACGCGTTTGGGCGCAATGAATCGCGAGGCGCTGACGCCGCAAACGGTGACGGATCCGAAGCGCCTGCTCTCAGCCATTACCGCCGACCGTGTCCGCGGCTATTCGCTGGTCGATCGCGAGGCCGAGCCGCATTTCCGTTCCATCGCCGTCCCGGTCAAACGCTACGACGGCGCTGTCGTCGCTGCGATCAATATCGGCGCCCATGTCGATCGCATCTCGACCGACGAGATGATCAAGCGTTTCCTGCCCCTGTTGCGCGAGCAGGCAGCGAATGTCACGCAAAGGTTGGTCTGAAGACCGCAGGGTGGCTGCGGCAAGGCGGCAACCGACGTCAAATCCGCAACAACGGCAGCGCTGATCTGCTAGGATTGCTGCGAAGGAATCCGGCGGATGGTTAATCTCGGACCCGAGCGCAGGCTGGCCGCGGTGGTTGCCGCTGACATGGTTGGCTTCAGTCGGCTCATGGAGGTCGACGAGGCGGGCACGCTCGCACGCCTCAAGACCCATCGGATTGAGCTGATCGATCCGGCCATTGCGAAGAATCGCGGACGCATCATCAAGACAACCGGCGACGGCATGTTGCTGGAGTTTCAAAGTGTCGTCGACGCCGTCACATGCGCCGCCGAGATCCAGCGTCGCATGGCGCGACGGAACGCGGACGTCGCGCCGGCGCGGATGATCCAATTCCGTATCGGCATCAATCTGGGCGATGTGATCGTCGATGGCGACGATATCTTTGGCGATGGCGTCAATATCGCGGCGCGCCTGGAAACGCTCGCTGAACCCGGCGGCATCTGCGTCTCCGCCGCTGTATGCGATCAAGTCGGTGGCCGGCTGGAAGACATTCTCTTCGAGGATCTCGGCGATCAGCAGGTCAAGAATATCGCGCGGCCGATCCGCGTTTTCCGGATACGGCTCGAGCAAGGCGCCGCTACCGCGCCGGAGCACGCAAATAACGCCGCAGCAGCCACGGCATCCTCGAAGAAGCCGTCGATCGCCGTGCTGCCGCTCGTCAATATGAGCGGCGATTCCGAGCAGGAGTTTTTCGCGGACGGTCTCACCGAGGACATCATCACGGAGCTGTCGCGCTTCCACGATCTGCTCGTGATCTCGCGCAATTCCGCCTTCGTGCACAAGGGCAAGGCGGTCAAGGTGCAGGACGTCGCGCGTGAGTTCGGCGTCGACTACGTGCTCGAGGGGAGCGTACGGAAGGCTGGTGGCCGTATCCGCGTCACCGTCCAGCTCATCGATGCCGAAACCGACCGGCACATCTGGGCCGAACGCTACGATCGCGAGCTCGAGGATATCTTCGCCATTCAGGATGAGATCACGCGCGCGATCGTCGCGACATTGCAGGGGCGCGTCGAGGCGGCGACGCATGACCGCGCGAAACGCAAGCCTACCGACAACATGATCGCCTACGAGTGCGTGCTGGCCGCCAAGGTGCTGCATCACCGATCGAGGCAAGCCGATAACGAGCAGGCGCTGGCCTTGCTCGACCGCGCCATCGCGCTCGATCCGAACTACGCCCATGCGCACGCCTGGAAAGCCTGCGTGCTGGGCCAGCAATGGGTTCACGGCTGGTGCGCGGATCGCGATGCGACCTTTCGAGAGGTTGCCGCTGAACTGGAAGTCTCGCTCGCGCTGGATGATAATGACAGCGACGTGCACCGGGTTTTCGCTGCGGTGAATCTGAATCGCGACGATCACGACAAGGCCGCGTATCATCAGGAGCGGGCGCTGACGCTCAATCCCAACTACGATCTTGTCGTCGTGCAGCAGGGCGAGCTGCTGACGTGGCTGGGACGGCCGGAGGAGGGGATTGACTGGATCAAGAAGGCGATGCGCCTCAATCCCTATCACCCCGAGCGCTTCTGGAGCCATCTCGGCCGTGCCTGCTACTGCGCCGAAAAATACGCGGAGGCCGCCGAAGCCTTCTCGCGGCTCACTCAGCCCGACCACACGCATCATGCCTTCATGGCCGCCACATTCGCGCAAATGGGCAACGCGGTTGCCGCCGCGGCGCACGCCGCGGAAGTGCTGAAACGCGAACCAAAATTCTCGGTGGCGACGTATCTTCGCACCCAGCACTACAAGCACGAGCACGACCGCAAACGGCACGAGACTGGCCTGCTCAAGGCCGGCCTGCCGGCGTGATTGGAAACCGCGACTTAAACCGCGACGCTCCGCAAGCCAAACGATCGCGCTTCACTTTGCAGCACCGGCCTCACGGTATCGATCAGACGCGCGGCGGCGGCATCGACCGAAAGGCCGGCGGTATCGACCACGGCCGAGGCGCGTGCGTAAAGCGGCTCGCGGCTGGAAAGGATGTTGCGCAACTCCGCCATCGCCGAACGATCGTCGGCCATCGGACGCAGGTCGCCTTGTTTGCGCACGCGCGCCATGTGCTCTTCCGGTTCGGCCTTCAGCCAGATCGTGTAGAACGATGACAGGATGAGATCGAAGGTCACCGGTTCGGAAACGATGCCGCCGCCGGTCGCAAGCACCGTCAGCTCCTTGCTCGCCAGCAGTTGCGTCAGTGCGGCCTGTTCGAGCCGCCGGAAACCTTCCTGGCCGTAAAGCGCGATGATCTCGGCGACGGAAAGACCGTTCTGCGTCTCGATCTCCTTGTTCAACTCGACGAAATTCCAGCCGATTTTTTTGGCGAGCAGTTTGCCGAGCGTCGACTTGCCGGCGCCGCGCAGGCCAATCAGCGCAATGCCGGCAAACGAAGCGCGCTGTGAAGATGCGCCGTGGCCGGCGAGGACGTCTTTGGCCTGCGTAATCTGAGCAGGCGTCGCTTTGCGCAGGAGATCGCGGATGACAGCCCAATCCGGCGACGGTTCGGCGGTCGGAATGAGATCTTCAAGGTGCGCGCCCATCGCGTGCGACACGCGGCGCAGCAGCACGATCGAGACGTTGCCGCGGCCAGCCTCCAGCTGGGCGATGTAGCGTTCGGAAATGCCGGAGACCTTGGCCAGCACCTTGCGCGACATGCCGCGCAGCGCACGCATGGTGCGCACCCGCTGGCCAAGCTGTTCGAGGAATCCGGTTTCGGGATCGCTGGTTTCGGTCATGAACCCCGGGGGCGAAGAACTGCTTATCGATAGTCGTAGACAGGAAACATAATGCCGGAGAGGATTGACAGCAAGCGCACACAGTGCCTTTCTATGCATTATAATTCTTAAAAGCTGGGGATGATGCGCGGTCCTGCGCGCGTTCGTCCGGCGCGAGGGAGCTTTCGGGGAAGCGGCATGAGCGAAACATCCGGCGCTTACAATGCGGTGACCTATCTGCTCGACCGCAACATCGACGAGGGGCGCGCCAACAAGCTCGCCTATACCGACACGGTTTCCGAACTGACCTATGGCGAATTGCAGCGGCAGAGCTGCCGCGTCGCCAATTTGCTGCGCCGGCTCGGCGTCCGCCGCGAAGAGCGCGTCGCGATGATCATGCTCGACACGGTGGATTTCCCTTCCGTGTTTCTCGGCGCGATCCGCGCCGGCATCGTGCCGGTGCCGCTCAACACGCTCCTAACGTCCGATCAATATGCCTACATCCTCGCCGATTGCCGCGCGCGGGTGTTGTTCGTGTCTGAAGCGCTCTATCCAGCCGTCAAAGACATCGTCGGGCGCATGAACGATCTCGAATGCGTCGTCGTCTCCGGCAAGAATGCGTTCGGCCACAAATTGCTGTCGGAAGAACTCAAGGGCGAGAGCGATACCTGTGCGACCGCCGCGACGCATCCGGACGAGCCGGCCTTCTGGCTCTATTCGTCGGGTTCGACCGGCATGCCGAAGGGCGTGCGGCATCTGCATTCCAATCTCGCCGCCACCGCCGAGACCTACGCCAAGCAGGTGCTCGGCATCCGCGAGGACGACGTGTGCCTGTCGGCGGCGAAGCTGTTTTTCGCTTACGGTCTCGGCAACGCGCTGACTTTTCCGATGTCGGTCGGCGCCACCACGGTGCTGAACTCCGAGCGCCCGACGCCGGCTGTGATGTTCGCGCTGATGAACAAGTATCATCCCAGCATCTTCTACGGCGTGCCCACTTTATTTGCCGCGATGCTGAACGATGAATCTCTCAAATCCCAAGGGGGCGGAAAAAGCCTGCGCGTCTGCACCTCGGCGGGCGAAGCGCTGCCTGAATCCGTCGGCAATGCCTGGAAAGCGCGCTTCGGCGTCGACATTCTCGACGGCGTCGGCTCGACGGAGCTGTTGCACATCTTCCTGTCGAACGCGCCCGGCGATATCAGATACGGCTCCTCGGGACGTCCGGTGCCCGGTTATCAGGTGCGGCTCGTCAACGAGGCGGGCGCAGATGTGTCGGACGGCGAGGTGGGCGAACTGCTGGTCGATGCGCCGTCCGCGGGCGAAGGGTACTGGAATCAGCGCAGCAAGAGCCGGCGAACGTTTGAGGGACACTGGACGCGCACCGGCGACAAATACATTCGCGACGCCGACGGGCGCTACACTTTCTGCGGCCGCAGCGACGATATGTTCAAGGTGTCCGGCATCTGGGTCTCGCCATTCGAGGTCGAGAGCGCATTGATCACGCATCCTGCGGTGCTCGAAGCCGCCGTGGTGCCCGAGGCGGACAGCGAAGGCCTGCTCAAGCCGAAAGCGTTCGTGGTGTTGCGCACCGAGGCGAACAAGGCTGGTCTCGACGAGGCGCTGAAGGACTACGTCAAGCAGAAGATCGGCGTGTGGAAATACCCGCGCTGGATCGAGACCGTCGAAGCCTTGCCGAAAACCGCAACCGGCAAGATCCAGCGGTTCAAGTTGCGGGATGACGCGAAGTGACTTTGTCTTCCTCCGGCTTCCTGCGCATCGGCGACAACGATCTCGAATATCGCATGATCGGGCCGCAGCCTTCGGAGGCCCCGACCATCGTGATGTTGCATGAGGGCCTGGGCTCGGCGGCGATGTGGGGCGACTTCCCGGATCGTCTGCAGGCCTCAACCGGCATGGGAGTCTTCGTCTATTCGCGCGCCGGCTATGGCGCCTCGACGCCTGTCACGCTGCCGCGCCCGCTCGACTATATGACCCGCGAAGCGCTCGACGTGCTTCCCGCACTGCTTGACGCGATCGGCTTTCAGCGCGGCGTGTTGCTCGGCCATTCCGACGGCGCATCGATCGCGGCGATCTATGCCGGGGCTACAGGCGATCACCGTCTGCGCGGCGTCGTGCTGATCGCGCCGCACTTCGTCGTCGAAGACGTGTCGGTCGCCTCGATCGCCGAAATCAAGACGCTCTATGAGACGACGGATTTGCGCGCCAAACTGGCGCGCTGGCACCGCAACGTCGACAATGCTTTCTATGGCTGGAATGGCGCCTGGCTTGACCCCGACTTTCGTCGATGGGACATCAGCGACTATCTCGCCTATGTCCGTATTCCCATCGCAATCCTGCAAGGTGAAGCGGACCAATATGGGACAATTCGCCAGGTCGAGATTGCGAAGGAGGAATGTTATTGTCCGGTCGATGTGACGTTAATTCCGCGATGCGGACACTCGCCGCATCGTGAGGCGACTGAACTGACGCTGGCAACAGTCTCAGAGTTCGTCAGGCGTATTTTGATTTTGCATGAAGGCTCGGGTATCCGGGCCGCCTAAGTTTTTGAACGCGTGGTTCTGATCAATGAATATGACGTCTTCGACCGCGGCGCATTTGCCGCTGCCCGGCTGGGCCTACGTGCCCGGCGAAATCGCAGATTCCGAACCCGATCATGAGACGCTTGCGCGCGCGAAGGCGCTGGTGCCGTCGCAATTCTTCGGGCACGTGCCGACCCGGCATCCCGCGCTCCGCTACGGGATGGCGCTGAACGACGCCGGGTATTTCTGGGAATCCCAGCAGGTGCTGGAAACCGTGTGGGCGGCCGCGCCGCAAGGCGGGCGTGAGCGCATTCTGCTGCGCGCCTGCATCCAGGTTGCGGGCGCCAATCTGAAACTGCGGATGCAAAAGGCCAACGCCACCGCGCGGCTGTGGACCGAGGCGCTGGCGGCGATCAACGAACTCTTGGCGCGCCGATCGCCCTCGGTCGGCGATGGCTTTGCCGACCGTTTTCCCGCGGCTCAACTGGCAAGGCTCCTGAAAGCCCGCCTGTCGCAGGCCTCGCTCTCCAAGGCCGACTGGATCGCCCTCGGTTCCCTGGCCTGAGCCTTGGCCTCATATGCATAAAAATGCAGAATTTTGGTCTGCTATTCTCTAGACCTGCCCGGTAACATGCACTATTGTGCATACAACCGTTAACAAGTGATGCCTCAGGGATGGCCCATGGCCGGTGACGAACGCGTTCTCGCAAACGGCGCGAGCTTTATCGATTTCCAGACCGATCCGTCGCGCTACCGGCACTGGAAGCTTGCCGTCGATGGCGATGTCGCGACGCTGACGATGGACGTCGACGAGAACGGCGGCCTGTTCGAAGGCTATCAGCTCAAGCTGAATTCCTACGACCTTGGTGTCGATATCGAACTCGCCGACGCCGTGCAGCGGCTGCGCTTCGAGCATCCGGATGTGAAGGTCGTGATCCTGCGCTCGGGCAAGAACCGCGTGTTCTGCGCCGGCGCCAATATCCGCATGCTGGCCGGTTCAACGCATGCGCATAAGGTCAACTTCTGCAAGTTCACCAACGAAACGCGCAACGGCTTCGAGGATTCGTCGGAAAATTCCGGCCAGCGCTTCATCACCGTCGTCAACGGCACAGCGGCCGGCGGCGGCTATGAACTCGCGCTCGCGACCGATCACATCATCCTCGCCGACGACGGTTCTGCGGCCGTCGCGCTTCCCGAAGTGCCGCTGCTCGCCGTGTTGCCTGGCACCGGCGGGCTGACGCGCGTTGTCGACAAGCGCAAGGTGCGCCGCGATCACGCCGACTATTTCTGCACCATCGAGGAAGGCATCAAGGGCAAGCGCGCGGTCGCCTGGCGTCTGGTCGACGAGATCGTGCCGAACAGCAAGCTCGAAGCCAGGGTCGCCGAGCGCGCCAAGGAGTTCGCGAGCGCCTCCAAACGCAATGGCAATGGCAAAGGCATCGCGCTGACGCCGCTGTCGCGCAAGATCGACGACACGACTATTCGTTATGGCTCCGTCAGCGTCGAGATCGACCGCACGGCCCGCATCGCCACCATCTCGATATCAGCGCCGGAGCAAGCGCCGCCCGCCGACATCGACGGCATGATTGGGCAAGGCGCATCGTTCTGGCCGCTGCAGGTTGCGCGCGAGCTTGATGATGCGATCCTTCACTTGCGCATCAACGAGCTTCAGATGGCCATGCTGGTCTTCAAGTCGCATGGTGAGCCGGCAAACGTGCTCGCTTATGACAATTTCCTCGAAGCCCACAAGGCGCACTGGCTGGTCAACGAGATCAGGCAATACTGGAAGCGGGTGCTGAAGCGCATCGACGTCACCTCGCGCACGCTGGTGGCCCTCGTCGAGCCCGGTTCCTGTTTTGCCGGCACGCTCGCCGAACTCGTATTCGCCGCCGACCGCTCCTACATGCTGATCGGCTCGCGCCAGGGCGACAACCGTCCGCCGCCGTCGCTGCAGCTGTCGGCGCTGAATTTCGGCGCCTATCCCATGAGCCATGGGCTGACGCGATTGGAATCGCGCTTTCAGGCCAATCCTTCCGATCTCGAGCGTGCGCGCGAGAAGATCGGCGAGGCGCTCGATGCCGAAGAGGCCGAAGCGATGGGCCTTGTGACGTTTGCGCTCGACGACATCGACTGGGACGACGAGGTGCGCGTGTTCCTCGAGGAGCGCGCCAGCTTTTCGCCGGATGGACTCACCGGCATGGAAGCGAATTTGCGCTTCGTCGGGCCGGAGACCATGGAATCGAAAATCTTCTCGCGCCTCACCGCCTGGCAGAACTGGATCTTCCAGCGCCCCAACGCGGTCGGCGAGGAGGGCGCATTGCGCCGCTACGGCACCGGTGAGAGGCCGCAGTTCGATACGACGAGAGTTTGACTTCGTGTCCCGGGCGCGGCGCGGCACATCGGTGACGCGCTGCAGAACCGGGACCCACTGGAATTTATAGGTCCCGGCTCTGCGACGCACCGCGATGCGCTGCATCGCGTCCGGGACACGAGATGGAGGAGCACGCCATGAACGTCAACATCATGAATGTCGATTATTCGACCAAGATTCCGAACAATGTGAATCTCAGCGAAGACCGTCAGGTGCTGAAAGCGCTGGAAGGCTGGCACCCCGGTTACATGAACTGGTGGGGCGACATGGGGCCGGAAGGCTTCCAGCAGTCGCTGGTGTATCTGCGCACCGCTTACTCCGTCGATCCGCGCGGCTGGGCCAAGTTCGACTACGTCAAGATGCCCGACTACCGCTGGGGCATTTTGCTGGCGCCGCAGGAAGAAAACCGCGTCGTTCCCTTCGGCGAACATTTTGGCGAGCCTGCGTGGCAGGAAGTGCCGGGCGAATATCGCGCGATGTTGCGGCGGCTGATCGTGATCCAGGGCGACACCGAGCCTGCATCCGTCGAGCAGCAGCGCCATCTCGGCAAGACCGCGCCTTCGCTCTACGACCTTCGCAATCTGTTCCAGGTCAACGTCGAGGAGGGCCGCCATCTCTGGGCGATGGTTTATCTCTTGCAGAAATATTTCGGCCGCGATGGCCGCGAGGAAGCCGACGAGTTGCTGCGCCGCCGCTCCGGCGATGCTGATGCGCCGCGCATGCTCGGGGCCTTCAACGAGGCGACGCCGGACTGGCTGTCGTTCTTCATGTTCACCTACTTCACCGACCGCGATGGCAAGATGCAGCTGCACTCGCTCGCGCAATCCGGCTTCGATCCGCTGTCGCGCACCTGCCGCTTCATGCTGACCGAAGAAGCCCATCACATGTTCGTCGGCGAGACCGGCATCACGCGCGTGGTGCAGCGGACGTGCGATGCGATGAAGGACGCCGGCATTACCGATCCCACCGACATCGCCAAGGTGCGCGCACTCGGAGTGATCGATCTGCCGACCATCCAGAAGAAACTGAACCTGCATTACTCGCTGTCGCTCGATCTCTTTGGCTCGGAAGTCTCGACCAATGCAGCCAATGCCTTCAACGCCGGCATCAAGGGCCGCTATCACGAGACCCAGATCCAGGACGATCACCGCCTGACCAACGACACCTATCCGGTGCTCAAGCTCGTCGACGGCAAGATCACGCGCGTCGACGAGCCGGCGCTGACCGCGCTCAACATGCGCCTGCGCGACGACTACACGCAGGACTGCGTCAAGGGCCTGCTGCGCTGGAACAAGGTGATCTCGACATCAGGCTACGATTTCAAGCTGACCTTGCCGAACGTCGCCTTCCACCGCGCCATCGGCGAATTCAAGGACATCCACGCCACGCCCGACGGCGTCCTGATTGACGATGCTACCTGGGCCGCGAAAAAGGGCGCGTGGCTGCCGTCGACGGAAGACGGTGGCTTCATCGCTTCGCTGATGAAGCCGGTGACGGCGATTGGCGAGTTTGCGTCCTGGATCTCGCCGCCCAAGGTCGGCATCAACAACAAGCCCGGCGATTTTGAGTACGTGAAGATCGAGACTTGAGCAGAACCTTCTTGCCTTCTCCCCTTGCGGGAGAAGGTGTCGCGCGAATAGCGCGACGGATGAGGGGGCTCTTTCCTTGCAAACAACCCCTCACCCAACCGCGCCTTTGTCTTGCAGCGGAGTTGCCCTCTCCCGCCAGGGGAGAGGGCGCAATAATAAGCATCTGATCAACTATCCCAGCCGCCGCCCTCGATGTCGGATTTGCCGCAGATGCGGCCGACGGCCGCAGGGTACCGACAATGCCGCAATTTGATTTGTAGACGGGCGGTGCAAGCCGGCCTCGCGGCATGCTATGATCAAAGAAAAAGCTGTCTCGCAAAAGCGACGCTGGAGGAATGCGATGATCTTCACGGGCACGACGGCGGCTGGCGAAACCATCACCTACCACGACGGCAAACGCTATCTCTGGTTCCTCTCGTTCGTTCCGCCGCTGGTCCCGCTGCTGTCCTACTGGCTCTATCTCAGGACGCAGAATCCGCTGGTGACCCTCATTCCCTTTGTCTTCATTTTCGGCCTGATCCCGCTGCTCGATGTCCTGATCGGCGAAGACACGCACAATCCGCCGGCGGAAGTGGTCGCTGCCATGGAAGCCGATCCCTATTATCTGCGACTTGCGCGCTTCTCCGTGATTTTCCCGTGGGTGAACTACGTCGCTTTGATTGCCTTCTTCGGCACGCAGGACCTGCCGTGGTGGTCCTACGTCGTGCTGCTGCTCGGCGTCGGCACCATAGACGGCGGCACACTGCTGGTTGGGCATGAACTCGGCCACAAGCCTGACCGGCTCAATCGCTTCTTCGGCCTTCTTGCCAACAATGCGGTCGGTTACGCCCACTTCCGCATCGAGCACAATCGCGGTCATCACACCTGGGTCGCGACACCCGAGGACCCCGCCAGCGCGCGCTTCGGAGAATCGATCTATGCTTTCGCATGCCGCGAACTGCCCGGAGCGGCCAAGCGCGCTTGGCGCAACGAGGCCGAACGGCGGACCAAGCGTGGCGAGCGCGTTTGGTCAATCAATAACGAGATCCTGCAGGGCTTTGCGCTCACACTCGTCGCCGCCGCTGCGCTGATTGCCCTGTTCGGCTGGAAGGTCGCACCGTTCATCGTCGCCCATCATTTCCTCGGCTGGTACGCGCTCACCCAGGCCAACTACGTCGAGCATTATGGGTTGTTGCGCGAGAAGCTGCCGAACGGCCGCTACCAGGCGGTCGAGCCTCGCCACTCCTGGAACACCAACCATATCGTCTCGAACTTGATGACGCTTCACCTGCAACGTCATTCGGACCATCACGCCAACCCGATGCGGCCCTATCAGTCGCTACGCGATTTCGACGATATCCCGCGCCTGCCGAACGGCTACACCGGCATGTTCGGGCTTGCGGCGATCCCGCCGCTGTGGTTCCGCGTCATGGACCCGAAAGCGCTGGCCTGGGCGGGCGGCGACATCAGCAAGCTGAATCTGCGCGATGGCGTTTTGCCGAGCGGCGGCTTGGCGGCGAACAGCTGAGAACGTGTCATCCTGCGATCTCGAGCCCTGCGCTCGCGTAAACCACGCCGCCATCGATCGCAATGGCGTTGCCCACCACATAGTCGCCGGCACGCGCCGCGAGAAAGATCGCAAGTCCCGCCATGTCTTCGTCGGTGCCGATGCGCCCGGCCGGAATGCGCTTCGACAGCACGTCGCCATGGTCGCGCGCGGCGCGGTTCATGTCGGAGGCGAACGCACCCGGCGCAATCGCGGTGACGTTGATGTGCTCGTTGATCAGCTTGGTCGCCATGCGCCGTGTGAGATGGATGACCGCGGCCTTGCTCGCGGCGTAGGAGTAGGTCTCCATCGGGTTGATGAAAATGCCGTCGATCGAGGCGATGTTGATCACCTTGGCCGGCCGCTCGGCGCTTGCCGCGGCGCGTAGCGGCTTGTGCAACGCCTTGGTCAGGAAGAACAGCGACTTGACATTGAGGTTCATCACCTTGTCCCAGCCGCTCTCGGGAAATTCGTCGAACTCGGCGCCCCAGGCGGCGCCCGCATTGTTGACGAGGATATCGAGTTTGGGCTCGCGCTTCATGACCTCGGTGGCGAGCAACTCGCAGCCGGCATTGGTGGAAATGTCGATCGGCAGCGCGATGCACTCGCCGTCATAGGCCTTGGTCAATTCCTTCGCGGTCTCCTCGCAAGGTCCTGCCTTGCGCGCGGTGATGTAGACCTTGGCGGCGCCCTGGCTGAGGAATCCCGCGGCAATCATCTTGCCGATGCCGCGCGATCCGCCGGTCACCAATGCGACACGGCCATCAAGCGAGAACAGGTCGGTAAACATGGCTAGCGTCCCTCCATTGGCTGCGGACAAGTTTCTGGGCGCGGCCCCCAGGCGAGTCAAGAATGGAGGCGCGTCGCAGGCGCCTTTTGAGGGAGACGAAGGCCGCCAATGGGTTGCGAGCGTTTACCGCGCGCCGGCGCGGATGTTGCGCCTGCACCACACTCCCACGGTAATTGTCTTGCCCACCGATCCGCACAGCGCCGCCAATTGACCTGCGAACGTCCCTTGGGATTAGCTGGCGTTTTATTTCTATCTGTTTCTGGGTGGGGGCACTCATGAAAGCGATTTTCATTCTCGCTGGCCTCGTGGTCGGCATCGCCGTGTTGGCATCTCCTGCATTGGCGCAGGTCGCGCCTGTCTCGGGCGCGGAAGCCGGGCACCTGACGGCAGCCGGCACCGGCGCCATCCGGGAGGTGAGTGCCGGCCGGCGGCACTACGAATATTATAAGGATTTTTGCAAGGTTATCGAACGTGCCTCGCAAACCCTGATCGAGATCAGGGCGGCCTCCGATCGAGCCTTCCTCGCCTCTGATTTCAGCGGTAATTCAGAGGCGATACAGAAGACACAGCGGGCCTATTCCAAGAGCTTCGATAAGCTCGCCGACGAATTGCAATCGACGCTGAATCAATGGGTCTCGTACTACAACGATCCCCGATGCGATCCGCCGTATAATTCTCGTGTCAGCCTACCGAAGGAATGGACCGCACTGTCCGTCGGCACTTACCTCATCGCCATCAACCGCGCCAAGGAAGAGATCGTCGAGACGTCACGCGCCACGGGCGACAAGACGAACTCGTTTGCCCCGGTTGGCGATCCGCAAGGGTTCGGAGTGCAGGCGACCTACCTGTTCGCGCCTTGGAATAATGCGTTGCGTGTCGGTCCCTTTGCGTCGGTCGATGTGATGCATCAGACGGTCAATCAGAATTTTACGGGTGGCCAATTCCTGGGAACGACGACCCATTGGCTCGCCACCGCCGGCGGCAAGTTCGGCGGCGTGGTGACGCCGGATGTTTTCCTTTACGGCCTTGCCGGCGTCAGCTGGTTGAACCGAAACCTGAATGTCAATTTCGCAAGCGCCGCATCCAGCACCGTCAACACGCCGGGTTTCACGGCAGGTCTCGGCGGCGAATGGCATCCGCGCTCATGGCAGCTCGCCGGGCACCCGGTGACGCTGTTTGCGCAGTATCAGCATACGTGGTGGGAGACGGCGAATTTCTACGCTCCCGCCTCATCGCCCGCATTCAACTACGCGTTCACGCGCGGCGACGACACTGTGAAGTTTGGTGTGAACTTCTATTTCGGAGGGGCTCCGGCGACGCCGGACTATCCGGTGAAGGCTCCGATCACGAAGTAGGCGCTCGGCAAATCAAGCCGCGTCGACGCGGCGAAAGCCGTTCCACATTGCGGTGGCCGCGCCCGAGGTGAGCACGGGAAGGATTCGCTCGTCCTGGAAATTGCCGTTGAGCGACACCCTTGGCAGCGCGGTCGGATATTCGGCGCTCTCGGGGAAGATCATGCCGGGCCGCGTCGTCACCGCCGTTTTGAATCCGGCTTTCTTTGCCAGGGCAAATTCTCGCTTACCTGCCGCGAGCCTGTCGCCGTAGGGATAGGCGAAGTGCAGAACAGGGCGCTGGATCGCCTCTTCAATGCGCGCGCGGCTTGTCGTCATTTCCTCGGCCGCAATCTCGTCGGTCTGCAGGGCCAGATTGCAATGCGTCACCGTATGCGCGCCGATGCCAACCAGCGGCTCGGCGGCAAACGGCTTCAATTCGTCCCAGGACATGCAGAGGTCGCGGCAGATCGCTGCGTGATCGACGCCGTGACGCGCACAGAGCGCGCCGATCTCGCGGGCCAGATCGCCTCGACCGGGCAAAGCGCGCAGCCAGTCGTGCAGGCGGGCGAACGCGGCGCGCTTGGCTGAAAGCGTCGATGCGTCGAGACGCATCGCCGCGCCAGCCACTTCAACCTCGATCTGGGAAGCCTTGGCGACCACCATCTCCAGCGCGGTCCACCACAGGATTCCCGTCCCTTCCGCAAAATCGCTGGCGACGTGAACCGTGAACGGTGCGTCAAATTCGCGCATCACAGGAAGCGCGAAATCCCGGTTGTCGCGATAGCCGTCGTCGAATGAAAAGCAGGCGAAACGCCGCGAGAAGTCGCGCTCGGTAAACCTGCGATGCAATTCATCCATGGTGATGATGTCGATGCCGCGCGAGCGCAGATGAGCCAGCACCGCCCGCAGGAAATTCGGCGTGATTTCGAGATGGCTGTTGGGCTGAAAGGCGGCTTCGCGGGCGGGACGCACATGATGCAGCATGAAAACGCTGCCGGCGCCCGCGAAGATCGGGCCAAGCAGGCGATGCGCCCCGGTGAGATAAAACACTTCCAGGCCGGCGCGGATGACGTTGCTGCGTAACTGCTTCATCAGAGGTTTGCAGTGCGGCGTTGAATTTGAAGTTCCTATAACGGACTCGCGGCGAAACTGATAGGAACTTCAAATTCGCCGCATTGGACGGCCGATTGGGAAAGGGGATTTCAGGCTAGCGGCCGACTTCTGAAGAAACGATTAGCGGGCGCTTAGCCGCCCCGTTATTTCGGGTTTGACAGCCCCACAACGGTTTGTTTTCTCTCCTTTTCCCAGCCCGCTTTTGGCGGTTCCGGCGCAGCCTTTGAACGAGGTTCGAAGGAATTGCGCCAAACCAAAAAGCGATAACGGATCAGAGTGTTGCGCCTCCCCCTGTCTACCGAAATTCGCCGAAGGGGGCAGTTTGCAGAATTGTTGCGAATTTCGGAGAAAACGCAGGCAGTCTCGCCTCGTGGGATATCGGATGCGCGGACTAATCAAGTGGAGCAGCAAATGGTGGCCGGGCACGATACCGCTGGCCGTCCTTTGGGCTTTGGCCGCCTGGATCTCGACGCCGCCGCTGGAAGCCGAGCTTGCAAGCCGCTCGACCGCGGCGCTCAAGGACGTTCTGCTGGACAAAAGCCGGATTACCGTTGACGGCCGCGACGTGACGATCGCCGCCGACGCCTTCTCCGAGGAAGGGCGACGTAGCGCCGTAGCGGCGATCGAGGCCGTGCCGGGCGTTCGTCTCGTCAACGACGAAACCCGCCTTATCCCCGAAGCCAAGCCCTTCGTCTGGGCGGCCGAGCGCGACGTGGTCAGGGTCACCTTGAGCGGCAGCTCGCCCTTGCCGGCGAGCAAGGCCAAATTGCTCGAAGCCGCCCACGCCGATCTCGGCGGCGTCGAGGTGGTCGACCAGACCGGCCTGGCGCGGGGTGCGCCGCCGCGTTTCGATGAAGCCGCGCTCCTGCTTCTTCAACAGATCCCGAAGCTGAAAGACGGCAAGATCACCATCACGGACAACAAGGTCAGTCTCGCGGGGATGGCGCGCGATCTCGGCGGGCGGGAGGCGATTGCGACTGCGCTGAAAAGTCTTCCTGAAGGTTTTTCGGTCGCATCGAACGAGATCAAGGCGCCGCCCTATATTTTCCAGGCCTACAAGGATCCGGTGGCGCTGACACTGACGTTGACGGGCAACGTGCCCGACAACAATGCCCGTGCCGCGATCGTGGCGGCTGCGGGGCGCAAATTCTTCAACGAAAAGGTCGTCGACAATCTCAAAACCAGCCTCGGCGCGCCTTCCGGCTTTGCGAGCGCGGTGGCGCCCGCGCTGGGCGCCCTGTCGCGGCTGTCGACCGGGACGCTCGCCGTCACCGATCGCGAGGTCAAACTCTCGGGCGATGCGCTTTACGACTCAGCGCCCGGTCAGCTACGCGCCAACCTGACCAAGGATTTGCCCCAGGGCTTCCAGCTCAAGGCGGATATTTCGGTCAAGCCGGCGGCCGCGCCGGTGGATGCGACGGTCTGCCAGCAGCTGTTCACCGAAGTGCTTGGCAAGGGCACGATCCGTTTCGAATCCGGCCGTTCCAATCTTGACCCGGATTCGGCAGGCCTGCTCGACCACCTGGTCGAGACCGCGCTGCGCTGCCCGACCGTCAATATCGAGGTTGCCGGTCATACCGACGCCGACGGCGACAATGCCGCGAACCAGGCCCTGTCGGAAAAGCGCGCCCAGGCTGTGGTGGATTATCTGGTGAAGGCGGGTCTGCCCGCGAGCCGGTTCACTGCAGCCGGCTTTGGCAGCACCCAGCCGGTGGCCGACAACGACACCGACGAAGGCAAAGCACGCAATCGCCGCATCGAATTTGTGGTGAAGGATCAGCAGCCATGATTTTTCTCGCGACGTTCCATTGGGGCTGGCTGCTCGGCACGCTGCTGCTCGGCTTTGGGATGGGCTGGATTGCAGTGGTTCATCGCGGCCATGGCGTGTCGAAGCAGCTTGCGCGCTCGCTCGGCGCGCTGGTGGCTGTCCTTATCGCGGTCGCACTGGCGCGGGCGGTCCCGGGCCGGCCGGGTTACTGGCTGGACCTTGGCCTGATGATGTTTGCGCTCTATTTGATCGGGTGCCTGATCGGGTCGTTATTGCGCGACCGGGTGCTGCCCGGTCCATCGAGCGCGAGCTGAGGTTTAATATGGCCGGCAGACCCTGCAAGGTTGCGGGCCAATTGTTTTTCGAGCGCAGCGCGAACCGTCCAAAACGGGTGCCTGGATCGCAGGCGATCCGCGCCGCTTTTTAAGGCCTTGGGGCCTTCCAATATGTTGAAGGAGCTAGGCTATTAGTATCAAGCGCATTCCACTTCACCGCAAAACAAGCTACGAAATGAACTAGTGGAGTGGATTTGACATTCGCTACCCACCTGGCCCCGAGCTCGGAGGCGAATGTCAAATCCCAAACTCCACTAGAAACATATATTTGCGAGTGGTCCTCTGGTTCTAACATTCGCAAAATAGGCCGCTGAGAAGGGATGCGAATGTTAGAATTGGACCACTCGGGGACTGACTGGGGTGGGCATCGTATCCGCTCCGCAGGTGTGTGCGAGACCGAGGTCTAGATGCTGGAACCGATACGCCGGGCGATTTCGTTTCTGCGCCACAGGCAAGTTTTGCACAAACTGGGCGTCGCGATCAGCGTCACCGTCATCGGTATCGCGTGCTACGTGCTCTTTCGCATGCTCCGCGACATCGACACGTTCGAGGTCATCGAAGCGATCAAGAGCACCGAAACCCGGTCGATCGCGCTGGCTGCCCTGTTCGTGGCGGCGGGCTATTTCACGCTGACGTTCTACGATCTGTTTGCGGTGCGGGCGATCGGCCACAGTGACGTGCCCTACCGCATCAATGCGTTTGCGGCCTTCACCAGCTATTCGATCGGGCACAATGTCGGGGCCAGCGTCTTCACCGGCGGCGCGGTGCGTTACCGCATCTATTCGGCCTGGGGCTTGAATGCGATCGACGTCGCCAAGATCTGCTTTATTGCCGGCCTGACCTTCTGGCTCGGCAACGCCGCGGTGCTCGGGATCGGCATCGCCGTTCACCCGGAGGCCGCTTCCTGGGTCGATCAGTTGCCAGCGTGGCTCAATCGCACCATTGCGATCGCCCTCATCCTTGGCCTCATCGCCTACGTGGTCTGGGTCTGGAGGCATCCGCGCAATGTCGGCCGCGGGCCCTGGACGGTGGTCTTGCCCGGCGGGCCGCTGACGCTGCTGCAGATCGTGATCGGCATCGTCGATCTCGGTTTCTGCGCGCTCGCCATGTACACGCTGGTGCCGGACGATCCCAATCTCGGCTTCGTCGTGGTCGCGGTCATCTTTGTCTCGGCGACGCTGCTCGGCTTTGCCAGCCACTCCCCCGGCGGGCTTGGTGTGTTCGACGCCGCCATGCTGGTCGGCCTGTGGCAGATGGACAAGGAGGACCTTCTGGCCGGAATGCTGTTGTTCCGGCTGCTCTATTATATTGTGCCGTTCGTCATATCTGTAATCTTACTGACGTTTCGGGAGGTTATCGTCGGCGCCCGGTCGAAACGGCTGCGGCAGGCCGCCGCCAAACTGGCGGTCGAGCCGCCGCGTGAGGCCGTCTATGTCCGGGAGCGCGGGGAAGGCGGCGCCTGACCGGGTGGTCGGGAAGGGATGAGATTTTCGGACTCGGAACTGTAGCCTCATGGCAATAGACGATACGCCCTCGTTCTTCTTCTCGCCGTGGCCGGATCGTTTGCGGCATTCCGCGATCATCCTGCTCGCTGCCGCAATTTCGCTCGCTGTCGTGGTCGTGCTCGGCGAACTGTCGGTGGTGCGGGCGGTCGCGATCTTCGCCTGCATCGCCGCGGCCGCGCTGGTGCCGTGGCGCCTGCACGATAGCACCGCCTCGCGTGAGGAAGTCCGCGGCGTCAATCCGGTGGAATCGGCCGCCGTCGCCGCTGTCGTCGCAGGCATGCCGGATCCTGCGGTGCTGCTCGACCGCGCCGGCCGCGTCATTCACCTCAATGCCGCCGCGGCCCAGCTCGCGCCCGCCTTGCGTAAGAACGAGCTTGCCCAGTTTGCCCTGCGCTCGCCCGAAATCATCACGGCGCTGCGCGAAGCCATCGCCACCACCGAGCCGCGCCGCGCCACCTATCTCGACCATGTTCCGGTCGATCGCTGGATGGAGCTCGAGATCATCCCGGTCTCGGTGCCAACGACCTTCGGCGGCACCGACAAATGCATGCTGATGACCTTCCACGACCAGACGCCGCTGCGCCGGGTCGAGGAAATGCGCGCCGACTTCGTCGCCAATGCCAGCCATGAATTGCGCACGCCGCTCGCGGCGCTGTCCGGCTTCATCGACACGTTGCAGGGGCCGGCCCGCGAGGACGCCAAGGCGCGCGAGCGCTTTCTCGGCATCATGCATACGCAGGCGACCCGCATGGCGAGGCTGATCGACGACCTGCTGTCGCTGTCGCGGGTCGAACTGTCGGCCCATGTCCGACCGGACACGCTGGTCGATATCGTGCCCATTATCCGCCAGGTGGTCGACGGGCTCGAACCGCTGGCGCGGGAGCGCCAGGTCGATGTCGACGTCGATTTGCCGGAGGCGCCGGCCTGGATTGCGGGTGACCGCGAGGAATTGCTGCGGGTGTTCGAGAACCTGGTCGAGAACGCGCTGAAATATGGCGCCTCGGGCGGCAAGGTGATCGTCTCCCTGACCGCGGCGATGTCCAGCGAAGGCCAGGCGGAAATGCGGGTCCAGGTGCGCGATTTCGGCCCGGGCATCGCGCCCGAGCACCTGCCGCGGCTGACCGAGCGGTTCTATCGGGTGGACGTCGGCGACAGCCGCGCGCAGGGTGGAACCGGGCTCGGTTTGTCGCTGGTGAAACATATTGTTAACCGCCATCGCGGCCGGCTTTTGATCGAAAGTGTGCCCAAGAGCGGCGCGACTTTTACCGCCTGCTTTCCCCAGGCCCGGCCGCCGTCTTCGACTTAAGTCGAAGTAATTTCAACGGCTTAGGCCTGTCATCCGACTGTCATCAAACCTTCGTAAAAGCAGCAACGACGGGTCCTAAACGGACCGCGTGAGCGCATTCGCTTACGAGATGGAGACCAGCAATGAACTTCATGAAAACAATCGTCGCTGCCGGCCTGGTCGCCGCATCGACGTCGGCGTTCGCCGCCGACATTACCGGAGCGGGTGCGACGTTCCCGTTCCCGATCTATTCAAAATGGGCTGACGCCTACAAGAAAGAGACCGGAAACGGCCTGAATTACCAGTCGATCGGCTCGGGCGGCGGCATCAAGCAGATCGAAGCCAAGACCGTCACGTTCGGCGCCACCGATATGCCGCTGAAGGTCGAGCAGCTCAACAAGGACGGCTTGGTGCAGTGGCCCATGGTGATGGGCGCGATCGTTCCGGTCATCAACATCGAGGGCGTCAAGCCGGGTGAGGTCGTGTTCGACGGCGATACACTCGCCAAGATTTATCTCGGCACGATCACCAAGTGGGACGATCCCGCGATCAAGAAACTCAACCCGAAAGTGACCCTGCCGGGCGAGGCGATCGCGGTCGTTCGCCGCTCGGATGGCTCGGGTACCACCTTCAACTTTACCGACTACCTTTCCAAGGTCAGCGCGGACTGGAAGAGCAAGGTCGGCTCGGGCACGGCAGTGGAATGGCCGGCCGGCGTCGGCGCCAAGGGCAATGAAGGCGTTGCCGGCAACGTCGCGCAGACGAAAAATTCGATCGGCTATGTCGAATATGCCTACGCCAAGCAGAACAAGTTGACCTATACGGCGCTGGTCAACCAGGCCGGCAAGACGGTGCAGCCGAGCGTGGCAGCGTTCCAGGCGGCCGCCTCCAACGCCGATTGGGCGAAGGCTCCCGGTTACTACGTGATCCTCACCAACCAGCCGGGCGATGCGTCGTGGCCGATCACGGCTTCGACCTTCATCCTGATGCAGAAGGACCCGGTCGACAAGGCGGCCTCCGCGGAAGCCATCAAGTTCTTCAAATGGGCTTTTGCCAACGGCGGCAAGGCGGCCGAGGAACTCGACTACATTCCGATGCCGGCAAACGTGGTCAAGCTGATCGAGCAGACCATGTCGGCCGATATCAAGAGCTGATGCGTCTTGCGTGAGTTCGCTTTTCGCCCGGGTGCATTGCATCCGGGCGAAGGGCAAAAATACCTGCCGCCCGGCAGTTGCTTCAAGTGGCATCGCTTCTGAAACGGTACGTCGCTTCAGAATAAAGACCGCTATCGGCAAGGCGGCCTCGACCAACAGGCGATCAGGCAGAGGGTCTAAGCGTGGCAGAGATGGCGGTTCAAAGCGACGATACGATGGAAGTCGCAGGCCCCTACGACCGCGCCAAGGCCTTGAGCGCCTTCAAGGCCGGCGACGTCACCTTCTACTGGATCACCCGCGCTTGTGCGATCTCGGTCCTGCTCATTCTCGGCGGCATCATCATTTCGCTGATCATCGGTGCGTGGCCGGCGATGAAGGAATACGGCTTTGCGTTCCTGTGGACGCAGCGCTGGGCGCCGTCGGCCGATCCGCCGGTGCTCGGCGCGTTGGGCCCGATGTACGGCACCCTCGTCACTTCTTTCATCGCGATGCTGATCGCGATCCCCGTGGGACTCGGCATCGCGGTGTTCCTCACCGAGCTTTGCCCACAATGGTTGCGCCGGCCGATCGGCATCGCCATCGAACTCCTGGCCGGCATCCCCTCCATCATCTACGGCATGTGGGGATTTTTCGTGCTTGGCCCGTTTCTGGCCTACACGTTCCAGCCGTTCATGATCAGCCTGTTCGACGGCGTCCCGGTGCTCGGTTCGATCTTCGCAGGGCCGCCGTCCTACCTCAGCCTGTTCAACGCCGCCCTCATCCTCGCGATCATGGTGCTGCCCTTCATCACCGCGATCTCCGTCGACGTCTTCAAGACGGTGCCGCCGGTCCTCAAGGAGGCCGCCTACGGCGTCGGCTGCACCACCTGGGAGGTGGTTCGTAACGTGGTGATCCCCTACACCCGCGTCGGCGTCATCGGCGGCGTCATGCTGGCGCTCGGCCGCGCGCTCGGCGAAACCATGGCGGTGACCTTCATCATCGGAAATTCCTTCCGCATCTCGTCGTCGATCTTCGCGCCCGGCACCACGATCTCAGCGGCAATCGCGTCCGAATTCGCCGAAAGCGACGGCCTTCATCAGTCCGCGCTGATGTTGCTTGGCCTCTTGCTGTTCGTGCTGACTTTCTTCGTGCTCGCTGCGGCGCGGCTGTTGCTGCTGCGGCTGGAAAAAAAGGCGGGCAAGTAGCATGAACCCGACTTACGTCAAGCGCCGCCGCAGGGACATCATCGTCCGCACGCTGTGCGTTGGCGCGGCCCTGTTCGGCGTCACCTGGCTGGCGCTGATCCTTCTCACCTTGTTCGTCAACGGTCTCAAGGGCATCAATCTCGATGTCTTCACCCAGAGCACGCCACCGCCAGGTTCGAACGAGGGCGGTCTTCTGAACGCGATCACGGGCTCCATCGTCATGACCGGGATCGGCGTCGGCGTCGGCGCGCCGATCGGCCTGTTTGCCGGAACCTATCTCGCCGAATACGGCAGGAACGATCGCCTCACGACCGTGATCCGCTTCATCAACGACATCCTGCTCAGCGCGCCGTCGATCATCGTCGGTCTGTTCATCTACGGTATCGTCGTGGTGCCGATGCGCAGCTTCTCGGCGCTCGCGGGCGCGCTGGCGCTGGCGGTGATCGTGATCCCGGTCGTGCTGCGCACCACCGAGGACATGCTGCTGCTGGTGCCCAATCCGCTGCGCGAGGCCGCTTCCGCGCTTGGCCTGCCGCGTTCGCTCGTCATCAAGCGTATCGCCTACCGCGCCGCGCGCTCGGGCCTGATCACCGGCGTGCTGCTGGCCACCGCCCGTGTCGCCGGTGAGACCGCGCCGCTGTTGTTTACCGCGCTTTCGAACCAGTTCTTCAATCTCAGGCTGACGGAGGCGATGGCGAGCCTGCCTGTGACGATCAACAACTTCGTCCAGAGCCCGTACGCTTACTGGAAGCAACTCGCCTGGAGCGGGGCTTTGCTGATCACACTGACCGTACTCGCTCTCAACATTGGCGCGCGCATTCTCGGCGCCGAGAGGACCGCAAAATGACCGACCTTTCCGCCGCCGCCAGTGTTCCCTCGACACCGACGCCCTCGATGGCAGGTCATGCATCGGGCCATGCCGAGCCGCCGGCCAAGGTCACGGCGCGAGGCCTGAATTTTTACTACGGCGAGCACCAGGCGCTGAAGAACATTAACATCACGCTCGGCACCAATCGCGTTACGGCCTTCATCGGCCCGTCCGGCTGTGGCAAGTCGACGCTGCTGCGGATTTTCAACCGCATGTACGATCTCTATCCGGGGCAGCGCGCGACCGGCCAACTGATGCTCGACCAGACCAATATTCTCGACGCCAAGCTCGATCTCAACCTGCTGCGGGCGCGGGTCGGCATGGTGTTCCAGAAGCCGACGCCGTTCCCGATGACGATCTACGAGAATATCGCCTTCGGCATTCGCCTGTATGAGAAGATTTCCCGTTCGGAAATGGACGACCGTGTCGAGAAGGCACTGCGCGGCGGCGCGCTCTGGAACGAGGTTAAAGACAAGCTCAATGCCTCGGGCCTGAGCCTGTCCGGCGGCCAGCAGCAGCGGCTGTGCATCGCCCGCACGGTCGCGGTGCGGCCCGAGGTGATCCTGTTCGACGAGCCCTGCTCGGCGCTCGATCCGATTTCGACCGCCAAGATCGAGGAACTGATCCAGGAGCTGGCCGAAAAGTACACGATTGCCATCGTGACCCACAACATGCAGCAGGCCGCGCGCGTCTCCGACAAGACGGCCTTCATGTATCTGGGCGAATTGATCGAGTTCGACGAGACCAACAAGATTTTCACGTCGCCGAACGACCGGCGCACCCAGGACTACATCACCGGCCGTTTCGGCTAGCAGTCTGTTTTTCGAAGCGATCGTGCGTAAATCAGGGAATAAGATCACCTCCCGCGTCGTCCCCGACGGGGGGCGTGATCCAAGGAGAAAGAGATGGCCGCAGAACATACCGCCAAGGCGTTCGACAGCGATCTTCAGGAGTTGACGCGGCTCGTGGCCGAAATGGGCGGCCTTGCCGAGCGCATGATCGTCGATGCCGTCGATGCGCTGATCCGCCGCGACATCGCGCTCGGCCGGCGCGTGGTCGAGACCGACGTCGAGATCGACAGTCTGCAGCGCATCATCGAAGAGCGCGCCGTGCTCACCATCGCGCGGCGTCAGCCGATGGCCGTGGATTTGCGTGAGATCGTCGGCGCGATGCGCGTTGCGACCGACCTCGAGCGGATCGGCGACCTCGCCAAGAACATGGGCAAGCGGGTCGCGGCGCTGGAGAGCGACTTTCAGCCGCTCAAGCTGATCCGCGGCCTCGAGCACATGACCGATCTCGTGCAGTCGCAGGTGAAATCGGTGCTCGACGCCTATGCCGCTCACGACCTGCCGGCGGCGATGAACGTGTGGAAGGGTGACGAGGAAGTCGACGCGATCTGTACTTCGCTGTTTCGCGAGCTGCTCACCTACATGATGGAAGACCCGCGCAACATCTCCTTCTGTATTCACCTGATGTTCTGCGCCAAGAACATCGAGCGGATCGGCGACCATGCGACCAACATCGCCGAGACCGTATTCTACATGATCGAAGGCCAGCAAATTCTCGACAAGCGACCGAAGGGCGATATGACGACCTTCGCAACGACCGTGCCCGGCAGTTGAGTGCCGTTTCCGGGGCAGATGCATCAGACCAAGCAAACCAATTTCAAGGACGAAAGAAGGCTACGCACATGAGCGCACGCATTCTGGTGGTGGAAGACGAGGAAGCGCTGACAACATTGTTGCGCTATAACCTCGACGCCGAGGGGTATGACGTCGAAACGGTCGGGCGCGGTGATGACGCCGACACCCGCTTGAAAGAGCGGGTTCCCGATTTGATCGTGCTGGACTGGATGCTGCCGGGACTTTCCGGCATCGAGCTGTGCCGCCGTCTGCGCGCACGGCCCGAGACCAAGCAGCTTCCCATCATCATGCTGACCGCGCGCGGCGAGGAAAGCGAGCGGGTGAGAGGTCTTGCGACCGGCGCCGACGACTACATCGTCAAGCCGTTCTCGGTGCCGGAACTTTTGGCGCGCGTTCGCGGTCTGCTCCGCCGCGCAAGCCCGGAGCGGCTCGCCACAGTGCTCACCTATGGCGACATCGAGCTCGATCGCGAGAAGCGCCGCGTCGCCCGATCCGGCCGGCCGGTGGATCTCGGGCCGACCGAATATCGCCTGCTCGAATTCTTCCTCGAGCATCCCGGCCGCGTGTTCTCGCGCGAGCAACTGCTCGACAGCGTCTGGGGCCGCGACATCTATATCGACGAGCGCACGGTCGACGTGCATATCGGCCGCTTGCGCAAATTGCTCAATCCCGGCCGTGAGCAGGACCCGATCCGCACCGTGCGCGGCGCCGGCTACGCGCTCGACGATCGGTTTGCGAAGGTCGAATAGGTTTTTAGGAAATAACTTCGTCAATAAAAAAGAGCGCGCCCTCGGCGCGCTCTTTTCTTTCGCCTGTGTGGATCCGCGACTACCGCGTCGTCTTCGGCTGCTGGCGGCGGCGATCGCCGGTCGGCTGATAGGCGACGCGCGAGTGATGCGCGCAATAAGGCAGGCTCGGCAGCGCCTTGCCGCCGCAGAAAAAGAATTCCGGGCTTGCGGGATCGCCAACCGGCCAGTGGCAGGTGGCCTCGTTCAATTCGAGCAGCGACAGCCGCTGGCTCATCGGCACCACGTTGTCATAGGCAATCGGATCCGGCTCCAGTTCGACCTCGAAAGCATGGGCCAGCGCCGTGTTGCCGCGCGAAACCGGGCGAGACACCCGCATCATGTGCTGGGCGGGACGTGCCTTGCGCGGGCGCGGTGCAGCAGAAGAGGGGCTCTTGGCGCGGCCGGAAAGGCCCAGCCGGTGCACTTTGCCGATTACCGCATTCCGCGTCACATTGCCGAGCTCGGCGGCGATCTGGCTCGCCGAAAGGCCTCCTTCCCAGAGCTTCTTCAATTGCTCGACGCGATCGTCAGACCAGGTCAATACCGTCATCGCACTCTTTCCTTCGCGTCACGCCGGCCAGTTTCGGGGCAGCGCTGCGATGCCAATCGTCTTAAAAATCCCTTCCGGCAGAATCCCTTAGCCTTCGCCGGGCGCAATAAAACGCCCGAACGTTTACGCAAAACACTGATGACCTAGAGGAGTAACAACCGCCGCACGAGATGTCGTATCCGACGTCTTGAAAGCTACAATATCGCGTGACTCCCGCGCAAGAGTCGACGCGCGCGCGTCCACATGTTCCACCTTTTTTAACGATTGTGTTGCGCCGGAGAGACCGCAGATTTACGGGCAATCCGTTGACACAGTTCGCCACGCGCCTAGAATACTGTCCTACGTGCCGCCCTGAAAAGGCGGCACGTTCCGTTTCGACTTCCGGTCGCCCATCTGCTTGAGCCTTGCGGCCGCGCCAATGCGCGCAAGGAACGACCGCCTTTAACGCTAACGACTGCCTCTAACGTAAAAGTGTTGCCATGACCAAGAGCGCGACGTCGCATCTGCTTCCGGTATTCGCCCGGGTCGATCTCGGTTTCACGCACGGCGAGGGCGCTTACCTGTTCGCCACCAACGGCGAACGCTACCTCGACTTCACCTCGGGCGTTGCAGTGAACGCGCTTGGCCACGCGCACCCGCACCTCGTCAAGGCCTTGCAGGAGCAGGCGACAAAACTCTGGCACATGTCGAACCTGTTCAGGAGCCCCGATGGCGAGCGTCTCGCCGCGCGGCTGTGCGAGCAGAGCTTTGCCGACTTCGTCTTCTTCTGCAATTCCGGCGCGGAGGCGCTGGAAGGCGTCATCAAGCTGGTGCGCCACCATCACTTCTCCAAGGGTCATGGCGAGCGCTATCGCATCATTACCTTCGAAGGCGCCTTCCACGGCCGCACGCTGGCGACGCTGGCGGCGACGGGGACTGCGAAATATCTCGAAGGCTACGGGCCGCCGATGGACGGCTTCGATCAGGTGCCGCATGGCGATCTCGAAGCCGTCAAGAAGGCGATCGGCCCGCATACCGCCGGCATCCTGATCGAGCCGGTGCAGGGCGAGGGCGGCGTGCGCGCGACGCCGCATGCTTTCGCGAAGGCGCTGCGCGAGCTGTGCGACCAGCACGGCCTGTTGCTCGCTTTCGACGAAGTGCAGACCGGCATGGGCCGCAGCGGCGACCTCTTCGCCTACAAGCGCCTCGGTGTCACGCCCGATGTGATGTCGCTGGCAAAAGCGCTCGGCGGCGGTTTCCCGATCGGGGCAGTGCTCGCGACGGCCGAGGCGGCTGCCGGCATGGGGCCGGGTTCGCACGGCTCGACCTTCGGCGGCAATCCGCTGGCGGTTGCTGCCGCCAACGCCGTGCTCGACGTCATGCTCAAGCCCGGCTTCTTCGAACATGTGCAGAAGATGTCGCTGCTCTTGAAACAGAAGCTTGCCTCCGTCGTCGATCGCTATCCGGCGGTGCTTTCCGAAGTGCGCGGCGAGGGGCTTCTGATCGGCGTCAAGGCGGTGGTGCCGTCGGGTGATCTCGTCACCGCGCTCCGGGAAGAGAAACTGCTCACCGTCGGCGCCGGCGACAATGTCGTGCGTTTCCTCGCGCCCCTCATCGTTTCGGAGGGTGAGATCGGCGAGGCCGTGGCGTCGCTGGAGCGCGCCTGTGCCGCGCTTTCGGCGAAACAAGAGAAGGTGGCCGCGCAATGAGTAAGGCGCTGCGTCACTTCCTCGATCTCAACATGCTGCCGCTCGCGGAATTGCGAGAGGTGCTGGCGGCGAGCCGCGCCATGAAGGCAAAGCTGAAGGCGCAGCAGAGCGGCGGGCCGCCGGCCGACAAGCCGCTTGCCGGCAAGACGCTCGCAATGATCTTCGAAAAGCCCTCGACGCGCACGCGCGTGTCGTTCGACGTCGGCATGCGCCAGCTCGGCGGCGAGCCGATCATGCTGACGGGCGCGGAAATGCAGCTCGGTCGCGGCGAGACCATCGCCGACACCGCGCGCGTGCTGTCGCGCTACGTCGACATCATCATGATCCGCATCCTCAATCACGAGGCGCTGCTGGAGCTCGCTGCGCATGCCACCGTGCCAGTCATCAACGGGCTGACGCGCCGCTCCCATCCCTGCCAAGTGATGGCGGATGTGATGACGTTCGAGGAACACCGCGGGTCGATCCAGGGCCGCACCGTGGCCTGGAGCGGCGACGACAACAACGTGCTGGCGTCCTGGGCGCATGCGGCGGAGCGCTTCAAGTTCAAGCTGAACGTGGCGACGCCTGCCGAACTCGCGCCCGGCAAGACGATGCGCGACTGGATCAGGGCGACGCAAGCGCCGATCATGCTGACCAACGATCCGGAAGTCGCCGTGCGCGGCGCCGATTGCGTGGTCACCGACACCTGGTTCTCGATGGGCGACAAGGACGGCGAGCATCGTCACAACCTGCTGCGGCCCTATCAGGTCAATGCGCGGCTGATGTCGCTCGCCAAGCCCGATGCGATCTTCATGCATTGCCTGCCGGCGCATCGCGGCGACGAAGTCACCGATGAGGTCATCGATGGTCCGCAATCGGTGGTGTTCGACGAGGCCGAAAACCGCCTGCATGTGCAGAAGGGCATTCTGGCCTGGTGCCTTCAGGCGGTGGGATAGGTCTTCTATTTTCGTCGTCCCTGGCAAGCGAAGCGCGACCCGGGATCCATAACCACAGGTCGGTGTTCGGGGCAGAGAAATCGGCTCCAGCTTTCGGGCCTCTGGATTGCTTCGCCGCTTTTGCCCCCTTGCGCAAACGCCTTGCGTTTGTGGCAGACAATGATGGGGACCACTGAGCGCAAAACGTAGGCCTGTGGTTATGGGTCCCGGCTTTCGCCGGGACGACAACAACGAGTGTTACGACATTCGCCCCTTTCGCTTCACGCCCTCAGACCCCAGATAGAGCGCCATGCCCTCCAATTCCCCCGACATCAAAATCCAGGAAACACCGGTCCGCGCGCCCTCGCAGGTGCCGCTTGACGATGCCGTGCTGCCCTTCGAGGTCGCCTCGCTCGACCTGCGCGGCCGGCTCACGCGCTTAGGCCCCGGGCTCGACGATCTGCTTGCCAAGCACGATTATCCGGCGCCGGTCGCAAAACTGCTCGGCGAGGCAATTGTGCTGACGACCCTGCTCGGCACGTCCTTGAAATTCGACGGCCGCTTCATCCTGCAAACCCAGACCGACGGTCCGGTGTCGTTTCTGATCGTGGATTTCCAGGCGCCGGATCGGCTGCGCGCCTATGCGCGGTTCGACGCCAGCCGGATCAAGGACGGCCAAAACTCCGGCCAGTTGCTCGGCAAGGGGCACCTGGCGATGACCATCGATCAGGGCGCCGAGATGAGCCGCTATCAGGGTCTGGTTGCGCTTCATGGCGGCTCACTCGAAGACGCCGCGCATGAATATTTTCTGCGCTCCGAACAGATTCCGACGCGCGTGCGGCTCGCGGTCGGCGAGGAATGGCGTGGCGGCGAGGGCGGTGCGCGGCGCCGCTGGCGCGGCGGCGGCATGCTGTTGCAATTTCTGCCGAAGGCGCCGGAGCGCGCGCGGCAGGCCGACCTTCATCCCGGCGATGCGCCGGAGGGCACGCTCGCGCACACCGTTGCCGAGGATGACGCTTGGGTCGAGGGCCAGTCGCTCATCGCGACCGTCAAGGATGTCGAACTGATCGATCCGGACCTGTCGGGCGAGCGGCTGTTGTACCGGCTGTTTCACGAGCGCGGCGTGCGGGTGTTTCAGCCGCTGGTGCTGCACGCACAATGCTCCTGCTCGCGCGAGGCGGTCTCCGCCATGCTCAACAGTTTCGATCCCAAGGATCGCGCCGAGATGGTGAAAGACGGCAAGGTGGTCGTGACCTGCGAGTTCTGCTCGTCGGTCTACCAGTTCACGCCGCACGAAGCCGGCGTGGAAGAAGGTGCGGGCTGATACGCACTTCGGAACACTAGCCGCCGCGTTATCGGTTTTTTTACCCTGTTGGCCGTCTATTACGCATCGCGTCGCCCGCGGGGAATGACATGCGTAACAAGATAACGAGACGGCATTTCGTTGCCGGTTCGGCTGCGGCCGCCATGGGCCTTTCCAGCCGTCGCGCTTATTCGGCCGTTCAGCCGCAGGTCTTGCGGATGGGCTTCATCAACCCCCGGGATTCCCAGTTCGGTGCCGGTGCGGTCGAGTTCGCGACCTATGTCGAGAAAAATTGCGGCGGCCGGCTGAGGATTGAGCTCTATCCTGCCGGCGAAACCGGCGGCGAGCTGGAAATGTGCCAGGACGTCGCCTCCGGCACGCTTGAGATGACCTTTACGTCGTCTGCGGTGTTCACCGCGATCGCGCCAGAGCTTTCGATCTTCGACATCCCCTTCCTGTTTCGCGATCTTGGCCATGCCCGCGCTGTGATGGACGGCGAAATCGGCAAGGCGGCCTTGGCGCGGCTCGAGCCCAAGGGCATCATCGGGCTTGCCTGGGGAGAAAACGGACTTCGTCATCTCACCACCTTCGACCGCGCCGTTCGCCGGCCCGAAGACCTCAAGGGCCTCAAGCTGCGCGTGCCGCAATCCGAGGTGATGGTTTCGAGCTTCAAGGCGATCGGCGCCGACGTGCACTCGCTGGCTTTCCCCGAACTTTACGGTGCGTTGTCCTCGGGCTCGTTTCAGGCCCAGGAAAATCCGATCGCGACCATCGTTGCGACGAATTTCGACAAGGTGCAGCACTATCTGTGCCTGACCGGGCACGTTTACTCGCCGGCGGCCTTCCTGATCTCGCCACGAATTTTTGAGCGCCTTTCGCCGGAAGATCAATCCGCGCTCCGCGCCGCTGGCGTTGCCGGAAGCAAGGCCAGCCGCGCCTATCTCGATCGGGCGGAAAAAACCGGTCTCGATGAGCTGCGCCGCCGCGGCATGAAAGTGGTCGAGGATATCGACCGCCCGGCCTTCGTGGCCTCGCTCGCCGGTCTTGAAGGTCAATTCCAGAAGCAGTTTGGCAAAGACAAGATCGACGCCATTCGCAGCTTCGGCAAATGAGGCAAAATCGATGTCGCTACTATCTATCGCGAACCGGATCAGCCTCAATGGCCGCCTGATCGGCGGCTTCGGGCTCCTGATAGTGCTGAGTGTGGGCACGTCGATCTTCTACAATGTCCGGATCCGCGACGTTCGGGACAATGTCGCCCGCATTGAACACGCCTCGGCGGCGACCGACACGGTCAGCAGCTTCACGCGCGACCTTCTGCTCCTGCGTCGCGTCATCGTCGACTATTTCCGCTCCGGCTCGGCTACGGACCGCGCCAAGTCGCTCGCGGCGTTCGAGCCGCTCGACAAGTCGATCGATGCCGTGCGCGAAGCTGTCGGTCCGCGCGGCGACATGCTGCGCTCAGCCCTTGCCGACTACCATGCTACGTTCAGCAGACTGGATGAGGAGGTCAAGAAGCGCCAGGCCGCGTTTACGAGCATCAACGCGAGCGGCATCCGCCTCACCAACACCCTGACGACCGTAACGCTTGAACTTGGTGCCGCAAGCGAAGCGGCGCTTGCCCCGGCCCAGCGGCTCGAACAGGCGGTCCAGGCGCTTCGCGCCGTCGTCTATCGTTACATGGGAGCGCCCTCGGCCAGCGATCTCGATATCATCCCCGCGGAACGCGAACGGATCGCGAAGGAGCTTGCTGCGGTCAAGGCTCTGCCTCCGGTCGATCCGGCGCTTTCGAAGATTATCGCCGCATTGCCGGCGCAGGCCGAAAAGATGCTGGCCGCATCCGATCAGCTGATCGGCGCGGCCGCCTCGACGGAGCAGGCCTTTGCGGTTCTGGTCAAGGCCGGCATCAAGCTCGGCGACGATGCGGAGGCGCTGCGCAGCGAATATCAGAAGAGCCGCAGCGAGGCCATTTCGACCGCCGGGCAGATTGCCGAGGCGGCCTCGACGGCTGGCACAATCGCCGCGGTCACGGGCGCCGTGCTGGCCGCCATTCTCGCAGGCCTGATCACGGTGTCGATCTCGTCCCTGATCAAGCGGATGACCCGAACGATGTCGCAGCTTGCGGGAGGCGATCTTTCGGTCGAGATCGAAGGCGCCGAGCGGGGCGACCAGATCGGCAACATGGCGCGCGCGGTCAACATCTTCAAGGACAATGCCGTTCGCATCGCCGAGGTCGAATCCGAGAAGAACCGCCTCGCGGCCCAGACCGAGCAGGATCGCAAGGCGGGCTTGAGAGAACTTGCCGCGCGGTTGGAACGTGCAGTCAAGGATATCGCCGACTCGGTGAAGCAATCGGCGCAGCGCATGCACGATGGCGCCGCGACCATGAGCGGCGCGGCCGAGCGGACCAAGTCCCAGTCGGGTACCGTGGCGGCAGCGTCCGAGCAGGCGTCGGCCAACGTTCAGACCGTCGCCGCTGCGGCCGAGGAGTTGACCGCCTCGATCCACGAGATCGGTCAGCAGGCGCAAAATTCGGCGACCGTTGCGCGGCGCGCCGCCGAGCAGGCGAGCCGGACCACGGCGACGATGGAAGGCCTGTCCGAGGCCGCCGACCGCATCGGCGAGGTGATCAACCTGATCAACAGCATCGCCTCGCAAACCAACCTGCTGGCGCTCAATGCGACGATCGAGGCTGCGCGCGCCGGAGAAGCCGGCAGAGGCTTCGCCGTCGTCGCTTCGGAGGTCAAGAACCTTGCGTCGCAGACGGCGCGCGCGACGGAAGATATCGCGGCCCAGATCTCGTCGATCCAGGGCGTGACGCGGGAAGCCGCCGCCGCCATCAAGGGCATTGAATCCGTCATCATGGAAATCAACCAGATCGCGTCGTCGACTGCGAACGCCGTCGAGGAACAGGGCGCTGCCACGGCCGAGATCGCGCGCAACGTCCAGCAGGCCGCGGCGGGCACCGGCGAGGTTTCCAGCAACATCGCAGGCGTGCTCGAGGCGGCGGCCGAAACCGATGAGCATGCGCGTATTGCGCTGGAAAATTCCAACGAATTGACCGGCCAGGCCGACCGGCTCTGGCAAGCGGTCGTCGGCTTTGTCGAGGACGTGAAGGCGGCCTGATCGATCGCCGAGCCACTATCGACCACGGCGTCAGGCTAGTGTCCCGATTCCGAAGTTCGTATCATATTTCGGAGCCACGTTTCGAACTTCGAAAATCGAAAGGACACTCGTGGTCCGATTCTAACATTCGCATCCCTTCTCAGCGGGTACTTTTGCGAATGTTAGTATCAAAAGACCACGAGCAAACATATGTTTCTAGTGGAGTTCAGGATTTGACATTCGCTTTCGGACTCGCGACTGGGTGGGTAGCGAATGTCAAATCCACTCCACTAGCAAAGCTATTGATCTAGTGTGGCTTTGGTTCAGAAGTCCGCATGAAGAACCCGCGGCAGCAGTGGTGCGGACTTCTGAACCGCCACACTGGTGACGATGATTCAATCGTCCTCATCCTCCATATGCCCCAGACAGTCCACGACCCTGCCGTTCTGCATGACCGGCACGTAGACACATGAGCGGCCCTCGGCGTCGACCAGCCGGATCGCTTGCGGCATCTGGTCGGGATATTCGCCGCCATGATCCATCGTTTCAAAACGCAGCCCGCTGCCGTCCAATTCCGGATCCTGCGGCCGTTGTTCGGGGGCGAGCGGAGCGAACCTGTTTATCAGTCTCATTGCTGGTGACTTACTGGCGACGATGACGAAATTGAGGGGGCTGAAAAGCACGCGGCGCTTTGGCGGAGACAGTGGGATTTTCCTGGTTTGGATTCTGAAGTGCGACCAGCTGCACAGCCGCCTGTGCGGACCGGCGCTCCATATACAATTGCCCCGCGACCAGCATTCCTGCCGCGAAGATGAGCGTGACCATCGCGCTGGCCAACTGCGACATCTCGTCCATGATACCCAGCCTCTTACGCCTTGTCGGAATCGCTAACTCGCGAGCGATCAGCGTAGTTCCGGGCATGCGCCGATCCTCCTTAGTCTAAGGCGACCCGCGCACGCGGCGATCGTGATGCGGCGCACTCAATCCTCGCGTTCGGGGAACAGGCGGAAGCCGCGACCGTTTCATTGTCACGGCAGAGGATGCAGAAGGGGCCGCGAAGGTGACCGGGAGAATGAATGGATTTGGCGTCGCGCTGATTGTCGTCCTGACACTTGGCGCTGCGCTCGGCGCCGAGATGGATCCGGCAGCGATCAACAACGCCGAGCCGCCCGTGAAGAGGCTCTCGAATGACAAGCCAACACCGTTTGGCGTTCGGCTGGAAGTTCTGCTTGATCGCGCACACTTCTCGCCCGGCGAGATCGACGGGAAATTCGGAACGAACGCGAAAAAGGCGCTCCGCGCCTACGCGGAGGCGCAACAGCTGCCGGGTTCGGATGAGGCGACCGGGGAGATCTGGCAAAGGCTTCGGACCGACGACCAGCCCGTGCTTGCGAATTATACCCTGACGAAAAAAGACATCACCGGCCCGTTTCTCCGCAGGCTCCCGTCAAGGATGGAGGCCATGAAAGGCATTCCGAGGCTTGACTACACCAGCGCAAAAGAAGGGCTCGCCGAGAAATTCCATATGAGCCAGCAGCTGCTCTCGATGCTCAACCCCAGGCAGCGGTTCGATCGCGCCGGCGACACCATTGTCGTTCTTGCGACCCGTGCTGAGCAGACCTCGCCGCCGGCGAGAGCGGAAAGGGTCGAGGTCGACAAGCATCGGCAGACCGTGGAGCTGTTTGACAAGTCGAACGCGCTGATCGGATTTTTCCCGGCGACCGTCGGCAGCAAGGACAAGCCGTCGCCGTCGGGCACGTTGAAGGTGACAGAGATCGACCAGAACCCGACCTATCACTACAATCCGCGTTTTCACTTCAAGGGCGTGCATTCCCGAAAGCCGTTCACCATCAATCCCGGCCCCAACAATCCGGTCGGCGTCGTCTGGATCAACCTGTCCGGCGACGGCTACGGCATTCACGGCACGCCGTCGCCCGGCAAGATATCGAGAGCTGAGTCCCACGGCTGCGTACGGCTGACGAACTGGGACGCCGAACGCGTGGCAGCGAGCGTCGGAAAAGGCACGCCTGTGAATTTTGTCGACGATCCGCGCTGACACGCCGGCGGGGATCGCTGGCTGCAGGCCCGGTCCGGACCGATTTGTTCCATGCTTATCCCGCGAAAATGCAGCCCGGCTGGCCGGAACGACGCATCGCGGCGCGCGGTTGATTGGGATGAACAAGCTTTACCCGTTGCTGCTGGAGCATCGACTGCCTGTTCCTCTGCGGTACGGCATCGCCGCCGCCATCATGTTGATCTGCGCGATGTTGCAGATGGCGTTGCAGATGCTGACGGGATATCCGAGCTATTTTCTGCTGCTGCCAGGCATTTTCCTGTCGGGACTGATCTTTAACCGCGGGACTGGCCTCCTGGCCGCCGCGATAGCAGCCTGCGTCAGCATTTACCTGAGCTATCGGGCCGATGATGGCTCGCTCTATCTTGTCGAGAACGGTCTGTTTGTCGTGACCGCTGTGGGTACGGCGCTGGTCGCCGAGTTCCTGCGCGCCGAGATGAAGCGGGTGATGCAGGCGGACAAGACCAAGTCTGTGCTGCTTCAGGAAATGGCGCATCGCACCAAAAACAATCTGGCCGTTCTCAGCGCGATGATCCGCCTCCAGGCCAAAAACGCGGAGCCAGACGTCGCGGCGGCGCTGGAGGCGACGGCGCGTCGAATCCACGTGACGTCGCAGGTTTACGACCACCTCTCGCACAGCCAGGACTCGCGGCTCGTCGGCATGCGCTACTTCCTGAATGGCGTCGTCGACAAGATCTTCCTGTCTCTGGCGCCTCCCGGACCGATCGCGTTTGAAGTGCTCAGTGATGATGTCGCTCTGCCTCATAGTCAGGCGCTGGCGATCGGCATCATCACCAACGAGCTCGTGACGAACGCATTGAAGTATGCCTTTCCCGAGAACCGGCCCGGTCAAGTCACCGTCGAGCTGTCGGTAGCCAAAGACATCGCCTTGAACATTTCTGATAATGGTGTCGGCCACAATTGCGAGGATGATCCATCCGGCCTCGGCTCGCGGATCGTGATGCTGCTGACCCAGCAGCTCGGCGGCACGCTGTCCTATGCAAGGCTGCAGCCCGGCCTGTCCGCCCAGCTCCGCGCGCCGCTGCGCGATAGATGATCGAATCGCGGGGAGGAGAAGGCGGGGCTTTGCGCCGCGGCTTCATCCTTCGAGACGCATCGCAAAGCGCGATGCTCCTCAGGATGAGGTCGGACCAAGCGGCGACTCAAGACCCTCATGGTGAGGAGGCGCAGAGCGCGCCGTCTCGAACCATGAGACGGCCATATTGATATCAATTCAACACCCGCTTCGCCTCGGGACTATCGAGTGAGAACGTCGGCACGTCGATCTCGAACTTCTCGCCGCTTGCGCTCACCATCTGGTAGCGCCCGGTCATGATGCCCGATGCGGTCGGGAGCGGAACGCCAGAGGTATATTCAAAGCGTTCGCCCGGCGCGAGCGTCGGCTGCTCGCCGACCACGCCCTCGCCACGCACTTCCTGTTGCCGGCCGGTGGCATCCGTGATGATCCAGTGCCGCGTGCGCAGCTGCACAGTTTCACGGCCGGAATTGGTGATCACGATGGTGTAGGACCAGAAATATTGCCGATTTTCCACGGAGGAACGGTCCGGGAGGAAATTCGGCTCGACGGTCACTTCGATGTCACGGGTCACGGCGCGGTACATGCAGTCTCGACTATCTCTCAAGTTACGTTTCATCCTACCCGATCGTTTCGCCAGAACCAATCGCGAGCCCGCCAAGAGCGAATGTCAAATCCGGAACCACACTGGAAACCTCAGTTTCCCGGTTCTGACATTCGTAGACCAGCGCGCCGCGAAATCATACGAATGTCAGAAGGAGACACCAGTGCGACCCATCGCGGTTTCACCACAGTTGGGGGCTAACGCGCGGCTTTCGCACGGCGCGCCGGACTGTGCTATCTTTACTGGTGTCCCGGTTCTGACATTCGTATCATGTTGCTGCGGGCACTCTTACGAATGTCAGAACCAAAGGGTTACGAGGAACTATATGATTCTAGTGTGGCTTTGACTCTGACGTCCTTTGAAGAACTCGCGGCGACACTGAAAGGAACGTCAGAGTCGCCACACTAGCTGACCTTGCCGACCTTATCGATGGTTTGAGAGATGACCTCGGTTGCCGATCAGATTTCCGGACCATCACTCGCGGCCGATGCAGGCGTTATTGCGGGCAGTGCGCCCGCGCGCGCCGAGGCGCCCGCGATTGCGAAGCCTGCGGCCGGCGAACGCGAGCTGCGGCTCGATTTGTTCCGCGGGCTTGCGCTGTGGCTGATCTTCATCGATCACCTGCCGCAGAACCTTCTGACCTGGCTCACCATCCGCAACTACGGATTTTCCGACGCCACAGAAATCTTCATTTTCATTTCCGGCTATACCGCTTCCTTCGTCTACGGCCGGGCGATGCGCGACGTCGGCTTTGTGGTGGCAACCGCCCGCATCCTGCGGCGGGTCTGGCAGATCTATGTCGCGCATGTGTTCCTGTTCACGATCTTCCTTGCCGAAATCTCCTACGTCGCCACCAGCTTCGAAAATCCCCTCTACAGCGAAGAAATGGGGATCATGGATTTTCTGAAAGAGCCTGACGTCACGATCGTGCAGGCGCTGCTGCTCAGATTCCGTCCCGTCAACATGGACGTGCTGCCGCTCTACATCGTGCTGATGCTGTTCCTGCCGCTCATCCTGTGGCTGATGCGGAAAAGTGCCGACCTGACATTGGGGCTGGCGATCCTGCTTTACGCCGCGACCTGGCATTTCGATCTTTATCTGTCGGCCTATCCGAGCGGCTTCTGGGTATTCAATCCCTTCGCGTGGCAATTGCTGTTCGTGTTCGGCGCCTGGTGCGCGCAGGGCGGCGCGCAGCGGATGTCGCGCATCCTTACTTCGCCGGTCACGCTGTGGATTTGCGTGGCCTATCTCTTGTTCTCGTTCCTCGTCACGCTGACCTGGTACGTGCCGCAGCTCAGCCACTTCATGCCGAAGCGGCTCGAGCAATGGATGTATCCCATCAGCAAGACCGACCTTGACGTGTTGCGTTTTGCTCATTTCCTGGCGCTGGCGGCCGTGACGGTGCGCTTCCTGCCCAAGGACTGGCCGGGCCTGCGGTCGCCCTGGCTGCGACCTTTAATCCTCTGTGGCCAGCATTCCCTCGAGATATTCTGTCTCGGCGTATTTCTCGCTTTCGCCGGGCATTTCATCCTGGCGGAGTTCTCGGGCGGAACCGGGTTGCACTTTGTTATCAGTATTTCCGGAATCCTGATTATGACGGCCGCGGCGTGGCTTTTCTCGTGGTACAAGCACTCTGCCGACAAGAGTGGCCGAGCCAAGGCTACCGGCGGCAACGCCGATATGGCGGGAGGGGGCGCATGAAGTTCGTCTCAGGGGCAATCCTGAGTGTGAGCGTGCTGGCCGGCGTTCTGGCCGGCGCTGGTGCGCGCGCTGACGATCCGCCCGCCGCGCCCGCTGCGCCTCCAGCGTGCGAAGTTCCCGATTATTTCCTCTCCGGCGATACTGCGCTGCCGAAGGTCGCGGAAGTCATCAAGGCAGGCGGTCCGCTGAATATCCTTGTCGTGGGCAGCCGGTCCTCGACGATCAGCGTCGCTGGGAACCACACGGAGGCCGCCGCCTATCCCAGCCAGTTGCAGGCCGCGCTGAAAGAAAAGCTGCCGGCGATCGAGATTAATTTATCCGTAGAAATACTGGCCAAGAAGACCGCTGAGGAGGTGGTGCCCGGCCTTTCGAAATTGGTCGAGAGCAAGAAGCCTACCTTGGTGATCTGGCAGACCGGAACCGTCGATGCTATGCGCTCGGTCGATCCGGATGATTTCCGCGCCGCGGTCGACGGAGGCGTCGTGGCGCTGCGGGATGCCGGAGCCGACACGGTATTGGTTAATCCGCAATACAGCCCCCGCACGGAGTCGATGATTTCCGCCGCGGCGTATCTTGATAATATGCGTGTCGTCGCGCAGGAGCATGAGGTGCCGCTGTTCGACCGTTTCGCGCTGATGCAAAAATGGTCCGAGGACGGAGAGTTCGATTTGTTTACCCCAGTTCACAGCCCCGAGCTTGCGAAGCGGGTTCACAGCTGCCTCGGACGTGCATTGTCGCAATTCATTATGGCCTCGGCTCACCCGAAGCCGCCGCAGGAGAATTGAGAAAGTCTGCCGTTGATGACGTCTCGGAGATATTGCCGCCCTTTTTGCCTCACTGCCTTTGTGCTGCTGATTGCAGCACCGGTGGCCGTTTGCGCCGAGAATACGCCACAGGCGGCTGTTTCCGATAGCGCCAAGACCGATGCTGTGAAGCCGGCCGCGTCCGCCGCGGAGCAATCCGCACAAGCCGTCGGCGCGCCAGCCGACAATGCCGGTAGCGCGGCGCCAGCCAATCAGGCTCCGCAGGACAAGCCGGCGCAACCAGCGAGCCTCACTGACAAGGCGATCGACAAGGTGAAGCAGGCCGCGAAATCGGCCAGCGATATTTTCAATCGCGTGCCGTGCCTCCCGCCGAAGGGCGTGGCGCGAGCGTTCTCGCTGCCGCATGTCGCGCACAAGCTCGCCGCGGGGGAACCGGTGACGATCATTGCGTTCGGATCGTCCTCGACGCAGGGCTATGGCACCTCGTCGCCGGAGTTCACCTACCCCAATCGCCTCGCGGCGCAACTGCATCGGCGGTATCCCGCGGCCAATATCACCGTCGTCAACCGCGGCCGCGGCGGTGACGATGCGCAGCAAATGATGGCGCGGTTGCAGTCCGAGGTGATCGACGTGAAGCCTGACCTCGTGATCTGGCAGGTCGGCACCAATGCCGTGCTCCGTAACGAGGATCCCGATGCTATCGCGCAAAACGTTCAGGACGGCGTGGCCCGCATTCAGGCCACCGGCGCCGATGTCGTGCTGGTCGACCTGCAATATTCTCCGCGGGTGACCGAGCATCCCGAGAACGCCAGCAAGATGGTGAAGCTGATCCGCCGGGTCGCCCAGCTTCGGCACATCGGCGTGTTTCCGCGCTTCGAAGTGATGCGGCAGTGGCATGAGAGCCAGGCCTTGCCGATCGATACGTTCGTCATCGCCGACGGCCTGCACATGAACGATTGGGGCTATGCCTGCTTCGCGCAGATCCTCGGCGACGACATCATTCGCTCGGTCGGGCAGATCAGGCTCGGCGTGGCTGCTCCGATCAACCGCTCGATGTGACGCCGTCGACCTCGTCATTGCGAGGAGCGAATGCGACGAAGCAATCCAGAGCTATCAAAAAGACTGGATTGCTTCGCTTCGCTCGCAATGACGCGATAGGTCGTTACGCTTTTTCCAGCGCTGTGTGCAAATCCTCGATCAGGTCGTCGGCATGTTCGAGGCCGGCGGAGAAGCGGATGAAGCCGTCGCTGATGCCGAGTTCGGCGCGCGCGTCCGGCGAAAGCCGCTGATGCGTGGTGGTCGCCGGATGCGTGACGAGGCTCTTGGCATCGCCGAGGTTGTTGGAAATGCGCGCCAGCTTGAGCCCGTTGAGCGTGCGGAACGCAGCCGCCTTGCCGCCCTTGACCTCGAAGCCGACCAGCGTCGATCCGGCGCGCATCTGCTTCTTCACCAACGCTGCCTGCGGATGGTCCTCGCGGCCGGGATAGATCAGGCGTGAAACCTTCGGATGCCGCGCCAGCGCATCGGCGATCTTCGCGGCATTCTCGGTCTGCGCGCGAACGCGCACGGCCAGCGTCTCCAGGCCCTTGAGCAACACCCAGGCATTGAATGGCGACAATGACGGTCCGGTCTGGCGCATGAAGTTGTGCAGATGTTCGGCGATGAAGGCCTCCGACGACAGGATCATGCCGCCGAGACATCGGCCCTGGCCGTCGATGTGCTTGGTCGCGGAATAGACAACGACGTCGGCGCCCAACGCGAGCGGGCTTTGCCAGATCGGCGTCGCGAAAACATTGTCGACGATCAGCCGCGCGCCGGCGGCATGCGCGATTCCCGCAATCGCGGAGATATCGAGCACGTCGAGCGTTGGATTGGTGGGGCTCTCGAGGAAGAAGCTCCGGGTCGTCGGCTTGACCGCGCGTTGCCACTGGTCGAGATCGAGACCGTCGACCAAGGTGGACGAAATGCCGTAGCGCGGCAGCAGGTCTTCCACCACATAGCGGCAGGAGCCGAACATCGCCTTCGCCGCGACAACATGATCGCCGGCCTTCAAGGGCGCGAGAATGGCGGTCGTCACTGCCGCCATGCCGGTTGCGGTCGAGCGGCCGGCTTCGGCGCCTTCGAGCTCGATCATGCGCCGTTCGAACATCGCAATCGTCGGATTGGAATAGCGCGAATAGATGTAGCCGGGGTCTTCGCCCTTGAAGCGCGCCTCGCATTGCTCGGCGGTGTCGTAGACATAGCCCTGGGTAAGAAACATCGCTTCCGACGTTTCGCCGAATTCCGAGCGGATGGTTCCGGAATGAACCAGCCGGGTTTCGGGGCGGTAGCGGGCAGGGGCGGACGTGTGAGACGCGGGCTTCGACATGTGACCTCCGTCATGACCGCTTTCGAAAGCGGCCACAAAAAAACCGGCCTGGAGAAACTCCATAAGGCCGGGATCACATTGTCCCCGGCCTGTTTAGCGACTTATTTAACGTGGCTGCAAGCCGGCCGGCTCAAATCACCACGGGATAAGTCATGCTCTATTCCCTCGCGCCCTTTCCGTCAAGGCGACCATCGGCTAACCGGTAAAAGGCCTTATTTTCAGGGGTTATTGGCCTGGATATCCTGCAAGGATCGCACTCCGTGAGCTTTACGCTTCCGCCCGGCGCCAACGGCATCCTGCCCGACCGCATGATCGCGGCGATGGCGGACGCGGGCCTGATCCTCCCTGCCTATCCGTTTGTCGAAAGCCAGATACAGCCGGCGAGCCTCGATCTGCGTCTCGGCGACATCGCCTATCGGGTGCGGGCGAGCTTTCTGCCGGGCCCCGGCGCTACGGTGGCCGAGCGCATCGATGAACTGAAGCTGCACGAGATTTCGCTCTCGGACGGCGCGGTGCTGGAAACCAACTGCGTCTACATCGTGCCGCTGCTTGAGTCGCTGGCATTGCCGCGGGAGATCGTTGCCGCCGCCAATCCGAAAAGCTCGACAGGACGGCTCGACGTTTTCACCCGCGTCATCGCGGACGGCACGCGCCGCTTCGACATGATCGGCGCCGGCTATCACGGTCCGCTTTATGCCGAGATCAGTCCCAAGACGTTTCCGGTCTTGCTGCGCGAAGGCTCGCGGCTCTCGCAGGTTCGCTTTCGCACCGGCGAGGCGATCCTCAATGCGGACGAACTCGACGCGTTGCATACGTTGGAAAAGCTGGTTGACGTCGACAAGGCCGACCTCACCAATGGCGTCGCGCTCAGCGTCGATCTCTCCGGCGAGAAGGCCGGCGGCTTTGTCGGCTATCGTGCCAAGCGCCACACCGGCGTGGTCGACGTCGATCGCCGTGGCGGCTACGCGGTCGATGATTTCTGGGAGCCGATCGCAGCGCGGCCCGATGGCAGTCTCATCCTCGATCCCGGCGAGTTCTACATCCTTGCCTCGAAGGAAGCCGTCCAGGTGCCGCCGGATTACGCCGCCGAGATGGTGCCGTTCGATCCCCTGGTCGGCGAATTCCGCGTGCATTATGCGGGCTTCTTCGATCCGGGCTTCGGTTATGCCGGCGCCGGCGGCAAGGGCGCGCGCGCGGTGCTGGAAGTGCGTTCGCGCGAGGTGCCGTTCATTCTCGAGCACGGCCAGATCGTCGGCCGTCTCGTTTACGAAAAAATGCTGTTGCGGCCCAATGCGATGTATGGCCAGCGCATCGGCTCCAATTATCAGGCGCAGGGCTTAAAGCTCTCCAAGCATTTCCGGGTGTGATGGATAGCGCCGCGCAAGAGGCGCAGTGGAAAAGATGGCGCTGCGTCGCCGATCTCTACCACGCCTGCTTCACCGGCTTGATCCTGACCGTGGTGACGCGGCGCGGCACCGCCGATGCCGCCGAATTTGTCTTCCGCGTGTTTCGCCGCCAGCAGCAGGAGCGCTTCCTGCCCGGGCTCGAGAAGCTCGGCCTCAAGGGTCTGCCGCCGGCCGTTGCCGCCGCGCAATACCATTATCTCTCCAACTGGATCGGCGGCGTGCATGTCGAATACATGTATGAGAGCGATCGCAAGGCCTGGATCCGCTATCCGGTGCCGCGCTGGATCTGGAAGGGCACCGCGATCTGCGGCGTGCCCAGTGAAGTTTCGCGCGCGATGCTGCGCGGCTGGCACGCCAATAACGGCGTCGCGCTCGGCAATCTCAAGCTCGGCTTTGTCTGCACCAAGCAGAGCGTCGACGGCCAGGACGGTCTCGAAGGCTATTATCACGAATACGACCATCCGCTCGACATAGATCAGCGGTTGGTGTTCGCGCGTCATCTCGAAGCTCCGCTGTTCGATCCCACGGCTGCACCTGCGCTGCCGGTCGCGAACTGGCCGAAACCGCGGCTGGAAAAGGCCTATCGCAACTACGCGATGGAATACGTCCGCACCGCCGCGCCGGTGATGGTGCAACTGTTTGGCCCCGAAGATGCCGGTTACCTCCTTCATCTCACCGGCAAGCTGATCGGCATGCAGTCTTACGATGAGGTCGCGCTGGCGCTTGGCGGCGAGCACGGCGGTGCGCGCGAATGTTCTCACTTGCTGATGTCGCTGCTCACGGCGCAGGACGACGCTGCCGAACTCAATGAATCACAGGGCGGCTTCGCGATCAGCCAGCAAAGCTGGAAGCTGATGGACGAAGTCAGCGATTTCCATCCGGCCTGCAGCCGCATCCTCCATGGCGTGTTCGAAGGTCTTGCCGCCGGCTGCGGCCGCCACATCGCGGTCGATATTGCGACAGCAGCCGGCGGGCGGCCGCCTTTCCTGTGGTCGATCGCGTAAGCGTCGGATCGCGGCTCAGCGCCTCGCCGGCGTCACGCGCCAGATGATATTGCCGACGTCATCGGCCACCAGCAGCGCGCCGCTCTTGTCGATCGCAACGCCCACGGGGCGGCCTTGAGCCTCACCATCGGCATTGAGGAAGCCGGTCAGGATGTCGCGCGGCTGACCCGACGGCTTGCCGCCCGCGAACGGCACGAAGATCACCTTGTACCCGGAGCGCGGCTTGCGGTTCCATGAGCCGTGCTGGCCGATGAACGCGCCGCCCGCCATATCGGGCGGAAACAGGTTGCCGGTGTTGAAAGCCAGGCCCAGCGAGGCCGTATGCGCGCCGAGCGCGTAATCCGGCGCGACCGCCTTGGCGACGAGATCGGGACGCTGCGGCTCGACGCGGGTATCGACATGTTGGCCGTAATAGCTGTAGGGCCAGCCGTAGAAGCCGCCGTCCTTCACCGATGTCATGTAATCCGGCACCAGATCGTTGCCGAGTTCGTCGCGCTCGTTGACGACGACCCACAGCGCGCCACTCTGCGGCTGCCATGCCGGTCCGTTGGGGTTGCGAAGGCCGGAGGCGAACAGGCGCGTCTTTCCCGTGATGCGATCGACCTCCAGCACGGCGGCGCGACTGGTTTCCACGTCCATGCCGTTTTCGCCGACATTGCTGTTGGAGCCGACGGTCGCATAAAGCTTTGACCCGTCGCGGGAGGCGACGAGGTCCTTGGTCCAGTGGTGATTGAGCGGGCCCGCCGGCAGATCCGCGAGCTTGACGCCCGGCGCGGTGATTTTGGTATCGCCGGTGCGGTAAGGAAATCTCACGATCGCGTCGGAATTGGCGACATAGAAATCGTTGCCGACCAGCGCCATGCCGAACGGCGAATTCAATCCTTCGAGAAAGGTGGACTTCGTCTCGGCGGTGCCGTTGCCATCGGCATCGCGCAAGAGCGTGATGCGATTGGCGCTTGTCGTGTAGGCGCCGGCGCGGGTCATGACCATCTTCGCAATCCAGCCCATGACGCCGCGTTCGTCGTCAGGCCTTGTCGGCGCGTTGCTCTCTGCCACCAGCACATCGCCATTCGGCAGAACGTAGATCGTGCGCGGGTGGTCGAGCGCGTCGGCGAATGCATTGACCGTCATGCCTTCGGCGGCGACGGGTCTTGCGCCCGCAGCCCAGCCGATCGCTTTCGCAACGTTGACGGTCGGAAGCAGCGACTTTTCCGGCGCAACCAATGTCGGGTTGGGGCCGAACGTCTGTCCGACCGTTGAGGTTTCCTGATCGTTGCAGGATGCGAGCGGCAGTGCGATGCCCGCAACACCGACAACAAGTACAAGTTTACGAATTGGCTGGCGCATGAATGTCCCCCGGCGGTCGCGGCAGGTTACGGTAATCCGCACCCCGGACAAAGGCATGACTTCGGATAATCGCTGCGAGATCCGCCTTCAGGCGTTCACCTTCCTCGTTGCGGAATGACGGCGATTTGAGCAGGCCCCCCTTGCATGTCGCGCAGATGGAATCGCGCGAGACCGTGCTAGGAACCCCAAGAACCCCAAAGACCGCGCAACAGGGTGCGGCGACAGCGGACATGGCCGATATCTCCGTCGCAGAAATCCCCGTAGACGAAAAAGAGCGCCCGCTGCCGCCGCCAGCGCCGGCGGTTCAGAATGCGCTGATCGACGCGCCGATCCTGTCCACGCTGCTGCGTCTGGCTTGGCCCAATGTCATTGCGCTCAGCGCCGGCACCTGCGTCGTGATCGCGGAAACCTCCTATATCGGCCGGATCGGCGTCGAGCCCTTGGCGGCGATGGCGCTGGTGTTCCCGTTCGTGATCCTCACCATGACGATGTCGGGTGGCGCGATGGGCGGCGGTGTTGCGTCTGCGATTGCGCGTGCGCTCGGCAGCGGCGATACCGATCGCGCCTCGACGCTCGCCTCGCATGCGCTATTGATCGGGCTCGTCTTCGGGCTCACGTTCACCGCCGGTATTTTGATCTTCGGCCCGACGCTTCTGGAAATGCTCGGCGGCCGCGGCAAGGTGCTGGCGCATGCGGGGGCCTACATGCAGGTGTTCTTCGCCGGTGCCACGCTGCCATGGCTGATGAATTCGATGGCGGGCATCCTGCGCGGCACCGGTAACATGAAATTGCCGTCGCTGATGATCCTCTGCGCCGCGGCTCTTCAGATCATCTGCGGCGGCACGCTGGGCCTCGGGCTCGGTCCTGTCCCGCAATTCGGCATGCGCGGGGTTGCGGCCGGCGCGTTGATCGCCTTTTCGGTTTCTATCGCAGTGATGGCCTGGTACCTGTTTTCCGGACGGGCTCGCGTCGTGCCGAAAATCGCCGGCTTGAAAATTCAATGGGCGATGCTGGCCGACATCCTCAAGGTCGGGCTCGTCTCGTGCTTTTCGCCGCTGCAGTCGGTCTTGACGATCAGCATCTTCACACATCTGCTGGCGCGCTTCGGCACCGAAGTCCTCGCCGGCTACGGCATCGGCGCCCGGCTCGAGTTCATGCTGACGTCGCTGGCCTTCTCGTTCGGGATTGCATCCGTGCCGATGGTCGGCATGGCGATCGGCGCCGAAAAGATTGCGCGCGCGCGAAAGGTCGCGGCGACGGCGGGTGTGGTTTCGTTCGTCTCGGTCGGCTTGATCGCGACCTTGATCGCCATCGTTCCGGAGGTCTGGGTCAACCTTTTCACGAGCGATCCCGGCGTGCGCGCTGCGGGCAAGCAATATCTGTCGACGGCCGCGCCGATGTACGCCTTCATCGGGCTAGCGATGTCGATGTATTTCTCCTCGCAAGGCGCGGCCAGGATGCTTGGCCCGGTGCTGTCGCAGTCGGCGCGGCTCGCTTTCATTGCGGGTGGCGGCTGGTGGCTGGTGACGCGCGATGCGACGGCAGCGGATTTCTTCATCCTCGCCGCGGCGTCGATGGTGCTTCTCGGCGTTCTGTCGGCTGGAAGCGTATTCCTGACGCGATGGGGTCCGAAGACCGAGCCGGTCGTGCCGATCCAGCCGGTGCTGTCCGGCGCGATCGACTAGTTCGGAATCGGGACACTAGAGCCGCGCCGCGCTAACGTCCGAGGTGTTTCCGCATCGCTTCAATCGCGATATCCATCTGGCTTGCGATGTAGGGTGCGATGTCGTTCGGCAGCACGTCGACGACCCAGCTCATGCGAGTGTGGCCGTCGCCGTCAGCGAAGACCTGTACACAGCCGTTATAATGCCGCACGCGCTCGCCGCCGATGATGGCGTAGACCAGCCGTCTCCGCGTATCGTCGCAATCCACCAATTCCTCGCGCGCCACGACGCCGTTGTGAAAGGTCAGGATGCGCACGGTCCCCTCAAGACGGCTGTCGACGACAAAGCCGGGGTTCAGCCGTTGATGCACCGCGCCGAAGTCACGCACCGCATCCCAGACAACGTCGCTCTGCGCGTCGATCATAAAGTCCTTGTGAACCGAAGCCATGAATCGAGTCCTCGCTGGTTGTCATTCCGGGGCGCGAGCACAAGCGAGCGAACCCGGAATCTCGAGATTCCGGGTCTGGTGCTGCGCACCATCCCGGAATGACATGGGAGATTAGGTACAAACCGCTTCGACATTGTTGCCGTCGGGATCGATCAGGAACGCGGCATAATAGGTCGGGCTATAGTCCTTGCGCGCTCCCGGCGCGCCGTTGTCGCGGCCGCCGGCTTTCAGGCCTTCGGCATGGAATGTCCCGATTGCCGCGTGATCGGGGGCGCGGAACGCGATATGGGCTCCGGTGGCGGCTTGCCCATTGTGCAGATGTAGCCATAGCGCAGGCTCGCCCTTCGGTCCGAATCCCGCACCGCTTGCATCTTTGGAGCAGAGGACGTAGCCGAGCGGCGCCAGCGCCGCCACATAGAATTTGATGCTGGCGTCGAGATTGCTGACTCTCAGCCCAACGTGATCGTACATGGTCGGCTCCATCTGTTTGTCGGCGGCTCAATGGCCGCGAGATGGAGATGACCCTAGTCAGTTCAGCGCCAGGCTCTCTTGGAGAATCTTGCGCTTTCCTCGCGCGGCATCGCGGAAGGCGGTCGGCGAAGCGCCGGCGGCGCGGTGGAAGGTGCGCACGAAATTGGAGAGGTCCTGAAAGCCGACATCATAGGCAATGTCGGTGATGGCGATATCCTCGTCGGCCAGTAGCCGCGCCGCATGGCGCAGCCGCGAGCGCACCAGATATTGATGCGGGGTGACGCCGAGCACCTTGGAAAACAGGCGCAGGAAGTGGAACGGGCTGAGGCCGGCCTGGTTTGCGGCGTCGTCGAGGTCGATCGGGCGATGCGAATTCGCCTCGATCCATTGCGCGGTTTCGACCGCGCGGCGGCGATCGCGGGTCTTGATCGCGGCCGCCTTGCGTGTCCGGTCGGACACCGCATCGACGAAGCGGCTGGCGAAAACATGCCCGACCTCGTCCAGTCCGATATCGCTGCGGCCATCTGCTGCCGTTTGCGCCAATTCGCCGAGCACCATCAATTCGGGTAGCGGCGGCGCCGCGCCGATCCGCCAGGCGTCGGCCCGGCCACCGATCGTCTCGACCAGCTCCGGCTCAAGAAAGAACGACAGGCACTCGTCGCCGCAGATGTGGTGGTCGTGGGTGCAGACATATTCGTCGCCCGGAAAGCCGACCAGCACGGAGCCGGTCACGAGATCGAACGACCGCCCGCGGCTTTGGCAGCCGAAGCTGCCTTTGCGCACGTAGGAGACGGAATGGCAGGCAAACTGCTCCGTGAACGGCTTCTCGCCGGGGGTAGCGGTGCAACGGAAATCGGACACCGAGATCGAGCGGTGCTTGAGCAGGGTGGTGCGGACCATGGAAGAAAGTTAGTGGGGCAGCCGCGGCGGCGCAACCGGTAGCAAGACGTCTAACAGGGTTTTGCTCGCGGGGCTGCCGGTTCCTTCGATCGACAACAGCCGCCGCTTCGAGATCAACCCGCCATGGGCGGACATCTTGTCGGTATAGCTTCCGGCCTCCAGCACGCGATGGCAGGGCACGATGACCACAAAGGGATTGCGGCCAATGGCCTGGGTGACCGGGCGGACCGAGCTTGGGGTCCCCATCCGGCTCGCGATCTCGCTATAGGTCACGGTTTGCCCGCGCGGAATTCGCCGTGTGACTTGATAGGTTCGCTGGTCGAAGGCGTGGATGCCGCTCATGTCGAGGGTGATGTCGGCGAGGTCGGCCGCCTCTCCGCGCAGCAGCGCGACGATACCCTCGATCGCCACGTCGACATTGGGTGTCGGGCGTGTCTCGCGGGCCTCGGGATAAAGCTGAAAAAGCCGCCTGCGGGTGTCGATCTCACGGGCTTCCGGCAGCTGTACGCCGACAATGCCCGACTGGCTCCATGCGATGCCGCACCGGCCGATCGCCGTGTCGAAAATGCTGTACGCCCGCCCCAACATACGCCTCGCCCCCGAGAAAGCATCATAGCACCGCTTCTGCCGGCCGCATCTAAAATGTGACAATTCGGTTAAAGCGGATCGGGACGGCGCATTCGATGTTGGCCCTGCGGCAAACTGTGCGTTGCGGGACCACGGCTGCGGCATCGCAAGGCGCGTCATGACCATTCGCCGGCGCGTCATCACCAGCGACGAAACGGAGACGACTTCAAATTTTCCGCGGGAGCGGACACGTGCCAATCAACTAATATTCAGTTCGCGCAGTGCGACCGCTTTGCTAGAGGTCGCGCACCGGACCTCCCCCGTCCGGAACAACCTGGCAAGGCCGTCAAGCGACCATACTCCGCTTGGCGGCCTTGCTGTTTGCGCGCGCGTAGCGAGCCGCGCGCGATCAAAATCGAATTGCCGCGCGGGCAGTGATACATCGGCGCCAGGGTCCCGCTTCAACGCGACGAAGTCTGCTTTGCAAACGTTTTACGACGCTGCGGAGAAAGATTCGTCGCATTGTCTGACTTGATGGTGATCGCTCGCGTGATCGTTCTCACAACTTCGTTGAAGTGCCTTATTTCAAGGCGTTTGCGAGGCGTTGTGGCGAGTGCGCTACAGAAATTTTTCTTAAAGCAGAGCAGAAGCGCGCGCGTGAGGATCCCGTCCGGGACTCTCGTTTTGTTCGTTTTCGCGGGGGCGTATCTGCCGCGATCGTTGTTTGAGGGACCAACATGAAGAAGACTTTCATATCGGCCGCGGCCGTGCTGGCTTTCGCCACCACGATGGCTCACGCCGACGAACTTTCGGATATCCAGGCCCAGCAGAAGCAGTTGCGCGAGCAGATGAGCAAGCGCCTTGCCGATCTCGAAAAGCGGCAGAAGGCGCTCGAAGCCCAGAAGGCCGCTGTGCCGACCATCAGCCCGGTCGACGCGATGGCCGCCGACCTGCCTTACAAGGCCGCCGTCAAGGCGAAGCCGCCGGAGAACGATGACATCTGCATCAAGGGCATTTGCGTCTACGGCAACTTCGACATGGGCGTCACCTATCAGAACCACGGCGCGCCGCTGAGCCCGCTCGCCGTCGGCCCGCTGAACTATCTCGTCTCGAAGAACTCGAACGGTGCGTATTTCGGCGCCGGTCCCAACCAGCTCTCGACCTCGTTCATCGGCCTGCGCGGCAAGCAGGAAATCGGCGACAACCTGTACGCCATCTTCAACCTGCAGACGCAGTTCGACCCGACGAGCGGACAGGCATCGAGCGGCATCGGTTCGGTTGCCCAGAACAACGGGCAGCCCATCACCGGCTTCCAGAATGCGTTCAGCGATTCATCCAAGGCCGGCCAGATGTTCAACAACGCCGCCTATTTCGGCGTGAGCTCGCCGACCTATGGCACGTTCACCATGGGCCGCCAGAGCGCGCTGACTTCGGATCTCGTCACCAACTACGATTCTCTCGCGGGCTCCAACGCCTTTTCGCTGCTCACCTACCAGGGCGCCAATGGCGGCGGCGGCGACACCGAAAACCGCATCTTCGACAACTCCTACGAATATCGCGTGAACATCGGCCCGGTGCGGCTCGCTGCTGAAGCGCAGCTGCGCAACGGCGGCAATAGCGGCACCGGCAATGCCTTCGAAGGCAACATCGGCTTCGACTATATGGGCTTCTCGATGGACTTCGTCGGCGGCAAGATCTATGACGCCGTCTCGGCCTCGCCCTTGACGTCGGCGCAGATTGCGGCGGCCACCGCTTTCGCCGTCGGCACCGGCCAGGTCGCGGGCACCGTGTCCGACAACACCGTGTTCCAGGTCGGCGCGCGCTATGTGATCGGACCGTGGAAGCTGTTTGCGGGTTACGAGCATGTCAACTTCACCAATCCGAGCAACCCGCTCGCGGCCGGCGCGTTCCTCGAGGGCGGCTACATCCTGACCAACCCCAACAACGCCAACTTCCCGAACGACAGGATCCTGCAAACGGCCTGGATCGGCGTGAAGTACTCGATCACGCCGAATCTCGACATCGCCGGCGCCTATTACCACGAGTGGCAGAACAGCTTCGCGGCCGGCGCCAACGCAGGTTGCTCTTCGGTCGTGTCTTCACAGTGCTCTGGCACGCTGGATGCGGTCTCGCTGGTGGTGGACTGGCGCTTCGCCCGGCACATGGACATGTATGCCGGCGCGATGTGGTCGCAGGTCCAGAACGGCCTTGCCAACGGCTTCCTGCAGACGACGGCCACACCAGGCAACACCAGCAACAAGGCCAACTCGGTCGATCCCGGCATCGGCCTCCGTTACCAGTTTTGATCAGTTGACACTGATGATCTGACAAACAGGGCAGGGACATTCGAGGGCGCGAAAGCGTTCGAGAATGTCTCCGCGGCCGACTGATATTTCGGTCTTAGCGGCGATTATCCCGCAAGCCGCCGCCAATCCGGCGGCGGCTTTCGACTTAGTAGGACTTTGCGCCTTCGTTAAGGTCCGCTACGATTGTGGGCATGGAGTATCACAACGTATGAATGATCTTACGCTTCTATCTATCGCCTTGGCAGCGATTGTCGCTGGGATTACTGCGTGGCTTGGCGGTCTGCTTGCTCAGAAGCTTTTTGGTCCAGGCAAAGCAAGGAGCATCATTTCGATTATTTTCGGAGTTGGCTCAATCCCGATCACGAATAATACGCTCGTACCAATGCTCCAACAAGAAGCGGGGCCTTACGAAGCGATCAGTGTGATGAAGCGATCCCCGGTCTTCGATGTAATCTTCAAATATCACCCCGATGCAGAGGTCGACACCGCACAAAAGTTGAAAGATATCATGTCCGGCCCAAGTGCAGGGAGGAGCGCTGCCGCTCGCGCAATCGGTGCGGCGCTTTCAGACAAATACGTGAACATGCACATCTTGATGGCGTCCGATAATGCTGTCCGAAACCTGCTTGTGGCCGAAGAAGCGATCGTTGGTTCGATTAGGTCGCAACCAGACGCTTGTGTGGCACTCTATCTAGGGAGCCCAAACGCTCCCATCGAGAAGGTCTCAAAGGAATCGCTGGACGCGAAAATAAATGCCAGAGCGAACGTTATAAAGACAGCCATCACGCAGCCATCGCCACCATTGACGTCCGTTACAGCGGATGTGCTCGGAAAGGTTTTGGTGCGCGCGTATCAAGCCAAAGGCTTCGAACTAAATAAGATAAGCAAGCTGGAAAATGTTGGCGCGTTACCTTCAAATGAAGGATGCGAGGTCGGATATCATTTTCTGTCGGCTATGGCCTCGCTTGATCCCAAGGAGGCTTCAACGGTCTACAAGGGGCTCTTGATCTTATCAAAACAATGAAGCGACTTGGATGGCTTATCCGTTGCTGGTGGTCCAGGTTCGCCCGCTCTTTACCCAATGAGCCGTCCCCGCCTTGATCCCGCCGCGCCATGTAGCGAGCGGTCGCCGCATCGCCCTCAATTATGGAGTTACCTCGTTCAGGAACGTACGCATGGCCTTGCGGTACCGAAAGAGCATCGGAAATCCAATAATCAGCTCATCTCCCACACTTGGAATTGGATCGACGAACGAGATAATTGCTATCGATTGTTTATTCCAGCGACCGCGAGCGTGGGTAAGCACGTTCCGGGCCGCAATTAGTTCGAGGCAGCCTTGCTTTGCCCATTCAAATTTTGGGTCAAGGTGTGTTGCTAGCTTCTCGATTTTCGACTGTGGAAACACCCCGGCGGTCTCACTGCGCGCGGCAAGAATGTCATCCATCATCTGGTCGAAGATAACTACCAAGTCTTGAACCAGCATGCAGATTACTTGCCGAACGACTTCTTCAAAATGAATGTTTGGGTTGCGCCGAAATTTGACGGCGCTCCTTCCAAAGGGCTCGGATGCGAGCACGGACGAATACGAGGCCTCCGGCTCTAGCCAAGTGCCGGCCTCCAGAATGCTCTTCGGCAAACTTGGCATGTTTCCAAATTCAATGGCCTTCGCAATCCGCAGCGAGTGTATCAAAGTGTAGAGGGTGGTGGTCCACGCGTTTACGCGCCCCCAATCCATTAGCGTGCCTCCCGTCGTTGAAAGTATCGCTCAAGTTGCATAACATGCGGCTGCTCTCGATGGGATATTACAGCGCGCGCAAAAGTGGAAGAGCTGGCTGCATCTGAAACACATGAAGAGCAGTTCAAGTTCTTGCGCCGTAAGATCATTGCGGCGAAGCAGGAGAGGACCAATGGAAGACCTTGAGTTGTATCTGGTCGATATTGTCGATCCGACGTTCAAGGACTTTGAGGAGCACCCGACTTCGAGGCGGCACGCCTTCCTTGCTTGTGTGGTCACATGCCATGCAGTGGACTATCTCGCCTATCCGAATGATCCCCGGTCGCTACGTCAACAATTCGAACATCAGTCGGAGGCATTCAAGATCGTCAATGATGTTGGCCACGCGTTCAAGCACGTGGTTCAGGGCCGCCCGAGTGCTCCTCGAATGATGCAGTCCGACGTTATCGAACGGCCGCCCTTTTATTGGGGAATTGGCGTATGGGGCTTGTCGCGCTGGGGGGATGAAGTCGGAGGCGTAACGCTTGACAGCGATAGGACTGTTGACTTGCTCGAAACCGTGCGTACGGCTGTCGCTTTCCTGTGGTCGAAGGTGGAAGCTTCTCGGCGGCAACTCGATGAACCGCCTCTCATCGGATGAGCCCTCAGTATAGCGGCGCTACTGCCCCCAGCGGCGGCCTTCACGTAAAGCGGAAATAATCGCCAAAACTCGATAGAACGCTGTTGTCGCACAGGTTGAAAGTCATGCAATATGCCCGTCCGGGAAGGAGGCATACATGACGAAAGAAAGAGACCAATTGGCGGGAACGCTTAACGGTCAATATCAAAGTGGTACGGCATCAAAGGCAGAGGTTATCAGCGCACTTGCGCAGTATGATGCCGCGCATGCAACAAAAGTGATGGCAAGGTATTCACTCGCATCAACGATTGTCGCTGCGGTATCGGCGATCTCGTCCGCGGCGGCGGCCTACTTCGCATACGCCAGCCTGCACGTCGTTCACTAGCAATTCCAGAAACGGATTGGGGGAGTAAGGAACATGTTCGGCGACTACGAGTGGGAGTACTCGCCTCTCGCAAAGGCGGGCAATTGGTTTTGGACCAAGGCCGTTGACCCCATCCTTTGCCGGATTGCTGGAGATGGTTATTCGGCACTCAGGACAATCCGGGGCATAATCCAAATCATCATTCTCGTCGCAATTTTGCTTTTGCCGATAAGCGTCTTCTATAAGCCAAGCCACATGTTAACTGCGTCAGGCTTGCTGTTCGACATCGCAGGCGTGCTGCGGCTATTTCTTCTGGAGGAAATAAACAGCTCGTTGGAGCACTTCCGCGAAACTAGACCAGACAATCTTCCGTCAGTCGCAATGCGTGAACTCATCATGCCGGAAGCTGCGGGCCCGTACCAAGAGGATACTTCCGATGATGCCTTTATCCATCGCTTCTATTATGCAAAGCGGGCGGTGTTCTTTCTATTTCTTGGCTTCGTCCTCCAAATGATCGGCGACCTTGTCTGAACCTTCCTTTACTCAAAGAGTGTAGCCATCCAGCATCATGGTGAGGTCAAATTGAGCAAGGTCGCGGACGGCTTCGGCGAAATGGTGTGGAAGATTGACGGCTATGACGGCACTGAGCAAATCTTTGAACAGCGTATTCCGTTAAACAACGCGTCGTCCGAGAGGATTGCCGGAATATTGAAGGATCTCGCGTCCAAGCATCTGACGCCGGGTGAGATTTCTGCGGGCCTCGCCGATGTTCGCTCGGATGCGCAGCACGGCAATCGCATCATACTGATGGCTGGTCAGGACCCTTACTACGTCGCAGCTTTGTTTCGAAGCGACGAGTTAGAGGGAGACGCAGACAGTCGATTGGCGGAGTGACGTTGACGATGGCCTGACAGAAAGGTCGTTCCATGCGACGGCCTTGGCAATCTGCTAGGTTGCTCTTCAACGCCGTGGTGTCGTTATTGGGCAGGGGCCGAGCGAGCCATAGGTATACACCCGGTGCTCTTGCCCTCCCGCTCCGGTTGCGGTTGGATGCGGCAGCATAGGGAAATTGGATGAGCGACTACGAAATTCAGAAAGGCTTTAGTCTCCTCCCCTCCGAAGAGGAGATTACGGCGGTCATCGAGGCGGCCCGCAGGGATGTTCGCTATCTCGTAACCGACTACCCCGTGGAATTGCTAGTCCAAAAATTTAAGGAAGAGCCCGAACAAGAGGGCGACATCTACATTCCAGAATACCAAAGAAAGCTCCGATGGTCTGAGCAAGCTCAGTCTTATTTTATTGAAAGCGTGATACTGAGAATTCCGGTCCCTCCAATCTTTTTCTATGATGTCAAGGGACGCTTGGAAATCGTGGATGGGTCCCAACGGGTCCGGACCTTGGCACGCTTCGTCAATAATGAATTCGCTCTGGGTGACCTCGATAAGCTGGATATTCTGTCAGGTTTCAAATACGCCGATTTCCCGCTCACAATTCGTAAACGCCTTTTCAACACTCCAATCCGCTCATTCGTTCTGGACGAAGGCACCGACGAGAGTACTCGTATCGAGCTGTTCAGACGGTTGAACACTACAGGCAAGACACTGCACGATGCAGAGATCAGGAAGGGTGCTTTCCGCGGCAAATTCTTGGACCTGATCTTGGAGTGCGCCGCGACGGATATCTTCAAAGACCTTTCGCCCAAGATCACCAAAGCCGCTGATCCGGAAAGCGAGCGGCAGGAGCTAGTCACTCGCTTCTTCATATACTCGGATCACTACACAGAATTTAAACACGACGTTCGCCGATTTCTGGACCTGAAAGTAATTGGACTGAACAAGACCATTACCGACGCGCAGGTCCACCAGATGCGAGACGAATTCTTGCGCACCATGACATTCGTGACGGACAACTATCCCAAAGCTTTTTACCGAGGTGGTAAAGGTGGCACGCTGCCCCGCGTTCGGTTTGAGGCTATCGCGGTAGGAACTTGCTTAGCACTAAGGCAAAAGCCAAACCTTAAACTGACTTCCGACCCCGATTGGATTTTTGGCGATCAGTTGAATGCGCTAGTTAGGACGGACGCCAGCAATAGCGGGCCGCGATTGCGCGCTCGTATCGAATTCGTGCGAGATCGATTGCTGGCGCAAAGCAAATGATTGAAGCGGACTTTCGTGCTCGAATTGCTGGAGTGTCATATTATTTGCGGTCTCTCCACGAGCTAGAAGCGCGGCACCGCACGCCCGGCAAGGGTTTTTATCGAGCGGCGGCGACGCTCGCGGCATCTCGCGCCGCGAGCTTCATCATGATTTATAATTGTGTGGAGTTCGCCACTAGGGAGACTGTCGTCAGCGTTAGAAAGAGTATGCAAAATGACAGCAGCTCCTTTGCGGAGCTGATCGCCTATTGGCAGCAAGATATCGTGCACGCGCATTTCAAGAAGAAGTTGCAGGACGGCGTCAATCACGGTGCACTGTTGCAGGAGTTTGTTGAATTTGTCCCGGGAGTAAAGAGCTGGTTGCAGAAGGAGGAAGCCGTACCCTTTGCAGGCAATATCGATCACACGAAGCTGATAAAATTTGCCCGGGACATTGGTGATAGTAGATGGCGGCCGCCCAGTGGGACGTTGGGCGGGTCGGATTTAGCAATCGTAAAAACCGCTAGGAATGAATTAGCACATGGCGAGGAAACGTTCGAAGATATAGGTGGTAATTATTCCGTCGCAGATATCGCAGATAAGCTCGTCCGCGTAAGATCGTTCATGTGTTCGTATATTAGGATGATGCAGCGGTACGAGGCGGGCCGATCTTATGTTAGCTGACGAAATTTCTCAGGTCGGGAATAAAGTTGGGATGCGTTTTCAAACTGCTTTTTTCGATGCGAGATAAAAAGCCCGACGCGGCCCGGGCCGAAAGCTCTGCCGCATCATTCAATTGAAAATCTTCCAAAGTTCCAATAGTGGGCGCGTCCGAGCCCTCGTGCTCGAAGCAGAAATATAGGTGGGGTTTGTCTTTCTCGCCAAATGCAGCGTTAGCAGACTTTGTGAAGGTCCGACTTACGGGCGCTTCGTATTTTACTTCTTCGTTTTTCAAGAAACCCCGACCAATCCATTCGACTACGGGCACACTGACAGCATTGCCAACGAGCTTCCATCTCCCCCGCTTTTTCTTGCTTTTCAAAGCGCCAACGGCGGTCCAACCAGAAGGGAAGCCTTGCATTCGTTCAGCATCCGATATTCCGGGCGTCAAAAAGGACCGCGAACGCTTGTCCCAAATCGCAGGTGGGGATGGGATGGAGAGCGACGAGCCCCCTTTCAATGGTGGCACCGCGCCGGGTGACCAGCCAAGTCCTGTGTTTCCTTCTGTCCAGTAGAAGCCAAACATATCGGCGGTAGGCTGATCGATATTCGCTGCTTCGCTCGCTCCTCGGAAAAGTATCGTTTGCGGCAATACTTTGCGCGATCCCAGAATGAAAACTCTGCGGCGGCGCTGCGGAACGCCGAATTGTCTGCTGTCCAAAATTCGATAAGCCCAACGATAACCCAGCCGTTCAAGGTTCGTGGTGACGTACTTCAATGCAGCTCCGCCGTGAAGGTGCAAGGAAAACGCGACGTTCTCAAGCAACACATATTCCGGCTTGTGCTTGCTTGCCTCGATAACTCGGAAAACTTCCGAAATTAATCCTGAGCTACGGCCGTTGAGCCCCGCAGTCCTTCCGGCTTGGCTTAAATCTTGACACGGCCATCCAGCAGTCAAGATATCGCAAACTGGTAGCTGCTTTAGCGCGCGGACGTCCCTGCGAATGGTGATGCCGGGAAAACGGTGATGCAGAACTGATCTTGCAAGGTCATCGCTCTCGCACATGAGAACCGTTTCGTGGCCAGCCCGAGACAGGCCCAGCTCGAAACCGCCAATGCCACTGAATAAGCTAACGACCCGCATTCGAAGCCCCACGTGGTCGGTCATTTAGCACGTTCGCTGCGAGAACTCGAGTTCTCTTTTTGATAGATGAGTGGATAGGTTTTGCCAGGGTCGCAGCAGCTTGAACTGTCGGCACCTCACATTCCCACACCACTATCACTTTCCAGCCTGCGGCTTCCAAGGATGCCTTTGCTCGCTGATCTCTCGTCACATTTTTCTTGAATTTTTGAAGCCAAAAGTCAGTGCGCGTTGCTGGGGTCGTGGATTTTGTGCAGCCCTTATGCCGATGCCAGAAGCATCCATTGACGAAAACGGCCACCCGCGCACTGGAAAACACAAGATCAGGAGTGCCGGGCAAGTCGCGACGATGGAGGCGAAAGCGAAGCCCCGCCTTGTGAAGGGCTCGTCTCAAGTTGATCTCCGGCTTGGTATGTTGACGACGAACTGCGGCCATCATTGACGAGCGTTTTTTGGGGGAAACGATATCGGCCACTTCGATCTCCTGTCGAAGAGATCGATACTGTCTCATCATAAAATTTACAATTGCTGACGGCGAAACGGCAGACCAACTACAAGGGCCAATCCGGCCAACAACCATCCTCCTCATGTCGGCCTGTTCGATTAGTGCAGGTGTTGTCGAGCAGTCGCTGTCCAACGTCTTTCCAGACGGCATGCGGTTCATAGAACCGCACGGCGTCAGCCTTTTGAATTTCGACGATGCGAGAACAACGACGGCACTCGACGCGGAGCACATGTCGGGGAATTTCTGACAGGCGGCATTGTTGGATCGGCAGCCACGGTTTTCCGGCGGCGCGCGGATCGTGCAGCACGGCATCCCATAATTGATCCGGCATCGGATCGCTCTGGGCTGGGTCGGGCGCTTCGGCCGGTTGGATACCGGCAGGCTCGCGCGCCAGCTTTTCCACTTGCTTTCGGGAAGGCATCCGCCAGCTCGCCGGTCGGTCATTCGTCATGTCTGATTAGAACAAAACATGAACATTTTGTCCAGTGGCAACGAGCACACTGGCGTTCCGCAAATCGTGCCTCATTGGCTTGTCGCAGCGGGCGAGAGCGGGCTATGAAAGGGGCCCGAACGAAACAGGCGACCAACAAGGCGACCAAATCTTCGGAAAGTATGCGCTAAGCTTCTGATTTTGCGGGCGTAGTTCAATGGTAGAACGGCAGCTTCCCAAGCTGCATACGAGGGTTCGATTCCCTTCGCCCGCTCCAACCCCGCTTCGGCCTCGCCTCAGCCCGACCCCACATTCAATCCGCTTTCGCCGGCGATGTCGTGCGACAGCTTGCGCGATTTGAATTTCCACCCTTCGGCCGTCTTGACGACCGTATCCTCATGGGTGCCGGCGACCGCGATGGCAGGGCCGGTTTCGCAATCGCGCGCCACCATGAAATTCGAGACCACCGAAGCGCGGTCGCCAAAGAGTTCGATGATGACGTTGCCGGTGAAATGCTTGCGCCTCTTGCCGGGCGCCGGCTCCGGCACGAGGCCGCGCAGCAACTTCTCGATCGCAGCGGGTCCGCGCCCCGTGCCGTTGCGCGAGATCCATTCGCCGTCCGAGGTGAACAGGCCGGCGAATTCGCGTAAGCGATAGCCGTCAAGCAGGAAGCAATAGCGCGCCAGCAACTGGCGAATGGCCTGCTGGTCTTCCAGTGAGGTGGACATTCGTTCAACTCCGGCACGCGAATCCCAAACAACGAATGTCAGGATTCAGACCACACTGACTTGATTCTCGCCAGCGCGGGATGCGGTTTGATGGAACCGTCATGCCCGCGCATAGCCGTTTGAAGAACGGCGTCGCTTCCGCTCGCCTATGTCGAAGAACGGCGTCGCTTCCGCTCGCCTATGTCGAAGAACGGCGTCGCTTCCGCTCGCCTATGCCGAAGAACGGCGTCGCTTCCGTCCGCCTATCCGCGGGCATCCACGTCTTAATTCCACGGCAAAACAAAGACGTGGATGGCCGGAACCCGTCCCCGCCAAGGCTCCGCCGGGGCCACGATCTCACTCGGCCCGCCGAAGCTCAAGCGAAGGCGGCAAGTCCGGCGTGACGGTGAATAGGGCGCTCGCGGCCAGGCATTCTCCACCGATGTCGGAAGCGTGAAGGCGGCGGCGCGTAACAATGCATGTCCTCTTTGCGAAGAGCCTGACGAACCCAAGGAGGATCCCCATGTTCTCGCGCCTTGTTCTCCCGTCCGTACTGCTCGCAGGCCTCTTGCCGATCATGGCCCATGCCGCTGATCGGCCTGTCGTCGTCGAACTCTTCACCTCTCAGGGTTGCTCGTCCTGCCCGCCGGCCAATGCCTATCTGAACGAGCTCGCGAAGGGCCGGCGCGACGTATTGGCGCTCGCCTTCCACGTCACCTATTGGGATCGCCTCGGCTGGAAGGACCCGTTCTCGCTTGCAACGGCCACCGACCGCCAGGCCGTCTATGGCCGCCGCTTCGGTGATGGCTCCTATACGCCCGAGATCGTCGTCGATGGCGCGACAAGTGCGGTCGGCTCCGACCGCGAGCAGGTCGGTTCGGCGATCGAGCACGCCGGGCGCGACGGGCAGACAGCGGCCGCGGTCAAGATGACCAAAAACGGTGAACAGGTTTCGATCGACGTTGGCGCAGGCTCAGGCCAGGGAAGGATCTTGCTGATCGGCTTCGATCATGAGCACGTCACCGCGATCCATCGCGGCGAGAATAGCGGCCGCACGCTGACCGAGGCCAACGTGGTCCGTTCGTTCCGCAACGTCGGCCAATGGTCAGGTGCGGCGCTGCGCCTCAACGAGCGCTTCCCCGAAGGGCAGGACGCAGCCGTCGTGATCGAGGCGCCCGATGGCCGCATCATCGGCGCCGGCCGGCTTGGGGCTGGCGGCTCGACGTAACCAATCGTTGATCTCACCGCGTCATTGCGAGGAGCGGAAGCGACGAAGCAATCCAGCGATTCCTCAGCCCTCTGGATTGCTTCGCGGAGCCTGTCATCGGGCGCGCGTTCGCGCGACCCGTTGGCTCGCAATGACGGCTGTACCACAGCTACGGTGTAACCGTCAGCGTCGCCTTCATGTTGGGATGAAAGCGACAGTAATACTCGAACGTGCCGGCCTTCTTCAAAACCAGGCTGCCGCTTTTGTTGGGCGGCAGCATCACGTCGAAGTCGCCGTCTTTCGCGGTCGCGGTGTGAGCGAACGGGTCCTTGTTGACCCATTCGATGGTGTCGCCGACCTTGGCCGAAACCTCGCCAGGTGCGATTTCGAGCTTGTCCATCGTGATCTGGACGGTGGCAGCCAGCGCCGAGACGGATACGCCGGACACGAGTCCTGCGATGATCGCGGCGAAAATCCATCTAGTGCCGCCCATTTGAAGTTCCTCCACTGCTCGTTGCGAAGTCCGAGAGGAACTTCAAATGGAAAAGCGGCACTAAGAGTCGACATCTTCTAGTGTCCCTTTGGCTCTGACATTCGCAAGCGAACTCGCAGCGACGGGATACGAATGTCAGAACCGGGACACTAGCCTTCATTGGATGCCTCCTACTTCAGCTCCGCCGCGACATGTTCTGCGTGCTGCTCGTGGCCCTGGAAAATCTTCAACCCCGTCTGCAACAGGCTCTTCAGTTCCGGATTGCTGGCGGACGGGATCAGCGTGGTCTCGAGCGCGCTGTCGACCGCCTTGTGATAGGCAACTTCGTTGGCGACGTAGGCCTTGTCGAACGCAGCGCCGTTAAGCTTGCTGAGTTCGTCAAGCTTGGCGGCAGCGTTCTTTGACAGCGTCTTGCTGGTGTCGTTGTCTTCAGGCGTGACGTTGAGCTTCTTGACGAGGTCGAGCGCCTGCTTGTTCACGGCCTCATGGTCGCGCACCATGTCTTCGGCGAAGGCCTTGACGTCCTTGTTGCTTGCTTTCGTCAGCGCCTGTTTCGCCGCCGCGATGTCGATGAGGCCTGCGGTGTAGGCTATATGGGCGATCTGCGGATCGGTCGGCTTGGCGGCTTGCGCGAGAGCTGCGGCGCTCACGAGGCTCAACGCGGCAATCGCCGCGCTCAATCGGATGAACATGATTTGCCACTCCTGTAGGCCGAGGCTTGAGCCGCGGCATTGTGATTGCACAGGAGTTGGATGGAGCGTTGTTAAAAAGGTTCCTGAAAAATTACGCTAGCAAACGCTAAGCTTCGAAGCCGAGACGCTTCAACACGGCTTCGGTCAACCGTTCACATCGCTTGCCGGCAAATGGAAAGGCTTCCATCGCCACGGGACCGATCTTGCGCTCGACATTTTCACGCAGCATCGCGCGGGCGCGATGCAGTCGCGTCTTCACCGTCTCTGGCTTGAGGTCGAGAATCTCGGCGGTCTCCTCGACATTCATGCCTTCGACCACGCGCGTGATGAAGACGAGACGAAACGGCTCGGGAAGCTCGTCGATCGCGCGCTCGACGACATGCTGGATTTCGCGTTGAGCCATGGTCTTTTCCGGGTCGGCGGGAACAGAGAGGGGAAACTGGATGATCTGGGCTTCAATGGCGCCCGGCGGCAGCGACGCCAGTTCGACGCTCGGCCGCTGGCTGCGCAACCGGCCCAGGGCCTCGTTCATGGCGATGCGCGAGAGCCAGGTGGAAAGGCTCGAGTCGCCGCGAAAACTGTCGAGATGGGTGAAAGCCCGGACGTAGGTTTCCTGGACGACATCCTCGGCCTCTGCGTCGTTGCGCAGGATGCCGCGGGCGAGCCGGTACAGAAGGCGATTGTTGTCCTTGATGATGGCGCGGATCGCCGCCTCATCGCGGCCACGGGCGCGGGCAACGAGGTCGTCGGCTGGCGCTTGGGTCGTTTTCGATGTCTTTGCCTGGCGCATGGTGCAATCCCGGAACATGATTCTAGGGATTGGATGACGGATTTCCCAGAAGGTTCCCAAATTTTTGCGAACAAAAACGGCCGGCAAAAGCCGGCCGTTTGGTTAAAGCGCGGGTCGTTTGAAAAGTCGCCGCAAGCTGGTGACGCCGAGGTTTATCGCGCGTGGTTACGCTGTTTGTTCTCCCTCCGCTGCGAGGGGGAGGGTTAGGGTGGGGGTCGATTTATAGAGGAAGCTGCGACTAGAAAAGTGACCCCCTCCCGGCTCGCTTTAAGGCGCAAGGCGCGTTTTAGCTCGCCGACCTCCCCCCTTGCAGGGGGAGGTGAAGAAATCCAGCACTACTTCGCCGCCGTTACCATGATCTCGACGAGATATTCGGGCGCGGCGAGCTTGGCCTCGACGGTAGCACGCGCCGGCGTGTTGCCCGGTGAAACCCAGGCGTCCCATGCCGCGTTCATCTCGGCAAAGTTCTTCATGTCGGTGATGTAGATGTTGGTCGACAACAGCTTCGACTTGTCGGTGCCGGCCTTCGCCAGATGACCGTCGATGATCGACAGGATCTCCTGGGTCTGCTTGGTGACGCTTTCGCCCTTGGCCTTGTTGGCGACAACACCGGCCAGATAGACGGTATTGCCGTGGACGACGACCTGGCTCATGCGCGGTCCGGTATCGAAACGTTGAATGGTCATTTTGATCTCCCTTATTGATCTCTCTTGGAGTGACGCCGCCACTTAGCCCGTCGGAGCGCGCGCCGCTACGGTCTTGTTGCAGCGAAGACCTGCGTTTGGTGACTACAAAATAGCCTTCGCCGCCGCGCGCCCCGCATTGCGGCCCGAGAACAGGCAGCCGCCGAGGAACGTCCCTTCCAGGGCGCGATAACCGTGCATGCCGCCGCCGCCGAAGCCGGCTGCTTCGCCCACGGCATAGAGCCCGGGCATGATCTGGCCGTTCTGGCCGAACACGCGGGAATCCAGATCAGTCTCGAAACCACCGAGCGTCTTGCGGGTCAGGATGTTGAGCTTGACCGCGATCAGCGGGCCATGCGCGGGGTCGAGAATCCGGTGGAGGGCCGCAGTGCGGATCAGGCGATCGCCGATATAGCGGCGCGCATTGTGGATGTTGATGATCTGGGTGTCCTTGGCGTAGGCGTTGCCGGTCTCGCGGTCGCGCGCCTCGATCTGGGCCTTGATCGAATCGAGCTTCAAAAGGTCGTTGCCGGCGAGCGCATTCATGGCGCTGACGAGGTCAGCCAGGTTGTCGCGCACGATGAAGTCCGCGCCATTTTTCTTGAAGGCCTCGACCGGCGCCGGCGCGCCCTTGTTGGTGGCGCGGCGCGCGGTCATCACCCAGCTCCTGCCGGTGAGATCCGGATTCTGCTCGGAGCCGGAGAGCGCGAATTCCTTCTTGATGATGCTCTGGGTCAGGATGAACCACGAATAGTCGTGGCCGGTGGAAAGGATGTATTCCAGTTGGCCGAGCGTGTCGGAACCGGGAAAGAGCGGCGAGGGCAGCCGCTTGCCGGTCGCGTCGAACCACATCGACGACGGCCCGGGCAGAATGCGGATGCCGTGAAGCGGCCAGATCGGCGACCAGTTTCTGATGCCCTCGACATAATGCCACATGCGATCGCGGTTGATCAGCCGCGCGCCTGACTTCTCCATGATGCCGATCATGCGGCCGTCGACATGGTCGGGCACCCCGGAGATCATATTTGCCGGCGGCTTGCCCAGCCGCGACGGCCAGTTTTGTCGTACCAACTCGTGGTTGCCGCCGATGCCGCCGGACGCGACGATCACCGCCTGCGCGCGCAGCGTGAATTCGCCGATCGCTTTCCGTGAACTGCTCATGCCGCGCGCGACCGGATCGCCTTCGAGGATCGCGCCGCTGACGCCATCAACCGCGCCGTTCGTCATCGTCAGCGTGTCGACGCGGTGGCGGAATTTGAATGTGAGCGTGCCTTCATTTTCCGCCGCGCGGGCGCGCCGCTCGAACGGCTCGACGATGCCGGGGCCGGTGCCCCAGGTGACATGAAACCGCGGTACGGAATTGCCGTGGCCCATGGCGTCATAGCCGCCGCGTTCGGCCCACCCGACCACCGGAAAAATACGGTGGCCCATCGCCCGCAACCAGCTCCGTTTCTCGCCGGCCGCGAAAGCGAGATAGGCCTCCGCCCAGCGCCGCGGCCAGAGGTCTTCGTCACGGTCGAAGCCGGCGGTGCCCATCCAATCCTGATGCGCCAGCTCGTAATTATCCTTGATTCCCAACCGCCTCTGCTCGGGCGAATCGATCAGGAACAGTCCGCCGAACGACCAGAAGGCTTGTCCGCCAAGGCTTTGCTCGCCTTCCTGGTCGACCACGGTGACGCGCTTGCCGGCGGCCGCGATCTCGGTTGCAGCGACGAGGCCGGCCAGTCCTGCGCCCACCACGATGACGTCCGATTCGCCTGCCATCGCGTTTCCTCAATTTGCTGGAATGAGTGAAGCCCGTGGTCGCCCGGATGGTCAATGGCCAACCGAAATGATGAATGGTCAATGGGCCGCTGGCCTACCGGCGTTCACCGAAAGTCTTGTTCCGGTTCGGGATATTGCCGGGAAGGGTGCAGCGCCTCGGCAACACTCGCTCTGAATTTGGTTTGAACTGTGCTGACCATCTGGACAAAATAGCCAACTCGAAACACGCTCTGTCGCAACGCATCACCTACCGCCGCAGACTTCTGAAGTCCGGCAGGTTGAACTGGGGCCGGACAAAATGAAATTCATGCTGGGGCTGCTCGCTGCGGTTGTTCTGCTGGCGAGCGTGGGGACGAGCCATGCGGTGGTGCGGATCGGCGAGGACCGCGGCGGGCGGATCGGCACCTATGTCGACAAGTACCAGGAAGTGCGCACGTCCGGCGAGATGGTCATCATCGACGGTCTCTGCGCATCGGCCTGCACCATCGTTCTCGGCGCCATTCCCCATGACAAGATTTGCGTGACCTCGCACGCCGCGCTCGGCTTCCACGCGGCCTGGGATCTCGACGATGACGGTCACGCCATCACCAATCCCGAAGCCACCCACATGCTCTATTCGATGTATCCGTCGCCGGTGAAGAAGTGGATCAACCAGCGCGGCGGCTTGACCTCGCGGATGATCTATCTGCGCGGCAAGGAGCTGACGAACATGTACCACCCGTGCTTCCTCGATGCCCGGGCATCGACGGCGCATTAACATCGCCTTCGGGCGTTATTCCATCAGCATGACGTGATTGCGACCGCGGTCCCGGCGCTTGCCGGGGCCGCGGCCAGGCTTTATCTGAACCAATGAGACCCCGGCGGCAGGGCCGTCGGTGGTCTTTCAGGCAGATGGGCCGATGGCGCAGCTAATTTCCACGCCGCAGGGTTTTCGGCGGACTTCCGGGCCCGCCCGGCTCGCGCGTGCGCTGGTCGTGGGCGGCGTGACACTCGGCGTCCTGCTTCTGCTCGCCGCAGCCGTGCTGTGGTTCACTTACGGAAGCGCGGTCTTCTTCGAGATGATCGCTTCCGGCTTCGCCGCTTGTTTCTAGGAATTTGTGATCATGGATCGGACCGCCCGCCCGCTGGTCGTCATTGGAGCGTTTTCGGTAAGCCTCGTCGTCGGGCTTGTCCTGATGCTGTGGGCGATGGGCGGCCTTCGCCATGTCGCGGCGCCGGCCGCGATCGGGGGGCCGTTCCAGCTCACCGACCAGACCGGTCAGACCGTCACCGAGAAAGCCATGCTGGGCCACCCCACGCTGGTCTTCTTCGGCTTCACCCATTGTCCCGACGTCTGTCCGACCACGCTGTTCGAGATGTCGGAAGTGTTGAAGGCGATGGGCAAGGATGCCGATCGCGTCAACGCCTACTACATTTCGGTTGACCCAGAACGGGACACCCAGGCTGCGATGAAGGAATATCTGTCGAGCTTCGATCCGCGCCTGCGGGGCCTCACCGGCTCGAGCGAAGAGATCGCGAAGGTGCTGTCCGAATACCGGGTCTACGCCAAGAAGGTTCCGCTCAAGGACGGCGACTACACCATGGACCATACGGCGCTGATCTATTTGATGGACCGCGACGGCAAGTTCGTTGCCCCCTTCAACATCAATCGTAAGCCTGAGGAAGCCGCCACCGACCTCAAGCGTTATCTTTGACTTAAGGTATCGCCGGGCGGCGGATGGGTCTATAAGGCCCCCGATTTTCCAGAAAATCGGCTGATGATGCAGGCGAACCAGACACGTTTTGGCGGACGGACCTTGAAGGCGCTTCGGCTTTTTGCGGCCGCGGCCGCCTTGACGTTCGCGGGCGGTCTGGCCCACGCGCAGATCGAAAAGCCGTCAACCCCGACACCCGGTGCTGCCAAGCCCAGCCAATCGGTGCCGAAGCCGGTGGCCGAGCCTGGCCCGCAGGCGGTGCCGGGCTTTTGGGACCCGCGGCGGCGGCCGGACCGGCCGGATCTGTCGCGCCTTTCTGTGATCCGGTTCTTGACCGAGACCGATTATCCACCGTTCAACTTCACCGGCCCCGACGGCAATCCAGCCGGCTTCAATGTCGATCTGGCGCGGATGATCTGCGACGAGATCAAGGTCACCTGCACCATCCAGATGCGGCGCTTCGAGACGCTGGTCGATGCGATCACGAGCAACCGGGGCGATGCCATCATCGCCTCGCTTGCGGTGACGCCGCAGCTGCGCGCGAAGCTCGATTTCAGCGATCCCTATTACCGCGCGCCTGCGCGCTTCGTGTCGCGGAAGGATTCGGTGATGCGCGAGGTGCGCCCCGAATTTCTCGAGGGGCGCAAGGTCGGCGTCATCGGCGGCACCTCGCACGAGGCGTATCTGAAGGCGATGTTCACGGATGCGGAATTACACGCCTATCCGAACGACGAGACGCTGCGAACCGCGCTGCGGCGCGGCGAGGTCGACTTTATTTTTGGCGATGCGATCTCGCTCGCCTTCTGGATCAACGGCACAGACTCGGGCGACTGCTGCGTTTTCTCGGGCGGGCCTTTTGTCGAAAGCCGCTACTTCGGCGAGGGCGTCGGGATCGCCGTGCGCAAGGGCAATGACCTGTTGCGTCAGGCCATGAACTGGGCGCTGTTCCGGCTCTGGGAAAAAGGCCGCTATACCGATCTTTGGCTGCGCTATTTCTCGGTCAGCCCGTTTTGAGTATTTGACTCCGTCATTCCGGGATGGTCCGAAGGACCAGACCCGGAATCTCGAGATTCCGGGTTCGATGCTGCGCATCGCCCCGGAATGACGTTTATAATGATGAATTGAGCACTTCCTCGGAGATCCTTCCCAAATATGTCCGTCAACAATCTCAGCCCCAGCGACCTGCGTGCGGTCGCCGAACAATCCAACGCCTGGCCGTTCGAGCAGGCGAAAGCGATCGTGGCGCGGCTGAAAAAGAAACCGAAAGATGAAGTGCTGTTCGAGACCGGTTACGGTCCGTCGGGGCTGCCGCATATCGGCACCTTCGGTGAGGTCGCGCGCACCACCATGGTGCGTCACGCCTTCCGCGTGCTGACCGAAGACAAGATCAAGACCCGCCTGCTGGCGTTTTCCGACGACATGGACGGCCTGCGCAAGGTGCCGGACAATGTGCCGAACAAGGAGCTGCTTGAAGCCAATCTCGGCAAGCCGCTGACGAGAGTGCCGGACCCGTTCGGCACGCATCCGAGTTTCGGCGCGCACAACAATGCGCGGCTGCGTGCCTTTCTCGATACGTTCGGCTTCGACTACGAGTTCGCCTCTTCGACCGACTACTACACGTCCGGAAAATTCGACGCGACGCTTCTGAAGATGCTGGAGCGGATCGAGAAGGTGATGGCGATCATGCTGCCGTCATTGCGCGAAGAGCGCGCAGCGAGCTATTCGCCGTTCTTGCCGATCTGTCCGCGCACCGGGGCCGTGCTGTATGTGCCGATCACGGCGCATGACAGCAAGGCCGGCACGATCTCCTACGACGATCCCGAGACGAAAGAGCACGTCACGCTTCCTGTCACTGGCGGGCACTGCAAATTGCAGTGGAAGCCGGACTGGGCGATGCGCTGGGCCGCGCTCGGCGTCGACTATGAAATGGCCGGCAAGGACCTGATCGATTCGGTCAAGCTCTCCGGCAAGATTTGCGCGGCGCTCGACGGCGCGCCGCCGGAAGGCTTCAACTACGAACTCTTCCTGGACGAGAAGGGCCAGAAGATTTCGAAGTCGAAGGGCAACGGGCTCACCATCGACGAATGGCTGCGTTACGCCTCGCCGGAATCGCTGTCGTTGTTCATGTATCGCGAGCCGAAGGCGGCCAAGCGCCTCTACTTCGACGTGATCCCGCGCAACGTCGACGACTATCAACAATTCCTCGAAGGATTTCCGCGTCAGGATGCGCGTCAGCAGCTCGGCAATCCGGTCTGGCACATCCATGCCGGCCATCCGCCGAAGGCCGATATGCCGGTCACGTTCCAGTTGTTGCTGACGCTGGTGTCGTCCTCGAATGCCGAGAACGCCTCGACGCTGTGGGGCTTCATCGGCCGCTACCGGCCGGGTGTGACGCCGCAAACGCATCCAAAACTCGATGCGATGGTCGGCTACGCCATCAACTACTATCGCGACTTCGTGGCGCCGACCAAGAAATTCCGCGAACCGACGGACGGCGAGCGCGCGGCGCTATCGGACCTGCGCGATGCGCTCGCGAATATGTCCACGGAGTCGACGGCCGAGGATATCCAGAATGTCGTCTACGAAATCGGCCGCCGCGAGCCATTCCTCGATCCCGTGAAGAAGGGCAAGGACGGCCGGCCGGGCGTCTCGCTCGACTGGTTCAACATGCTCTATCAGGTGCTGCTCGGGCAGGAAAAAGGCCCGCGCTTCGGCTCGTTCGTCGCGGTCTATGGCCTTGCGAATGCGGTCGCGATGATCGACGGCGCGCTGGCAAGGTCGGCTTAAGTAATTCGTCGTCCCGGCCAAGCGAAGCGCGAGCCGGGATCCATAACCACAAGCAGTCGTTGTTGCGACGACAGCGACCACCTAATCACGATACGGAAAGATTCCGCGGTATGGGTCCCGGCGTTCGCCGCGACGACATCGACTAATGCCGTGGCAGTGCAGGCCCATCACTTGCTGCGCGCGCCAGCGTGAGCAGCATCTTGAGCAGCGGCGTCGGCACGCGATGCCGTTCAGCCAGCTCGACCACCGCGCCCGTCAGCGCGTCGATCTCGAGCGGGCGGCCGGCAAGGCGATCGAAATACATCGAGGAGCCGGCGTCGGGCGGGATAGCAGTGAGCCTTGCCATCGTCTGCGCGGCCTCGTCAGTCGCAAGCCGCGCGCCATCGGCGCGTCCGACCGTGACTGCCTCTTCCAGCAGTGCCAGGCAAAGCGCTGCAACGTCCTCGCGCCGGAACACCGCATTCCGCTGCAGCGTGAGTGCGGAGACGGGATTGGCAACCGCGTTGACCAAAAGCTTTCGCCACGCCAGCGTCTTGAAGTCGCCGCTCAAGAGGGTTCGCAGCATCGTGCCGTCGAATAGCGCCGCGAACGCCTGTCCATCGGTGTCGTCGGCCACGGCGAAGTCGTATTCGCTACCGCGGCGGTAGCGAACGCGATCGGGCGCCAGCCGCTCGCTGTTGTAATAGACGATGGTCGGGATCACGGTCGCGCGGCCTGTGAACGGCGCGAGGTTTTCGGCATGCCCGATGCCATTTTGCAGCGCTGCGACCCGCGTCGCCGGACCGCACAGCCGTTGCAGCCAGGGTGCGCTCGCTGCCGTGTCCTGCACCTTGGTGCAGAGCAGAACCCAATCCTGCGGCTGCGCTTCGTGCGGATCGGTCAGGGCGGGAAGCGGGGATTCGATCGTGCCGCCGGCGCACTCGACAGTCATTCGCGCGATCGGGCGCCTGACGCAGGCCACGATGTCGTGCCGCCCGGCCGCACCAAGCATGCCCGCGACCACGCCGCCGATGCTGCCGAGCCCAATGACGGCAATGCGCTGGCGTTTCGAATTGGCGGCTGGTGGCGGCATGCAGGCCTCGTTCGGATTTCACTGCAAATTACCCGCTGAATTGGTGCGGCGCCACGCCTAACCTGTCATGCGCGGGCTTGACCCGCGCATCCATCCTACTTTGCAAGAGAGCTCTTCATTTTTGATGGATGGCCGGGTCACGCCCGGCCATGACGCGCGGGTGAAATCGCGCTAGGGTTGCCTCAAACAACAGACATTCAGGGAGTTGCTCATGCAGTTCAGGGTTTCGCCGGAAACGGTTTCCGACACCAGCGCCGAGCAGTGGCAGGCACGGCTCGATCTGGCGGCCGCGCATCGGCTGGCCTTCATGCAAGGTTTTTCCGAGGGCATTTTCAACCACCTGACCTTCGTGGTGCCGGGGCAAAGCGACCGCTACTACCAAATCCCGTTCGGCACGCATTGGTCGGAAGTCACGGCCTCCTGCTTCATGGAAGTCGGCATCGACGACGGCAAGGTCAAGCGCGGCGAGGGCGACGTCGAGCGCTCCTGCTATTGCATCCACGCGCCGATCCACAAGGCGCTGCCGCAGGCCAAGGCGGTGTTCCACACCCACATGCCGTTTGCGAGCGCGCTGACGCGGCTGGAAGATCCGCGCATCAAGGAGATCGGGCAGACCGAGACCGGCATGGCCGGCAAGATCGCCTATGACGACGAATACACGGGTCCGGCCTTCGATCCGGCCGAGGGCGAGCGGCTGGCGAAGGTCATCGGCGACAAGACCATCCTGTTCATGGCCAATCACGGCATCTCGACGGTCGGGGAAACCATCGCGGCCGCCTATGACAAGCTCTACTATATCGAGCGCGCCGCCCAGGTGCAGATCTATGCGATGTGGACGGGGCAGCCGTTGAAAAAGCTCCCGGAACCTGTTGTGGAGAAGACCCAGCAGGAGATGCGCGGCAATAGCTATTACACCGGCTTGTCGCCCGCAGAGCGGCATTTCGCGGCGCTCAAGCGCATGCTCGACCGAAAGGAACCGGACTACGCGACGTAGGGCAGTTGCCTGACAGCGTGGACCGCGCGGCTGACCGGCTTGAAATTTGCCGCCGTCCCTGCGAAAGCAAACCGGTATTTCGTCTATTCAAACAGCTGAGCCGCGCCGATACGGCGCGGCCAGGGGGAATAAATCCTTCGTGCGCAAGATCTACAAGATCTGCCCGGCTTCGGCCTGGCGCGAGGCGGAGCGGCAGGGTGTGTTCAGGGGCAGCCCCGTCGATCTCCGTGACGGCTTCATTCATTTTTCGACGGCTTCGCAGGTGGAAGAGACCGCGCGAAAGCACTTTGCTGGCCAGACCGGCCTTTTTTTGATCGCGGTCGATTCCGACGCGCTGGGCGATGCGCTGAAGTGGGAGCCCTCGCGCAACGACGAGCTGTTTCCGCATCTCTATGGCGAACTCGATCTCGGCGCCGTTACGGCCATCCTTTCGATGCGCGCGCGCTCCGACGGCTTTCACGACATCCCGGAGCTCGAGCCGTGATCCGCGCCTTCGACGCTCTGTCGCTGCCGCTGCTCCGCTGGCTCGATCCGGAGGATGCGCACAAGCTGGCCGTGCACGGGTTGAAATTGCTGCCGCCGATGCGGCCGCGCTCCGACGATCCAAAGCTTGCGGTACGGGCGTTCGGGCTGAATTTCCCGAATCCTGTCGGCATGGCGGCGGGCTTCGACAAGAACGGCGAGGTGGCGGACGCGGTGCTGCGCCTCGGCTTTGGCTTTGTCGAGGTCGGAACGGTGACGCCGAGGCCGCAAGGCGGCAATCCGCGGCCGCGCATTTTCCGTCTCGAACGCGATGAAGGCGTCATCAATCGCCTCGGCTTCAATGGCGACGGTGCGGAGGTCGTGCTGCGGCGGCTTGCGGCGCGCGCCCATCTCGGCGGCATTGTCGGCGTCAACATCGGCGCCAACAAGGATTCCGCCGATCGCAACGACGACTATGTGAAGCTGATCGAAACCTTCGCGCCGGTCGCAAGCTATTTCACCGTCAACGTGTCCTCGCCCAATACGCCGGGCCTGCGCAGCCTGCAGCAGGCGAACGCGCTCGACGAGCTTTTGGCGCGGGTGATCGACGCCCGGGAGCGGGTACGCAAGAACGCGGGCGATTCGCCGATCCTCCTGAAGATTGCGCCCGATCTCAGCCTCGCCGAGCTCGACGACGTCGTTCATATCGCCCGCTCGCGCCGCGCCGACGGCATGATCGTCACCAATACGACGCTCGGACGGCCCTCGACCTTGCGCGAACAAAGTCGCGCCAAGGAGTCGGGCGGGCTATCAGGCCGGCCGCTGTTCCGGCTGTCGACGCGGATGGTGGCGGAGACCTATGTGCGCACCGAGGGCGCGTTTCCGCTCATCGGCGTCGGCGGCATCGATTCCGGCGGCGGCGCGCTCACCAAGATCCGCGCCGGCGCGAGCCTGATCCAGCTTTACTCGGCGCTGGTCTACAAGGGCCTCGGCCTCGTCGAAGACATCAAGCGCGATCTGTCCTCGACGCTGCTCCGCACGGGCCGCGACTCGTTGTCGGAAATCGTCGGCGCCGACGCGGCCACCATCACGGCCGAGGACTGGCCGGTTGGCTAGGGCGCATCGTGGGCGCCATAGGTCGACAGCACCATGCGGTCCGAATTCCGGTACGTAAACACGTTGGTCGCTGCAGCGATCACCAACGCTATCATCGCCCCGTTCTTGCCACCTATCAGGTAGCATGAAGAGCGCTGTGAGGCCTGCCAGCGGAATTGGGTCCGCAGGTCGTTCGGTCACGCGCCCCTGCGCGGCTGCTGAGCGCGGCGTCCCAAGGCTATGTGCTGCGAGCGTCGCAATCGCAACTCCTTGATCCAGGTCAAGCCGCTGGAGCAAAATAGTCGCGGTAGTTTGCGAGACCGGGGCGACCATGCGATCATCGGCGGGTGACATTGGACGGAAAAGGAACGCCAATGAATTCCACAGCGAACACAAGGGATGACCTGATCGCGCGCGCCGACGAACAGATTGCAAGTGCCTACGAAAAACTTGCGCGCGTCGATGAACAGATTGCGCGCATGTCTGCGCAACCTTCGACAAGCGGGCACGACGCCACAAACGATCCTCCGGTCGTTCCCGCCTCGCAGCCACCGCACGGGAAGCCCGAGCGGCGGCGGCTCATCGTCCTGCTGCCGGCGGCGTGCGCCGTCGGCATCGTGGTTGCCGTCATTTTGCAATCGTCTCATGGCCGCGTGGCACTGCTCGGTGCCCAATCGCCGACGCAGCTCGTTTCAACCTCATCCTCGCGATCGAATGCCCCGCCGCCTGCACAGCCCGATCCACCGGCCGTTCAATTGAGCGCTGCAGAGGCAGCCCCGCCGCAAGCAGCATCATCGCTCAACACTGGAGCGCAGGACGCCGCCACGGCGGCAACGGTTTCAGAGCTGACGCAGTTGCTGCAAAAGATGACGGGCGATATCGCAAATCTGGAGCGGGCGATAGAACAGCTCAAGGCGAAGCAGGACCAAATGGCCAGCGACAATGGAAAAGCCATCGAGCAACTCAAGGCGAAGCAGGAAGACGCGGCGCGCCAGCTCGCCAGGATTTCCGAACAGAGCGCGTTGGCGAGGTCGTCACCGCCTTCGGCAGGACCGACCCAAGCGCCGCAAGCCAAAATGCGGCCGCAGCCGCCCCCGCCGCACAGGAACCACCCGGCGAGGTGGTGGTACTACGATGACGAATGGTAATCGCGGCAAAACGCAGCAGATCGTTGAAGTCGGACTTGGCGTCGGATTCCCCAGGCCTGAGTACATGCACTAGATCGCAACCACGAGCCCGTCGCTGGCGGCTTCATAGGGCAGACCGCCCAGCCGTTCGAGCATGTCGTCGCTCATATGGGTCAGGATCAGCCGCTTCGGCTTGATCTCCGCAAGCCGCGCCTCCAGCGCCTTCAGGCTGAGATGGTTCTTGACCGGCCTGTCGTAGGTATACGTCTCGGCGATGAACAGATCGGCGTCACGGCCGAGCGGGATCAATGATTCCGTCCATTCGGTATCCGCCGTATAGGCGATGGTGCGGCCTTCCGCCTCGATCCTGTAGCCCAGGAACGGACCGCCGGAGTCGCCGTGCACGACCGCAAACGGCGTGACGCTCACGTCGCCGAAGCGAGCGGCTTTGTCAGGCGACAGCGAAACGACGTTGAGGTCGAAACGCTGTTTGGTCTTCAACGAATTTTCAAACAGCGCTTCCATCACCTGGGTGAGCCGCATCGCGATGCCTTCAGGGCCGGCGATCGTCAGCGGGCGGGTTCTCCGGCCAAATTGCGCGTCGAGCAGCAGGAACGGCAGGCCGGCAAAATGGTCGCCGTGGAAATGCGTGATCAGAACGAGATCGATATCGTTGCGGCTAACGCCTTGGCCTTTGAGCGCCGGCAGCGACGACGCGCCGCAATCGATCAGGACATTGGTGCGCGCGCCGGTTAAGTGAAAGCATGTGTTGAACCTGCCGCCGGAGCCGAACGCGTCGCCGCTGCCAACGAAACGCAACTGCATAAGTCTTTACCTTTAGTGGTCCGATTCCAACATTCGCATCCCTTCTCAGCGGCCACTTTGCGAATGTTGGAATCAAAGGACCACTAGCAGATATAAATTTCTAGTGGAGTTTAGGATTTGACATTCGCTTCCCGGACTCGTGGCTAGGTGGATAGCGAATGTCAAATCCACTCCACTAGGCGGGGGCGGGGATCGCAATCGGCGCGAATGACGCGCGCAGATTGGCGGGATAGCGCAGCGCCTGTAAGCCCCCGCGCGAAGCGTAGAGTACCAGCATGGCGATCCAGAGGCCGGTATTGCCGAGCCCGCGCAGCGCAAACCAGGTGGCCAGGAAGCAAAGCAGCGACAGGATCATCAGGTTGCGCATCTCGCGCGCCCAGGTCGCGCCGATGAAGATGCCGTCATAGCCGAAGGCAAATACCGCTGGAAGCGGCGAGACCACCACAAACCAGAGATATTCCTGCGCAGTCTGCTGCACATTGTCGTTGGCCGTCATGATGTGGATCAGCGCGGGGCCGAACAGTGCAAACACGATTGCGACCGCGACAGCAAAGCCAAATCCCCATGACAGCACCAGCCGCACGGCGTCGGAGAACGAGGTGCGGTCTCGCGCGCCATAGGCCTGCCCGCAGAGTTGCTGAGCGGCATTGGCAAGACCGTCGAGAAAGAAGGCGCTGATCAGCAGGAAATTGTTCAAAACCGCATTGGCGGCGAGAACGACGTCGCCGGCGCGCGCGCCTTGCGCGGTGAAGAAGAGCAGCGCGGCGATCAGCGCCGCGGTGCGGATCATGATGTCGCGATTGACGCTAAGCATGCGCCACAGCTTGGCGCGGTCGAGCAGCACCACGCGCGGCACATTGAGCGGCTGATGCATGATGGTGCGCGCAACCGCGACGCCGAGCACAAGCCCGACCGTCTCGGCGATGACAGCCGCAACCGCGGCGCCCTCGATTCCCGCATTCATGCCGGTCACGAGCGCCAGCGTTGCCGCCATGTTGACGACGTTGATGACGATCTGGATGACGAGCGCGAGTCCGGCGCGCGCCTGCCCGATCAGCCAGCCGAGCACGACGAAATTGGCCAGCACGATCGGCGCCGACCAGATGCGGATCGCGAAATAGGCCCGCGCGGCGCGCGTCACGCCTGCGCTGCCGCCCATCGCGTCGAGCAGGATCACGCCGAGCGGAATCTGGAGGATGATCAGGCCAAGGCCGATCAGTGCGGCGATGGCGAGGCCGCGCACCAGCAGGGCGCGGATTTCCTCGGTTTCGTCAGCGCCGAGCGCCTGCGCCGTGAAGGCAACCGTGCCCGTGCGCAGAAACGAGAACAGCCAGAACAGGCAGTCGAAAACCACCGACGTGATGGCGACGCCGCCGAGCAACGTAGCATCGCCGAGCCGCCCGATGGCAATCGTCGAGACAACGCCGATCAGGGGCGTCGTCAGGTTGGCGACCATCGCGGGACCCGCGATGGCGAACACCCGCGCGCTCGTCACTTTCGAATTCACGGAAGATCAGCCCGCTTGTTACCTTCCGCGCGGCGTGCCGAACAGCCGCATCAACAGCCAGACCGGAATCACGATCACGGCGCCGAGCAGGAAGTAGCGCCACAGCCAGTTGATCGCATCGAAGCCGAGATCCCAGATGCGCCGAAACAGCAGTTCAATGCTGCGCAAAATATTCCAGGGATCGAAGCCGATTGCGGCGAGCACGACGCCGACCAGGATCGACAGCAGGATCAGGCGGAACGCCACGGCCAAAGGCGAGCCCCCCAGAAAGCGGTACAGGGCGTCGTTATTCGACGGCAAGGGTCTCGTCTCGTTCTGCATGGATCGTCTCCGCGGCTGCGATCTATATTCTAAAGCATGACCAGCAAGGCTGGGAACACGTTTTCCTTAATCTTTCGATTGCAATTTTTTAATCCGCCCCGGATTCGGCGGGCTCCGATGTCGCCGAGCTCTTCAACAGCCGCTCCAGCGTCTCGAGCCGGTCGGCTTCGCGCGGCGGCTTGTCCCAGCGCAGGCGATTGATGCGCGGAAACCGCATCGCGACGCCGGATTTATGCCGGGTCGAGCGTTGCAAGCCTTCAAACGCGACTTCCAGCACCAGCCCCAGGTCGGGCTCATGCACGACATGCCGCACGGGACCGAATTTTTCGACTGTGTTGCGGCGAACGAAGCGGTCGATTTGCAACAACTCTTCGTCGGTGAATCCGAAATAGGCCTTGCCGACCGGAACGAGCTGCGCGTTGCCGTCCTCGCCGGTCCAGACCCCGAAGGTATAATCGGAATAATACGACGAGCGCTTGCCATGGCCGCGCTGGGCATACATCAAGACGGCATCGATGATGTGCGGATCGCGCTTCCACTTCCACCACTGGCCCCTGGGGCGTCCCGGCAGATAGAGCGCATCGCGGCGCTTGAGCATCACGCCTTCGACGGCTTCGGCATCCGCACCGGCGCCCGCGGCTGAGGGATCGCGACGCGCCGACGTCAACGCTTCCCAACTGTCAAAGGCAATCGTGGGTGAAAGGTCGACTTTGGGATCGCCGAGTTTCGCGACGAAGACTTCAAGCCGCTCGCGGCGTTCGGCAAAGCTGAGTTCGCGCAGATCGGCCTCGTCGTCGGCCAACAGGTCGTAGGCGCGCAGGTGGATCGGATAATCCTTGATCAGTTTTGTCGAGACGACTTTGCGATTGAGGCGCTGTTGCAGCACGTTGAAACTCTGCACGCGGCCTTCACGCACCACCAGCAGTTCGCCATCGATCGCGCCCGGCAAATGCAGCGAGGGCAACATATCCGGAAAGCTTTTGGTGATGTCCTCGCCCGTGCGCGAATAAAGCCGGGTCACGAGATGACCTTCAGGGCCGCGGCCGCTGACCGCCTGGACGCGAATGCCGTCCCACTTCCATTCCGCGATGTAGTCGTCCGGGTTCAGAGCGGCGAAGTCCGTATCCTCGATCGCGTGCGCCAGCATCACCGGACGGAACGGCGCCGGATCGCGATTGACCGGCTTGTCGCCGCGGCCTTCCAGCCAGGCGAACAGATCGAGATAGGGCGGGGTGAGGCCGGGCCAGAGCAATTCGATCTCGTGGGCATCCTTGTCGCCTAGCGCGGCCGCCGCGGTCTTGGCGAGCCGCGCGGAAATGCCGATGCGCATTGCGCCGGTCACGAGTTTCAACAGCGCCCAGCGGCCCGTTTCATCAAGGTCATCGAGCCAGCGCGAGAGTTTTCTCGGCATTTCGGTCTTCCCGAGCGTGCGCAGCGTGGTGACGACTTCGCTCAAGGTCGGCGGCGGCGGGTTGTTGTGGAGTCGATCCTCGACGTTCTTCGGCCACATCAGCGCGACCGTCTCCGAGAGATCGCCGACATAGTCATATGAGAGCGCGAACAGCATGGGGTCGGTGCGCTCGGCAATCAGATCGCGGATCAGGCCGGGCTTGGCGTGCTTGAACGACAGCGCGCCGGTCAGCGCCGCGAGCGCGTAGCCGCGATCGGGATCTTCCACGGATCGAAAATAGTTCGTGATCAGGCGCAGCTTGTTGTTGCGGCCGGGCTCGTAAGCGAGGCGATCCAGCAGTTCTGCGAACCGGTTCATGCGGTATCGCCTTCCGCGACCGCCACGTCGCCTTCGCCGCTGTCCTCGTCGCCATAGCCGACGAGATCGAGCGGGCGAGCGCTAAGCCCTTGCGTCTTGCACCAATGCACCAGCGCATCTTCCTGGCCGTGGGTGACCCAGATTTCGCGTGCTGCCGTCGCCTTGATGGTCGCGGTCAGGCCGTCCCAGTCGGCGTGGTCGGAAATGACGAGCGGGAGTTCGACGCCGCCCTGGCGGGCGCGAGCGCGTACCCGCATCCAGCCCGAGGCAAAGGCGGTGACGGGATCGGGAAATCGCCGCGTCCAGACGTCTGATGTTGCCGACGGCGGCGCCAGTGTGATGGTGCCGGCGAGATCGGCCTTCTTCATGCCTTTGACGGCGCTGATTTCGCCGAGATCGACGCCGCGGCTTTGATAGTAGTGCGTGATCTTTTCCATCGCGCCATGCAGATAGATCGGCGCGTCGTAACCGGCTTGGCGCAACAGCGCGATCACGCGCTGCGCCTTGCCGAGCGAATAGGCGCCGACCAGGTGCGCGCGCTCCGGAAACAGCGCCGCCGAGGAAAGCAGTTTCTTGACTTCATCCGCCGCATCACCGTGACGAAATACAGGAAGTCCGAATGTCGCCTCGGTGATGAAGACATCGCAGGGCACGACCTCGAACGGCGTGCAGGTCGGGTCGGGCGCATCCTTGTAATCCCCGGAGGCGACGATCCTGGTGCCGCCGCTCGTCACCGCAATCTGCGCCGACCCCAGCACATGTCCGGCCGGGTGGAATTTGATGGTGACGTCGCCGAGCCGCAGTTCCTCGCCATAGCGAACCGCTTGGGTCGTGCGGGCAAAGTTCTCGCCATAACGCAGCCGCATCATGTCGAGCGTCTCCTGCGTCGCGAGTACCGCGCCGTGGCCGGCGCGGGCATGATCGGAATGGCCGTGGGTGATCACGGCGCGCTCCACGGGCCGCACCGGATCGATATGGAAGCCGCCCACCTTGCAGGCGAGGCCGGCCGGTTGCGGCGTCAGGATGTCTTGCGGGCGCATGGTGTTTATATAGGCTGACAGGACATTCGTTCGAGTCCCGCCTTTTGCCCCCGCAACCCGAATCGGCCCTGACATGCCCGCGCGCCTGTTTCTGTCCTCCGGCGATCTGACCGCCGACCGCCGCTACGAATTTGCGCGCGACCTGCAGCTCAGGGGCGACCTGCCGGCGGCGGCCGATTTGCTCGAGCAGGCGATCGAGCTCGCGCCCGGCTTTGTCTCGGCCTGGTTCACGCTGGGCGAGATTCGCCAGCAACTCGGCGAGCGCGATGCGGCGATCGCCGCGTTCAGGAAGGCTCGCGATGCCGATCGCCAGGATCCGCACGGCGCCAGCCTGAAGCTGATGCGGCTTGGCGCAGAAGAACTGGCGGCGATGCCGCCGGCCTATGTGCGCACGCTGTTCGACCAATACGCGCCGCGGTTCGATCGTGCGCTGATCGACGATCTCGACTATCGCGGACCGTCGGTGCTGTTCAAGGCGGTGCTGACGGCGCGTCATGCAGCGAAGAAGCCCGCGTTCTTCAAGCGCGCGATCGACCTCGGCTGCGGCACTGGTCTGGCGGCAAACGCCTTCGCGAAAGAGGTCGATCATTTCACCGGCATTGATCTGTCGCCCGGCATGATCGAGAAGGCGAGAGAGACCGGGCTTTACGGCGAGCTTGAAGTTGGCGACATGCTGGAAGGCTTGCGGGCGAAGCCTGACGCTTGCGCCGATCTCGTCCTCGCTGCGGACGCCATGGTCTATGTCGCCGATCTCGTTCCCGTGCTGACGGAAATCCGCCGCGTGCTCGCGAGCGGCGGCCTTCTGGCGTTCACACTGGAGCGCAACGCCGGTGAGGGCGTCATGATCGGCGAGGGCCTGCGCTATGCCCATAGCCCGCAATACGTCCGCGCTTCGCTGGCAAATTCGGGCCTGGCGCTGTCGCAGCTCGAGGAACAATCGTTCCGCACCGAGAGCAACATGCCGGTGCCGGGCCTCGTCGCGGTCGCGGCCAAGCCGTAATATGACGCCGTGACCTCAGCTCAACCAGATCTGTTTACCCACGCCTTGTTACCCGACAATTTTCTGCGCTGGTTCACCTCGCGCGGCTGGTCGCCGCGGGAGCATCAATTGGCGCTGTTGGAAAAGGCGCGCGAGGATCGCCCCGCGCTTCTGATCGCGCCGACCGGCGCCGGCAAGACGCTTGCGGGATTCTTGCCGACGCTGGTGGAGCTTTCCGGCGGCGGTACGTTCGCCTCCACCGGCCGCAGTGTGACGCGCAGCCGCGGCCTGCACACGCTTTACATCTCGCCACTGAAAGCGCTCGCGGTCGATATCGCCCGCAATCTGGAAACGCCGATCGCCGAGATGGGTCTGCCAATCAAGGTCGAGACCCGTACCGGCGATACGCCGGTGTCGCGGCGGCAGCGGCAGCGCCGTTATCCGCCGGATATTCTGCTCACGACGCCCGAACAGCTCGCGCTGCTGTTATCCTCGGACGATGCGCCGTTTCTGTTTTCCTCGCTGCGCCGCATTGTGCTCGACGAACTGCATGCGCTGGTGACCTCCAAGCGCGGCGACTTGTTATCGCTCGGGCTAGCACGGCTGTGGCGTCTGGCGCCGCAGATCCGCGCCATCGGACTATCGGCGACGGTTGCCGAGCCCGAGCAACTGTCGCGGTTCCTGGTGCCGCAACAGGGCCGCAAGCACCAGTCCGCCGACGTTGTCGTAGCCGGCGGGGCGGCCGCGCCTGAAGTCGAGATGCTGGACAGCCGCGAGCAGGTACCCTGGGCCGGACATTCCGCGCGCCACGCGCTGGCGGAAATCTACGACCTCATCAAGCGCAACAAGACCTCGCTCGTCTTCGTCAACACCCGCAGCCAGGCCGAGATGCTGTTCCAGGATCTTTGGCGGATGAACGATGACGGCCTCGCGATCGCGCTGCATCACGGCTCGCTCGACGTCGCCCAGCGCCGCAAGGTCGAGGACGCCATGACCAAAGGCAGACTGCGCGGCGTGGTCTGCACCTCGTCGCTCGATTTGGGCGTCGACTGGGGCGATGTCGACCTCGTCATCAATGTCGGCGCGCCCAAGGGTGCGTCACGGCTGATGCAGCGGATCGGCCGCGCCAACCACCGCCTCGATGAACCTTCGCGCGCGGTGCTGGTGCCGGCGAATCGTTTTGAAGTGCTGGAATGCGCCGTCGCCATCGATGCGGTCAGTGAGAACGCGCAGGATACGCCGCCGCTGCGCACCGGCGCGCTCGACGTGCTGGCGCAGCACGTCCTGGGCTGCGCCTGCGGCGAGCCGTTTCTGTCCGATCAACTCTACGACGAGGTGCGCACCGCCGCGCCCTATGCCGAGCTCAGCCGCGTCGACTTCGACGACGTGGTCGATTTCGTCGCGACTGGCGGTTATGCGCTGAAGACCTATGAGCGGTTTGCGCGCATCAAGCAGGACAAGAATGGCCGCTGGCGTGTGACGAACCCGAAGGTGCGGCAGAGCTACCGCCTCAATGTCGGCACCATCGTCGAGGAGCCAATGCTCAAAGTGCGCCTGGTGCGTTCGCGCGCCGGCGGCTCGGGCTCGACCGGCGTGATCGCGCGCGGCGGCCGCATGTTGGGAGAGATCGAGGAATATTTCATTGAGGGCCTCTCGGTCGGTGACACCTTCGTGTTCGGCGGCGAAGTCGTGCGCTACGAGGCGCTCATGGAAGACCAGGTCTATGTCTCCCGCGCCAACGACTCGGATCCGAAAGTGCCGTCCTACATGGGCGGCAAGTTTCCGCTATCGACTTATCTCGCCGAACGGGTGCGCAAGCTGCTGGCGGACAAGCGGGCGTGGAAGGGGCTTCCCGAGCAGGTGCGCGAATGGCTATCGCTGCAGGCGCATTTTTCGCGCGTGCCGGATACGCGCGAGCTGGTCGTCGAGACCTTCCCGCGCGGCAACAAGCACTACCTCGTCTGCTATCCCTTCGAGGGGCGTCTCGCGCATCAGACGCTCGGCATGCTGTTGACGCGACGGCTCGAGCGCGCCCGGGCGCGGCCGCTCGGCTTTGTCGCCAATGAATATGCGCTCGCGATCTGGGGGCTCGGCGATGCCTCGTCGATGATCCGGCAGGGGCGGCTCGATCTCAACGCGCTGTTCGATCCCGACATGCTGGGCGATGATCTCGAAGCGTGGCTTGCCGAATCGGCGCTGATGAAGCGCTTGTTCCGCACCTGCGCGCTGATTTCCGGCCTGATCGCGCGGCGCTTCACCGATGAGGAGAAGACCCGCCGTCAGGTACTGTTCTCGACCGATTTGATCTACGACGTCCTGCGCAAGCATCAGGCCGATCACGTGCTGCTCCGCGCCGCCCGCGCCGATGCGGCCGCGGGCTTGCTCGATATCGGCCGATTGGGTGATATGCTCACGCGAATTCGGGGACGAATCACTCATCGGGAACTCGACCGTGTTTCGCCGCTGGCGGTGCCGGTGATGCTGGAAATCGGCCGCGAAGCAGTTTATGGCGAAGCGGCCGACGAACTCCTGGCGGAAGCCGCCGAAGAGCTGGTCAAAGAAGCGACGGGGTAGACTTTGAACGCAGGCGGCGAATGTCTCGACAACGAAAACGCGGCGGCATCCGCGGCCAACCTCGATGTTGCCGGCGTGACGCTGTCGGCTGATCTTTCCGGCGCGCTGTTCTGGAAAGAGCAGAGCCTGCTGGTCGTGTCCGACCTGCATCTCGAAAAGGGATCGAGTTTTGCCGCGCGCGGCGTTTTGCTGCCGCCTTATGATACGGTCGCGACGCTCAGCCGGCTGGCTGCTGCCATCTCCCGCCATCATCCAAGGACCGTGATTGCGCTCGGCGACAGTTTTCACGACCGCACCGCCCATGAACGCCTGTCCTTAGCCGACCGCGAGGCGCTCGCGGCATTACAGGCGCGGCGCGACTGGATCTGGATTTCCGGCAATCACGATCCGGCGTTGCCCTCCGATCTCGGCGGCATCGTTGCGAGCGAAGTCGCGATCGGTCCGATCGTGTTCCGCCACGAGCCGACCGGTGCCGTGGGCGAAATCGCAGGCCACCTTCATCCCAAGGCACGCGTTGCGACACGGGCGCGCTGGCTGGAGCGGCGTTGTTTTGCCAGCGACGGCGAGCGCGTCGTGATGCCGGCCTTCGGCGCCTATGCCGGGGGGCTCAGCATTCGCGACGAGGCGTTTGCGAAGATCTTTTCCGCTGGCGGCTTCATGGCGCATGTGCTCGGCGATATCCGCCTGCACACCATCGCCGCCTCGCGCTGTTATTGATTGGCCTCATTGAAGCCGTGTGTTTCATGGCACGGCGTGGAGCTTTTCCAGACGAACCAATTGTCTTCGGATTTAAAACCGCAAACACGGGCCGTTTCATCGTACCGCAGCTTCATTCGTCTGCGATGATCTTCGATTGAGTCTTGAGAGCGCGGAATGCCGTTTGGACCGAGATCCGGCCAACGATAGGTATACAGCCTCTCTGCCTTGGCCAGGCAAACCTGGTCGAAGTTTGCCGCTTGCGCAAACGCGATGCAGGATTTCAGAAGGAGCTGGGGCCAGACCTTGAATTTGCGCGGAAATGCAACGGATTTTCCGCCCTGCAGTTGTTTGATGTACAGAGCATTATTCTCGATGTACAACGACATGCCGCAGGCTTCTTTTCGGTTGCCCTCGTTGTCGTGACAGATGATCACCACAACGATCGGTGCATCCCAATGGATGTCGTCCTTGGTGCGCAAAGGGCCGACGGCCTTGCGCAACTCCAGCCGCCGCTCGACGATCCATCCCTTCGAATCTGAAAATCTGCCGTCAATGGCAGCCATCAACCCGTCGAGGCGTTTGCGGTGATAGCGTGCCCGCAGATAGCGCAAGAAAAATCGGGAATGTCTGAATACTTTCGCCAGCCGCGTTCGGTCGGTTTCGAAAGTGACCCGCGAGCCAAGGTCGACGGCGCGACCGTCGTGAAGGCATGACTGGTCATCGTCGGTAGCCGCCAATCCATAGGGAACGCCTCCCTTGACGCTCATCGCCAGCGCTTCTGCGAGCGCCTAGCATCGCCCGTAAAACGTCCGATAGTTGCCAGAGTTCCTCCATCGTATTGACGCGTTGACTTGTGGAACGACGGTTTCCAACGCGTGTTTTGGAATTGGGCGCGAACTCACCCGCGCTTCCTCTGCCGTCCGGCCCAACGGAGTCATGCCGCGCAATTTTGGAAAAGAGCTGGAATGAGCCGAATCTCGGTGCTTATCGCGGATGCTGACGCGTGGACCGCGCTTCCTGTCGCCCACTGTTTGAAAGCATCGGGCAGGGTGACCGTTCATGGATTTTCCGCAACCGCCAATACTCCATCCCGTTACTCCAGCCTTTTCACGACGTATCAGTGCCTTGGAGAGACATTCCACCGCGATCTCTGGCTCGATCAAATCGGCAGGACCATCAAAAAGCACGGCATCGACATCGTGATGCCGACGGCAGATTTCGCCATCCGGACGCTGAGCGAGCAGCGCGAGCGTCTCGGCTGGACCGCCAAGCTTGTACAGTTGCCGGACGTCGGCACTTTCGATACGGCGACAAACAAGGCGTCGCTGGCGGGCTTCCTTGCTTCCAATAGGTTTCCGCAGCCTCCGAGTGCGGTGGTCACGGCAGGCAGGCCTGCGGATAATTCTCTGTCCTCCTTGACATTCCCGGTCCTGGTCAAGCCGCCCCTCTCAAATGATGGAAAGGGCATCAGACGCGCGGAAAACCGCGGGGACTTCGATGCGTTTCTGGCCAGCCGGCCCGACGGAGATCCCTGGGTCGTGCAGACCTTGATCGAAGGACACGATCTCGGGGTGAGTGTGCTGTGTGGGGACGGCGAGGTCATCGCGTCGGCCGAGCAGCATGCACTTGTTCCATCGCGTGAAGCGTTCAAGCCTGCCGTTGGCATTGAGTTCGGCTACGAATCTTCCGCGACCGACCTCGTCAAAAAGTTGATGCGCGAACTCGGATGGTCGGGCGTAGCAAATATCGATCTGCGCATCGCGCGCGACTCCGACATTCCGTTGATCCTTGAAGTCAACGGAAGATACTGGAGTACATTGCTCGGCTCGCTCAAGGCTGGTGTCAATTTCCCGCTATTGGCCTGCGAGACAGCGTTGGGAGAGGTGAGGTCAAATCGGATCGCACGGCGGGCACGCTACTTTGCCGGTGCCCATAGCATTTTGATGAGTGTGTCAGGTGGTGGCGCCGATCGCATCAGACCAGGCGAAACGTCACTTTACCAGCTCTTGCGCGATCCTGTGCCTCCAGCCTCACGGCTCCTGAGCAGGCTTCTCAGCGCCAGTCCACTATCAAGACTGCCAATAACCAAAGTTGGAGTGCCCCCGATCATTCGCTAGGATCTTCGCATCGGGTCAAAGGCATCGGGTCAAGGCATCTCTCAACCTCGCGTGACATCGCATGGCGGCGTTTCACCTCGACCCGCTTGCGGGGAGGTCGGCGTATTCTGATGCGCCCGGTGACGCTGCCGCAGCAGACCGGACGCGGCTTGATCAAATCAGACGTTCGAAGAATCGAACCAGAGCGCGCCACATGCTATTCGTCGGCCGATGGTTCTCGGGAACGGAGAGTGACATGCGGGTTGCGGTGATGGCGGCAGGAGCGCTCGGAGGTTACTTCGGCGCGCGCATGGCCGCGGCAGGGCACGATGTCGCCTTCATCGCGCGCGGCTCCAACCTTGAAGCCATTGCGAAGAACGGTCTCAAGGTCGAGAGCGTGCATGGCGATCTTCATCTGCCCAAACCGAATGTAACGGATGATCCGGGCAAAGTGGGGCCGGTCGATATCGTGCTGTTCGCGGTCAAGCTTTGGGACAGCGAGAAGGCGGCCATGCAGGCTCTTCCCCTGGTCGGATCCGAGACCCGGGTGATCCCGCTGCAAAACGGCGTGGACAGCTCCGAGCGGCTCGTTCCGATCCTGGGGGCCGACAATGTGGTCGCCGGAAGCGCCTATATTGCGACCGTGCTGTCCGCACCCGGCGTCGTCACCCATACCAGCCAGTTCGAACGCATGGTTTGCGGGCGAATCGACGGCAAGCCAGACAGGCACCTCTCGTCTTTTGCAGAAGCCGCCCGGGCGGCCGGCATCGATATCACGGTGTCGGACGCGATCGACCGGGAGCGGTGGCAGAAATTCGTGTTTCTCGTCGGGTTGTCGGGCGCGACCGCCACGACGCGCCAGCCGCTTGGTCCGATCCTCGCTGACCCGGATACGCGCGCATTTTTCTACAACCTGATGTGCGAAGTCGTCGCGGTCGGTCGCGCCAAGGGCGTTCCGGTACCGGCGAACTTTGCCGACGACAGAATGAAGTTCGCACAGGGCTCGCCGCCGACCTTCAAGGCTTCCATGCTGCACGATCTCGAACGCGGCAACCGGCTCGAACTCGATTGGCTCGCGGGGAAGATCGTCGATCTCGGGCGCAGCCTTGGCGTGCCGACGCCGGCTAACGATGCCGTCTACGCCATGCTCAAGTTGCACCGAATGGGCAAGCCAAAGACCGTCAGCTGACCGACCCGAATATCTTCAGTGAAAACTGACGATCCCGACGCAGTTCGCGTCTTTTCCTGCCGGATATGTTCCGATCAGGGTGTCGTAACTGCGAGGAGAGGTGGTTGTACTACTGCGCGGTGCGTCGTTCACCGAACGAAGGTAGCGTAAGCTGAAAGGCCACGCCGCCACCGGTGACGTTGGTAGCCCAAATCTTGCCGCCGAACGCCTCGACGATTCCGCGCGATGTGGACAGACCGAACCCACCGCCTCGCCTGGAGGCGAAGGCATCGAAGATGCCCGCGAGGTCCTGCTCCGGAATTTCTGCTCCGGTGTCCGAAACAGAAAGCCCGGCCTTGGACCGCCCGACCGGTCGGGTCTCCATCATGATCCGGCGTTGGCCTGGCGAATTGCTCGAGGTGGCGTCGAACGCGTTCAATGCCAAATTCAAGACCACCTGCTGCAGCCACGTTGGATCAGCGCGCACCGCCAGCGTGCTTCGCCAGGGGCGCATCTTCATCTCGACGCCTATATCAGCCGCGTGCGGTCTCAAGATTTCATGAACGACGCCTACGACATTGTTCAAATCGATTTCTCGCAGCTCTGGCTCGTCGTTTCGCAACAGCATCTGCATCTGTCGGATGATTTGCGCTGCACGCTGATTATCACGGCGAACATCGAAGAGGATGTCCTTCAGTCCGCCGGGAGCAGGAAGATTTTTGAGGTCCAACTCGGCAGCTTCGACGTTGCTCAAGATCGCTGCCAAGGGCTGGTTCAATTCATGTGCAAACAAGGAGGCGATCGCCGCAGCGTCCACACGCCGCGTCAATCTGGCAATCTCGAGAAGCCGATGACGTAATTCGCTCTGGGTTTCCCTGTGCTCATGGATGTCGGTACAGGAGCCGATGTAGCCGAGAAAGGAGCCGTCCCGGGCAAAGCGCGGGATTCCGGTATCGTCAATCCATCGATACGTGCCGTCATGGCGACGCAACCGATATTCCATCCGGAATTCCTTGCGGGCGTCAAAGTGGCTGACGTAGGTTTCAAGGCAGCGATCGAAATCTTTTGGATGGACGCCTTCGGACCAGCCGTTACCGATTTCCTCTCGCATCTCACGGCCGGTAAAAGCCAGCCATGGCAAGTTGAACCAGACGCATTGCTTGTCGGGTCCAGACACCCAGATCATCACCGGGGCGGCATCCATGACCTCGCAGAATCTCGCATCCAGTCCGCCCGCAGGTTCGATCGGAAGATGGGTCGAGAATGAAGTGCTCGCGAGAACGGCTGATTTCGAACGCTCGTCGATCCGTTGACGGTGTCGGGTGAGGGCCCGCTCGACAGCGGCAAGCAAGGTGGATTTCGAAACCGGCTTCGTCAGGACATCTTCGGCGCCGGCCTTGATCGCCTGAACGCCGGCCTGGGCGCTCGCGTGCCCGGTCAGGAACACGATCGGCAGGCTGGAGCCGATCTCATTCAATCGACCTTGCACGTCGAGCCCGTCAAGCTCCGGCATGCGCATGTCGAGCAATATGCAACTAGCTTCCTCGTCCGGCAGGTCTGCCAGAAGCCGTTCGCAGGATTCATGGACCACTACGCGGTAACCAGCCGCCCGCAGCAACCGAGCCATCGCGACGCGAAAAGATCGATCATCATCGACGATGTGGATGGTTGCCGGCGCGATAGTCATCCTGGTCACGAGATTGGACGGAATACCCTTAGCGTGAGTTATCCAGCGAGGCTACCGGTTCGCAGGCTGCTTTGATCTGCGTCAACAGTGGCGGTCACCGGTTTCGACCGTGGGGACAATCCGGGATGGGGCGAATTGCGACCTGAGCGTGCCGGAGAAGCCCGATCACTCGCCCACGGCGAGATCTTGGGACGAGTCCATCAACCGGACTTGCTCCCGTCTGATTTGCCCGTCTGTCCAGACGATCTCGCGAAAATAAATCGCTTTCGCCGACGGGCAAATCAGTGGTTCCTCTTCGCGCGTCTCGCGCCCGATAAGAGGGGCGTATCGCGATCGTCACGGACGTTGGGCGCGGGATGCGACGGACGCTTGTCATGCAACTGACGAACGCATGAGGTGAGCGGACGGCGAAGCCGTGTGGTCTTGACGTCTCGACGCTGGCGTTAACCCGGTGACGATGCTTTGCATCGCACTGGGGACGGTGACAAAAAGCCCGATCGCCGGAGAGAGCACGGAATAAGTCGTAAACCGTCGCGCAGGGAATGCCGGAGTGATCAGGCGAACCTGTGGTGACTACGCTTGCGTGCTTTTTTCATTTGCACGCGAGGCTGCGGGTGCGTCAGGCACCCGGCATTCCCTGCGCCCTCTTTCATTTGAGGGACAAATAATTTGCAAACTCGGGCGCGCATGGCGTTGCGAGAACGCGGCGCTTTGCGCCGGCGCGATCAAGGCAAGGAAATTATCGTGAAGACGAACGTCAATTTCCTTTCGAGGCACCGAAGGCGCGCAAGATCAACGGTTCGTAGGGGTGCGGCAACTCCAGACAACATCGCATCTTCATCCCTCCCCCGCGAGCGAAGCGAGTGTGGGGAGGGTGGCCGTTGCGAAGCAACGGTCGGGTGGGGGGCTCATTTTGTTGAAAATATCACTTGCATAAGAGTTGTTTTTGAAACCCCCCATCCTGGCCTTCGCTTCGCTTCGGCCTTGCCTCCCCGCAAGGGGGAGGGAGAAGAGAGCTCTCGCAAGCTGCTGCTTCGTGCCCGGTTATACGGCCGGGATATTCCCGGCCGTTCGGCCGATAGAATGCGTGGGCTGCAATTTGCAAATTCGTTCCTATCTTGATCGATAGGAGAAACTCATGTCCTTCTCACCGGACGCACTCATTCAATTATCCGACGCCATCTCTGCACGCGTAGAAGCAGCCAGGGATGCCGTCGTCGCCGTTCGCCTCAGCGACGACAGGCACCTCACCGGAACGATTTGGCAATCGGGCGTCGTCGTCGTTTCCGAACAGGCTTTGCCGCGCAAGGATGAATTCGAACTGGTCGTGCCGGGCGGCGTAACTCTGGCCGCCACGCTTGCCGGACGCGATGCCTCTACCAACATCGCCATCCTGAAGACGGCCGGTCCGCTTGCCGCGCCGGCCTTTGCGGCGGCTGACGCGCGCATCGGCGCGCTTGCGCTTGCCATTGGCGCCGACGGCGCGGGCGGCGCCAGCGCTCGATTGGGCCTCGTCAATCTCGCCGGCAGCGAATGGCATTCCCGCCGCGGCGGTCTGATCGATCGGCGTATCGTGCTGGATATCGAGCTTGCTTCCCGGGAAGAGGGGGGACCCGTCTTCGACGCCGCCGGCTTGTGTCTTGGCATGTCGACCTTCGGGCCGCGCGGCAAGGTCATTGTCATTCCGCACGCGACGCTTGCGCGCGTGGTGCCGCAGTTGATCAAGGAAGGGCATGTCGCGCGCGGCTGGCTCGGTGTTGCGCTGCATGCCGTCGCGGTCCCGGATGCCTTGCGCGAAAGCGCCGATCAGAACGGCGGGATGATGGTGATGTCGGTCGTCGATAACGGTCCGGCCGCACAGGCGGGGATCGTCGCTGGCGACATCATCCTGAGCGTCGACGGCATATCTGCGTATCGCTTCAGAAAGCTCGCCCGATATTTCGGCAGCGACAGCATCGGACGCAAGGCGGATGTCCGCCTGATCCGCGGCGGCGCCGTGATCACCGTCCAGACCACCATTGCAGAACGGCAGGCCGCGTGAACGAAGTGGCGAACGATATCGTATTTGCGGAGCGATTGCGGGTCGCTGTTCACGCGGATGACCCGCATCGCCGCAACCTCCTTTGCAAGGCCGTCACTGAAGCAGGCCACATGATTGTCGACGCGCACGATGCGGCGGATATCGTGCTCGCCGACGGCGGCCGGCCGCCGGAAGATGCGCGCAACGTCATCGGGCTTGGTATCCAAGGGCTTGGTATCGCCGACGACCGCTTGCGCGGCGCGTTGCCGCGCGAGGCCGACGCGCGGCAGATCGACGCGGCGATCCGCGCGGTCGCCGCCGGCCTCATCGTGCGCGCGCCTGTCGCACGCGATGGTTTTGCCGCGATGGGCGAGAGCGAGGGTCACCCTTTGCTGACGCCGCGCGAACTCGAAGTGCTCGCCGCCCTTGCCGAAGGCATGACCAACAAGGGGATTGCGCGGCGGCTCGATATTTCGCTGCACACGGTCAAGTTTCATGTCGAGTCACTGTTTCGTAAACTCGGCGCGCGCACCAGGACTGAAGCGGTGGCGAAAGCCGCCGAACGCCGCCGCAGCGAGATCATCATGTTGTGAGATAAGCGCATCCCGGCCTTTGTTGGCGGTATTTGTCAACCAGCCGCGCCCTTAAGCAAAACCCAACAGGAATAAAGTCGGACCCGCTCCGGTCTTTTCCGCATCGAATGGATGCAGGCGAAGAATCGGAGCAGATCGACATGACAAAAGATTTAGAATCCGCGAAAGCATCCGCCGCCGCGACTCACGTAGATGATCGGTTCGATGGAACCAGCATCATGCTGCATTGGCTGACAGTCGTTCTGATCGTGGTTCAGTTTACCAGTGTCTGGGCGATTAAAGTCGTCGGCGACGAGGGCCCTCTCGAGACGATGCTGCTATCGATTCATTTGACCTGCGGCATGTTGACCTGGATCGTCGTGGTGGCGCGCCTCGTCCGGCGTCGTTATTTTGCCTATCTGCCGCCGTTCCCGCCGAGCATGCCGAAAATTCAGCAAACCATCGCAAAAGCCAATGAATACGGCCTCTACTTTTTTCTGCTGATGCAGCCGGTTACGGGGCTGGCCCGGGTGCTGCTGCGCGGACACCCCGTTGAATTGTTCTTCTGGCGCGTGCCGGCGTTGATGGAGCCGGATCCTGCGATGCGCAGCCTGTTTGTCGAGGCTCACGAAATCGGCGCGAAGGCGCTAATGGTCCTCATCGGTCTTCACGTCGGCGCTGCGCTATTCCATCACCTGATTTTGCGCGACAGCGTGTTGCTGCGCATGCTGCCGCGGATTTCGGCTCGGGCGAAACTGGCGCCGGTCTTCGCGAAGAAGGATGCGGAATAGATCCGGGATGTGGAAACCGAAGGCGCTAGGCGATGATCCTTTCAAGCTGATCGCGCAACAGGCCCCTGAGCAGGTCGAGCTTGTAGCCAGTCATTGCGAGCGGCTTGGCGCCGACGGTGGATTGTGCAACCGCATTCCCGATCGCTGTCGCATTCACGGCAGCGCCATGCAAAAGCGACTCGGATGCGGTCAGTCGAAGCGGCACCGGCGCAATACCGCCCGCCACAATCCGGGCAAGCTTGAAAGTGCCGTCCGCAATCACCGCGCGGACGACCACTTCCACCAGGGGCCATTCAGCATAGCTGCGGCTGATTGCGCGCCGATAGAGCGCGCGTTCGCCGGCGACGGGGACGCCGAGATCGATACTCTCAACGATCTCGCCCGGCGCGAGAAGGTTATCGGCGCGGCCATTCGAGCCATCGCCCAGCAACGCCGCGATCCCGAGACCCTGCCGCCGGTTCGTCGTGACGGTCGCGTCATAGGCCATGAGCGCTGCCGCCATCGTCGACGGATGCGGCGCGACGCAAGGACCGAGATCGAAGACGACGCCGTAGAGATGATTGCCATCGCGCGCGGGGCAGCTGTCGCCACCCTTCTTGAGACAGGGAATGTGCGGATCGCGGAAATACCAGCAGCGCGAGCGCTGGGCGAGATTGCCGCCAAGCGTCGCCACATGCCGGATCTGCGGCGTGGCAAGCCCGCCCGCCGCCGCGTTCACGCCGGGATAGGCGGATGCGAGCCTTGCATCGGCAGCCAGCGTTGCAATCGTCGCGAAGGCGTTGATCCGCGCTGCGCCATTTTCGTCCCACGTGATGTCTTGCGCGCCGGCCGGTCGGACCAGATCGGTCAGCGGCCCGCGCGAGACGCCGCTGCGCCGGCGCTCGGAAAGATCGGTTCCTGCTGCGCGAAATTCCGCTAACGGCGCTGAGGCCGAGGCTGTGCCGTTGCTCATGCCACGCTCCTCTGGTTCAGGAGAGCCACCAGCCGGTCGGGCCGGACCGGCAGCGAATTGGCCCGCACGCCGATCGCGTTGCGGATGGCGTTCGCAATCGCCGGCGATGTCGGCACCGTTGCGACCTCGCCAATTCCGACACTGCCGCCGAGCACGTGATCGAAACCGGCTTCGTCGAAATGAATATCGATGTTGGGCGTGTCGGCGATACCGGGGATGCGGTAATCCTCGAGGCCCGCGGTGAGAATATGTCCGCGGAGCGGATCGACCTCGCGTCCTTCGTAAAGCGCGTATCCGATGCCCTGGATCACCGATCCCGCCGCCTGGCTGCGCGCCAGCGCCGGCGCGGCGAGCTTGCCGACAGCGATTCCGGTATGAACGTTGAGCACGCGCACGTGGCCGAGCCAGGTATCGACCTCGACCTCAACCACCTGCACCGAACTCGGCACGCCGGCGCCGATGGCAAGATTCGAGAACCGACGCATCATCCAGCCGAAGATCGCGCCCATGAAGCCCGCTTCCTTCAGCGGCGAACGTACGCCAGGCGCCAGATGCCGGCTGTCTTCGGGCCGCGTCGCCGACACGCTGACGTCGGCGGACGCCGCGATCAACTCGCGCCATGGCGCATTGGAGCCGGGCGCGGGCTTTTGTCTTGCGTTGTTCTCGATGACGGTCTTGAGCTTCTGAATCGCGAGCAGCATCGGCGGCACGACCGAGGCGGTGGTTCGGCTGCCGCCCGAGCCCGGCCCTTCCGGCAAAATCGAATCCCCGATGCGAACGTCGATCTCATGCGGATCGAGTCCGAATTCGCGCGCGACCGTGTTGGCCATCACGGTCCGGCTGCCGGTGCCTATGTCCTGGATCGAGCTGCTTGCAATCAGCCGCCCGCCCTTGATCGCGAGTTCAACCTTCGACCCCGGCTGCCATAAATACAGCCAGTAACCGCTCGCAACGCCGACGCCGCGACGATAGCGACCGTTCTTGGACGAGGCCGGCTTCGCATTGCGCCAGACCTCAAGTCCCGCGGCCCATTCATACAGCCGCTGACGATTGGGGTCGGTGTCCCAGCGCTGGCGAAGTCTGATCGGGTCTATTTGCATGCGAAGCGCGGCTTCGTCGACGGCCTGTTCCAGCGCAAACGCCATCGGCGGCCCGCCCGGCCCTCGAAACGGCGCGCCCGGCGGCAAGTTGCTGATGACGTCGAAGTCGACCAGCGCCTTGGCTTCCGCGGGATAGATCAGGCGCGCGAGCGCCGCGATGGTGGAATTGACGCCGGCGCCGTTGTCGGACCAGGCCGTCAACGACAACGCCTTCAGCCGGCCGTCCTGCGACGGCAACAAGGCGATGTCGACTTCAGTGCCGGGACGATGTCCGGTGACGGACAGTTCATCGTGGCGATCGAGCGCGACGCGAACCGGCGCCTTGGCTTCGCGCGCGAGCTCGATCGCGGCGATGGTGTCGATGCCGACGCTTCCCTTTGAGCCGAATCCGCCGCCGACGTGATCCGCAATCACGCGCACCTTGTCGTGATTCAGTTTGTAGCGCTTGGCGATCAGCTCCATCACGTGAAAGACGGCCTGCGTCGAGACGTGCAGCGTCAGCCGATCGCCGTCGAAGCGCGCGACGGTGGCGTGCGGTTCGAGACAGCTGTGCGACTGGCCCGCGGTGCGAAAAATATCCTTGATCAGCAGTGGATCATTCGCCTCCGTCGCGTTCGCGACTTCGCTGCGCACCGTCCTCGTCCGATGCGAGAAGGCGGCGGAAGGACCACGGACATTTTGCTTCCACGACGCCGGCGCCGGCGATCCTTCCGAGACGTTGGCCGCCTTCTTGCGGCTCGATTTTTCGAACACGACGGGCGCGTCCACCTTGCGCGCGGCGTCCAGTCCCACGACCGATGGCAGTTGCTCGTAAGTGATGCCGATGGCGGCAGCAGCTTCTCGTGCAGTCGCATGATCCCGCGCGGCGACCGCCGCGATCGGCTCGCCGACATAGCGCACGATCTTGTCGTCGCCGAGCAGCGAGACCACAGCCCCGACGCCGGGCAGCGCCCGCGCTGGCGCAAAATCGAGCGCGGTGATTTTGCCGTGGGCGACGGTCGAACGAACGATCAGGCCTTCGAGTTGCCCTTCGTGGCGGATGTCGACGGTATATTTTGCATTGCCCGTCACCTTGTCGCGGGCCTCAATGCGAGGCGCGACGCTTGTATCGGCATCGAAGCGGCCGCTGCAGGCTTCCGCGACCGCGCGCAGAATATTGTCGTAGGCGCCGCATCGACACAGATGTCCGGAGAGCGCGGCGCCGATCTCCTCGCGCGACGGAGACGCGGTGCCATGCGCTTTGCGCCAGTTGTCGTGAAAAGCGGTTGCTTCGACGATGAAGCCGGGCGTGCAGAAGCCGCACTGCAAGGCGTCGAGCGCCATGAATGCGCGCTGGATCGGGTGCAGTGTCGCGGCCGCAATTCCTTCGACCGTGGTGATCGTTCGGCCTGCGGCGGCCTTCGCCGGCATCAGGCAGCTCACCACGGGGACGCCGTCGAGCAGCACGGTGCAGGCGCCGCAGACGCCTGCGCCGCAGACGAGTTTGGTCCCGGTCAGACCCAATCCGTCGCGCAGGACATCGACGAGAAGAGCATCCGGATTCCCCGGCAAGGTTTCGATACGGCCATTGATCGCCACGGTGCTCATTTCGATCTCCTTTTGGCGCGGAATTGGGATGCAGCAGGCGCAATCGCGCCCGCCACGAGAAGGCGGACCATCCGGTCGAGTTCACGCAGCAGCTCAGTATCCAGGCGAAGATTGTTGAAACCGCGGACGGCGGTCTGGATGCAGTGAGCGAGATCGCGCGACGTCATGCCATCCTGCAAGGCGAGGCCTTGCCTGGCGCAGACGCGGTCGATGGTCTCGGCGCGCAAATCGGCGTTGTGCTCGACAAAGCTCTGATAGAGATCGCGGGTCTGCAGCTGATGTTCGGACATCAGCTCGTCGGCTTGCGGCGAGTCCTCGACGCATTCGATCAGGTAGCGAAAGCGCGCGCCGATCTGCGCGGCCAGAATATCGGCCAATCCGCCGCCAGCCTGCTCCTGTTCGAGACCCGCTGCAGCCTCTGCCTCAAAGGCGTATTCGTGCATCTGTTCGACGACGGCCCGAAACAGCGCTTCCTTGCTTTCATAGTGATGATAGAGCGCCTGCCGGGTCAGGCCGGCTTCCTCCGCGATCTGGCTCATCGACGCGCGCCGGAAGCCGAACCTTGCAAAGACGTTTTCTGCCGCCGATAAAATTCGATCGGAAGAGCCCATTCGACAATTTTGACAAAT